>Ga0209515_10000078_pt1 | contig 170334 bp, 160 predicted proteins | sample Subgroupgradi54m_FD_187454 | JGI IMG/M metagenome (GOLD analysis project Ga0209515, IMG submission 187454) | Subsurface groundwater microbial communities from S. Glens Falls, New York, USA - GMW60B uncontaminated upgradient, 5.4 m (SPAdes)... ...
CAGGCGACGACGTCAGCACTCCCCTCACCCCTGTCAAGTCCCCAACGGGCCGTCAGGACGGGCCAAACGTTCGGGACCCCAGAAACCGGTGAGATAATGGCCTTGCGCTCCCCGAGACGATCCGATGGAGGGAGCACCGACTATGAGCAAAGAACCGACACCCATCGACTACTCCACCGCGGCACCCGAGTTGCGGAGCCTCGCCTCAGGCACGGTGCGATGTGAGCGGGCGCTCCAGCTCAACCATCGGAAGTACTCCCGGATCTCCGCGCACTTCCACGCCTCTTGCCAACCCAAGTCCACTAGTATCGAAGCGTGGTCCCGACGGTAGAGCGCGATGCCCTCGAGCACCTCAGGATCGACGTCACGCACGTACTCCGAATCAGTTGGAGGCTGGTCACCAAACGACCAAGGGGTTGAAGAGGTGAGGGAGACGGCGACGCTGGTGGGACTACGAAGATATGTCCTAAGGACCGGATCGCGCCTGGCGCGTTCAGTGACCTCCCTCCGGTCTCGCGAACCGCGGGCGTACCAACGGACGCCAGCAAGCACCTCCGGGTCCAGTTTCTCCACGTACGCTGGGTTTGGGCTCACTTCGGCGTCGGAGGAATCGATCGGTGCTTCACCCTGAGGCGGATGCAACTCCGGCTTGTTGATCCCCCCACCATGTGGCGCTTGCTCTCCCGGGATCCCTCCTCCACTGGCAGGCTCCGGGACGACTGGCCCTTGTGGTTGGTGTTGTTGTTCTCCTTCTAGATTATATCTTAGGTCTTCTTTCGACATGCAGCCGCATTCTACTACTCCAACATAAAGAAATCAATCATCATTAGATGAATGATTATTTCTTACACAAGTCTTACACAGATATGCTGTACTTAGAACAACATGTGTCTTGACTTGGTAGCATGCGGGAGGGCCAGGCGCGAGTCTGAGCCACTCTCCTCCGCCCACTCCAGGACAGGATAGCGCTTCGGGCACACCCCGAAAACGCCTGGCTCGGAAGGTGGGGCACCAGATGGAGCTGGGACACAGCGAAGCACACCGGGCTTCGTCGTCCCGTCGCCGTCGTCTCTCTAGCTCTCGAGGTTATTAATGATTCATACGTTGTGAAATCGTTTGATGTTTCTTCGTATTTAACACTCTCTTTTATTGCAACAGGATTATTTTTATGGGCAGTATATATAAAATCTTCTCATAAAGTTGTTGACGTTATAAAAAATAAAACAGCTTTAAAAATTGGCTTTATGTCTTTGTTATATGGTATTGCATATATCTGTTATTACTCTGCTTATAAAGTCGGTAATAATGCCGCTCAAATGGCTTCGCTTTTTCAAACGACATCTATACTGACTGTTTTACTTGCAATAGTTATTTTGAGAGAAAAATCCAAATTAGTGATAAAACTAATCGCAGCAGTAATTAGTTTTATTGGTATATTGCTTGTGAAATAATTTAACAAATGTTGAATAGTTGAACGCAATATACAAATTTTATCTGAAACAGCACAAAAACTGCGAAAACACAGGTTATAATTCCGATTTGAAGAGCTTTTGACCTCATGGAGCTGGAATTCCATCAGAAACCTTGCGAATTGACAAGTATTATAAGTTTTATGCAATGTTTATAAAGGACTCTATTATTTCGAGCTAATCAGAAGTTGTATCGAGTCATCTTTATGTATGGTTACATTTCGGTAATTGGCCCGCGCTTCCCTTCCATTCACCAGAATTTTGAATGAGTACCGATCGCTCTTTTTGATTGAGCCGATCTGTTGATCATCGAATACATACCCCATCATATCAAAGAAATCTCCCAGATTGAATTCTTTGTATGTAGGATAATCAATGTGGATAATGCCTGAAGTATCGTGCGTATGGATCGGATGGATGCATTGTTTTACAATGCCAATCCGTGCTGGAATAGTAATCGGCTCGTTATCTTGGGTTATGGATATTTTTGCGTGATAATGCCCCTTGCTCCCAGGCTGATGGGCAGATATGCAATAGGTTAAAAGAGATGCTTGAGACGATGGGTGTTTACTGAAAAGAACAAAACCAATTGCTAAACTCCCAATCACACAAAGCGCGAAGATAAGAAGGTTCTTCTTATTGTGCAGTAAACCAATGTTTTGAATATGAAAGAACTTTTTATGAAACATATACTATGAATAGTAGCAACAATTGGAAAGAATGTATACCGCTCCGCTTTGAATAGGTTTAAGAAGAATAAGAGGTTATTAGCATGGGCACCCTTGGATCTGGCAACGCACTGTTCCCCCATTAAATTTATTGGTATTAATTGGCCTATTTCCAAACTTACCTGCTGGGAACCCATGTCTCTTCAAGAATTCTGCGCAGGGATTTACTCCTGCAGGTACATCAAACATTTCACTTTTTACCTGGCAACCATTTGTACAAGCTCCAAAGAGATCTCCCGTTTTTGAACTCAATTCAAAGTAACCGCTACATATTTCTGCACCTATATCGCCTACGTTACAGTTAATATCATAATCTACTAAGCCTCCATAACACAGCTCACCTGGCTCAGATGGCTTAGAGGTAAGTTGAGGTTGACCAGGTTTTGGTGATGGTTTTGGTTGTGGTTTTGGAGCATTCGGATTTGCAGCAGGCCGTGGATTGAATGTTTCAAGCTGTAACATGTCACGAGTTTGTCTTAAATTTGGGATTGGGGTTTTATCAAGCTCCTTTTTTGAAATTGCAGGGAAGAATCCAAATACTCTGACTCCTGATGTTGTTTTTCCGCTGGTCAAATAGACTGGAACATACGCAATCTGGCCATAGAATTTGCCGTAATCGTAATATACGAGCATTGCAGAATCAATCGAGGCTGGCCCATTCACTGGTCCACCAATTACTATTGGAGGGATTGGCGAATTTTTGCCATATTCATTTAAAGAATCTATGAGGTCTTGTGTTTTGAGAGGATAGGTACCACCCATGATTCTCGTATGGCTGATTGTTTTCATTACTTCCGCTTGTTTTGAAATAATAAACTTTACTTCATTCATAGCGGTAGACTCTACCACACTACATACTGATTGCCCTGAGCCTAACGCTGCAACGGTTAAATTATCCACTAGTTTCAATCCTAAATCTCGATTGTATGTAATATCAAAGTTATTGGTTGAAGCATCAAATGAAGAACTTTTTAATACAATTTTATCAGACAATCCTAGACGGGTTAACTCTGAATCTGTCAAAGATTTAGCTTGAGATTCGCTGATATCTTGGTTTGGAAGCGCAGAACCCGAGGCTTTATGATAATAGAATATACCAGATGGTTCTGCGATATTCATAAACTTACTCACCTGCGCATCTGCGAAATAATATTCAAATGATTTCCCATCTGCCATAGGTACTGAAGCAGGCGCACTAATCAAGCTATACTTACCCGCGAGGGCGGTTGCATCTTTTACGGTTAAATTCGCTTTTAAGACATAGGCGTTAAGCGTGGGTGGAAGAGTACTTATGTTGCAATAGGTTTGAGCATATGCTTGTTGGACAAAATTAAACCCACTTTTCTTTTTCATATTCGGCCCTAATTCGAATTGGATATTTTCTTGTCGAGTAGGATATACTTTTCCTGCTTGCTCATATTGTTTTTTAGCTCCTTCTTCTACTCGCTTTAATTCGTCATTACTAATAAGTGGATTAAATTTATCTTGTCCTTTGGTTTCTTTGTTTGGATTATTGCCTTGTATTGGAGCTTGGGAAGGAGTCATTTGAGAAGGAGACTGAGTTGTTCGAGGATTTGGCAACATAAGGAACAGTGCTAATAAGACTACCAGTACTCCCCCTGCTATTCCCAAACACAATTTTTTATGCGAAGCATAATATGTTTTTAAATTATCAATAAAACTTGGCTTAGCAGGCACACTTGTTTCCATAACAAAATAGTATACATATTTATATTAGATTGATATTTTCCAACTTGTCAAGGACGAGTTTGGGAATGGGTAAATGAGTGCGCGGCGAGTTTGAGAAGCTTCGAGATGATACCTAACTGTTATGCAGTCTCTTGATCGCGTAGCCAGCGTTCTGATTCTAATGCGGCGGCGCATCCAAACCCTGCAGCAGTAATTGCCTGGCGGTATTGCGCATCATGGACATCACCTGCGACAAACACGCCATCAACATTGGTTTTATAGTACTGATGGACTACAATATATCCTTGAGCATCCATGTCAATTCCTTTAAATACTGCAGAATTCGGTTTATGGCCAATTGCGACAAAAACCCCATCAATAGGTATTTCTGCAATTACAGAATCACCTTTCTTCTCTAAAATCTTCATGTTGAGTAATTCAGGAACAATTTTTTCTAACTCTTCTTTCGGCTTATCGAGTAAACTTTTATCAGAAGGAGTGATTTTCACCTTTACTTTTTCAACTTTGTTTTCTCCAAGAATTTCCAATATTTCCGTGTTAAATAAAAACGAAATCTTTGGATTCGCCTTTGCTTTTTCCTGCATGATTTTGCTTGCCCGTAATTGGTCACGCCGATGAATAACAATCACATGCTCTGAAGCTCGAGCCAGTACCAATGCTTCTTCCATGGCGCTGTCTCCTCCCCCAGCAACGATTACTTTTTTGTTACGGAAAAAAGGCGCGTCGCATGGAGCACACGAAGAAACACCATGGCCAATCCTTTCCTGTTCACCTGCAACTCCTAACCATTTGGTATCTGCGCCAGTTGCAATAATAACTGATTTTGCTTGGAAGGTTTTTTCTGGGGTTGAGACTTTAAATGGCTGAGAGGAAAAGTCTGCTATTGTTAAATTTTCTTCAATCACTTCTGCACCATGATGTTCTGCTTGTTTACGCATATTTGCCATCAGGTCTGGTCCTTGAATGCCTTCTGGAAACCCAGGGAAATTTTCAACAAGGGTGGTTAACATTAATTGTCCCCCCCATTTTGCGCCAGCAATAATAAGAGTCTTAAGGTTTGCGCGAGTTGTGTAAATTGCAGCAGTAAAACCAGCTGGACCAGAACCAATGATGATAACGTCATACATATTGTAATTTCAAATTTCCAATATCAAATGTCAAATTTCAAATGAAAGTACCTTAAGTATTGGATATTTGATATTTGAAATTGGTAGTATTGGTAGTATTCCGCCGTTAGGCGGCGAGTACTTCATCTATACCTCGCTTGAAGTTTTCTTTCCCTTGAGCACCCACCATGCTTTTTACTGGTTTTCCGCCTTTGAAAATAAGGAGCGTGGGAATACTCATGACTCCATAAGTTCCGGAAGTTTGGGGATTGTCATCAACATTCAGTTCTCCTACTTTCAGCTTTCCTTTATAATCTTCTGCTAGTTGTTTCACAATAGGTGTTACCATTTTGCATGGCCCGCACCATGGTGCCCAGAAATCAACAAGTACTGGAATATCACTTTTAAGCACTTCGTCTTGAAAATTTTGGTCAGTAATTACTAAATCAGCCATGTTCTATACTATATAATATGAAGCATTGGGAATGCAACTAGAAAAATAACAAGCCTTTTGTAGCAAAAGAGATCAAAGTAGGACGGCTTACTACTGTGAGTTAGTTTGTTGCAAGGAGAAAATTTGTTTAGAAAAGAAAAAAGGGAAATTGTAGAGTTGTTCTAAACAAGCTGATCATCATACAACGCACCATGCTCAAGGACAGGGATTATGGGTACACGTATGGCGGTCAGCTTTTTTGGTGGAAAAATTTCAGTTATCAGTTCTCTGTTTTCAGTTGTCGGTTGTCAAACTTTAGTTTCTCGGTTTTCGGTCTATCAGACTGATAAACTGATAACCGAGAACTGATAACCGACTTCTACTCCATCGTCTGCTCAGGCCCATTGTTGCGGAAGGCGTCTATAAATTCTTTGATTTTTTGCTTATCGGGAGTATCAAGCTTTTCAAGCCGGGTCCAGGCAGTGAGCACGATTTTACTGTCCATGTTATTTCGTGGAACTACGACTAACTTCCAAATTCTATTTTCATTGGCAATATCTTTGAGCTGTTTTTTCAAATCCTGGCAGTCTTTTGAACTCGTATCTCCAGCTGTTTCTGATTTCAAATCACAGTCATACCAAATAACAATGTACCCGTGTTCGAGTGAGTGAACTAAATGGCCATCGCCTTGCGGCGAACTGTAAATACCTGGTTTTGTCCAAACTTCATCGTGTGAACCAGAAGTAGGAGGATTTGAATTGTATTTAAACTTTTCCCATTCTTTTTGCGGAATATGTTTACGGCCCTGGTCTGCAAAGGATTTTCCTGGTAAGGGTTTGGTCGATTCTTTGATGAGCCACCAAAAACCACCAATTACTGCTACAATGACGAGTGCAATAATGCCCCATAGCCGGAATTTTTTGAATTGTTCTTCCTTTCTGATGCGTTCTCGCTCTTGGTGTCTTTTTTGTTCTTGCAGTTCTTTTTTGGAAAGCTGAGGAAAGCTAGTATCCATGCACATTATAATACCCGATCAGCAATAAATTGACAAGAAGAAAATGTCGGTTATCAGTTTTCGGTTGTCAGAATTTAGTTTGTCGGTTTTCAGTCAGTCAGATTTTAAACTGATAAACTGAAAACTGATAACCTGTCTCAGCATAATTTTTCCGGCGGCAAATTCTTCATTGCCCGAAACCAGAGATTGAAGTCAACAATATCTATTGATCCGTCTTTGTTAATATCTGGCGAACTATTTGCTTGCGGAGTTCCTCTGATAGCCTTAAACCAGGCATTAAAGTCTAACAAACCCACGCAGCCATCTTTATCTACATCTTCGGTAAGTTGCCCGGGAACAGTTGTGGGAGTAAGCGTATCAACCACGGTTGTAAAAGACACTTGCACATCTGTCCCTGGAACTTTGCTGTGATCAGCTTTTGCTAAATACCCTTTTAAAATATGTTGTCCAACCGGAACGCTCGTAAAAGTATACTTGCCGTCAAAATCAGTGTCTCGAACTTCAGGGTTATTATCCATTTGCAAATGAACATGATTTACTCCTGCAGAAACGAGATCTCCTGAGGCAGCATATACCACATTCACCGTTGCCCCGACTACATTGCTTCCTGGTGGTGGCTGACTAATCTGCATCGTTGCCGGCACGGGAGCCGAAGTGGGAGTAATGATGACAGGCACTGTAGTTGGAGTTGCGGTTGGCTGAGCTATGTTTCCACATGCAGTTAATACTTTATACGCGTTTAACCGCGGCCCGAGTGGTTTGTCGGTTGAAATAGGGTCGGCATTATTTTTAAGGCACGTCTTTATTTGTAACGGGGTCAGTTTGGGGTTGGCCGCAAGGAGCAATGCTACCACTCCAGCCACATGCGGCGTTGCCATTGACGTTCCACTCATATTGGCATACTTTCCATTTACCGTGCTGGAACATAAACTTGACAGACAGTTAGTGGCTTTCACTGAAAGAATATTTACGCCAGGCGCAGCAAGGTCAACGTATGAACCATAATTCGAAAAACTTGCTCTTTTATCATTGAGGTCAGTTGCGCCGACTGTAATAACATTATTGCAAGAAGCCGGAGCATATCCTGCCGCATCTACATTATCATTTGCGGCTGCGACAACAACTGTTACTCCTTTACTCGTTGCGTAATCAATTGCGTCCTGGTAGATTGTTGCCCAAGCATGCTTAGGGTTTCCCTGACAAGAAACCGGAGATGCCAAACTCATATTAATAACGTTCGCTCCATGATCTGCGGCGTATCTAATTGCATCTCCTGTAGCAGATTCCGGCCCTGAACCCTCTGCATTCAGCACTTTGAGCGCCATGAGTTTTACATTCCAGTTAACCCCAGCAACTCCAATGCTATTATTTGTTGTTGAATGAATAGTTCCGGCAACGTGGGTTCCATGGCCATAATCATCCATTGGATCATTATCACAATATCCTTGCGCAAGCTGTGGACATTGCTTCACAAATCCGGTGGCGCAATCATATTTGTCATTGCTATAATGGTCGCACGTAATATAGTCTGGTCCATTGATAATATCGGCCTTTGGCATGTCTTCGTGGTTATAATCAATTCCCGTATCCAAAACCGCAACGGTTACAGTATTTGATCCTCTGGTAATTTCCCATGCTTTTTCTAACTGAATCTTTCTCAATCCATATAAATAAGAATACAACGAATCATTCGGAAGCACATCAACTGCTTTTGCAATATGGTTCGGATTTGATGAACCAATATCTGTGGAATTTATATACTCTTGTATTTTTTTAACATTTGACCTTTTTTTTAACGCGAGTAAATAATATTGTTTTAACTTTGCGTCATTTGATTGGAACACTTTTCGCTGCGTAAGGACACCTGCTTGTCGCAACACGTCTGCAATATGCTTCTTTTTTTCTTCGTCAACTACTTCATCGGGCGCATATCCTGCTGCATATTTAACAATGATTTCATTTGCCACATATGGCGCCTCTTGAGGGGATTTCGGTTGAGAATTTCTACTTATCAAAAAAGTAACCAATGGAATTAAGATAAGCAAAAGTACTGCAAACAAAATTCCTATTTTTTTTCGTGACAAACTAAAAGACTGTTTATCCATCTCTGGTATTTAGCATATGGCAGATTGAACGAGGATGTCAATGAGGAGGTATCAATGGTTGTCAGTTTTTCGGTTTTAAACTGAGAGACTGAAAACTGATAACCGACCTATCCCAGCTTTTCCCGTTTGGAGTATAAGAAGAAAAACCACTGCTCCACAAATCCAAAAAGTCCTTTAAATGGAGTTTCAATGATAAAATCAAAAATGAATAAGAAGATATTAATCTGGGAAATCCCGTCAGTAAAATACCTTCCAACTCTCACAACCGGCATAAAGAAAAAGTCAGCAAGTGGGGTTAACCAACCCTGGCGTTCTTCAATCGTATACACCCTGCTGTTGACACGAATTCTGTATGACAAGAAAGAAACAACAGCCAAGAAAAAAAGGAATATCCCCTGGCTTACCACATTAAAATGAAGCTTGCTGAGAACGTATATCAAAAACCCAAATGATAACAAAAACGTACAAAACCACAACATGGTAAATATCATATTCAGAATCGGTTGACTTTGGTCTGGATATTTTCTAATCGTAAGCTTTTTTCCCATATTGGGCCTATCTTCAAAGAGTATACGCTTGATGTAAGTGAAAATTCGCTCTGAGTTATCTTGGGCTGGTGGCCGAATGAGAATGCCAACAATGATCATTAAAATTGGCGGAATCCCCGTGTTTAGTAAAATAGACCCAACTAAAATATGGCCAAACCGAATACGCTCATATGTTCCTTCAACAGCAAACGCAAAAAAGACTTTAGTCAGTAAAATAAAAATCACACTTTTTATAATTGACCGTTGGACTTTTTTGGCAATTTGTTGATAATGTTCCTCACACGTCCCAAACACCAATGCCCGTAATTCTTCCCCATCTTGGCTGATCTGACGAAGTGAACCTTTGTATTTTTGCAATAAATCATACAAAATCAAAAACACCGCAGTTTTATCTTTGACATATGTATAAATGGTCTCTTTGCGTGGATGCGCAAGCTGCTGTTGAATTTCGTTGTATCCGTCTAAAAAGTTTTGCCCGATATGGTGTACTGTTTTAGAGGTGACTACCCCAAAATACTGAGTAAATAATTGATAGCGTAAAAATGCAAGGTCGTCCCGCGAAAAAGCCCGACGTACCGCAATAAACACTTGCACGTCCCGGTTTTGTTCGTGGTCGTCTGCAATCTCTATTTGGTCTTTCATGACTTGGAACATAAAGTTCGTCATCGTTTCTTTTTCTGCCCGTGGATTGAGTGTATATTCAATATCTGAAGAGAGAAGATGATAAAACCAATCATTCGCGTCATCTTCTTTAATACGATGGGTATTCACCATCTGCTCGCGGATTTGGATATAGAGGCCGATTTTTTCTTCAATAAGCGAAATGATTTCATCAGAAAAACTATTGTTGGGAAAATAACGGGCCCAAATAAGTTCTCGAATAAGCGGTTCAGCAATTTTTTTGGGGTTTCCTCCCCACAGTATCCTGCGTTTTAAGATACGTTCTATTGCAGCGCGCAGAATAATTTCGTCCTCACGATATTCCATGACGTTACGCAATCGTTCATACCACGTAGCGACTTTTGAAACGAGTGGGTTTACGGCAATTTTGCCTTCTTGTTGTTGTACTGCCTCCTGGTCAAAAACCGAAATCAGTACATCAGCTAATGGTGCAAGTGGACGATCCATAGGACTATAAAGGTATTCTACATTATATCGCAGTTTAAAAGAATGCGTAAGAGGAAAAGGAAAATATCGGTTGTCAGTTTTTCAGTTTTAAACTGGTAAACTGAAAACCGAAACTAGCCCCCCGCTACCGCCTCATACCCGACTGACTTAATAATGGTGATAATTTTTTGAGGAGTCACTTTTGAAGTATCATACTTTACGATAGTTTGTTGTTTCGCATAGCTCGTTGATGAAGAATGCACACCTTCTATTTCTTCCAATTCTCCATCAATATTAATAGAGCAAGAAGTACAATGCATGCCAATGATTTTGAATGTTGTTTGGTGAAACATAGAACTAAATTACCTTTATCGTTCCCCTATACATTCCCATATTACACATAAATGCAATTTCTTCTTTTTTTGGGGGCGCGACGAATTGGACAGTATCGTTTGCTCCGACTGGAATGACTTTTTGGATTCCGAGCGCTGGAATCGTAAATGCTTGCGTGCAACCCATTGAACCGTTGTTATATAAATGAAGGGTTACCGGTTGTCCGCTTCGTACGGCAACCATGTTGGGAGAATATCCATTGGGTTCAATAATAATAGTCTGGTCTTGGCTAATACGCTGGTACGCCAGGTTTTTAAACACAGCCGATGAGTCACATAATGTTACAGTGCAATAGAACGAACTGGCAAGTTTATCAGCCGTGTAAGGACTTCCCGTTAATGCAATAGCTCCATCAATATCCCAGAACGCGAGTAATAAAATCACCACAGCTACAACTTTTACTAATTTTTGTTCAAACAGTTTTTGCATGGTTGAGGCAAAGTACCCTAAGGCAAAAAATAAGGGTGAAGTCCCTAATATAAATGAAAACAGGATAAGGCTTCCAACTACTGGAACTCCACTCGCAATAGCTAATGCCATCATTGCCTGGGTTGTTCCGCAGGGAATAAACACGGTAAAAAAACCGAGGAGCGCTGGAGTAAATATATCTGCGTTTTTCGATTGTTTTCGAAGGAATCGGGCAAGTACGGGAGGAGGTTGAATAACAAAATATCTAAAAATCGGATGCACGTTGAGAATGTCAAGCGCAGTCCCTATCATAAATAATCCAATGGCAAACTGTATAGCTACTTTTACGGGTAACGAGAGCTGGACAAGTGATCCTAACCACCCCAGCAAAAATCCGAATATCGTATACGCGATCAACTTGGCAATAAGGAATGATAAAACCGGACCTATATTCCCTTCCCATTGTGTACTATCCTGTGCGCCTTTTCGCGCTGCGCCCGTTTCCCCTCTTCTCCGAATTGCGCTTGCCAAAAGTCCTCCTTGCACAACCATACAGGTAAGTCCACCAGCAAATAATCCAGTGAGAAATATCGTGAAAAGATTATATGATCCCATCTTATTTTATTTAATCATAACTCGTATGCTCCTCACAACTTTGCCAATAGTACTGACCTTAGATTTTCTAGTTTTTAATCAATTTATACTGTCTTAATTGACTAAAATTTTTCAAACGAAGACAAATATTTTTCAGCAAATAGTTAGAATAAGGAGCGCCATAAAAGCCATCCCAAAGTCCTCAATAAGCGTTATTTTTGTTAAGGGAACCTTTAGAAATGTCCCTAAACATGCGCATTGGATTTTCCGTTTTTGGAGCATACTTTTTAATACTCCTAACCCACTAAAACTCATGATTAAAAAAGTGAATATATTTAATAACAATGATGATGGAACAAGAATGTACAAACATCCCAACAACAACTCAATGAACGGATATACATATCCATACCCGTGCGCGCGTTGAGCTAACAAATCATAGGTTGCATATCCTTCAGCAAATCCTTTTAAGTCCAATAACTTAAATCCTGAAAACACCAAGAAAAATCCTGCCATAAAATAGGCCATGCTTTTTTGCCAATAAAATGCATAATGGGCTGCATCGTTCAGAGATAGTACAACCGTAACAAGAACAATCAGGCCAATTACGACGAGCAGTGGCGCATAGCTGTTCAAAGGTTTTGATTCATGATGATCCATTGATTTTCCATCTGTTTGATGCATTAACTTCATGCCGCATTTCGGACATTCTCCTGCTTTTTCTTGTTGGACTTCCGGATGCATCGGGCAAGAATATATTTTTTTGGAGTGCTCCATATTTCTATCTTATCAAATTTGTCAAGAATCAGTATAATAACTCGTATGAAAACTACTATATTTTTGGCCCGCCATGGCGAGACAGCCTGGAATAAAGAACGCCGTATCCAAGGCAATGTTGACATTCCTCTCTCTAAAGAAGGGCTCCGTCAAGCTCAACTGCTTGCCAAGCGGCTACAACCAGAACCAATCTCAGTTATCTATGCCTCTGCACTAGAACGCGCTATTAAAACCGCAGAACCGCTTGCGCAACAATTAGGATTGCCTATTATCCAACGCGCAGGATTTAATGAACGAAATTATGGCGAATACGAAGGGAAAAAAGTGGATGACCTGCTCAGTGAGTTTGAAGGCGATTTTCTAAAACTGGTCCTGGCTACTCCTCCACAAGGCGAATCAATTCCCGTATTACGAAAACGGGCAGTAAAAACCTTTGATGAAGTGCGTACTAAGCATCAAGGAGAAACAATTCTCATTGTGTCTCATGGGGGGGTATTACAACAATTAGTCCGGCATTTACGAAACATTCCAGAAGAGGAAATAACCAATTATTCATTCCCCAACACTAGTGTATCTATTTTTCATTTTGAAGAGGAAACAATTGTCGAGCAACTAGTCGGCGACGCTTCACACTTATCTGAATGAACTCAAATATATGAAATTAAGGTACCAAATGCATCAGAGGCAAAAATGAAAAGTACCTTAGAAGCTTTTGATACATCTGATACCTTTTTTCTTCAATTGGGTTGACAAACAAATATTAAAACCAATACAATATGACATGGATGATAAAAAAAGCAGCGAGAAAAACTTCTGAGGAAACTCCCACAGAACTTCCTCCCGAAAAAAAATCTGATACTGTTGAATTTCGTATTCCCAAACCACCCTTTATGGCTTCCTCTACCCCATTTTTAGTCATTCTCCTCATGGTTGTTTCCTTTTTATTAGGCGCGCTTTTCACCAAAGTACAATACTTAGAAAAAGCAGGCTCACTGGATACCAACAAAGAAACTGCAGCTTCTACCCCGCAACCAACTACTGTTTCAAATGCGCTCATCGCCTATGCAAAAAAACTCGGCATGAACCAAAATCAATTTAAGCAGTGTTTAACCTCTGGAAAATACAAAGATAAAGTCAACAAAGATACCGCATTAGGCTCATCACTGGGCGTGCGCGGCACTCCTGGATTTTTTATTAACGGCGTATTTTTAGGCGGAGCCTATCCATTTGAACAATTCAAAGAAATTATTGACAAACAACTCGAAGGGACTGCATCTACGAATTATTTGGACTATTCAGAAGTCCTCCAACGATCCTATGAAGACCCAAATGGAAAAGGCTTTGACCCGGTTCCAAAAACAATTGAAATCGGAAATGCTCCAATACGGGGAAATAAAAACGCGCCAGTTACGATTATTGAATTCTCAGATTTTCAATGCCCATTTTGCAGCAGGTCCGTCCCTATTGTAGAACAAGTACTCAAGACATATGGAGATAAAGTAAAATTGGTGTACAAACAATTACCCCTTACGAGTATTCACCCAAATGCGCAAATCGCTTCATTAGCTTCAGAGTGTGCCAATGAACAAAAGAAATTCTGGGAATACCATGACCTTCTTTTCACCAACCAAACCGCATGGTCAAGCCTTCCACAGGAAGCAGTACCCACATTAGCTACTCAATAGTTTTATCTAAATTCTCATGACGAATCAAAAGAGACAATAGAAGGTAGAAGATAGAATTTCTGTTTTTCTATGTTCCATCTTCTATCCTCAAAAATCTATCTTCTATTTTCTATCATCTATTTCGGAGCTTATTTCTTCTTAAACAGCAACGTCCCTATAAATATCAAGATGGTAATAAGTACAATCGCTCCTCCGGTAGATGTATCTGCGTAAAATGAGACAATAATTCCGCTGATAACTGAAAATAATGAAAATACCTCTGCCCACAAAATAGTTTCTTTAAAACTTTTGCGAAGCTGTAACGCAGTTACTACCGGAACCACTACCAATGCCGAAATCAGCAGTACTCCTACAATTGGAATAGCCACGGCAACTGTTAATGCTGCAAGAATAATTAAAACGATATTGATAAATCGGGTCGGAATCCCACTGACTTGCGCTGTTTCTTCATCAAAAGTTATATATACCAGCTCTTTATAAAAGGCAATAATAAGCGCGATGACAATAATTCCAAGGCTACCAATAACATATACGTCAGTTTGTTTTACGGTGACAATACTTCCAAACAAATAATTGAATAAATTTATATTAAACCCATGGCTCAGGCTTATTAAGATAATAGCCAGCGCAAGGCTTCCCGAAAGAAAAATTGAGAGCGCTGATTCACCATATACTTTTTTACTGATTCTCAACCGTTCAATAGCAACGGATGATACAACCGCTGCAATAATTGCCGCAACCAATGGATTGATTTTTAAGAGAAGCCCTATGGCTACTCCCGCAAGTGATACATGAGAAAGCGTATCAGCGATCAAAGAATACCGGCGAAGCACCAAAAACATACCAATCAATGGCGCAATAATCGCAATAATAATCCCTGCTTCAAATCCGCGAATAATAAAACTATATTGAAAAATATCTAACATAATTTCTAATTAAATAGACAATAGATGATAGAATTTCTCTTTTTCAATGTTCCATCTTCTAACCCTATCTTCTATCTTCAATCATCTATCGTCCAATATACTCTAACTTCCCTTCCCTTCATGATTATGCAAAATATATCGCAATTCTTTGCCATATAGCTCTTCTAATCCCCCATTTTTCAACAGTTCATGCGGTTTACAATAACAAACCAAATTACGATTAATACACGCAACCTCTGTACTCTCACGCGCAACTACATCGAGTTCATGGGACACTAACACAAGGGTTAATGAAAGTTCTTTATTCAATTTGCTAAGCAACAAGTAGAATTGTTCTTGGGTATTTACATCGACTCCGACGGTTGGCTCATCTAAAAATATGACTTCTGGTTCGGTCGCTAATGCCCGCGCAATAAAAACCCGTTGCTGCTGCCCTCCTGATAAATCGCCAACCAATCTATTTTTAGACTGAAGCATTTCCACCTGCTCGAGTGCTTTATGAACTTTTTGAGTATCTTCTTTAGTTGGAAAATGGAACAATCCTCTTTTTGCATATCTTCCCATCGCGACAACTTCCTCAACAGTTACAGGAAAATTAGTGTCAAAGTGGGTAGTTTTTTGCGGTACATAGCCAATTTTTGACCAGTCCTTAAACTCACGAATATCTTTTCCGAATAACCTAACCGTTCCGGTTGTTGGCTTTAATAAGCCCAACATGATTTTAAGTACGGTTGTTTTTCCTCCCCCATTTGGACCAATAATACCTAAGTAATCACCTTTATGAACTGCAAATGAGATATTTTCTAAAACCTTTTCGGTGCCGTTGTAAGAGAAGGAGATATTATGAAGCTCAATGATATTCTGGGTGTGGTTTACTGGTTGCATTCTAATGCTATTTGCAAGTTTTTCAAATTCTTCTCCATAACTATGAAGTAATTTTTTCCTTGCTTCATATCATCATCGCTGATTCCCTCAATTGGGTCAAGTACTAAGGTCTTTGCTCCAACCTCATTGGCAATAGTTTCTGCTAGCTTTGGACTTACTAAACTTTCAAAGAAAATATATTTTACGTGATGTTCTTTGGCAAATGTTGCTATTTCTGCAAGCTGTTGGGAAGATGGCTCTGCTTCAGGAGATAATCCGGCAATGGGAACTTGATGTAATCCGTAACGCGCTGCTAAATACCCAAATGCCGCATGAGAGGTAATAATATCTCTTTGTTTACAATTTTGTAATCCATTTTTATATGCAGTATCTAGTTGATCAAGTTTTTCATCAAGCATTTTTTCATTCTTTTCATAATACGTTTTATTCGGAGGATCAACGTCTACATACCCTTGCGCGATAGCTCGTACTTCTTTCTTTGCTAATATTGGATCAAGCCATACATGGGGATCGAGTTGTTTTTTCCCTTCTTCTTCAATTTCTTTGGTTAACAACCCTTTCCCTGCAATAACCACTTTTACTTTTTTTCCCCGTAAGGTTTCTTGTATTTTCTCTCCCCATGCTTCAACTCCCCCATTTAAAACAAGCATATCACCGTGCTCTATACCAGCGATATCTTGAGCAGAAGGCTCAACAGCATGAGGTTCAACGCCAGCAGGAGTTATATTGGTAACGTCTGCTTTTTTTCCTCCAATTTGAGAAGTAAAAAAATACATGGGATAAAATGAGGCTGAAACTTGGATTTTCCCAGAAGAAGATGTTGATGGAACCGATTTTTTTTGAGAAAAAACCGCGAAAAGTCCAACCACTAATACTGCCGCGATAATACTAAAAATAATTTTTTTCGTCATAATTTTGACAATCAAGCTAAGCTTGACAATTTTTACACAATCCGAAAAATTCCAGTGAATGTTTTTTTACTAAAAAATTCTTTTTGTGTTGAATTTCTTTTTCTAATTCTCCAATTGAACAGTCAGAGATATCTTCAATTGCGCCACATTGTTCACAGATTAAGTGATGATGATCTTCTTTATTAGAAAGTTCATATCTAAATTTCCCTTCATTCAGTTGAATCTGTCTGGTTATCCCTTTATCAGTAAACATATTTACTATTCGAAAAACAGTTGCAGGATTTGCATCAATCTCACGTTCTTTTAAATAATCAATAATTGTATTCACAGCTACTGGCTTTTCACTGTCTTCAAGAAGCTGTAATACTGCCAGACGTACAGGAGTAACTTTTAACGAAGCCTGTCGAAGTTCATTTTTATAATCATGATTTAATTTTGTGATCACCATATTCAGATAATTATATTGTAAATGCAATTCATTTGCAAGTAGCAACTTTACTGTTTTGCAATCAGAATCAATTGAAGCACCCTTTTTGAGTTTTTTACCAAATACCTGAGTTCATACTTGACAAACGCAATTTGGTCGCATATATTTTCAGATATGCTTATATGCTTGGAAGGAGGTGAAGCACAACATGAAATTTTATAGTGTACAAATACGCGAAAGTATAGAAGTCCCCGATGATCAAGTGGAAATTATTACCATGAAAAATGGGAAAAAGGCTGCGCAAGCAACTGTTGAACGAAATGGAAAGCAGTTAAAACTTTTCAGAATCATTGGGAATAAAAAATAAGAGCGCTTTACCGTTTATAAAAAAGAGACAGTCTTTTACAACTGTCTCTTTTTTTATAAATATTTCAAGAGTATATTACTGATATTTATTCATATCTCGCTGAGACCGGAAAGAATCTCATATAGTAGCCTGACACCCTTGGGGTGTTTTTGTAGCTGCACCTGCGGAATTGAGGCCAAAAATGGAGAGTTCACCATATCTCAAACGCTGAGTATTCCTCATCCACCTCATGCCACTGTACATACACGTGTTTAACGTTTGATAACATCGGTCCTTTTCTGCAAAACTGAATGAGTTGTTCGACGTATTCTTGTTCACCTTGCATGAGGACTTCAACCTGCTCCTCTTCAGTATTTCTGACCCATCCGCGGATATGTAATTTTTCTGCTTCTGACTTTACAAATTGCCGAAACCCTACTCCTTGTACGTATCCTGAAATAACGACATGCGCGGTTTTCATACTAATGGAGCATTAACCGATGGCCTAAATAGGCAAGCAAGATGTCACGGAGTAATCTTCCAGCAAGTAATAATATAAAGAAGCGAAATAATGAAAATGAAAACATCCCTGCTAAAATGCCGATAAAATCAAAAAGCGGATTCGGAATCAGCGCAAACACAAAAATAATTAAACTCCCATACCGTTTGAATTCTTTCATGGTCACTTTCATCCACAAGGGTTGTTTTTTGCTATAGAGCGCTCGCCTTCCTGAATGCCCTAACAAAAACCCTAAACTATCTCCCAATGCTGACCCAACCGCAGAAACAAGCGCGACAGCTATAGGAGGATATAGAGCGCCACCAACTACAACAGTCGCAATTGCAGGAGCAGGCACAAATAATGTTGCAGAACCAAAAAAGTTAATCAAAAAAATTCCTAAGAGTCCCAACGATCGAAATTCCGAAAGCCGCTCGCGATATACCCATGCAATAAAGATTAGGATCAGGGAAAACAAGAAAATCAAAATCCACGAAGCGTTCACCTTCATGAATTTATTATAACAGGAATTAAAGATAAACAATTGATAAATTGTTGAATTGTTATTTATTAAAAAGCAATTTAACAATTACTTGAAATTACTGAACGAGGAACAACTATCAGGGCTTTTTGTGTATGGAAGTCTTCATGTTTTTTTTGAGTTCTTTAAGCTTCCACATAAACAGCGCTCCTTTATTTTTTGCCTTACTGTCCACGGCAAAAGAGAGCGCTTTTTCAAGGATTGACCGATGCACTGTTTTTGCCAGTTTGATGTATAAGCTTTTGTGTTTGTAATCATCCAATTGGTCTGCTAAGTGAATGCCAAACGACTGAAATTCACGGGAAATATATTTATCTTCAACCGGGTTAAATTTCTTGAGGACCTGTTTAATGGAATCCATATGGCTACGAACTTATTTGGTGTTGTAACGGTTCATTGTGGCTTCTAAGCCTTCTTCTAAGGCGTCTTGTAAGGCTTTTGAGGCGCGTTTGATAAGGTGTTTTAGCCTGCTCCGTTCTTGGCCGATAAAGTTACCTAACACAAAATCGTCTACATCTTTCATATTAAGTTTACTGACTGTTTGTCCATCACCATTGTCTTTGATGTGACTATGGTGGCCTTCTCCCCCAATTCCCAAACGAAATCGCCAGAATTTATCAGTCCCTAATTTTTCGAGTACTGATTCAACCCCATGATGTCCTGCAGCAGCACCGCCATTTCTGATTTTCATGGTGCCAAAGGGCAAGTCCAATTCATCATGCACAATCCAAATATCTGACGGGTCAATTTTGTAATATGACGCCAGCAATGAAACTGCCATTCCAGAGTTATTCATGTATGTTTTAGGTTTTACTAACAAAACTTTTTCTAATGCTCCATGGTGAGGTTGCCATTCTAAATGTACGATATCGCTTTTAAATTGTGGTTCATTTGTCCAAACGGTTTTGTTGGTTGGTTCAAAATCTTTGAGGAATTGCTCCATTACCCTAAAGCCAAGGTTATGGCGAGTATGTTCATATTTTCCTCCGGGATTACCAAGACCTACAATTAATTTCATAGATAAATAGGAATAAAGAAATTAAGAAATTTCAAGTTACTATTACCGATTATATCATTTTCTAACCGACTGATAAACTTCCTAATTCTTTTTACGCGCATCTCTTACTATTTCAATTATTTGTCTTGTATCCACTTGCTCAAATTGCTCATAAAATTGGCCAACTGCATGAAAATCTGGTGAAATTTTTATAGCAATTATCGAATTAAAATGTTTTTCCAAATCGAACAATGTGGAAGAAGCCATAACCGGAACTGCTAATGTTATATTGCTTACCTGTTTATGTAAATACTTTTCTGCGCATAAAACCGTTGCTCCTGTAGCTACCCCGTCGTCAACAAGAATGATTGTTTTGTTCGTAATAGAAAGTGGTTTTTTGTTTCCCCGAATTCGTTTTTCTAATACATTCACCTCATGATATTTTTCTGAGGCTAGTGAGTGGAGTTGTTTTTTTGAGAGATTGAATGAATCAACTAATTCTTGTTCCCAAAAAAGGGTTTTACGCGGCCCGACTGCGCCAATGGCAAGTTCGGGATTTTGAGGAGCGCCAATTTTACGAATAACCAGAATATCAAAGGAAATATTGAGGTGCTGAGCAACTTCTTTGGCAACCACTGCTCCGCCTCGAGCAATTCCTAAAATAACTATATCACGTGTGGTGACGTGTTTTTGTAATTCCTGAGCAAGCTGGAATCCAGCATCTCTGCGATTTTTAAACACTTATTTTATCTTTGTCATGTATTGTTCTGCCAAATCTCCGACATATGGAAGTTTGTAATGCTCTCCCTTGTATGCCTTGAACATGAGAACAATCCACAAAACAAAAGAAGCTATTGCTACTAATGTTCCAACTACTGCACCGATTACGGGAACAACATTAAGAACAATGTTTAATACAAAAATTGCTCCAAATAAGATAAGGCCTTGCATGGCGTGGAATCGAATAAATTTATTATCTTTTTCGAGCAGTAAGAAGATAATACTGGTAATAGGAGCGACCAAGTAGGTAACAGCTGCTAATAAGTTTTGGTTGTTTTTTGCTGTTGCTGGTTTATCTGTCATAGTTCACCTCCTCTCAGATGACTGTCGAGTTTATTGTAACACAAATGGAGAAAAGAACAAACCATGAGAGAAGTCAAAATTCAAAGGCCAAAATTCAAAATTGCAAGGAAAAAGGCAAAAGTTTTCTCACTTTTAATTTTTGAATTGTACATTTGCCTTTTGATTTTTGACTTTTGATCTTTCTCATATGAGGCTCATCTGCGATTCTTCTTTGCTTTTCTCTGCTTCCTCAACTGGTTCTTCATTCCAAATCTTTACTTTTCCGTACTCTCCATCAAATCCAGGGTCAATGACAATATTCCCTTCTCGCACTTTTTTTACTCCTTCAGCAATCCGCGGTCCGGCAACTTTTGCAACTTGTTCGATTGGTGTTTTTAACAAAATGTCAATTTCTGAACCGCATTCTTCGCACAGTTGGTCAAAAAGCGCTTTTACTTTTTGTGAAGAAACTGTTGATTCAAGGCCTTCTGCGACAATTTCAAGCAATGGAACTAATTTTACATAGGGCGGGTGCTGGTGGGTTTTATCAGTAAACCATTTTAATCCATATTGGTTTCTTTTTTCCTCAGCTTTTACGTCTTCGTTACTGAGTTGTTGGACACGGAATAACACTCCCTCTGTCAATCGGCGTTTACAAACTGGACAGGTATTCCCTTTTGTTATAATATCTTCCGGGCCGTACACGACTTTACAATTCCGGTGCCCAGAAAAATGGTACTTCCCTTCTTCAGGATAAAATTCAATCGTATATCCTATCCGCCAACGAGGATTTTTTCGCATAATCGCCTGCCGAATGTCTTCATACGTGATTGAATTATTTGAAATTTGAGATTTGTCATTTGAAATTCCGTTTTTTGGCAAAAAAACGGTGGCTTCTCTCCCCATTTTTGCCGGAGAATGGGCATCAGAGAAAGAAAGGATGGAACGATTCTTGAGTTCTTTGATTTGCCAATTCATTTCCGGGTCGCTTGAGAGTCCGGTCTCAATCCCATAAATATGCGGCGCTAATTCTTCAAAAGATTCTTCAAGGGAATCAAATCCGCTTGCCGATCCATAAATACCAAAATGCGGTGTCCAAATGTGACACGGAATAAGCATTACTCGCTCATCAATTGATAAGATCATCTCCAGCAAATTTTTAGAAGATAACCCAATGATTGGCCGTCCGTCAGCGCCCAAGTTACACCCTCTTTTGATAAGTTCTTTATTTATTTTTTCTGCTATTTCAAAATTGGGCGCAAATACCAAGTTATGAATCCGGCGAACCCTTCCGTTAAATGAATAGATAGAGGAAATTTCTGTTGATAATAAAAACAGTATCTCCTTATCAGCTTTTGCATTTTGAACTGAACTTTTGCCTTTTGCATTCTGACTTTTGAGTTTGTACATTCCTTCCGTATGTTCTTCAAGCTGGCTTCTGATTTCTTTAAACCACAACGGATGCGTCCAGTCGCACGCAGATAACAAATCCAGTCCTTTTTGAAGCCCCACCTGCGCCATGGTCGGGAGCGTCATATTCATAGAAACTGCACGTGAGTATTTGGAGTGTAGATGCAAATCAGCTACGCATTGTTGCATATAGTCATTTTATCACAAAAAATAAAGGCTTGATTTCAATACTAATATACTAGTATATTAGTATTAATGCCAAGAGTATCTAAACGACAACTGCAACAAGATCAACTCGAACAAATAAATGAACACTTCTCCATTCTTATAGCTACACTTAATAATTCTAAAGAGGTTGAAAATTTTCTTGAGCAGTTTTTAACAAAAGAGGAAAAGGTTATGCTTTCAAAACGTCTCGTACTTTTTATGATGATTAAAAAAGGATATGATCCTTCAATTATCAAACCAGCGCTCAACATAAGTTATGAAACTGTAAGATCATATACGAATCACCTTTTAACTAAAAATGATTTATTTCAAAAAACGATAGAGCGGCTTATTACCCGTGAGAGGGCAAAAATATTCTGGGACAGAGTTGAAACTATATTTAAACCGATAAGCCTGGCATTACAAGCAAAACGCAGCATGAAGGCTCGGGCAAAACTCGTAACTGGTGATCTTATATAATTACTAATATACTAGTATATTAGTAATTGACTCCTCCTTTACAAGAACTCAGAAAACTTTTACTATTCTTTGGTATGCGGGCAGTTCCAACATTTACGCCAAACCAATTGGGCATTAATATCCATTACCGAAATTTTACGTGGTATGGGCTTGATGAGAAGAAAACGCTGAAAGAACTCTTGTCTTTGCCTTTTGAGCATGTTCGGATTCCTATTCCCTTTAATGAAGTAAACCCTCAAAAAGGCGTCTGGGATTTTTCGCTCCGAGACCAAATTATTGAACAAGCGCTCAAACACCATAAAACAATCCATCTACAATTGGGAATAAAAACAATCGGTTATCCGGAATTTAATATTCCACAGTGGTTTTGTGATGTGTTTCCAGTTCTCCTCAAACCAAAAACATACGTTCAACCCGACATTTTTTTACAAGGATATATAGAAGAATATCTCAATCGCTGCGCTCAACATTTTTTACCCATGAAAGAAATCGCATCAATTCACATAGAAAATGAAGCGTTTTCCAAACGGTTACCAGTAAGCAACTTCCGGTCACTCTCCGCGGACCTTACCAAACAAGAAGTAAATGTTGTAAAATCCCATGATCCGCATCATCGGCCCATTGTCCAAAATTTTCCCATTGACACGCCAGAAGCAGCATGGCATGCATATAACCAAAGCGATATTGTAGGCCTTAACATTTATAACCAGTATTTTGAACACGAATTTTTCAAAACAATGTACTGGCCAGCAATAAATACGATTCTTGGAACTTTGAAAATGCTCAAAAAACGAACCTGGGTAACAGAATTCCAAATCGCCCCCTGGATTGACAGCCACAAAAACCCAGCCTACCCATTTTCTGAAGAAAAAGTATTTGAAGGACTACAAAAACTCAAGACCTGGAATCCGGAGATTATTTTTTTGTGGGATGTGGAACAGGTATTGTGGAAAGCACAGCAACATAATAATCAACAAAATATTCAACTTCTTTATAAATTTATACAATAGATGTTTTTTGTCTAAAAATTTAGTATAATAATTTATATATGGGTCTCTTAGAAATTTTAGGGCTAAGACCTCAACCAGTCTCTGAAGAAGTAGAAAGGTTTCTCCGCGAAGTTTCGTTACCAGTGAATGAAAACGGACGACTCCTTGATGATTTTGGCGATACTCCAGTTGATACCATCAATGGTGATAAACCTGATACAACAAGTGATTCCTATAATGATATAGGAGCTATGTTACAGCGCAGCTCAGAATCTCTTCCTGACCACCCATTGGGAAAGGTTGTTGATGTGCTTAAAGAACACGGAGGAGAAGCACCGTTCGAAACTATTACCAGAGAGGCTGACGTTCCTCCTGATTTTGTAGAAGATCTTGGAAAAGTAAAAGGAATATTTCACGCCGAACAACGCGGAGATCAGGTCGTTTTTTCTTCTCCTTTTTTAAAACCTCCTGAAGAACCCGGAGAATAGTTTTCTATTTTTTCCCTTGCAGCTTAAACATTTCTTCTAACTCATGAACTGAAGTCGCATCCTCTGGCCGCTTGTCTTTATTTCTAAAGGAAACCAAACGCGGAAAACGTAAGGCATATCCCGGTTGAACTTCTCCGGATTCTAATTTGTTCATTCCTGCAGTATGCAATGGTGAACGGGTTATCTCATCTGCCAACACCTCAATCACAATCTCTGGTTTTACCCATACTGATGGTTCAATCAACGACTGTACACGCGCTGGCTTGTGATCTACCTTAAGCTTGTCTGCCCGCTGATGAATTTCTGTCCATTGCTCATCGCTTAAACCGGTACCAATTCTGGTGACTGTTACAAACTCATCTTTCTTTTTGTCATACAATCCTACCAGAAGTGATCCAGCACCAAATGACGTGCGCTTCCCTCGTCCATAAATGTAGCCTAAAATTACACAATCTATGGTATCGTGCAATTCTCCTGACGAATGGCGTTTCAGTTTGATCCAATTGAAATTCCTCCCTCCTGCCTCATACAACGAATCAACGCGTTTCACCACTACTCCTTCTAACCCTTTTGAAATTGAATCATCTAACAAATTTTGTAATTTCTGCGGCTCGTCTAAAATTACTCCAGGCGCAGGAATAAGAATATCGTCTGAAGGAATTGTTTTTTTCAAAATTGCCATCCGTTCAATAAGTGGAGTGTCGAGTAAAGACTTCCCATCAACGTAGAGTATGTCAAACACGAATGCCCGAAGCGGCAATTGTTTGGCAACTTCTTCAATGTTATGTTTGCGACGCCTTTTGGTTGTTTCTTGAAAGGGCAAAAATTCTTCAGATTCTGGTTGGTATGCCAATGCTTCTGAGTCTAAGATTGCGGTCTTTGCTTTTACTTGTCGCAGCGTTCCTTCAATCAGTTCGGGGAACATATGCGTCATGTCTTCTAAATTTCTCGAGTACATTTCTACTTTGTCGCCGTTTTTGTGGATTTGGACTCGAAACCCATCGTATTTCGGAGTGGCATGAACAACACCTTTTGAGTTTGAATTCTGCTCTGCAGAAGCCATCTTCTCAAAGACTTTGATTGGATTGGGAAGCCGTTCGCAAAGCTCTGACCGAATCGGCCTGCCAACTGCAACTTTTAATTTTTGTACTGCTTCCAACCCTTCTGCGCGTAATGTTCTTCCAATTAACCCTAAATCCGAAGTTTCGTTATATGCTTTTTCAAGGAGTTTTCGTTTACTCCGATCTCCTAAAATTGCTAAAGCCAATCCATCTAAGACCGTTGGGTCACCAATTCCTAATCGACTTGTTCCAAGCGGAACTCGAGACAAATGCTTGGCTGAAACCGCATCCATATGCTCAAGTAATTCACTAAGCGCGGTAATTTTTTTCTCAACAGACCCATCTCCCCCTGTTAAGGCAATTTTTTTCAGAACATCAAATACCGCAGTAACTGATAATTCTTCTCGCTTTCCACGGCGGCGCTTGTGTTTACTTAACTCGTAAGCAACTAACCCGAGATCACCTTTTTTGTTATACTCTGCCAAGACTTCCTCTTTGGTCAATCCAAATGCCTGAGCAATACTTTGCGCAACCATTTTATCTGCCATACCAATTTCAATCGGCGCATAAAACGGGGCGACCCGACCTTGAGTAAGATAAATGATTTCGTCCAACTCATCTTTGTGAGCTTTCTTGAACAAGTCCGAGAGAATATCAATAAGTGCTAACCGTGAAGAAGTTGCTTCGAGTTTATCAAAATAAGTAGCTAATTTAGAAAATGTCATATGAGTCTTATATATTCCCTCTCCTTTCCAGCGAATAAGATATTATACCATCACATATTTTGCGCCTTTAGTGACACCCTGCTTCTTAATAATTCCTGACTGGACCAGAATTTTCAGTTCGTTTAAAATTGTATCTTCTGAGACCATAGGGAATATGGTTTTAAATGCTTGGTTTTGTAAATATCCTGCTTTTTGGATATATTCGACAATCTTGAGTTGCCGGTCTGAAAGTAACAATGGCTGGCCACCTAATTTTTCTCGAATCCTCGCATCAACAGAAATACTCTCAATGCGTTCTTTAATTTTGGAAAGTTCAATTGCCAATCCTTGCGAAAAGTATTCCAACCATTCACTAACATCGCCGCCATTTTTTTCAACGCTTTGTAAAGCCGAATAATACCGTACTGCTTCGTTATCAAAATATTCTTCCAAAGAAAAAAACTTTCGGATATCATACCCTTCTTTAAATAGAATAAGTGTTGAAAGCGCCCGGGCAACGCGGCCGTTTCCGTCTAAAAATGGATGGATGCGCACTAATTCATAATGAACAATTCCACTTTTCAAAACAGGGTGAATATCTTGTTCTGTAGAACTATTAATAAACGCAGCTAAATCCCGAATTTGATACGGAACAGCCAATGCCAACGGCGGGCGGAAAGAAACTTCTCCTGACTGGCTATTTTTTACCACCACTTGAATTATCCGGAAAACGCCACATTTTTCTTCTGGTAAAATCCGGCGGACTACTATTCTATGCATTTCTTTAATCATGTTTTCATCCAAATATTCCCCATTTTGTGATTTGAATTCTGGGGTTTGCATATGGTTGATGTAATCCATGACTTCACGATAATTAATAACTTCTTGGATATCGCGCTCCCGGGCAACAACATCCTGCCCCATCATTACTTTCTCGGCCTGGGTAAAATTGAGTTCATTTCCTTCAATGTGGGTTCCATGGTGTACCGTGCGGACCAAGGCATTTTGCTGAAATTCTTTTTCGTAATAAGGAAGAAGCGGCGCATGGTCAATAACCTCCTTACAGGCTTCGATGATGCCGACATTTTTCAAAATGGTGTTGGTGATGGTGAATTTCGGTTGGTACATTTCCCCAATTACCTCATAATTCCCGAATTTTGTCAACTTGTGCTATAATATATTTATGGCACGAGCTTCAGAAAAATCAAAAAACCCAGAAGAGAAAAAACTGCACGTTGAAGTGGTAAAACAAATGATACAGCTTTCAACGAGCGGATTTGGGTTGGTTGCAGCATTAGCCTGGAATAATGTTATTCAAGACTTAGTAAATAATTACTTAAAAAAATGGCTTCCTCAAGGCAGCAGCGTCATTTCTCTCCTTTTATATGCTATTTTGATTACCGCTATTGCAGTATTTATTACCTTTCAACTCTCTAAGCTTCTCCAGAGAATTGATAATAAATAAATTACCGAAGCTCTTCTTTCATTACTTTTGGAATTTCATCTACCAAATCAGAAGCATTAAAATTCACTCCCACACGCTTGGCCAAACTCTCCCCAGCTTTTTTATTGATGTATGCCCCAGCCTGCGCCGCAAGCCACAACTCATTTTTACACGCGAGCGCTGCAACAAGCCCAGCCAACACATCCCCTGTTCCCCCTTTAGTCATTCCCGCATTCCCACCTTCGATGAGAACACACTCATTCGGAGAACATACGATATCTTTTTGCCCTTTCAACAAGATAATGCTGTTATGTTCTCGAGCCATTTTACCTACAATTTCATTTTTTTCTATCTTTCCATTGGTTAATTTAAAATTTGACATTTGAAATTTGAAATTGAATAATCTCTCGAACTCTCCATGATGCGGGGTAAGAATCACATTTCCATTGAGTTGTCTCAACCACTCGGGATCCATCATCTGCAAAGCCCCTGCATCAATGACCCATTTTTTGTGGGGATATTTTGAAAGTAAATACTGTGTAAGATATCGCGTTTGTTCACCTTCATTTTTAATGGTATTAATCTCATCTAAATTTGAAATTTGAAATTTGCCACGACTCCCGCTGGATCCCGCTGCGGCGGGAAAATTTGAAATTCCGCGCTCATCGCGGAGCATCCCCGGTCCAATCAGCACACAATCTGCTTCTTCAATATACGCTTCAATATGTTCGCGCGGCACCACAATACCATTTCTAAATTCTTCTTTTGCTTTTGCAACAATCTCGTTATTTTCAGGGACAGAGGAATAAAAAACCATATCTACAATGCGAGAGGCAATATTGAGCGCCCACAACGATGCCGCATGAAACAAATGAGACCCCCCAATAATCATCAGCTTCCCATTCGCGCCTTTATGGGAATCTGGGGATGGAATATATAATTGTTTGAGAATAGATGGATCAAATTGTTTCATAGATAAATTTCTAATGACTCAACGTTGTCATTTCGAAGCCTTGAAATGGCTGAGAAATCCCATCCGAGTTTGTATTAACGATGGGATCTCTCACCCACTGCGGTGGGATTCGAGATGACATTTTCCCTTACAGCTCTATTATACTCATGGACGAGTTCTTGTCTATGGCTACGAGTTCTTTGTGAGTTGTCGTAATGATTGTTTGCTGCTTCCCCATCATTGATGACACTAACTCAATATGCTGTTGGTCAAGCTCTGAAAAAATATCATCCAGTAATAACAGTGGCCGTTGGTGCGTACTCAGTTCAATGAATGCAATCTGCAACAATTTGAGCTGTAACACCACCAGCCGCTGCTGGCCGCGGGAACCAAACACTTTCACTTCTTTATCAAACTTTGAACCATTCTTCATGAACAGCAAAAAATCATCGCGGTGCGGGCCAACCAAAGTTACGCCTGAACCAATCTCTGCGTCTCTATACTGCAATAACCGTTCTTTCGAAATTTCACTTTTGTCATACACCACGTTGAATTGAAACACATCTTTTACAGAATCATTTACAAACTGCAAAAACGTCTCTCGTCGCTTTGAAATCAGCTGTCCGTGTTTGATTAACAAAGAATCCCAGTATTCAAATTGTTTATCTGGCCGAATTCCTGTATCTTGTACGTGCTCTAACAGGGCGTTTCGCTGGCGAAGCGCTTTAGTGTACTCACCAGTTGCTAATCGATACTCCCGATCAGTTTGTTCTAACACATCGTCTAAAAAATTCCGTCGGTGACTCGGCGAGCCAATAATAAGTTCCAGGTCAACCGGAGAAAACAACACAGACGGAAGAATTCCCTCAAAATCCACCCGCCGCTTTCCTACTCCATTTACTAAATATCGCTTTACCGGCGCTTCACGTCCAATTACTTGGCCAGTCGTAAGCAGAAATTCAAGCGTTGTGTCTTCTGATTTCCCTTGGATACGCGAAACTTGCTCCTCGAACCGAATCATTTCCAAATCTTTCTCAGCCCGAAAACTTTTGCCAGTCGAAAGCAAATGAATCGCTTCTATAATATTTGATTTCCCTGCAGTATTTAGACCAACGATAAGAGTTGTCTTCGGGTTAAAATTGAACTCAGATTGAGTGTAGTTGCGGAAGTTTTGGAGAAAAAGGTGGTTTAATATCATGTAAATCCGAAATTCGAATATCAAAACGTTCAGTTAGTTAAAAGTTCAAAGTTAAAAATTAAAAGTTTATAATTTGAAATTTTTAACTGTAATTTTGAACTTTGCACTTTGCATTTTGAACTTATTAGATTTCGTGCTTCGGATTTCGAATTTTACTCAATGGTCGTTCCCACAAATTCTTTTCCTTGTAAGTACTTATCCAAATTCTCAAAATCATTTCCATGCAAGACGACAACTTTTGTGCCTATTTCTTGGGCTTTTTTGGCGGCGATTGGGTCAAATGGCGCATTCATCCCTGGGTCCCATACATCGCCCACTATCTTTCGAAAATCGACCCAGGAGATGTTGTCAATTGGCTTAGCATCGCTGTGTTTTTTGGGGTCTTTATCATATACATGCTTAATATTACTCATGTTAATAATTGTCTGTACTCCATAGTCCTCACACAGCAATACGGCGCAGAAATCTGTGGACCATCCAGGTTTCCATCCAGAAGCAACAACTACAGGTTCTGTGACTTTGCGGATAATTTCGAAATGTTTTATAAGGTATGGGTGGGCAATGTCGCGGAAGATGGTGCGGATAAGTTGGGCGTTGAGGCGAGTTGCGTGGATACCGAGCCAATCTAAGTCTTCACGGGTAAGTTCATGGCCTACTACCTCGCGGCCGGCATCACGATATTGCCTGGCTGTTGCGCCTCCCCCTACAACTAAAAAAAACTGGCGGTGTCTATCTTCCGTCAGTTTTTCTCGTATAAAGCTATTGAGCTTGGTGAGAAATTGGGTATCAATTCCTCCATTCGGGACCACAAGGGACCCTCCGAGAGAAATAACAGTTTTGTGCTTATAGCCGTTTCCCATCTATATATAAAAATAGCGCTCAATGCGTAACAATCATAGTACCATATCTGAAGAGTTTTTTCAATCAAATATTGCACAAAAAGAGTTTTTAGACATATAATCCAACCATGTCTTACTTTTCAGATTTTGATGAATTCTTAAAATCACAAGAAAAATCTCAGCAAGAAGATCACTCTGAACATATTCAAAAGATTCTCAAATCACGAATGAAGCAAGATACAACTATAAGAAGTCTCATGGATATGTTCAAAGAATATTATGAAACTATTATTAAGCCACGAAAAGCGTCATTGCTCATACTGAAAAAACAAGAAAAAGTTCCCCAAAAAACACCTCAAAAATACGAAGCTGCTCCATATTTTTTATATCGTATTAATGTCATTCCTACAGATTTTTTACCAGCCGCATTTGACCCAGCATATGCAACGCTTCCTTATCTTGTTTCTGGCAACATAACTCGCGATGATTGGCATGCAAATGTTACAATGCAGTTTGATATATCGCTCGTTGATTCGTGGAACACCAATCAAGCAACCTATACTGGAGAACTGTTTCCTATGGTAACTATAAAAACTTGGGGAACTATTCAAACAGATATGGGTGAGCTACTGAGTTCAGAAATTCATGTATCACACGCAGTAGAATCTCGTTTACCTTACACACAACTTTTTATTGACGGACAAACACAACAAGTAAGTGAAAAAGTAAAACATGCGCTGATGGTAGCTACCCCCTATGTTTTCTCCCATAGGAGTGTTGTCTGGAAGAAATAAATATTAATTTTTCTTTGATCTTCTACTCTTTATAACTTTTGAGTATATTGTTTTTCTCCAGATAAAATACCAAAGCGAGATTATTTCTGGCAATTGGAACAAAAAAATGTTCCGCGGCCGGCTTGGGTGATTTTTTGGATTCTTGAGCCACACCGAATACATGGTTTTCTCTGTTGGCCATACACAACAAAATGTTTTTGGTATGTTCCTTCTTGTCCTAAGGCGTTTACATAATGATGTTCTGAAGTTCCCCCATAGTGCAATCCTTTTTTTAAAAATGTGAGAATTGAATCATACAGCCGGTCTATTTCTTCATCAGTTAATTTTTTTGCGCTTCTTCGTGGGTCAATCTGGGCATCAAACACCGATTCGTTAGCATAAATATTTCCAATACCGGCAATTTTTGTTTGGTTCATTAAGAGTGGTTTAATGGGCGTGTTGGCACTTTTTAAAAGTTTCGCAAACATATCTTTCGTCATTCTGGCTTGTCCAGAATCCGGTGAAGGAATAAACTCAGGTCCCAACTCTTTAAAAAATAAAATCTTAGTAAGATCAGCGGATGTAATAATTTTAATCCATCCAAATTGCCGAAAATCATTATAATACAGCTTTGTATTATGATCTAAATGGAAAATAACATGAGTTGCTCTACTTGGCAATGCTCCTACTTTTACCTTTGATACTTTTGTGCCGTTTGTCTCCGCTGTTCCATTCGGGTCCTGATATATCACCTGTCCGGTCATTTTTACATGGATTGCGAACGAATATCCATTTTCTAAATCAATAACTAATCCCTTTCCAAACCGGCGAACTCCCGTAACTTTTGTTCCAATGATATTTTGGACATCTCCATGCAGCATTTTTGGCAATTTTACGTCAACTGATTCAATCGTGTGGCCAACGAGATACTGTTGCAACCCCAATCTAATAGTTTCTACTTCAGGTAATTCAGGCATGGGCGTAGTATAGCATAACTCAGTTATCAGGTATCAGTCGTCGGTTGTCAGAATTTAGTTCATCGGTTTTCAGTTAACCAGTTTAAAACTGAAAAACTGACAACTGACAAATTTAGATCTGAAAACCGAAAACTGATAACTGAGAATCTCATTGACACCACTTATCTCTCTCAGTTATGCTTAAAGTAAGTTTATGAATAATCGTATATTGTATCCCATTGGAATTGCCCTTTCTATGATTTTTGTCATTTTAGTATTCACCTCAAAAACCCCCTCCAAACCACCCTCACAACCATCTCAAGCTGGGAACACCTCAGCTCCACAATCACGTACTGCTGCACTTCCTCCTCTTCCTGCCAAATGGCCTACACAAGTAGAAATTGGGACCGCGGATGCTCCAGGTGGCGCTGCTGGCATGAAGCAAATTGCGCCATTTAAGTTTCGTTATCAGTATCTTGCGGGTGGCGCTAATACGGGAAATGGATGGTCAACCTGGAATCCGAATGGCGATTTCGCCAGATACTATATTGAAGATTCTATCCAAAATAATATCATTCCGGTATTTACGTACTACATGATTTATCAATCACTTCCTGGTGGTGGACCTGAAGGTGATGCGGTTACTACAAACTTACGCAATATTGACACGATGCGTTCTTACTTTAATGACCTTAAGCTATTATTTCAAAAAGCTGGCGCGTTTCCAAATAACACAATCGTCGTGCATATTGAACCAGATAACTGGGGATATATTCAACAACGAAGTCCACAAGATAATGCATCCAACTTTGAAGTAAAAGTAGGAGCCACTGGACTCTCTGAATTAGTTAATTTACCAAACACTGCAAGTGGATATTCTCAAGCAATTATCAAACTCAGGGATACTTATGCCCCAAATGTACTCGTTGCTTACCATGTAAGTGTCTGGGGAACTGGCGAAGACATTGTGTATACCGACCCTCCTGACCCACGAGTGCTAGAACTTGGCCAGCGTGCAGCAAATTTTTATAAATCTCTGAATGCAAACTTTGACATTGTATTTTCTGAATTTTCAGACCGTGATGCCGCATTTAAACAATATCAGTATAATGACGGCGGCGCTGCCTGGTGGAACAGTGAAGATTTCAGAAGAAATCGGCTGTTTTTAAAAACATTTGTCGACAGCACCCAAAAGGCAATTGTGATGTGGCAGATTCCGCAAGGAAATACCAAAATGAAAGCAGTGAATAATACCTGGAATCACTATCAGGATAATCGAACAGAATGGTTCTTTGAAGATCCAAACCGCACTCATTTGAAAGAATATCTCGATGCAGGTGTTGTAGCATTTCTATTTGGACGGGGTGCTGACGGCGCTACCTGCGCGTGTGACGCAAATAAAGATGGCGTTACGAATCCGGCGCCAATTAATGGCAACAATCGCGACTCGTTAAATGCTGATGATGATGGCGGGTATTTTAAAGAACGGATAAAAGCCTATTATAACGCCGGCCCAATGCCGTTAGGTGGCGGCCAACCAGATCCATCCCCTACTTCAATTTCGAATCCAACTCCAACAACGCAACCAGGATTAATACCAGCAGATATTGACGGCGACGGCTGTGTAGGAATCTTAGATTTTAATGCCTGGTTCCAAGCAATTAAAGGAAATCCGAGAGCTGGAACTAAACCAGATATCAACGGTGATGGCATTGTTGATTTATTAGACTTCAACCTCTGGTTTAAGGCTATGCAAAGCAAGCTGAACCTATGCTAAAGACAAAAAGATTGCTAACTCTGGGGCACTTGTTCTTTTTGCTGCTTTACCTTTTAGTGTTTGGCTTGTTCAACAACAGCAAGATATTCGCCAGCGGACATAATCGCAGTTATGTTTGTCTACGACACGACAAATGACTCAGATGCGAATTGGAAAACAGCAATGGAACAATTGACCTTCTGGACTTTAACTTGTGGCATAGAGCAATGACTGCACTCCTCAAAAAAAACTCTGCTAGTTATTGTGGTATAATACACCGATTATGGCAGGAACAGAATCACCAAACTTTGGAACCCACAATCCTGACACCAGAGATGAGTCTTTATTAGCTTCACTCGAAAATCATGTTGTTCGAAATGTTTCCGAATTAACCCAACGAGTGCTTCCTGAATATTCTCGCATAGATCGTTCACGATATGATAGCTATGATCTTTCCCAAGACAATTACTACAAAACTGGAAAAATTCTTACTTTACGAACTGAACAAGGAGCAACTCCGTCTGATCCTTATATGGAGTTTGTGTTTCGGCTAAGGGAAGGCGCTGTAGCATTTAATATTAATTATTACAACAGTTCAGAACCATCACATCCTTATTCTATACGAAATGCAGGGAATGCGGTATTTGGTCCAAAAGATCGCATGTGGAAAATGGACGAGGTTGATTTCGCGTTACAAAAAGCGCAGATTCACATGCGAGGTGTTGATTTGAATGATCCTGATTTTAGAAATCACCCTGCTGGATGGTTTGAAGGAAGACCTATTACTTTTGGCGAACGACTTGATGCTAAAGAGCAATACAGCTCTGCAAGAAAAGCTTCTGAAAAACAAGCTATACAACCTTTTTATGACGCTGCTATGGTTGAAGTGTGGGATTATGTTGAACATACTCCCGAAGTAGCTACAAATATTGCGGTAGTATCCGTTGCCCAACATCCAACATACACATTTGAAGGAAAAGAATATACCACTGAAGAAATAGCTGATCAAATTCAACAAGGTTCTGAATTGGGAAAACAAGTTATGCTGAAAGAATTATACCACATCGAAGCATATGAAAGACTCCTTTACGATCATCGGAAGCTTGAGAAACTAAAAAGACCACCAAAACCAAAAAAAACAAGACGCGGATAATTATTTCTTTAAACAATCCTCTACAAACGCTTTAATTTCCTTTTGAAACCGCTCCTTAGAAAACTTTTGTGCTTGTTTTATGCACGCATCTTTTGAAATGGATAATTTTTCAAATCGGCTCACTGCATCTTGTAAGGAATTTGAACTGAACTCATGATAAAACACTCCTGTCTTTCCATCAACCACCGTTTCTTTCACTCCTCCCCCATAATACGCAATCACTGGTGTCCCAACTCCCATTGCCTCAACTGGTGTTATTCCAAAATCCTCATCAGGAGACGCAAATACAAATGCTTTTGCTCCTGCCATAAGTTGTAATTTTTCTTCATCAGAAACCTCCCCTAAAAATTCTAAATTCGCTTGCGCGCCTTTTCGCTTCCGCGCTTTCTCGCGCAATTCTCCTTCAAATCCTCCAAACCCCCGGCCAAAAATTTTGAGCGGCTTATCCAATTTCTGAAACGTATCCACAATCACATCAATTCCTTTAGACCGAGCCAACCTCCCCCCGGCCAAAAAGTAGGGTTTAGGGTTCAGATTATACGGTATAGGCCTTCTCTCTTCGCCTGAACCCTGTACCCTTGACCCTGTACCCTGAACCTCCACCGGCGGATAAATCACTGTTGCTTCTCTTCTGTAGAACTTTTGAATCCTCCCTAGAACCTCTTCAGAATTAGCAATAAAAAAATCCGGGTTTTGCCCTGCTTTAAAATCTACCATCCTCAAAAAATGGTTTGCTGTTTCTCCTAGCACTCTGACCAACCGGTTCTTTTTCCACTCCCGCGCTGTTGCGTATCCATACAAATACCGCGGCGGCGTATGGCAATAACAAATGTGGATAGCCCCCTTTTCTCCCTTTCCTTCCTGTCGCGTTTGACCAAGTCTGACTTGGTTTGACGGGATTAGGAGAGGGTCAGGGTGAGGTTTGGTTCTAATCATATTTGGAAAATAAGCACCTGTGGCAGAAACAATTACCACATCAAACTTGGAAAAATCAAATGATTTAAAAATAAATGGCGACAGTAATCGGAAGGGGCTAATGAGTTTTGCCTTGAACGGAATCTGTTGGAAAAATGAGGTTCTGATATCCCACTCTTTGAATCGTTCTTTATGCGGACCTAAATAGCGAGGTAGATATACTGAAGTAAAAACGGGCGCATCTGGCCAGATTTCGTGCAAAGCCTCAAGCACCCGTTCTGCTCCACCGTATTCTTTAATATAATCATGAACCAGCGCCACTTTCATTTTTTAAAAAAGTTACACCTTAGCAAAGGTGTAACCTTCACATTACAATAATCCTAATTGTTTACTTTCTCCATTATCTGATGAACTTTTCTTTTTCCCTTTTTTCCCTGCTGCATCCTGTGTCCCTTTTGCTTGCTCTTCCGAAGCTTGAGCATAAGAGGGTGCCAGTCTCTTTACCAAACTCTGAAACCCCATCTCTTCAAAACTCTTCCCCAAATTTTCTCTGTGGAATTCTTTCATATCGCACTTTGCTTTTTCCCAATGAATTGGCGCGTCTGTTAAAATCGTTGCCAGTTTTTTGGCTAAGGCTGCTTGTTCAGCGTCGGTTGCAAGGCGTTCGCTGAGTTTTGGCGCGAGTTCTCCCAAATGTTGGTATAAATTTTCAAATGAACCATATTTACGAAGTAACTCGGCGGCAGTCTTTGGACCAATCCCAGCAACTCCGGGGTAATTATCTGACGCATCCCCTACCAATGCTTTGTAATCAATAATTTGGGAAGGCTTAATGCCAAACTTTTTCTCAACCATTTCTTCGTTGTATAAAATCGTATTCGTAAGTCCCACAACAGGCGCAAACATCATCACCCGATGATTTACTAATTGCAATAAATCCCGATCGCCTGACACGATAATAACTTCAATACCTGACGATAGATGATTGAAGGTCGAAGATTGATTTTTGAATGTAGATGATTGAAGAGGGATCGAACTTCTATTTTCCATCTTCAAATTACTATCTTCGACCGCCGATTTTCTATCGTCTACCTCTTCAACTGCTTGTCTTGCCAGTGTCCCGATTAAATCATCTGCCTCATATCCATCAACTTCAAAAATCGTAACCTGCGCTTTTTCTAATATGCCATGGACAATTGCAAACTGCGGGCCTAACCCATCTGCCATTTGAGGCCGTTTTGCTTGGTATCCAGCATACAATGCTTTTCGGAAGGTGGGTTTTGGCCGATCAAAACACACGGCAATATAATGCGGTTGAATGTCGGTTAAGATTTTTAAAAACATGGAGAAAAACCCGTAAACCGCATTTACCAATTCGCCATCTGGAGAAGTTAAGGGAGGCAACCCGTGGAACGCACGGTGCATAATTGCATTTCCGTCGATAAGGACAAATCGTTTCATGTTGGTATTATAGCATTCTGAACGTTTGAGGTTTAAGCGTCTTTTTTAGGAGTTTTTGAACGTTTCTCTTTTTTTAGAATCAACAACCAAATACTCACAAAAATAGCTACTAGTATAAGAAATGTTTGAAAAGAATTTATAATATCTAAAATGTCTCGACCTGTCATTGTTCCTCCTGTAATTTAGCAAATCTCTACGCAATCAATAAACACATTGTAGTTGTAATAAACGCTGCTTTAGAAAGATCTAAAGAGAATTCAGAAAGAAGACGAGCGAATCCGCTATCAATGCTCATTATAAATAACTATAACAAATAGTTTGTTTTGTTGCGATACGTTTTATCCTTTCGCAGGAACCAGGGCTTTTTTGGGGCCGATAATGCGGATGAATTCTTCGGATTCTATTGTTTCTTGTTTCATGAGTTCTTCAGCCAACACATCCAACTTATCACGGAGCTTGCCTAAAATTTGCAATGCTTGTTTGTATCCGGCATCAGTGAACCGTTTTACCTGCTCATCAATTTTTGCAGCCATTTCTGGTGAAATGTTTACTGGCTCGTACATCATGCGACGTTCGGTTGCTAAGTTTACCGTCCCTAATTCACTCATACCGTACTCTGTTACCATAGTCCTGGCTACATCAGTTGCTTTGGCAATGTCATCCGAAGCGCCGGTGGTCATTTCTTTAAATACCAAATTCTCTGCTGCCCGACCACCCAGCATAACAGTTATTTGTTCAAGCAAATGAGTTTTGGTTTCGTGTACGCGTTCTGCTGGTTCCATCATGGTGTGACCCAATGAGAGTCCCCGGCTGATAATTGAAATCCGATGGACTGGATCCATATGCGGCATTTCCCAAGAAACTAAGGCGTGGCCTGCTTCGTGGTATGCTGTCATCCGTCTATCATCATCTGATTGCAGTCGTCTTTTTTCTGGTCCAAGCTTTACTTTGGTTGCGGCTTCTTCTAAATCCCGCATGTCAATAGATTTCTTATTGAGCCGTGCTGCCAAGATTGCTGCTTCATTGAGCATGTTTTCCAAATCTGCGCCAGAAAATCCGACAGTTCGTTTGGCAACTTTTTCCCAATCAACTTTTTCCTCAAATGGTTTTCCTTTGGCATGAATAGTCAGAATAGATTTTCGTCCTTGTATATCAGGTAAGTCTAATACTACGCGCCTGTCAAAACGTCCGGGACGAATGAGGGCTGGGTCTAGTACATCAGGTCTATTCGTAGCAGCCATTACGACAAGTTGTTCAGTTGGAGCGAATCCATCCATTTCAACTAAAATCTGATTAAGCGTTTGCTCGCGTTCGTCATGTCCGCCCATGAGCCCCATGCCCCGTTGCCTTCCAATTGCATCAACTTCATCAATAAAGATAATTGCGGGTTGGGCTTTTTTAGCGGTGTTGAAGAGGTCTCGTACCCGTGATGCGCCAACTCCAACCAACATTTCCATAAATTCTGACCCTGCCATAGAGAAAAATGGCACATCGGCTTCTCCTGCGGTCGCTCGCGCGAGCAAGGTTTTTCCAGTTCCTGATGGACCTACCATCAAAACGCCTTTTGGAGTTCTTGCTCCCATTGCTTTGTATTTGCCAGGATTTTTCAAAAAGTCTACAATTTCGGTGAGTTCTTGTTTGGCTTCGTCCACTCCAGCAACATCAGCAAAAGTAGTCTTTGGCAAATCTTTATTGAATATACGCGCTTTTGATTGGCCAAATGAGAAAATACTTTCTTGCGCGCCGCGGGCTTGGCGGAATAAGAAATAAAAGAAAGCAATCATTAAAACAATTGGCAAGATTGCAGAGGCAATATTGAGCCAGTTATTTAATCCTGTCTCATCAGTAACCTGGACTTTTGTTTTATCCAAAGAAACACCTGCGTCTTTAAAGAGTTGATACACATTTGACCCAGGCTCTTTGAATGTTTGCTCAATGCCATGTTTGCCATATGCGGTGATTTTATTTTCGGTGATTGATAATTGGGTAATTTCCCCTTTTTTTACATCTTGAATCACCTGAGAAAGCGGCACTGTTTTTTTATTTTCAAACGGCGTGCTTAATCCCATGAAGATAAAGAACGCGAAGGTGAGCAAAAAACCATACAAGAAGATGTTTTTCCAGGATAAGTTGATTTTGAGCTTTACAATCTTACGTTTGTTATTGTGGTTATTCTTTCCGTTTGTAGCCATTTCAAGGGTGAGTATAGCATAAAAACATAGTGATTGCCAAGCTAAACTATATAAATCATACCGTTTTCATACATTCCTGAAAGACGTCTAGCTTCTACTTCCTAAACTCGCTCTTTTCTGTATGGGTAGTTTAGGCAATCCCCATTTTTTGTCTCACTTCTCTCATAGTCTCTTCTGCTTCTTTTCTGCATTCAGCATTACTCTGCTCTAAAATCTCATCGAGGAGTTTTTGATTTGCGGCAAATTCTTTTCGTTTTTCTTGGAAAGGTTGGAGTTCTTTGTAAATTGCTTGGGCTAATGCTTCTTTGAGGTCTGAGTACCGAATTTGTTTGATTTGATAATCTTGGCTAAACTTGCTAGATATTTCTTGGCCTGCAAACAATTTAAGCATCGCAAACAAATTTGCCACTCCTCCTTCTGTTGGCACGTCTCCTCCTGCTGTTCCACTATCTGTCGGCGCAGATGCTAAACGCTTTTGAATTGTCTCTAAATCATCAGTTAAGGTAATATAACTTCCTTCAACTGATTTACTCATTTTCCCGCTTCCTGAAAGAGACGGGACATACTCGCCTTCTGTTGCAAAACGCTTGGGTTCTGGAAATGTTTCGCCAAACATAGAATTGAACTTGCGGGCAATCTCTCGACTTACTTCCAAATGCGGCTCCTGGTCAATTCCAACCGGAACTAATTCTCCTTTGTAGAGCAAAATATCCGCTGCCATAAGAACAGGATAATACAATAATCCCATATTGATGTACTTTGGATATTGAGCTTTTTTATCTTTATATGTTGGCAAATCTTCAAGCCGTGAAACTGGATAAATAGTTGAAAGATAATAGGCAAGTTCCATGTGCTGAGGAACACGAGATTGGATTTCAAGTTTACACCGTTTTGGATCAAGCCCTGCTGCTAAATAATCTAACACAATATCTCGAACAGATTGCGGTAAAGTTTTTGGGTCATATGGAACAGTAATTGTATGTAAATCCACCACAGAAAAAATACAATCATACTCATCTTGCAAAGCCAGCATACCTTTGACAGCTCCCATATAATTTCCTAAATGAAGCCGCCCAGTAGCCCGAATTCCTGAGTAAACACGTTTTTTATTCATAGATAACTCCTGCTTGCCCTTCCGTAGCCTTGGCGAAGGAGGGAATATACTCTTTTTTTCATAGATAGTTTCTTTTGCGCTTTTTCGCTCTACGCCTTGCGCTCTCTTCGTCGCGCCTCTCTATTATACCTCAAGTGAATGAATAAATCCGCTCACTTCTTCCTCAATTCGATCTGAACTTGAATTATTAATCACGTCAATCAACGCGCTTCCCACAACTGCAATATCTGCGTGAGAACGAATAAGATCTACCCGCTCATTACTCGAAATACCAAACCCGACTGCGACTGGTACAGAAAATGTTTTCTTAACTTGCTGGAGGTATCGCTCAAGCTTTAGGTCAAGCCTTTTTTTCGCATCAGTTGTCCCTTGTCGGGCTGTGCAGTACACAAATCCCTCAGCATACTTTGCGTTTTTTTGGAGCCTATCAAACGTTGATGCAGGAGAAATGACCCGAATTGCATATAAATCATATTTTTTGCACCTTGCAAGAAAATGTTCTCGCTCCTCTTCTTCTAACGGAACATCAGGAATGATTAATCCTGAGATACCAGCTTCTTTACTGTCTTTGCAAAACTGCTCAACTCCATATTTAAAAACCGTATTATAGTACCCCATGAAGAGTAAGGGAATGTGAACTTGCTGTGATAATTCCCAAGCAATTCCAAACGCATCTTTCACTTTGGTTCCAGCCTCTAAAGACTCCTCACATGCCCGCATAATAGTTGGGCCATCAGCTAACGGATCAGAGAATGGAATCTGCAATTCCACAAAATCTACTCCGGCTTGTTCCATGGTAATAACCAACTTCTTAGTTACGTCCAAACTTGGATACCCAACTACGACATGAGTCATGAGACCCAGTCTCTTTTCCTGTTTTACTCTTTCTAATTGTTGATCAATCTTATTCATATGTCCATCTTCTATCCTCAAAAATCTACCTTCTATTTTCTATCATGTCTTGTCTCTTGTCTCTTTTGATTCGTCATTAGTAATTAGGAATTGGTCATTCTCTTATGTATTCTCCCAAAAACTCATAAAACTTCCTATCCTCAAATGCTTCTGCCAAAATAAATAAATCTTTATCTCCCCGCCCTGAAATATTTACTACCATGATCTCATCTTTTTTCATCTTTGGGGCGCGTTTGATTGCCTCAACTAATGCATGTGATGACTCAAGCGCTGGCATAATGCCTTCTGTTTTTGCTACCAGGTCAAAGGCATTCAGTACTTCTTCATCTTCTGCTGACACAAACTCAATTCGTCCTTGTTGCTGTAAATACGCAAGCTCTGGCCCAATGCCCGGGTAATCAAGCCCTGCTGAGATACTGTGTGTTTTTTGGAGTTGTCCGTCGCTATCTTGGAGAAAAATGGATTTGTACCCTTCAACAACACCCACTGTTCCACCTTGAAACCTACTTGCATGGTCTCCAATGTGTTTTCCACGCCCACCTGCTTCAACCCCAATGAGATGAATTTTTTTGTCCGAGATAAACTCCGAAAAAATCCCAATTGCATTACTGCCGCCGCCCACACAGGCAATAACCACATCTGGCAATTTGCCTTCAGCTTCTTGCAGTTGTTCTTTTACTTCTTTCCCAACAACCGATTGAAAATCCCGAACCATTGTTGGATATGGATGTGGGCCAAGTGCTGAACCTAACAAATAATGCGTATCTTCCACCCGTTCAATCCAATCTTTAATCGCTGCATTCACCGCGTCTTTTAAAGTTTTACTCCCAAAAGAAACTGGGATAACTATTGTGCCCAACCGTTCCATTAAGAATACATTTGGCCGCTGCCTGGCCATATCTACTTCTCCCATATACACCACGCATTCAAATCCCAACCTGGCTGCAACAGTTGCCGTGGCAACTCCATGTTGGCCTGCTCCGGTTTCTGCAATCAGGCGTTTTTTCCCCATGCGTTTTGCTAATAATGCTTGGCCAATACAGTGGGTAATTTTATGAGCGCCGGTGATATTTAATCCTTCATTTTTGAAATAGATTTTCGCGCCGCCTAATTGTTGCGTAAGGTTTGCAGCAAAAGTAAGTGGAGTCGGGCGGCCAGAAAAAGTTTTGAGCAAATAATGAAACTCTTTTTGAAACTCAGGATCTTTTTTTGCAAGGTTGTACGCTTTTTCAAGCTCCTCAAGCGCCGGAATAAGCATTTCCGGAACATAGCGTCCCCCAAATTCTCCAAAATGGCCGGTGTTTTGTGTTTTCATATTTGTCGTCATTCTGGATGCGCTCCTTACGTCGCTTACCAGGATGACGGAGATTTTTTTACAATTTTTATAAACTCCTGGATCTTTCCCCTATCCTTCTCTCCATTCGTCTCTACTCCCCCTGAAATATCAACCCCAAACGGATGGACTTTTTGCAGAACTGAACCTATATTCTCAGGCGTTAATCCACCTGCTAAAAAAATAGGGAAATTACTGGTTAATTGAGACACAATATCTGTATCAATCATCGCTCCTTCACCTTGTTTAGGGCGGTCCAATAAATAATACGTTGCCTGATATGCGATCATTTGTTTTTCCAGTTCTGAACTCGTTCTCTGAGGCATAACTCGAATTGTTTTGATTACTGGCTTTTTTATTTCTGAACAATACTCAGGTGTTTCATTTCCATGCAGCTGAACGTAATCTAAGCTGAGCTGAGCAGCAATCTCTTGAACTTCTTCAATAGGATGATCTTGAAATACTCCTACTACTTTCACTTTTTCTTTTATGTGGTCAATAATTCCTTGCGCATCTTTTGGTTGAATATATCGTTTTGAGCTCGGAACAAAATTAAATCCCAAAAAATCAGCGCCAGCATCAATTGCACCATGCGCAATTTCCAAACTCCGAATCCCACAAATTTTAACCTTTACATTCATATGAGTTTTGTTATTTCTCCGTCATTCTGGCTTGTCCAAGTCTGACTTGGCTTGTCCAGAATCGTTTCACTGTTAACAGATCCTGGATGCGCTCATTCTTCGCTTATCAGGATGACGACCCTTAGAGATTGTTTTTCCAGATCTATAACATTAAACCCAGCTTTGCTACACTCGCAATGAGGAGATGAAATCTTTCACCCGTTTTGCTTTCATCAAGCTCGTCCCAACCAATACTGCATGTGCTCCCGCTTCTTTGTATTTCTTTACTTCTTTTGAAGACATTATCCCAGAAAACCCAATTTTTACAAATCTGTCTGGAATCTTTTCCATGATGACACAGGCATGGTCTACATCTACCGAAAATTTTTCTAAATCACGCGCATTCACGCCAACAATGTGGTGTTCTAACCCTTCAATTTTTTCTATATCTTCTTCGTCATATACTTCAACCACTGGCTCAATACCAATCTCTTCTGCAACATCTACCAGTCGCGCCAAATCCTCTTTTTCTAACACGGCCGCCAGCAATAAAATCGCGTCAGCGCCTACCAATTGCGCTTCATATACCTGGTACTCATCAATCACAAAATCTTTCATAAGCACTGGAATATGACTGCCACTTTTTATTTTTTTCACATATGAAATATCACCTTTAAAAAAATGTTTTTCAGTCACCAATGAGATTGCATCAGCACCTGCTTCTTCATATTCATCCACCTTATCCAACATATCTTCCAAAGAACCTAATGCAGGTTCTGTTGGCGATGCCAGTTTAATTTCTCCAATGATTGCGACCGTTCCTGTTTTTGGATGAGTTATTGCTGTTTTAAACGTGCTTACGGGAAACTTGTTGTTATAAATCATAGTAACCAGTAATTCCTGCGGAATTCGTTCTTTCCGAATTCCCAAATCTTGTTTAGTCATAACAATAATTTCCTCTAAAATCTTATGCATATCGTTGTGTCTCGTCTATTAATTTTTCCAATAAAAGTTTTGCTGAACCGTCTGTAAGGATTTTTTCAGCAAGCGCTTTTCCATCTGCAATGCTTTTTGTTTTTCCCGCAACATATAAAGCCGCGCCAGCATTCAAGGAAACAATATCTCGGCGTGGCCCTTGTTCTCCCGATAACACGTTGATAAGGATTTTAGCATTGGTTACTGCGTCTCCTCCCAACAATTCTGCTTGGCTTGTTTTGCCAATGCCAAAATCCGAAGGGCTGATGTCATACGTTTTTACCTTATTTTTCTGTATCTCAATTATACTCGTTGAAGCAACAGTACTGATTTCATCCAACCCGTCCTGACTCGTCATTAATAATACATGGTCATATGCAAGTTTTTTCAAAACCCCGGTAAGTTTTTTTGCAATTTCTGTATTGGGGACGCCAATAATCTGCCGCTTTACTCCTGCAGGATTTAAAAGCGGGCCTAAGAAATTAAATACCGTCCGGATTCCAATCTCTTTTCTGACTGGCGCAATATATTTCATTGCCGGATGATACAGCGGCGCAAATAAAAAGACGAATCCTACTTTTTTGAGAACTGCACTCGCTTGATTTGGCTTTAACATGATATCTACACCTAATGCTTCTAAAACATCAGCGCTTCCGCATTTACTGGATGCTGCCCGATTTCCATGTTTTGCAACCGAGACTCCTGTTGCTGCAACTACCAAAGCAACAGTTGTTGAGATATTAAAGGTATTACTTCCATCTCCACCTGTTCCACAGGTATCTAGCGCATTTTCAGGTGACTGAACTGCAATCATATGTTTCCTCATACCTTCTATGAGCCCTACGATTTCATCTGGGGTCTCGCCTTTCATGCGAAGTCCCATTAAGACTGCTGCAACTTGGGAAGGAGCCAAACTACCACTCGCGCACATATCAATAAACTCCTGAGCTTCTTCAGTGGTGAGATCTTGTTTTTCTGCTAATTTGTTTAGTAAATATTTGATATCCATAGGATTAAAACTAAAATCCGAAACTGTATTCAGATGACGGAAAACGGACAACAGAATACAGAGCACAGAAAACTGAAAAACAGATATTTCTTCTTTTATTCTGTCATCAGGCTCTTTGCTTCGAATTGAACAAAAAATTCCTCAGTATTTCCTTCCCTCCCTCAGTTGCAAACGACTCTGGATGAAACTGCACTCCTTCAATTGGATATTCTCTATGACGAAGTCCCATGATTTCAACGTCTGAATCCTTTTTGATCGCTTCTTCCAAACTGGTAGCATTTGATGCAACTGCTGTTACTTGTAGCACATTTGGCAAACTGTGTAAATCCGCAACCAATGAATGATACCTCATGACTGACAAATGCTGTGGTAATCGGGCAAATACCCCTTGTGCGTCATGGACCACACTACTGGTTTTCCCATGCATTGGCACTTTTGCCCGCACCACTTTTCCCCCAAAATAATGCGCCATTCCTTGCATTCCTAAACAGACTCCCAACACTGGTGTTGTTTTTCCCAAATCAGTGAGAACCTGAGCGCATACGCCAAAATATGCACTATCTGACGGATCTCCTGGTCCAGGAGAAATAATAATTTTGTCATACTGCCGTTTTTTTATTTCTGCAAGAGTAATCTCATCATTCCGAACCACATCCAACACCTCAAGCTCCTCCTTTTCCATAAGCAACTCACCCACGTATTGATAAAGGTTATAGGTAAAAGAATCGTAGTTGTCGATAATGAGTAGTTTCATAAATATTTCAGTTAAGCTTTTACAAGCTCAACACCTCCTTCATCGCCGCCAACTTCCTCTGTATCTCCTCATACTCTTTCTCTGGCTCTGAATCATACACAATGCCGCCGCTTGTTTGGGCATAGGCATAAGTCCCTGAAACAAACAAAGAACGGATTGCAATTGCAAACGTGCACTCTCCATTAAATCCAAAATGACCAACTCCTCCGCCATACGGTCCCCGCGCTTCTTGTTCATTGCTGTCAATAATTTTCATTGACTCTATTTTGGGCGCGCCTGATAAGGTTCCTGCTGGAAATTGCGCCGCAAGACTCGAGAACATATCTTCAGTCGGTTTGATAATTCCTACAACTTCACTTGAAATATGCTGGACATGGCTGAATTTTTTTACACTCATTAAGTCCCGGACTTTTACCGTCCCAAATTGCGCCACTTTGCCAATGTCATTTCTGTGTAAATCTACCAACATATTGTGTTCGGCAATTTCTTTGGGGTCGTGCAATAATTCCCGGGCAAGCTGCATGTCTTCTTGTTCATCTTTTCCTCTTCCAATCGTTCCTGCCAATGGACGAGTTGCCATTTCTCCATTCCGGAGTGAAAACAATAATTCAGGGCTCGCGCCAATAATTTTTTTGTCACCAAACTTCACATAATACATAAATGGAGACGGATTCACTGTGCGTAATTTGTCATAAATATGAATCGCGTCTCCATCTATTTTGAACTCTGTTTTGAACCCAACTTCGCACTGAAACGTATTGCCAGCCTTAATATGATCTTTGACTTTTTCAACCATGTCCGCGTGTTCTTCACGAGTTGCAGTGTCACGAATAAATGTTGCCTTCAAAGGCTTTGGTTGGATTGTTGCTTGCGCAATTTTTGTAAGCTGTCCACTTCTGTCGGTATCATAGTAAAAATAAAACAATTCATTGGTGAGTTTGTCTAAGATTAATCCATCTGTATAGACGCCAAACATAAATTGGTCAAACTTATCATGTACTTTCACCCGGACTGATGGCTCAAAATAATTTGTTGCTTCATAATTTAAGTGTCCAATCAGTCCTCCTGCGTAATTTCGGGCAATTGCGTTTTGAGGCATAATTTCGCGCAACGCGTAATAAGGATTGTCAACTTCATATGGTTCTCCATCAAATATGAAGGTATTCCCCTTTGCCGAAATACTATGCTGGGGATCAAATCCCAAAATTGAATACCGGGAAAACTTTCCTTCCTCACCCAATGACTCAAAAATAAAACACCTATCAAACGACTGTTCTATTTTTTGGAACAACTCATAAAAATCCACATCTTCTGCGAATTTTTTATAAGTTGGTTTCTGAGATATCTGTATCTTAGGTAATTTCATATTTTCCAAACAAAAAGCCCTTGTAAATTATCAAGCATGTACTTAATAACTTACAAGGGCCTGTTTTACAGACGGTGCCACCTTGCATTTACTTATTCATGACGTGCTCCGTTACTGCTGTAATTCTGCTTTACAGAACGACACACGTTGCTGACTTTCACAACAATCATGTAAACTGATTGTTGTTTACGGTTTCGCCTCCGACGCATTATGTATTTTGCGAAAGCGTGTCCCTCCATAGCTTGAGCGAGGGGGGACGACCTGGCTCCAAAACCCCAGATCAACGCTTGTTACCATATATTATATCATATTCAATGATAAGAGAGTCAATGGTACAGCAGAAAGAAGTCAATTACACAATCAAAGCCATTGTTTTTTGAGGTCTTCAAATTTTCCATTCAGAATTGATTGCCGAATATTCTCGACCAAATGATTAATAAAATACATATTGTGATAACTCGCTAGACGATATGCTAATAATTCTTTGACCCGAAACAAATGATGGAGGTATGCCCGAGTATATTTTTTGCAAACATAACAGGTGCAATATTTAGAAATCGGTCGCTTATCTTCTGCGTAGATTGTTCTCATGAGATCAACCCGGTATGGCTTGCCATCTGATTCTTCTGGCCGTACAAACACAATGCCATATCTCCCAAACCGGGTTGGAATCACGCAATCAAACGTGTCCATGCCATATTCTACTCCGGCAAAAATATCATCAATTTCTCCAATCCCTAATAAATGCCGCGGTTTTTGTTCTGGCAAAAATGGATGTACCCACTGCAACGCTTTTCGCATTTCATCTTTACTTTCCCCAACAGAGACCCCGCCAACTGCAATTCCGTCAAAGTCCAAACTGGAAATAAACTTCGCCGACTCTTCGCGCAAATCTTTATAAACTCCCCCCTGAACTATACCGTACAGCGCCTGGTGTGGATTTACTTTGAACTTTTCATTTTGAACTTTAAACTCAGCGAGGCTTCGCTGCGCCCAATTATGGGTCCGTTCCATTGCTTTTTGGGTATATGCATGGTCAGATGGATAAGGCGCGCATTCGTCAAAACACAAAATAATGTCTGCGCCTAATTTTTTTTGAATCCCTATCGATTCCTCAGGGCTAAAAAAATGTTTTGAACCATCAATATGCGATCGAAATTCTACGCCATCCTCATTAATTTTTACGAGTAACGCATCATCTTCCTCTTGGTCTGGAAGATTTCTTGCGTGATTACTCGGATCAAAATCAACTACCTTTTTTTGCCCAAATGAAAATACTTGGAAACCACCACTATCAGTAATAGTGGGCCCGTCCCATCTCATGAATTTTCCGAGTCCACCAAAATCTTGTACCAAATCTTCACCAGGCCTCAAGTGCAAATGATAGGTATTTCCAAATAAGAGTTGAACTCCGGTATCTTTGAGGTCTTCGGGAGTAAGGCTTCGAACTGTAGCGCGTGTCCCAACCGCAACAAACGCCGGAGTTTGAATGACTCCATGAGGCGTATGGATTTCTCCAACCCGGGCTTTTGTTGTTGAATCTTTTTTTAACAGTTTAAATTGAAATGAACTATCCATAAGAAAGTATTTTATTTTTTGAGTTTCTTTACTTCTTGCTTAAATAACTCTCCCCGCTCTTTGTAATTTTTGAACATGTCAAAAGAAGAACACGCAGGTGATAATAATACCACATCACCAGGTTGCGCAATTTTTGAAGCTGCCTGGACAATTTGATGCATATCTTGCGCTCCTTCAATCATAAAAAGTTCTTTTTTGTAATTTTGAATCTCTTCTTTTATGAGGCCCCATTCTAAACCTATTCCTATAATCCCTCGAATGTTATTTGCTTGTCCTATTACTGAACCTAATTCTGAAAAATCACTTCCCTTATGCGCCCCACCTAAAATTAAAACTTCCGATTCTTTAAAAGCCTGGATTGCCGCAATCGCAGTCTCTGGTGTAGTTGAAAACGAATCATCAAAATATCGAACACCATTTACGGAAGCTACCAATTCTAATCGATGTTCTAAGCCTTTAAACATTTTCAGGACTGAGACAATACTTTCTTTTGAAACCCCAGCCAGAATCGCTGCCATGACAGCTGCGCATACGTTTTCTAAATTATGTCTGCCTGGAAGCAAAATATCTTTGGTATCAATAATCTTCTGTTCGTTGCCGAAACGTTGTACCCAAATTGCCTGGCCACGGACAAAGCATCCTTGCTCTGGAACCTCGCGTTCGCGGCTTACCAAAAAAACCGCGCCATCAGTGTAAATATCCGACTCATTTGCTGCGGGATAATCGCGGTTCAAAATGGCAAAATCCTGTGGGGTTTGAAAACGCAACAAATTCCGTTTTGCATCTACATACTCATAAATATCACCATGATAATTTTGATGAGGGGTATCTTTTTTATCGGGAGATAAATGCTCACTGGTTATCATAAGCATAATTGCAATATGAGGGCTTCTGGTAAGGTCTTGGAGCTGGTAACTGGAGAGCTCTAAAACTACGAGTGACTGAGGAGTTAATGTATCCAAGAATTCAAATGGGGGCTTTCCTATATTGCCGCCCAAATAAGCATCTTTTTTGTCTTTTTTAACCATTTCGTAAATTAACGATGAGGTTGTCCCTTTCCCTTTTGTTCCGGTAATTCCAATGATTGGACACGGACAAAATTCAAAAAAAAGTTTGGTTTGTGAAGTAACAATGGCGCCTTTTTCTTCTGCTTTTTTAAGTTCTGGGATATCGCGTTTAATTCCCGGGCTGCGGACAATAATATGGTACTTGTCAAGTCCATCTAAATACTGCTCTCCTCCTCGAATCTTAATTGCTAAATTTCCTAATTTTCCAATTTCTTTTTCATCTCTTTGATCTAGTATCGTAACATCCGCGCCTTTTGAAGCAAGGTACTGGGCGCTAGACATTCCTTCAACCCCAGCTCCGATTATGGCAATTTTTTTGTTTTTGAAATCAATATTAGTTTTCATAATTATGAAATTCCCTGCATTCTGGCTTGCCGCAGCCAAGTTTGACCAAGTCTGACTTGGTCCAGAATCTTTCTTGAACTGTTCTCATAGATTCTGGATGCGTTCCTTCGTCGCTTACCAGGATGACGCTGAACAGATTATACCGAAACTTCCTCTACTTTACGAATAATCTCTTCATATTCTCCTCCCAATAACTGAGCACCTGTAGAAACAAACTGTTCTTTCTTCCCTGTGGTGAAGAATTGATGAACTGGTGATGACTTTTCTGATTGGATGTGATTATGGGTGAGAATCCGTCCAACTTGCCGCGCAACTGCTCCGCCAGAATCGAGTAATTGAACTTCTGGGCCAACCGCCTCTTGAATCTGGTCTCGAATAAAGGGGAAATGAGAACATCCTAAAGCAATCGTATCAACTTTATTTTGGACAAAAGTCTGAAGTTCCTCTTTCAGAATAGATTTGAATTGAACATTCCCAAGGTGACCCTCCTCAATAAAAGGTACTAATTTGTCAGTTCCAACAGATACTACTTCACAACCTTTTGCGAATTGATCGATTAAGCCACGCTGATAATCACTCTTACTGGTTCTACTGGTTGAAAAAATACCGATTTTTTTATTAAGTGTGAGTTCTGCAGCTGTCTTTACCACGGGTACAATCCCTACCATAGGCACATGAGAAAATTCTGCTCTGAGTGTATCCAAACACGATACCGTGATAGTGTTACATGCCACTACAATAAGCTTTACGTGCTTATTCATCAAAAACTGGACTAAACGGTGGGCTAATGAATAAATTTCCGTTTCAGATTTGGTTCCGTACGGACAATTTGCCGAATCCGCAACATAGATTGTTGATTCATGGGGAAGATGCGTAACAATTTCTTTCCAAATAGACAACCCACCAATCCCTGAGTCCAAAATTCCAATCGGCTGATTATTCATAGGGTTTCATTCTAGCATACTTGTAGTTTCCTCTCCCTCAAGGAAAGGCCAGAGTGAGGGTAAAAACGAAAAAGGCACCGAGGAGTATCCTCAGCCTTTATTCTAAATACGCATGCATAGAGCGTTTCTTGTAAGAGGTTGAGTCCGATTCTGAGTTCTTTATTCTCAGTTCTTGGTCTCCTGGTGCCTTTGGCACTAGTGTTGTTTGGGAAAGTCATATGATTGTTTCCTTTCGGAGTTAGAGGAGTACACCTCCTTTGTGGCGTCATCTCACAGCCACAGTCTTCTCTGTCGCGAGGATTACTGATCCTTTTCTTGGTTTTGTCGGGGCAGGAAAATAAGCCCACCCCAAAAAGCTAAACTTGCAAAAAGAACGGTAATTGCGGCAACTACCTCATCAGGAGAAACAGTAAGAGTGCAAAAAAAAGTCACGCGTACCTCTCTTTTAGCTTTGCTGTGCATTAATGACTTTCCACAAACCACGTTCAGTTTCACGAACGTGGTAAACTGTTAAAGTGCATATGAACTAGATCAAAGATCAGTTCAGCATGTAAAACAGCAAAAACCCTCCTTTGTAAAAACTCTGGGTAAACAGGCAGCTTGCACCTATTATTACTGTAATACGCATGCAATAGTACCAAAAATTGAGGCTAAAAGTCAATCGCTATAGGATATTAATTGCAGAGTTTATTTGATTTTTTGCACGTATTTTGTACCAGGAGTGGGGTTCGAACCCACGACCTCAGCGTTATGAATGCTGTGCTCTAACCGACTGAGCTACCCTGGCAAGCGAACTAATTTTAGCATTAAATATGCGAGATTACAAACCACCCAGCCTCGTTGTGAGCGACGTATTATTTGACTAACCTCAAATCAATCGTGTATACTTCCATTACACGCGGGTTAGTGTACAGTGCACGCGAGGCTCATAATCTTGCAGGCTGGGCGCAACTCCCAGACCCGCAACTAATGAAATTTGGGTTGAAACAACAACCTAAAATAAAATTCCTAGTTCCATCGTTCCGAAACTCATTGGGATCTACAAACTGCGAATATTGATCTACGGATAAATATATGAACACTTGGTAGACCATGTAATAATTGTCTTATTGCACTGATACTCTTGTCCGCAAGATCCTCATTTTACGAACTAAAGTTATTACAAAATTTAGTATAGACAAATTAATTTGCGTAGTTTATACTTATTTTTTACATCAAGATACTTATGTATTGAAACAGATATAAACGGCTACCTCCAAATCTTTCTTGAACTTATAGAAAATGTATGAAAAACACAAATTACTCACTGAGCCGTTTCAGACAAACAAGAAACTCGTTTTTTTGAAACTTACGTTAGGAGGTAGTAGCCCTTACGGACAAATCTACTTGAAAAGGAGGTGAAAATTTCCATGAATAAATTGCTTACAAAAACAGCTGTTGGTGTCGCAACTGCTGCGCTTTTGTTAAGTTCTGTCGGTGCAGTGTTTGCAGCGAATGAACCCAATGGACAGAACAACAATGGCCAAAATAACCAAACAGGGGTTCAAGGATTAAGCCAAAACAACCAAACAGGTATTCAAGGCCAATCAGGCGGACTCGGCAAACAACCATAACACTTGCAGAGAAGCAGTACTGCTTCTCTGAGTGAATAACACAAGAGCCTTAAGATATAAAAGGTAATCTTGTTGGTAAAAAAAACAGCAGCCTTCTTTAAGACAGAGGCTGTTGTTTTTATAATTACCTGAAATAGAAGAGCATCTGTGGAAGGTATATTCCTTACCACGAAAGGGTACGAGGAGGTTGTTAGTCTTGTACTATGGCAGAGGCTATGGAACTGTAAATTTGCATGATTTTTTACTGTTTTCTTTTTAAGAAAAAAACTTTACATTGAGGGAACAAATGTGTGGGGATTGTGAAGGAAATATATCCTAATTGAATACAAACCCCGCAACATTACGGTATATTGACAAAAAAAGTTCTCAGTTATACAATAGTTGGACACAATGAAAACTAATTCTATGTTCATGATGATGGCTTCCCAAAAGGAGGTTATGAGTTAGTTTTCTCAACAAACTAATCTCAGAATGACCTTCCAAAACGGGAGGTTTTTTTATGGATATGAGTAACCCCACTATTTTTGTTATCGCAGACTATGGAATCGGCGACCCGGCGTTTACCGAAGTGATCTTGCAGCTTCGAAGCCGCATACCCGGCGCGTTTGTGTATCCCCATTCCACGCCGCCCTTTAGTACTGTAAATACGGGATTTTGGATTTACCAAATAGCGCTTGCCGCAAATGATGGGAACACCTTCATTTACTCAAATACTGCTCCCCGCAGCCATGACAAAGAAGCGCAAAAAAATAACAGCGGTGAGAAACTCATGTACGCAAAGCTCGTGAATGGATTCCAACTGATGGCAGTACATGCTGGCTACACGTTTTCGTTTATCAAGCCATACATCATGGACTTTAGCCAAGTACAAGTGGAAGATAACGGGTCGCAATTTCGGTCGCGTGATAAATTTCCTCAAGTCATTAGCCAAATGGTGGAAGGCGACCCCTCCTTTTTGAGTGAGATTGTTGACATTAGTTCAATTCCCAACTACCCTCATAATGTTATCGCTTCAATTGATGGGTATGGAAATATCAAAACGACGATTCGACTTTCTCAAACCCAATTGAACTCGGGAGACGAAATCGCTCTTGCCATCAATAATAAAACGTATCGCGCCATTTTTACAGACGGAATGTTCAATATTCCCCACGGCCATAGAAGTCTTACGTTTGCCCCAGGCTCATCTGGCTACGACGATCCGTTTATGGAAATTTCTGTACGAGGTGACAATGCCGCAGCTTTGTTTGGAAATCCACCAGTTGAAGAGAAAATCTTAATCCGAATGCATCCGAATATTTCCGAATGACATGGCACCTTTTATTCGGATCACAAGAACAAATCCAACCATTTTTTCCAGTTGGGTACTCGCTCGACAGGCATAGGAGTAACCGTTCGTGAAGCGTGAAGCAGCTTTGAAGAAATGATCACTTCATTTTCACCCGGTTTTATTAAAAAAAGTTTATTACGAGCCTCTTCTTCTAAGAAATCCGCAGAACTTACGCGTGCGAATTGCTCTTGCAGCTCTTTATTCTTTTCTTTTTCACGCTGGAGCTCACGCTCGATTTGCGAGAGTAAATTCTGTTTGTTCCATAGATTATAAATAGAAAATACCAAGTTTCGGATAATAAGAGTTGAAGCTAATAAAACGATAAAAAAAAGGGGTTTTTTCATATACTATAGTGCCAAATTGCCCCTATAAGTTTGATTCTAAATATGATAGAGTATAAGTCTACCAATTTTACCGAAATACGATACAGGGTTGACTATCGGCTAAAATCCTGATATTATAGGACGTACTTATGAATCAAGTCGGGCTGAAAGACGCTCATAATGAGTTCAAGAACTACCTAAAAGAAAATAAACACTCGACGTCTACCATTGTAGCATATGGAAAAGACATCGAGCAGCTTGTGGTGTTTTTGGAGGAAATGGAACGGCGAAAGATCCACGAAGTCACGAAAGATGACATCCAAGCATTCCTCGCAAAAATGAGTAAAGATGGCTATACTCCCAAATCATTATCTCGCAAAATCAACTCAACCCGCACTTTTTACCGATTTTTGAAGGTAAAGGAATATGTAACTGACGACCCATCGTTGCTTATTTCTCACCCACGGTATGAACTCACTCCCCCTCGCATCCTTAATCCAACTGAATACCGGGCATTACGAGACGCAGCCAGAAATGACCCGCGTATGTTTTCAATTATTGAACTTTTGTTACAAACCGGCATTCGCATTGGCGAACTTGCAGAACTTCGCATGGGAGATATTCAAGGAGATGCGCTTCGGATTCGGCCAGTTGAAAAACACGAAGAACGCATGGTTCCGCTTAATCGCCCAGCAAAAGAAGCCCTTAACCGCTATTTGGGAGTACGCCCTCAAGTCAAAGAAGATAGAATTTTTGTCACCAAGTCTGGAAAACCATTCTTAGTCAGGAATATCCGAACTGCAATCGAACGCTATTTCCGCTTGGCAGAAATCAAAGAGGCAAAGGTAAATGATTTGCGCCATACGTTTGTCGCCCACCATTTAAAGCACGGAGTGTCCCTGATTCTTCTCTCTAAGGTATTAGGCCACAAACGACTTTCAACCACCGAACGCTACTTAGACTTCGTCAAAGAACGCGGCAAAGATACCACTGTTCTCACTGAACTATAACGCCGTTCTTCGTTGATCAATAAGTTTTTTTCCAATAAGCCAATATACCTATGAAACAGTGCGTCCGCTTGGATTCGAACCAAGGACATCTACTTTATAAGAGTAGCGCTCTACCACTGAGCTACGGACGCGGAAATAAAGATATTGAGATACTAAGATATTAAGTGCCTTCACTATAGCAAAGTTTTACTTCTTTGACAAATTTTCTGTGCTTCGGATGAGGCCACCTAAAATTACTCCTATTTTTTCAGTTTGTGTAAAAACTTTATTGAATTCCTGTTCGTCCACAAATTTTAAATCTTTAGCTGTAATAGATTGACTTTGCACTTCTCTTAATGAACCACGAGCATCCTAACAAAAATTTAGCCTATCTTTATAATGAAATCTATTATAACCTTCTGCAATACAAGATTTAATAGAAACAGCCGCTCGCCTTAATTGATTAGTTAATCCGTAGATCTCAGTTCGAGGAAACTTTTGAGTTATTTCATAAATTAGAAGAGTTAGTTTGTGTGCTTCTTTCCACACTTTAAGATCAGTAAATTTATTTAAACTTGTCACTTAATATCTTAGTATCTCAATATCTTAATATCTAATTTCTACAGCTTCGCTCTCTGCGCTATCTCCGCCTCAATCACCGATACATCCCGTCCATATTTGAGCCGTGAAAGTTCGCGGACGAGTTCTGATACTCGAGGATTCGCGAGATTTTTTTCGGCAGTCATGTCACGGGTTAAATCCATGGAAAATGGCATGATTGGCTCGCCACCGACAATTGTTTTTACATAGGTATTATAACGTTCAACATTGATTAAGTCCGGCTCTCCAAATATCGGCTGGAATTCATGCTGGAGATAATTCGCATCAGTTACCCCAACGCGGAATGAGACAATCGAACCAACATTACCAAAAATAGCATTTTTCACTTCTTCTTCCATTTGCCCAATAAATTGGTTCGCAACAATCAAGTTAAGTTTATATTTTCGAGCTTCAGATAAAATTTGAGCAAAGTCAGGCGTCGCAAAGTTTTGGAACTCGTCAACATACAAGAAGAAATCTCGCCGTTGGTCTTTGGGCATATCCTGTCTACTCATCGCCGCAACCAGAATTTTTGGAACTAAAATTAATCCTAAGAATGTTGAGTTCTCTTCTCCTATTTTTCCTTTCGATAAATTCACCAATAAAATTTTTCCTTCATCCATAACTTTTCTAAAATTAAATGCGCTCTCAGATTGCCCGATAATATTTCGGATCATTTTATTGGTAACAAACCGTCCAAACTTAGAAACGATGTAATCCAAGACTTCTGATTTATGGAAATCTGAGGTTTGCGCAATCTGGTCTGTCCAATATCGCCGGATGATCGGGTCTTGCACTTTTGGCAACAACTCTTGGACAAACGCAGCGTCAGTTAAGATACGAACAACCTCAATAAAAGTTGACCCAGGTTCGTACATAACCGTCAACATAGCATTCCGAATGGCGTGCTCAAAACGCGGGCCAATAATTCCAGTTTGGTGAGGGTCAAATAATTTGTACATGAGCCCAATAATTGAGGATACGACAAAATGTTTTTGTTCTTCAGTCTCTGCTTCAAGCATATTAAATCCCATGGGGCGTTGCGTATCTGAGGGATCAAATAAAATAACATCTTCGGCCCGCTCTGGGGGAATCAGTGGCATAATATCTTCAATTAAATCTCCATGAGGGTCAATGACTGCCAACCCTTGCCCGCCTCGAATATCTTGCATAATCATGTCTTTTAAGAATTCGGATTTCCCCGTACCTGTTTTTCCAATAATGTACATGTGGCGTCTGCGGTCATCCATTCCCATGTAGACTGGTTTTACCATACCGCGATACCTGCTTTTTCCTAAATACAATCCTGCGTTTGGAATTAAAGCGGACGCCGGAGCACGCTTGGCTGTTATCCAATGGATATTGGGGGTTGTAATACTTTTGTTGGGGAGATGGAAAATCGTTGCAAGTTCTTCGCTCGACAACACAGAAAGTGACCCATACATGGGCATATACCGATAGATAAAATCATTCATAAAAGTCCCCTTAAACAAATGTTTTTGTTTTTTAAATGAGTTGAGCGCTTCAAATTGGCTAAATGCGCCGGTAATATTATTCAAATGTAATTGAGCGGATTCTTTTGAACTTGAAGAAACAACAATGCGAATCACCACACAAAAGCCTGGTTTGCTTGTCTTGTTTTCTATTGCCTCAAACTCTTTTGAATCCGCAGAGTAATGCGCTGTTTCAGGATTTGCTTCATTTTTTTTGGTTTTTGCAATATATGATTTCCCTTGTTTTTTCCACTTTCCATCAGCCGGGCTGATGAGTATTTGAATTGCTGCTCCTTCACCATCCCCCATTTTTGCTACGACTGAGGTGATTGAAGATAGCGGATCAACGGGTAAATCTTTATAGACCTTAATGGGTAAATAATTCGACGTTTTTAATTTTAATGAGGCAAATGCAACTTTCCCTTCTTGGGAAAAAATATTGTATTCATTCCCCAATACATACGATGGATTTTGGGTACTTTTTTCATCAATTACGGTTATATCTGCATCAGGATACGCGCCGTTAATCTGCTTTTCAACTAAGTCTTTCAATTTATTGGGCACGTTTACATAAAAGCGAATATCTCCGGGAATACCAACTATCTCAAATGACAAATGCGATTGTGGCTTGAAAAATGAAAGCCACCCACTTTTTCGAATCGATGCCAAACTGGCAAAGAGTTGTTCTGCTGCGTCAATTTTAATCTCATTATCCCGAGGAACTGCTACTTGCAACAAAACCGAATCTAACGATTCCCCTTCGCGGTCGCGATTTCGGTACCATAAAATTAAGAGGTAGCCCCCCACAATTACGACCAATGCAAGCACAACGGATATAAACAATCCGAGCATCAGGGAGATAAATAAAGCCCCCACACTATCAATGGCAAATGATTGATTAGACATATAAATAAAGGCAAAAGGTCAAAATTCAAAAGTTCAAGTAAAAATTCAAGAGAATCTTTTAACTTTTGCATTGGAATTTTGACCTTTGCCTTTTGACTTTTGCATTACGGTGTTATTCTTCTGTGCATCCTTTTATAATATTTTCCCATCTCAATAAGTAACCAGGTAAATGCATTATAAACATTTTTTTGTTTTTTACGCTGCATACTCACCTCTTCTTCAGAAAGCGACAGCTGTACAATTCCGGATGGTTGCGTAGGCACGGGCGCTATTTCATGTGATAGCTGCACTCCTGCTTGTTTCGCGTCTTCGGAGACTTTTGGAAGTTCTGATACTGGCTCAACTCCTGCTTCTTGTACTTCTGGATGCACAGATGGTTCTGGTTCAGAAACTTCTATATCAGGCGATGCTTCAGCAGTAACCGGTGGAGCACTGGGAAGCGGTTCTTGTTCTTTATGGCCGCTACTGACTGACGACTCTGGCGGTTCAACTACTGGTGGCGTTGAAACAGGCGCTGGTGCTGCTGGCGATTGAACTGGTTGCACTAATGGTTGGGTTACCACTGGCGCGTCTCCCGAAACAACAGGAACAACAAGAGGCTGATCCGTAGCTTGGGCAGCATCATTCATACACCTCAATCATACCAAAAAAAGAGAGGAGAAACAAACGTTAGATAAAAGTCAAAATTCAAAAGGCAAAATTTAAATTCAAGATTAAAAGAAAAAAACTTTTAACTTTTTACTGGTACTTTTGAGTTTTGACTTTTTATTATATGGACAATGCTTGCATCCACTCTCACAGCAAAAGCCGCGCTTTAAATGATATTCTCGGGTCAAAACTACCAATCCATCTTCGTTGTAATAAAAATCTTTTCCTTCAATAAGGCTCTGTTGTTTTTTCATATCTTACTCACAGTGAAACTCAAAACCACAAGAACATTTTTTGGTACGCATATTCGCTGGTAGTTTCGTTTCATCAGCGTATTTTTTACTACATGAGGTTTTAGGACAATGATAGTGGTTATCTGCTTCAGGCTGTCCACATGTTTTACATCGTTGTCCATATTCAGCAACACTATATGCAGTCTGGCTTCCGCTGTCTCCTGATTCCCCACATGCAGTTTGGACAATACGCATGGCTTGGTTTCCAGAACGCACAATATGATCTCTCCTAATTACCTGTTCTTGATCTGCATGCTGGAAGACAACATTATTATTGATATCTTCTGTTACTTCATTAACTATTTCATCTTCTGCAATGTTAAAATACGCCTTGAATCGCAAATCTCCTTCTTCAATATTATCAGAATCATCTTTCAAACTTTGAATGTAGTATTTACCATAAGGCTTCATGCGTCTTACTGTTTCTGTGTATATATTTAAGGGAAGAGATTTCGAATCAATATGAAAATCACCATGCAAGTCTTCAGCGCTGGTATATTTAGTTGTCCCTGGCAAAAGTTTAATTGGATGCATAAGCATGTAAGTATCTAATGGAATCCCAAGTTTAGGATTATATGCATCAGCATAGGTTGGATCTAAAAGCTGAAGCATTTTCTTTCTAAACTCTTTGGGGTCTAATCCGGTTACAAACCGCTGCGCTTCGTTATATCGCTCTCCCTTTTCATCTATTTTTAATGTAAACACATCATAAAAATTATGCTGGTACCTTGACCCTGGCCTTCCTGGCTCTGAGCGAGAAAACATCATGGTGCCGATCGGGGTATTCTCGTCATTAAATACTCGATCAACTTTGGTAAAACCTATTACCTCAGCTGCTTCGCGCATTTGGTCGTGAGGCAAAGAACCGTTTTTTGCCCGCCATTCTTGTCCGCGTTTAAACATATCAAGCAAGGATTCATGGGTATTTCTATCAACCAGATGCCCATTTTCTATATCATCTCGCCGCTTGCTGATACTAGCATTGAGCCGTTCTCCTAAAGCTGTTTCTAAATTTTCGAGGGTCTGTGCATCCAACGCTTGGATTCTTTGCTGGTACAGCTCCGGGTTTGTAAATTGAAGCGCGTTCACTGCTTTGTATTTTTGAATATCAAAATTACGGTTGTACTGGACAACTCTTTCTTTTTTGGGCTCAGATTCGCTGAGTCGGTCATCTCCAACAACGTGATCATGAGAACCATCTGGTTGCCATTGCCGTCTGAACCGAGCCAATCTTGCTTCTTCTGTTGAGGAAAATTGATCTTGGGTTTCTGTACGAACCATAAAAAAACTCCTCATCTCGAGGAGTTTGTATACTCTTGCTCGAGAAAAATTCATGGGGCTCTGGCTTTCCGGCTTTTTTGCGGATTTACAGTTGCGGCACAGCTCTCGATTCACACGAGATTCACCCGATATAGGTAAAAGGTCCGACCTTGTATAAGGCCGGCCCTTAACAAGTCACTTTTGTTTCCAAATTGTTTCTTTTTGTTTTTCCTTATAATTAACATAGCGAGCAAGAGTAAACAAAACATCAGATAATCGATTGAAATAGGTAAGAATATGCGTATCAACAGATTCTGTTTGGCTAAGGTCGACAATCCTTCGCTCTGCCCGCCGACAAATGGTCCGGCTAAGATGCAACATAGCTCCTGCTACTCCGCCACCGGGCAAAATAAAATTGCGGAGTTCTGGCAACTTGGCTGTCAATTCATCAATCAGTTTTTCAAAATCTTCAACTCGTTTATCTAACTTTTCTAATGGTTTTGCCAAAGGATTTGCTAACGTTGACCCAATCAGCAGTAGATCATTTTGAATTTTTATTAATTCTGTTTTAATCTTCGCACTTTGCGTCTTCCGCTTTGCGCTCTGCGCTATTGCTACCCCAATGGTGCTATTGAGTTCATCCACTGTCCCATACGTCTCAACCCTCGCGCTTGATTTTAAAACCCGCTTTCCTCCGAAGAGCGAAGTGGTACCTTTATCTCCTGTTTTAGTATAAATTTTTAAGCTCATGATTTTGTTAAAGAAGGTTTATAAAATAACTGTCTCACTAACTCGTAACTTCCAAAAAATAATCCGGTGAACAATAAGTCTCCAATAATCGTATTTCTAAAAAACGGCAAGGCATTCACATATGCTTGCACAAACCCAGAAAAAGTTTTTGGATACAGTGCTTCTGCATACCAATAATTAAAGTTTGTAAGCAGAAAAAATATAAGGGATGAAACCAACGACCCTGAAACAATTGTGTATGCGGTTTTGCGCTTTCGGACCAATAATCCAATCAATCCGGTTAACAAAAAACTACTATATACCATAGGCATACTTGCATGAAACCCCAAGAATAGATCAGAAAGAAACAGTGCAATAAGTGGGAAAACCAAGGCATATTTTTTATTCAGATACACTCCTCCAAACAATGCTAAAGCCGCAATCGGAGCTACGTTTGGTGGATGAGGAATTAATCGCAGCAGAACCGCAAATAGAATTATTGCCAACGGACTCAGAAGATTTTGAATTTTGAATTGTAATTTTGCATTTTGCATTTTGAATTTAATAGTGCTCTATCTTCCACTCAATTCTATCTGTATCTTTTGTCTGATACTCAGCCGGACCAACTTGCGCAAATTTCCCATTCACATAAAATGCCCAAAATTCTTTTTTCTTTGGATCTGCTTTTCGCCCATTGATAGAACTCACCAGCCCTGATTTTTCTTGTTCAACCTTTGTTTTTTCTTGTAATATACGCAAGGCATCTTTTCCATCTTCCCCTGAATAAATAAATACGTCATTGTTAACTTGCTTGTGTATTGCAGCTGTCGGAGACAGGCTCGGTGAACTATTTTTTATATGAGGAGTACTCAACGCGAATGCAAACAAACAAACTCCAATTATAATTCCTCCAATAATAAATTTATTTTTTCCCATAAAAAAATCCTTCTACTCGAGAAGGATTTCAATACAAACAATTCCTTGCTCGAGGGGTATTCTTAGTACAGTTTTCTGACTTTACAGTAGCGGCACTGTGGTTGATTTACACAACACTTACCTGTACTTACTTAAGAATAGTCCTTATGAAATTTTTTTTCAATACCTGATTCTTGATGTGATATTATGGGCTCATTTCATCTCTTGATATGTTTCATTTTCTTACCTTATACTTAAGCTGTGAATTTTGAACTTCAGAAATTTCATATAAAAATAACCTCAGCTATATGTACCAATATTGCTTCTGCATTATTTTTACTACTTTTTACAGTTGTAAACATCCTTGTGTAGACACAGTCTCTATTTTGGGCTATAGTCTTACTTGGCATTGCTTTAAAATTAGAAGCGATATTGGAGGAACTTACCAATGATTGATTTAACTGACTTTGCAACTCGCGTAAACATTGGAATTGGACTTGGAGTTATTGCGTTACTCTTATTTCTTACGTTTTGGGCAAAATTCCCTTCAAAAAAGAAGTCTTCACAAAAATAATTGAATTTCCATCTAACAAGCAGAATATCCGCATGAGTAGCACTTTTGGCAGCCTTCTTCATAAGCCAGGCTTCCGGCGCCACATTCTGGACAAATATCAAAAAGGTTTGTTGCAGATGAAGAGGGGGAGCTCACTGATGACCCACCCAAGGTAAGTTGCTCCACCGGAGCTGGGGCATCTTGTACTTTTGCTAACTCTGTAGTTTTCTGCAAAGCAGAACCATTCAAAACATGCCCATTACTAAAATTCCCATTCTGACCCTCCGAGTCAACATGAATGGGCGCAGTTACCATATCTTCAACCTGTCCATTTACCCGAAACCCTGAATACCTGGCTAATACTTTTGCAACGGCATCTGGTAATGACCGAACACGGTTCTCACCAAATCCAACACTTCGATTTCCGCCAATTCCAGAAAGTTCTGAAACAACTTTTCGCATGCGCTCACGAGTTGGTACGGGACTTTGTAATCGTAATAATACGGAAATCATTCGGCCTAATGCATCAGCCATCGCAGCGACATCTGACCCACTTTTTCCATTATTGATAAACACTTCAAATGGCTTGCCTTCATGATGGTTAACGGTAATATATGTTCGTCCTAACGGTGATTCTGCTTGGTATGTTACTCCTTCTACCACGAGCGGTCTTGGAACAAAAGGAGTCTCTGGCATTGCTGGCTTTTCTTCTTTTTTCTCTTCTACTTTTTTCTCCTCTACTCGTTGTAATACTCCCATACGAGACCCATCTCTCATATACGTAATTCCTTTGCAACCCAAATCATACGCTTTCATGTAGAGTTCTTTTACATCATCAACGGTATGCGCATTCGGGGCATTAACTGTTTTTGAAATGGATGCGTCAACATATTTTTGGACAACCGCTTGGATCTTTACATGTTCTTCAGGGGTTAAATCATTTGCTCCTACAAAGTAATCTGGTTTTTCTTCATTGAGATGTGCTTTTTTCCACTCACCATAGAGTGCGTGATATACCAATTGCTTTCCCAATCGTCCGTTATGGGTATATTCAAATTCATATACGGGTTCAATTCCGGATGATGCACCTGATAATAAACTGGTCGTCCCGGTTGGAGCTGCTTGCAATAACATGGAATTTCGAATACCGAATTTTCCGAGTTTCTTGCGGATTTCTTCTGGAAGTTGCTTAATAAAATATCCATCTAAATGTTTCTTCTTCTCAATTTTGGGGAATGCGCCCTTTTCTTTGGCAATATTTACTGATTCATCATACGCGGCATCTCGAATGGTTTTATAGATTTTATCTACCACGGGAAGCGCGGCGTCTGACCCATATCTCAAATGCATTTTAATAAGCGCATCAGCAAGTCCAAGTGTCCCCAGCCCAATCCTTCGCTCTCCTTGGTGCTGCATGTCTTCAATTTCTGGATAAATATATTGGTCAGCATCAACGACATCGTCTTGGAACCGTACCGCAATTCGCGCGTGTTCTGCCAATGCCTTATAATCCATTTCTCCTGGTTTGTCTCCTGAATAGCCGTTCACAAATGCGGATAAATTCAACGATGCCAAATTGCATACTCCCCATGCTGGCAGTCCTTCTTCTCCACACGGATTTACGCAGTTGATTGTATTCCAATACCAGTTGTTGTACCACTTATTGTAGCGCTCCATGAAAACCAATCCGGGTTCTGCAGAACGCCACGCAGCATTACAAATAAGATCCCACATATGCCGAGCTTTAATAGTTTTATATACTTTGACTTTTTTACCCAGTTTTTTCCAGTGGTCTAAAATCCCATCCCACTTTTCGTCATATTCAGGGTCTTCAATATCAGGAAATACTAAATCCCAATCTTCATCATTTTTGACTGCTTCCATAAAGCTATCTGAAACACAGACTGAAAGATTTGCTCCGTTGATACGAGAAAGATCTTCCTTAACCGTAATAAATTCTTCTATATCCGGATGCCAATCCCACAACATCAGCATTAACGCGCCGCGGCGAGAACCGCCTTGTTGGATAATGTCATGCGTTGCCAATGAATACATTCCCGCCCAGTTAATGGGACCTGAAGAAAAGCCATTTACTTTTTTGACCCGGGCGCCTCGAGGACGTAACGATGAAATATTCACTCCTACTCCTCCACCACGCGCCATGATTTCTATCATGTTTTTAAGGTTATCCATAATGCCATTTCGCGAATCTGGAGGAGAAGGAATTACAAAGCAGTTGTAAAAAGTGACGGCGTATCCAGTCCCGGCGCCAGCGAGTACCCGACCACCAGGGACAAATTTAAAATCTGTCATTGCCGCAACGAATTTGTCTTCCCATAGTTTTCGAAGGCTAGCGGTTTTTTCTACTTTGGCAATACCACGGGCAACCCGGCGCCACATTTCTTCTGGGGTTTGTTCAAGCGGGTTTCCTTCCTTATCTTTTAAGGAATATCTATCTAAAAATACTTTTTTGCGAACACCTTCTAATTGCATAGTTAAGATATGTAATTTTTGCCTGAGCTTGCCGAAGGCTTTCTGTATTCATGAACCCTTCGACTTCGCTCAGGAAAAAACGTAAACTCTGATAATTATGGTATACGGTTATATCGTGAGAAACTTATATGATTTTCTCAAGAAATAAGTAAGGAACTCTACTGAATAAGCCTTTTTACTTCTTTTTCAAAATCTTCAACATCTACAAATCGTTTAAAAACACTTGAAAATCGAATGTATGCTACTTTATCAATGACTTTTAATTTTTCAGCGACACTGTTACCAATAATTGAACTCTCTACTTCAACCGTGTCTGCCATTTTCAATTCGCGTTCTACTTCGGTAACAATCTTTTCTATGATGTCAATGGGAACAGTGGTTTTTTCGCAAGACCGTAAAATTCCACTCTTGAGCTTTTCGCGCTTAAACTGTTCTCGCCGTAAATCGCGCTTAATAACAATCAAATTGACATTCTCAACGCGTTCGTACGTTGTAAAACGCTTTTCGCATTTTAAACAAGCTCGCCTGCGCCGAATCGTGTCCATATCCTCACTGTCTCGGGTTTCAACGACTTCTGAATGTTTGTTACCGCAGTAAGGACAATGCATATGTTTAAAAATTTCAGATTAAAAATGCCATTGGTATTGGATATTTGAAATTTGAAATTGGTATTTATTTGAAATCTATTTCCCCTGCCTGCTATGTAGTGCCAACAAAAATGTTATAGCACTACATCTGTACTGTCAACTATACGTTTCTATATCAAAGTGTTGCTTAGCTTCCGATTTTAAATGTAAGAAAATGAAGAGAAACCGATCGGTATTACTCTGTTATTTTTTATCTTGTGGTTTAACCTGTTGGGCCAATGTCGTGAGTTTTTTTTCAATTTGTATAAATTGTGATTTTATTCCCGGGGATGATTTTTCCCTGAGTGATTTTACAATTTGCTGGTGTTTCATAACAGATAATTCTATTCGACGAGGTAAATCACCTAAGTCTATCCCCTTTTTACTGGCTTCTTTTTCATCTTTTATTGCTTGTTCTAAATAATTTACCCCTTTTGATATTGTTGAAACAACGAGTTGTTCTTTTCCTTGCTGCTTATTAAACAAATAAAATCCCGCGTTTAAGCGCTTATCTGCCTGGAGTAAATTAAATTCCGCTTTTTTGGCCGGATCAGAAATCAAAAAGCTAATGATCTTGTCCCGAAATGTTTTAAGAGAATATAACGGGTTGTCTGGCAATAAGCCAGGATAGGGCAGCTGGTAGTCAAGTGACCCTGCTTGTGATGCGGTTTGCTCTGCAGGGTAAGATGTTGGCCGGTCGGTTATTTCTGCTTGTTGAGCGAACACAAGAGGCGTATTGAGTAAAAATAGAGTGAAAATAATGAATGTAATTCGTTTCATACCTAAGCATTACCAGTATACTATCGTGTTGCGACAACAGTCAACCAATCACTGGTATGCTGACGAAAACCAAATCCAAATAATGGACTGTAAAATAATCCTCCATGTAATTTCGTTGAAAATCCCAACGCTTTTAAGCGCGGAAGTAACAAACCTGAATTCAAATATACTACAGGTGTGCTATGAATTCCTCGAAACTCCCATCTATTACCTATATAATTAAACACTGCCCGAGTATGATTAAGCAGTTCATCGTTTTGGCGGGTATAAAACGCGATCATCATAACAAACGGATTTGTTTCTTGTTCGGTATTGTAAGCTAAATTAAAATCCCGAAACCCTTCTCGTCGCAGAAGCTTATCAAAATTTACTGTCTGCAAAATTAACGTTGCTTTTTTAGGACGCAAGAGCGTACTCACTTGCTCTAAAATGTCTCTGTCTGTATACATTACATATGGCAACGCGCTTCCCATAAAAAGCGCTGCGTCTACAGGAGGTTGCACTTTTTTGAGTGATTCTGCGTATAATCCTTTTTCAAACGTAAGACGTTCCTGTACTTCTGAAGGCAGAAGAGATCGTTTTTCAATTGAGAGATCGTACATAAATGTGCTTATCTCAACACCTATTACCTGAAACCCTTCTTTGGCTAAAGCAACGGCATGTTCGCCAGTACTCGATGCTACATCGAGTATGGTATGAACTTGTTGTTTGTTAAACAAGGAAACTAAATCTGGAATTTCAAGAGATAACCGCCTATTCCAGTCAAATGCATTATCATAATAGCGCGCCAACCAGTCAAAAAACTTTTCTTCCTCCTCGAAGGCAATTTTTTTATTCACCACTGCTCGGAAGATATTTCGTTTCGAGATTAAACCAACTAAATTACCTTGTTTATCGACAACCGGCAATCGTCCAATCTTATGAACAAACATAAGAGAGAGCGCATGCAGGATAGGAGTATCAGGTAAAACAGTTATCGGCTGTTTACTCATCACGTCTGCTGCGGTTAATGCAAATACATCGTTTGCTTTATTTTCCATTGCTTCGAAATCTCCTATATGTTCGGAATCTTGCAAATATTCGTGAATTGAAGGATAAAACTTGTTGAGAATATCTCGTTCGGTAATAAATCCGATTACTTTTTTAATCTCACACACAGGTAATCCATTGATCCCATGACCAAAAATAAATCGAGCAACTTCTTTAATCGGAGTTGAAGCGTTCACCACATCAATATGTCTTTGCATGACATCAGCGACTTTCATGGATTTTTTTTCTCCTTTTTTTTAAATCATTAAAAATATTTCTTACGAATGGATCTTGAGTATAGTTTTTTTCAAAACCTATGAAAAATTCTTCTAAATCTTTTCCTTGCTCTTTTTCGTACTCAAAGGCTTGAATCACCATTTCAAGTTTATCAAACTGCCAAAAAATTTTTGCTTCTAAGGTATTTCTATTGATCATTTCATCAAAAATGGCAGCATAGCTCTCTCCTTCACCAATTTTATCAAATATTTGTCTGATGCCTACTCGTTCTGATCGTTCTTTTTCATCACGTTTTTTTATATCTACTAATTCACGTCGTTCAATTATAATATCACCCGTTATTACTTCCCCTAGATCATGAAGCAATGCCATTTTTATAAGTTTTTCCTTATCAACTTTATATCCAAGTTTATCAGAAAGCACCATTGCCAGCATAGCAACACGAAATGAATGTTCTGCAACGCTTTCCGGGTCTTGTATATGTTCTCTTACCCACCCAGCACGAAGCAACCGTTTTGATAATCCTACGGTCAAAAAGAAGTCTATGAAGTTGATCTTTTTAGAAGACATAGTTGTGGCCTTACTCTACCACTTACTTCTTGAAATATCAATAGATTTTATCAACGAGCTTGACTTGAAAGGAATAAATTTATAAAATAGCTTTCGTAGCTTTTATAGAATGGAGCACTAAGTGTCTAAACCAAAAACACAATTACAACACATCATTGAACCTGCGATCATACCCAACGAATCTCCTTCAAATCGTCCGAAAAAGAATACTGAAGACGTAATTACCCAATGGAGTACCGCTATTCCCGAATACCAAACCTACAAAGCCGGAACGTTTGAGTATCCCGTTGGTTCTTTTTACGATTTTCCTGCAGGAATAAAAATGATTATTAAACAAAATGGAGAAGAGCGAGAAGTAATGGATTCTTGCGAAGCGCCTTGGAGTCTGTTAACTGCGCGCGAACTCTCTGATGGCTTCAAAAAGGGTCCTCTCAAGATAATTGAGTGTGGATTTGGACTGGGAATTTTATCCACAGCAATGATGTGGGAACTTGCCGGCATTCCATCAGATAAACCTCATGAGTACTATATTATAGAACTCAACAATGAAGTGGTAAAACAAGCACAACAGTGGGCAAAAAATATTATTCCCATAATACTACGTATGACACCGCCAGGACTTCCTCATATCAAACCTCCGGAAATACGTATAACTATTATTCATGGAGAAGCAAGTACGGAATTGAATAAACTGGCACAATCGCCAAAGCAAAAAGACACTATCGATCTGATTGCTTCTGATACGTATCCGGTTGAAACAACAACAAAAGGGTTAAATGATTTAGGATCACTGCCTGCGGTTTGTGCATTGCTAAAGCCACTAACCGGCAGATTTGCATACTATCCATACACACCAGGACCACAGCGTGAAATACAGAGAATTCAAGAAGAGTTAGTGGATAACTTCTTTAGAAAATCCACCAAAAACTGGGCAGATGTAAATCCAAATCCCGATTATCAGTATTTGCGAAAAGAAGATGGATTACCGGTCAGAAGACTCAAAGTAATGGTGTGCAAAGATCCGTATAAATAACTATCCTGAGTATCCTATTCCTCGAAGAGCTAGCTTCAATGCTTCATCTTGGTTGTGAGAATATGTGTTAACCACTAAATCATAATACTTCTTATCAAAATACACCCAATTTTCGTCACCACTCATGTAGAGCTTTCGCCATTTTTCTAAATCACGCTGTTCTCGATCTATCACGTCTTTTTTTGCTTGGTTTACTGATACCTGTTCACGGTTTACTAACCGATCAATACGGATTTGTAGTTGGTCTTCTCCTTTCTCGTTTTCACAAATGACCCCAATTTTATAAACTTCCGAAATTCCTTGGGCATTGAATGCTGCTAATTTTGTCTCAAGCACAATATGGTTATCTTCGTGCAAGATTTTTTTAAGCTGCGCATCAAATAAGGTGTCTTCTTCATCCGGACGAAGGTTTGTATCTTGGGAATGTAACCCCATACGTTTTCGAACAGCCTCCCAAAAAATCTCTCCTCCTTCAATATGTTTCCAATGCAACGTTTGGGCTATTTTTTTTGCCAACGTAGTAGAACCAGAAGCGATTTTACCAGAAACAGTGATTATGCGAATGTTGGGAAGATTAATGGGATCCATAAAAAGTTTAAACTTTTTTCTTTCCTACCATTACCACCTCTTCCACCAACCGATTCGCATACCCGTATTCATTATCATACCAGGCAATGACTTTGAGCATATTTCCGCCAACTACTTGGGTAAGGGACAAATCGGCAATGGAGGAATATGAACTGCCGACAATGTCTGAAGAGACAATTGGGTCAGTGGTTACTGCCAAAATGCCTTGGTAATTTGGCTGCTGGGATTCTTTGGTTAAGGCGTCATTTACTTCTTCAACCGTGGCATTCTTTTTGAGCAAGAAGGTAAAGTCTGCAAGCGACCCTACAGGAACAGGAACTCGAATTGCCAGTCCTCCAAAAATTCCTTCCAATGCAGGCAATGCAGCTGCTGCCGCAATGGTTGCGCCGGTTGAAGTGGGAATAATATTTTCTGCCGCAGCGCGGGCGCGGCGATAATCTTTGTGTCCGCCATCTAATAAACGCTGGTCTGAAGTGTACCCATGAATCGTTGTCATCATTGCTTTTTCAATACCAAAATGCTCGTGAATTACTTTTGCAACCGGCGTGATGCAATTAGTAGTACACGAGGCGTTGCTGATAATTTGTTCTCCTTTGTATGAATCCGCATTGATTGACAAAACGTAAGTCGGAACGTCTCCTCCACCTTTCACCGGCGCGGACAACACAACTGCCTTTGCTCCTGCATCAAGATGCGCTTTTAATTTATCTGCTTTGGTTAAATGTCCCGTCGATTCAATCACCACATCAACGTTATATTCTTTCCATGGCAGCAATGCGGCATCTTTTTGAGAGAAAACCGGAAGCTCTCTTCTGTCGATTACTAAGTACCCGATCAGATCCTGAATATTTTCTGGATTTTCTGCTTTAACACTTACCTCGTGATTCTGAAGTGGACCATACACTGTGTCGTATTTTAATAAATACATCCAACCTTTAATATCTGTTGAGGAACCAGCATTAATGGCAACGATTTCAAGTTCTGAAGAATGCTTATCCAAAATTATACGGTGAGCAACCCGTCCAATTCGGCCATATCCATTAATCGCAACTTGTATCATGCAATGAGTATATAATCATTTCAACATGTGTTCAAGAGGAATTTTATTGAACAAATTCAATGAGCTACTTTTTCAACACTTCCAACCCCGGCAGTTTTTCTCCACTTAGAAAGGAGAGCATTGCTCCTCCACCGGTTGAGACAAAATCAAATTTATTCAAGAGTCGAATCTTTTGCAAATATCCAAGCGTATCTCCTCCTCCCACAATGGTATGAGCGCCACTATGAGTAATTCCCATTGCAAGTTCCCGTGTCCCAAATTCAGTATCCTGTTCTAAGTTGTTGGTTTTACCAACCGGTCCATTCCACACAATGGTTTGCGCTACTCGCACTACCTGTAAAAAATTCTCAACACTTTTTGCTGTTATATCAGTCTGTTCTTCATTCAACTCCGCGATAAGTAAAATTGATTTACGTCCTTTGAAGCGCTCATGTTGAACATGTAATAATGTTCGGGTTTCCTGAGCAATTTTTCCGCCAACCAGAATATAGTCTGCGATCTGGTGCATTTTTTCAACCAATGGCAGTTTTGTTTCTATTTTTGCGCCACCTATAATAACAACTAATGGCCGCTTTGGATGTTGAAGAATAGTTCCAAGCGTTTCTACTTCTTGTTGTAAGTGTATACCCGCGTATCCACGAATGAAGCGTGGTATTCCTACAATTGACGCATGGCTGCGATGACTTACCGCAAACGCGTCATTTACATAGATATCTGATAACTCCGCAAGTTGTTTGGCAAATGAACGGTCGTTTGCTTCTTCTCCTACATAATAGCGCAGATTCTCTAAGACAAATACCCGATCATGCAACTTCCATCCTGAAAATCCATGCAGTTTTTGGGCGTGAATATTTGAGTGGAATCCTAGTTCTTTTGAAAACCACTCTGCCACTGGCTTTAAGCTGAGTTCTTTGATTTTTAATCCTTTTGGCCTGCCCATATGGCCGGCAATCAGTAAACTTGCGCCATGGTGCAATAAATATTTGAGGGTAGGAAGCGCTGAAGCAAGCCGTGTCTCATCGTCAATAGTGCCATCTGAAGAGATGGGAACATCGGTATCGGTACGGACAAAAATAACTTTCCCCTTAACAGAAATACTTTGGATCTTAGGCAGCATATAGTGTCATTGTAGAACTTGCATTTGGTATAGTAAAGATGTGATTGAGAGATTTAAATCCTTAAAATTATCTCCAGAACAATGGAAAATACTCTCTGCTGCATTTTCAAATATTGGACAGGCGGTGATCTTATTCTCTGCTGCTGCCTTTTTCGTTCCTGAGACCGTAAATCTTTCTAAAAATTTCTCAAGAGGTATTGCTTTTATATTTTTTCTTTGTGGATTGATCTTACTTATTATCGCTGTTATACTTACAAAGAGGAGTAAATAACTATGGATATAATAGGTGCTTTCATATGGATGGGTTTAATAATTCTCGTCGGGCTTTACTTAGTTATTTTTGGGCGTGTTGAAAAAAAAACAAACAAAAAACATTAGTCTGTAAATTCCTGAGAGAACATTTCTCCGTAAATTCCTCCATCAATTACCCCAATCCCAATCTTATTAAAATTTGGCGATACGATATTAGCTTTGTGGCCAGGACTTTGCATGAGTCCTTGCATTGCTAACTCGGTATTGGGCGCGAGCGCTAAATTTTCTCCAGCATATCCAAATGCAATTCCCTCCTCGTTCATCCGGTCAAATGGTGATTTATTTGTTGGAGTATAGTGGGAAAAATATCCTTGTTGGAGCATATCTTGTGAATGGTTCCTTGCAAGATTCCGTAAGGCAGTATCCATTTTTACTGGCTTTAAGCCTTGTGAAATACGCTCTTTATTTACCAATACCACCATTTGTTGTTCGGCAGTTTCATCTATGGTGCCATTTGAAACTTTGAAATTTAGATTGACAAATTCTTCACTATGCGGCTCAACTGTCAAAAAGTTTAATGTTTCATGGATTGCTCCCCCAAAGATATTTTGCATTGTTTCTTCAAAACCTTGGGTTTGGGCAACCATCACGCTCCCTAATTTGGAATCAGAAACGGTACGTTTTAAAACAGGAGAAAACGGTAAAGAAATGACAATCGTGAGTAAAAATGACAACAAAATAAACGCAGAGGCAAGTCCCGGAAGAAACCCTAAAAATTTGTTTGCCGAAAGAAGCACAGCAGACCCGGTATTCGGCCTTCCTAAATACCATAACGACGGCAACGGGAAACGCTTTGATAAAAAGCGGAGTAGCTTTCGAAACAAAATATTTAAAATAATTTCGCTGATAAATGCAATGATAAAAAATGCGGTTGCTTTGGCAAATCCTTGCGGCATAGAAAAACGCGCAGCCAACGCCCCCCCTAACATGCCATAAAACCGAAGGCCAATTGCAAATGATCCAATAAAACTCAGTAAATCAAAAAACGCAGCGATGAATCCGACTTCAAATCCCTCAAGCGCGTAAAACAAAAAGACCACAAAAATGATCGCATCAAGCCCATTAAACCCAAATGAAGTAAACGATGGGATATGGGAAAGAATATCTGAGATGATTTGCATGACTATCACACTATATAATAAATGAGGAGAAATTTCTAATGACTAATTTCTAATTAGACCATAGATGATAGAAAATAGAAGGTAGATTTTTGAAGATGGAAAATGGAAAAAACAGAAATTCTATCCTCTATTGTCCCTTTTGATTCGTCATTTTCCGTTTTCTTGTCTCTCCTCCCCTTCCATGCTATCATTATCCAGTGAAGAAACAATCCACGAATGAAAAGTCATTCTTGAGAATCAAATCGAAACTGTGGCGCAACCTGAGCATTACCACCACTGCTATCATCTTGGTGGTGATTGTTGGCTTGATTGGATTCTATTTCTTTTTCCTCAAAGACCTTCCTTCTCCGAGCCGACTTACGAGCTCGGAGATTCCTCAATCCACGATTATCTATGACAGAAAAGACAAACCCCTGTACACCGTATATCGGCAAAAAAACCAGATTTTTGTGCCGCTTTCAACAATCCCTATTTACTCACAACAAGCAAGCATTGCCATTGAGGACCGCAATTTTTACCGCCATGGCGCAATAGACATACGGGGAATTTTGCGAGCATTGGTTGCAACGGTATTTTATAAGGACTTACAAGGAGGTTCAACCCTTACCCAACAACTCGTAAAAAATAGTTTGCTTACTCCCGAACGTACGTTGCCCCGAAAAATTAAAGAAGTAATTCTTTCTTACGCAACTGAAGCGCTGTATTCTAAAAACAAAATTTTAGAAATGTACCTGAATCAATCTCCTTATGGAGGAACCGCGTGGGGTGTAGAAGCTGCGGCACAAACGTATTTTGGGAAACATGTCAAAGAGTTAGATTTAGCAGAAGCGGCGCTTCTTGCTGGCCTTCCTGAATCACCAACGAACTTCTCCCCATTTGGCGCCCATCCTGAATATGCAAAAAAACGGCAAGAGGAAGTCTTGCAACAAATGTTACTTCAAGGCTACATTTCAAAAAAACAACGTGACTTGGCAGTCAAAAAACCATTGGTATACCAAAAAATTTCAAATGATATTCAAGCTCCTCATTTTGTGTTGTATATCAAAGATTTATTAGTTAAAAAATATGGGGAGAAAATGGTGGAAGAAGGAGGGCTGCGCGTGAAAACAACCCTAGATTTGGATTTGCAAAATTTTGCCCAAGATGTGGTTGCAACCGAAGTTGCAGAGTTAAAAAACTATAAGGTAAGTAATGGCGCTGCGCTGATTACCAATCCCGGAACCGGAGAAATTTTAGCATTGGTTGGCTCCCATGATTATTGGGATACAGACAATGATGGCAATGTAAATGTTACTATTGCCCGCCGGCAACCAGGTTCATCGATTAAGCCAATTAATTATGCGGTGGGACTGATTAAAGGATACACTGCGGCAACTCCATTTGTAGACAAGCAAACCTGTTTTCCCAGTGCTGTCGGAAAATCATATTGTCCAGTAAATTATGACGGGAAATGGCATGGGGTTGTTCAAATGCGGCAATCATTAGGGAACTCTCTTAATATTCCCGCAGTCAAAATGCTGAAAATAAATGGCGTGGCAGATATGATTGCGACTGCCTCTGCAATGGGAATTTCTACATTTGACACTCCTGACCGATATGGCCTTTCACTTACCCTCGGCGGCGGTGAAGTTACCATGACAGATTTGGTAACGGCCTTTGGAGTGTTTGCAAATGGCGGATATCGGATGGATTTACGGCCTATTCTCAAAATTACGAATAGTGAAGGAAAAGTTATCCAAGAGTACACGCCGCCGAAAAGCCCCATTTTTGGACGAAAAGTGATCCCTTCATCGGTTGCGTATATTATTTCCCATATCTTGTTAGACAATGGAGCGCGGGAGCTGGAATTTGGTTCTAATTCTCAACTTCGGATTAAAAACCTTCCTATTTCCGTAAAAACCGGCACAACAAATGATTTACGTGATAACTGGACTATTGGGTATACCCCCTCATATGCCGTTGGAGTGTGGGTTGGAAATAACAATAATACCCCCATGAGCGGCCTTGCCTCTGGTATTACTGGCGCTGCTCCTATTTGGCACAAACTCATGGACCATTTAGTTGGAGATAAACCTGCCCAGTGGCCACAAAAGCCAGATACCGTGGTTGGAAAAGTAGTATGCGCAACCTCAGGCCTTATTCCGCCACCCGATGGAACTCCTGACCGCTGCCCTACCCGATTTGAGTATTTTGTAAAAGGTTCTGAACCAAACAAATTTGACCCAGGGCGGCAAAAAGTATTTGTAGACAAAGGCACCCATGATTTAGCCAATCCCGGACAAACAGAGAATGTTGAAGAGAAAGATGAACTAATAGTTACCGACCCAACCGGTGACAGATACTGTTTATCATGTCCTCATCCTGAACCCACCAAAGCACCATAACTTTTTTAAGCAATTGAGCAATTCAACAATGTAACAATTATGAAATACCCAATTTTCCTACTTTCCATACCCCTAATCCTCATTGTATAATCGCCTCGCCCGCCCCATGTCGTTAGCTTCATTTGCGCCTGCATGCTTACTTCTCATGAGGCGTGGCATGCACCTATCATTCCAATACAACCATGAAGGTATTATTAAACATCATTGTTACATGTCTGTTAATTGTATTGACAATAATTGATGCCTTCACCTACCTTATACAGTTGAGTAAAAGATATCTACACACGCTCAGAAAACTTATTTACCGATCAGTCAAATCGAATTTCCGTTTTTTTTCTCCAAAACGACTCTCTCACCTCTTTTCCGCAGGTATAAAAAAATTCTTCGCGCTCAGTAAAAAAACCATGACGGCAGGAAAAAACACATTTTTGCGTATAGGCCGGAACTCCGGTTTGATTGCAATCAAGCCATTTTTGATAGGCAAACGGTTTGTAGTAAAACGTACAAAGCTGAAAAGGGCGGTAAAAAAGACGAGGCACCGCAAACGTGTTTCTGTTTTTCCGCTTCCCTTTTTTGTAAAGTTTAAATATTTTTTAGCAGGCGGCATTTTTTCATTACTGGTTATTTTTCTTCCCCTCCTGATTGTTTTATTTTTACAAGACTTGCCAAATCCTACTAATATTGCATTGGCTGACATTCCACAGACCACCAAAATTTTCGACCGGCACGGCATGCTTCTCTACCAAATATATGCAAACGAAAATAGGACTGTTGTGCCGCTTGACCGTATTCCCAAACACTTACAGCAAGCAACCATTGCCATTGAGGATAAAGATTTCTATAAACATCCAGGCTTTGATTTTGCGGCAATTATTCGTTCGGTTATTGGCAATGCTTCTGGAAAACCGTTGCAAGGAGGGTCAACTATTACCCAACAGTTAATTAAATCCGCGCTGTTGTCTTCTGAAACAAGTCTGAATAGAAAAGTAAAAGAAGTTATTCTCGCATTTTGGGCAGAACGCATGTATTCCAAGCGGCAAATTTTGCAAATGTATTTTAACCAAATTCCGTATGGAGGAATTGCTTGGGGCATTGAAGCTGCTAGTCAAACGTATTTTGGAAAACCAGTTGACAAGCTTAACCTTGCTGAGGCTGCATTTTTAGCAGGAATTCCTCGCGCGCCTACGATTTACTCTCCTTACGGCACAACTCCCAACGCATGGAAAAAACGACAACAAGATGTGTTATATCGTATGGCAGAACTGGGATATATTTCCATAGACCAAGCGAAAAAAGCCGGCGCGGAACAATTGTCATTTCAAACTCCGCAAACGCCGATCCACGCACCACATTTTGTCATGTATATACGGGATTTGTTAGCTAGAAAATATGGACTCCCGGTTGTTGAGCGCGGTGGACTTTCGGTAATGACTACCTTAGATTTACCGTTGCAAGAACAAGCGCAGAAAATTGTGGCTGAAGAAGTACAAAATAACGCGTATTTGAACCTTACGAATGGGGCTGCCATGATTACCAACCCCAAAACAGGAGATATTTTGAGTATGGTGGGGAGTAAAAACTTCCAAGACCCTGAGAGTGGAAATGTCAATTTAACCACTTCATTACGACAACCAGGGTCATCGATAAAAATTGTAACTTACGCGGCTGCGCTCCAAAAAGGCTTTACTGCCGCAAGTATTTTAGATGATTCGCCGGTTACTTATAGTAATGCCTGGGAAACGTACTCGCCGGTGAATTATGACGGGCAGTTTCATGGAAGGGTTCCCTTACGTATCGCATTCGCGAATTCATTTAATATTCCGGCGGTAACAGTATTAAACCAAATCGGCGTCAAAACATTTATTGACCTGGGCAAACAAATGGGAATTACTACGTGGGATGAACCTGATAAATATGGACTCTCCGTAACATTGGGCAGCGCGGATACAACCATGGTAAATATGACAACCGTTTATGGAACTATTGCAAATGCAGGCGTCCGGGTGAATCCAAACCCCATTCTTAAAATTACTGATGCAAAAGGGAATGTATTAGAAGAAAAATCTGAGAAGCAATTGGGAGAAGGACAACGCGTCCTTGATAGTGGGATTACGTTTATTCTTTCTGACATTTTGGCTGATAACGTGGCACGTGCTTGGGAGTTTGGCACAAATTCTCCACTTACGATTCCTGGCCACACAGTATCTGTAAAGACAGGGACTTCTGATAACAAACGAGATAATTGGACGATTGGATATACAGATAAGTATTTAGTCGCAGTATGGGTTGGAAATAATGATAATTCCCCCATGAGTCCTAATTTAGCGTCAGGTATAACCGGAGCCGCGCCAATTTGGAATAAACTGATGACGCAGCTATTGGCACATGAACCAGACAGAAAACCTGCAATACCTTCAGGTGTTGTTGCCAAACCGTGTCTTGGCAGAATAGAATATTTCTTAAAAGGAACCGAAAATTCAGTAATCTGCGGCCCGCTCCCATCGCCCGGAACTCAATTTAGGCAACGACGTTAACCGTTTCTGCTATAATGCTCAATTGCCATACTTATCATATGCGTAAAAGCTTATGCGTATGATGAGATGACATTTTCATTGCACGTTGAAATTGGGTTATCTAGAAATTTCTTTAGCAGGGTCTATAGAAATATAAATGGCATTGTATTTCTACAGACTTTGCTAAAGAGGAGTGAAGTCAACCATGAGCACCTGTTGTACTCGTGGTCTGCACACCTTGACTCACCCATGGAACAATCCATGAGTAAGTCGCCAGTAGGAAAGGACCTGACGATGTGGTTGCTTAACAGTGGAGAGAAAGACCAGCAGGGCGAGGAACAGCCTGTCCAGGATGTCCAGATCTCTGCCCAGCCCCAGATCGTGGACCCGAGACTGGGGCTCCAGATCACGATTCAGGGCGCCACGTACACGCTGGGTCCAGAGGAAGTATTGTTTCTAACCCATCCATCGGTCTCTTCCTTGTATCCTCGATTCTTCGGGTTGGCCCTGCTCGGGATCGGAGGGCTCGTTCTCGGCGTTTCGAATATCCAGCTCTTCCCCATCAGCCTGGCTGTGCTCGCGCTGGTATGTTTTCTTGGCCTTTACCATTGGTTCCGGAGGTGCCGGCTGGAGACATATCAAATTCTTCCCCAGTTTCTACGGGTGGATAAGCCGCACGTCCTTCGCGCGGCCAGGGACGTGAACCAGTTCAGGCTCATGGACGACGCCAACGCCGTTCCGCGTCGGTGGTACCATCAGTTCATCAGAAACATCGCAGACATCGACGTGGCGTTCTTAGAGAAGGGCAACCGATGGACTGTCACACTCAGGGACGTCTACAACTACCAGAAGGTACTCGATTTCCTCTGGGAGCGCAAGCGGAGGAACCAGCTTCCGCAGTTTAGCACCACGTAGGACACACAACCCTCACTCCGCGCCCGGCACTTCAGACAACCCAGATCACGTTGCAAGGACACCGCCGAACGAGAACTCGCGCATCAGCGTGGGATACTGCCTCTCAAGTAGGCGGTGTCTCCACGCACTAGAACAATGTTAAAAATCTTCGTCATTCTGGTAAGTGAGGAACGAACGCATCCAGATTCCTGTTGAGATGCTGGACAAGCCAGCATGACGATAGAAATAGGAACGTTGAACTGATTATGCAACTAAATCTTGGAGAATATGATATTGCTCCTGAGGATTCTCTCCTTTAAACAAAAAACTCGTGGTTACAAACCTATTTACTCCTGCTTCTTTTGCTATAACAATTGTCTGATCATTCACTCCTCCATCAACTTCTATCGGAAACTCATTATCTCCAATTGATTGCATTTTTTCTCGAAACGGTTTTACTTTTTGTAAGTGTCCTGGTTGAAATGATTGGCCAGAAAATCCAGCTTTGATAGTCATAATCAGCAACGCATCTAAATCATCTATGGGAACTTCCATTGCATCACCAGCTGTTGGCCCGTCAAGAGCAAGTCCCACTTCTCCTAACAACTGCGCTTGCGCCACAAATTCTGCCTGGTCTGACATTTTTTCTATATGGCCAATAAACCGCTTAAATCCAGCATCAGCCCAAGGTTTAAGGTATTGGATTGGTTCCTCAACCATCATGTGAAGCTCAAACAAAATATCTGAGGAATATTTTTTAAAGGGAGTTGGGTCGAGTAAGGTTGTGTTTTGGGCAAACTTGCCATCTAACAAATCAATATGAATTGCTTTGGCAAACGGCTTCACCAATTCAATCTTTTTTTCAATCGCACCCCAATTTTGTTCAAGAATTCCAGGAATAACTTCGTACATATAGCTACAAACAATCTACTCTTCTTCTTTTTCTTCAATCTTTGAAATCTTATCAATCCGTCGCTGATGCCGCTCTCCGCCTGAGTATGGTGATTCCAGCCAGAGTTTTATAGCATGCAGCGCTTCTTCTTCTGTGACAAACCGAACCCCAATTGATAAAACATTCGTATTATTGTGTTCGCGGGTAAGCTTAAGCATTTCATAGGGATCATTGCTTTTGTTGCCACTTACGTCAGTTGCGCCAACTGGTAACCGCGGCCCATAAAAGAGCGCTGCTCTCACTCCGGGGAATTTATTTGCCACAATTGCTTCTCCTTGCCCAGAACCGCCAAAAATAACAGCGCGTGAACTTTGATCATTCGAAACCGCTTCTGCAGCTTTCGCAATAAAATCGGGATAATCGTCTTCTTTGTCCAAACTGAAAGCGCCACAGTCCTCAACCTCATAGCCTAAGCCTTGAAGATATTTTTTTACCTGTTCTTTTAATTCAAATCCAGCGTGGTCTGTGGCGAGATATACTTTCATATTAGAAAAGTATCAAATGTATCAGAAGTACCAAAGGTATCAAAGGGACATATCGTCTGGTACATCCCAAAGGCCTTAAAATAAAGTACCTTATAAGCTTTTGATACCTCATCCTTTCAAGATAATTTCCTTCAGTTTCTGCGTCAATTCCAACGGGTTCTCGTGTTGCCAAATATTCCGCCCCACAGCCATTCCTGCTGCTCCTGCTTGCATTACTGTTTTTGCTGTTGCTAAGAAATCTTCTTCTGATTCTTTTTTCCCACCCGATATCACCACTTTTGTTGCGCCGGCAGCTTTTACTACCTGTTGTACACTTTCTAAACTCCCGGGATACCATACCTTTACCATATCCGCCCCAATTTCAAGTCCAATGCGAGCGGCGTAGGCAATAATTTCTGGGTCGTGCGGGTCTTTGAGATTTCGTCCCCGAGGATACATCCACCCGATGACAGGAATTCCAAGCTCATGCGCTTCCCTGACAATAATTCCTAATTCCCCAGTCATTTTGTTTTCGTATTCACTCCCCACATACACGGTATACCCAACTGCTAACGCCCCAAGCTTTACTGCCTCATCAACTGTGCATAAAATTGGTGAATATGGGTCATCATCAGTGACTAAATTTGTTTTTCCGTTTAATTTAATAATAAGCGGTAGTTTCCGCTTGATCTCATCGAAGTATAGGGATGAGGTATAATATTTTTCTGCAATTCCCTTTTGGAAAATAACCCCGGTGTATTCTCCAGAAATACCAATTTTTAAAATATTCGTCGGGTCAATATTTTCATCATTAAAATCAGTCGGGCCATGTTCAAGTCCTTGATCGTAAGCTAAAAATAGTGCCTTACCGTTTTTAATAATTTTTTCTAAAGAAGCCATAAATTTCTAATTTCTCATTAAATAGACGATAGATGATTGAAGATAGAATTTCTCTTTTTCCATCTTCTATTGTCTCTTTTGATTAGAAATTGGTCATTTTATATTTCTTCTGCTTGAAATTCTTGATGAGAATCCAGTTCACGTTGCATCTGTTCTTTTGTCAACAGTCCAGCTTGCGCTCCTACTTTTTGGATAACTCCCGCGGCATTGATTGCTCCCCAGCGCATAGCTTCAGAGATTGCGGCTCCTTGTATGGTCGCTCCTAAAAATCCTGATGCAAACGCATCACCAGCGCCAGTGCGTTCTATAATTGGCGCGGCAAAAATAGGAAGCGTATATTTTCTCCCATCTACATCCCTGACAAACGATCCGTTTTTCCCATCAGTAATTACGATTATTTGAGGACCTAATTCTTGCAGTTTTGAGAGAAGAGCACTGATATCTGGCTCTTGGGATTCTAATAACCGTTGGGCTTCTTGTTTATTTACAAATAATATGTGGCTGAGCTGCAACAATTTTTCAATACTGCTTCGTCCTGCTTCCAACTGATATGACCCTGGATTAAATGCCAGTTGTACTTTGTGCGACAGTGCGTACGCCGCAACTGCATTGTATGCAGCATGCCATTCATTTCCCAAACTGGTCAAAAAAAGCCATGGAGTTTCAACCAAGTCAAATTTAAATTCATGTTTACGTTTTATATGTTCAATAAATAAGGTCCGATCGCCTTTAAAATTAATACCAATTGCAAATGAACTCCGCGCTCCGGGGGTTTGTTGAAGCAGTGATAAATCAACATGTTCTGCAGTAAGCCCGTTTACTATTTTAGGGGAAAACTCATCAGACCCGATCTCTGCACAGAGGGCAGTTTTATTTCCTAATCGGGAAAGCCCGACTGATACATTACACGCATTTCCCCCTAATACAAACTCGGCATTATCAAGGAGTATTTTCTCACCATGCTTCACACATAATTCCCCGGTTTTTTCATCAAGGCGACAATGGATATTGGTATCATGGATCAGTAAAAAAGCATCAATAATGGCGTTGCCAACTGTAACAATTTCAAATGAGGAATTCATACTCTGGTTGTATCATATAGAAAAGAATGAAGATGAGCAAGAGGATAGAGAAAATGAGGAATTCGTCAATCTCTCTCACTTCCCCACAATCACCACTGCATCAGGAGATGATGATTCTGAAAGTGTTGCGGAGGTGCTCCCGACGGTGTACGCCGAAGAGAGATCTTTTTTAAGTTGGGTTAAATATGACTGTTTACTCGGTTTGATTTGAATCGTAATATCTAAGTAATCGTAATTATCCGCATTTCCTGTTGACGCAACCGTATACCCTAACTTGTTTAAGGTATCAGCGCCTTGTTGCGCAGCTCCGGGTTTTCCACTGCCATTTTTTACCGAAACAGATAATGCCGCTTTATCAAGAGTTCCCCCTGTTTTTTTTGCAGGAGTTGGAGATGCTTTCAGGGTTGGACTCGGAGTTGTTTTTGTTTTCCCAGTAGGAGCTGGTGTTTCTGTGGGCGCTTTGGTTGGAGATGGTTTTTCGGTTGGAATCATGGTTGGTAAGGGAGTCGGAGAAGGTTTGGTAGTAGTCCCAAAAAGATTGAACCGGCTGGCGCCAAAAATACCTACTCCCAGTAATAACACAATTGCTATCACCACGATAAAGGTGCGGGATGACGAGCGTTCGTTGGTCTCAAATGATGGGTCTTGAAAAGATAATCCTTCCATAAGGTATCAATCAGCATGAGTATAGCACATCACGGTATGTTTTCAATAGCATATACCGAATTTGCTATAATAGATATGCTGTATGCAAAAATACACTGTCCTCCTCCTTATTGTTTGTATCATAGTCGGTTCGTTGTTTACCAATCTTCGTCCTATTTTTTCTTCTGACGCACTTGATGACATTAACAAACAAATTAGCGACCTTACCAACGCGCTGAGTATGTCAAAAGCTGCAACAGCGCCGCTTGAGAGTGAACTCACCCGTCTTAAAAAACAAATTGCTGGTATCCGAGCGCGGGTTGCATCGATTGAAGATGATATTGTAGAAAAGAAAAAGAATATTGACACAGGCTACCAGAATATGGCTAAACAAGCAAATATTTTAAATGCCGCAATCCGGGATATGTATATTAAAAGTTATTATAACTCGCCATTCTTAGCGTTAATCTCTGCACCGTCTGCGTCAGAGATTACCCAAGCACTTGCGTACCAAAAAGCAGCAGCAGACCAAGATAAAATGATTATTACTAATATCGCGTTATCAATCATAGACTTAGAAACAAAAAAACAAAAACTGGAAGATGAACAAAAACGGCTCAGTATAGCAAAAGCGAATTTGGATGAGCAATCGGCAAAACTCGACACAATTGTGCAGGGGGCAAAAAAATACCAGCAAAAATTATCAACCCAAATTGCCGACCTTTCGGTAAAACAGCAACAATTGTTAGCGCAAAAACAAGCAAGTTTAGGACTTCCAACATCCGCATACACTACCCAAGGCGGATGTTCCAGTGACTTAACCAATGGAAAAGATCCGGGGTTTAGTCCCAAGTTTGCGTTCTTCACGTACGGAGTTCCCCATCGGGTGGGCATGAGCCAATACGGCGCCAAAGGACGGGCTGAAGCAGGCCAGGACTATCACGCCATCTTAAGCGCGTATTTCTCAAATACCCAACCTTCCAGTGCTGACCAAAACATGAATATCCATGTCAAAGGAACCAATGAGTACGGCCAGAGTTTTGATGATAACTGGTCTTTGGAAGAATATGTAAAGCATATTTATGAGATTCCAACAGGATGGCATATTCAAGCGCTCAAAGCGCAAGCAGTTGCGGCACGAACGTATGCGGTAAGAATCCAAACTGACAAAGGCTATGTGCTTCCGAGCCAATCAGACCAGGTGGTAAAACGTGAATTAAACTCAGATGCATGGGTGCAAGCAGTGAACCAAACAGCCGGAGAAATTTTATCCTATAATGGACAATCCATTCAAGCATGGTTTTCTTCAACTGCAGGCGGCTACACGTTTAGTTCTGGGAGCGTGTGGGGCAGTGACAAACCCTGGACCAAAAATGGTACTGATGCTTCTGGACCGATTAATAGTTTTTCTGACTTACAAAACAACGCCTACGACAAAGCATCTCCCTGGTTTTACTGCGATTGGGGCGGCAGAAGCCAGTATGCTGGGACTGCATGGCTGAAATCTGAAGAAGTTGCTGATATTGTAAACGTTATCTTGCTCTTGCAAAGTGATCCCGGACTCAAAGAACATTTATACCAAACTGACAAACCAAATCCAGCTGGAACTGATACCTGGAGCGCAGATCGTTTAAAACAAGAACTCCAAGGCAGAGGAATTACCCCATTTAGCAGCATCTCTGATGCGGGAGTTTCTGTAGACTTTGGGTCAGGAAAAGTCACTAGCATTAATTTTACCGGCGACGCAGGCAGTAAAAGCTTTGCCGGCGATTTATTCAAAACTTACTTTAATATCCGCGCGGCCTCAAATATCAATATTGTCGGGCCGTTGTATAATGTAGAAAAGAAGTGAAAAAATACTACCAATACTACAAATGTCAAATACTACCAATATTTTGTCATATTGGGTTATTGGTATGTATTGATAGTATTTGTTTATTCCCGACCGAAGGGAGGGCGCATGCCTGATATTTTCGTTGTCCCTCAAAATAGTTCCCAAGAACCTTTACCAATCAAAATGGTTTCAAACGAAGTGGATACTCCAGGTGGAAAACCGAATACGCCCTCTCAAACGAGTCTTAAACCTCCCCTTTCTCCTCAAAAAAACTATATGCCTGCGTTTGCCACGTTTTGCCAAAATCCCCAAAATATATCCTTTGTTGATTTGCAAGAAGATGAAGAAATTGTCCTTTTTTTGCGGGCAGACTTTATTACCAATGTTCCTTGGATTGTGATTTCCTTTCTGTTAGTCTTTGCTCCTCCTCTTGTCTTTCTTTTGTTTCAACTCAATCCCCTCACTACGTTCTCACTCTCTCCTCAATTTGAAGCCATTTTAACGAGCTTTTATTATCTAGTTGTTGCTGGATACGCGCTGGGGAATTTTATTAATTGGTTTTATAATATTGGATTGGTCACTACAAAACGGGTAATTGATTTAGATGTCTCATATATTATTTACAAAAATGTTGCGGCTTCAACTATCCCTTCAATCCAAAATGTTGACTATACACAAAAAGGGCTTATTCAAACATTTTTTGATTTCGGAGATGTACTCGTGCAAACCGAAGCGCATGAGACAAATATTGAGTTTGGAGCTGTACCACGTCCAGCTAAAATTGTAGAAATTATTATTCAGCTCAAGCAAGGAACTCAAAAAAATGAATGATATAATAACGCTTCTTTTGAATTTGCAACTGGGAACTATTTTGAAAATCCCTTTACTAGTGTTGTTTTTTTTATACGCAATTTTTGCCGCGATTGTTTTTAATCAAGTTCGTTCACTGAGTAAATTGGTACTCATTCCCGCCCCATCATTATCAACAGTATTATTAACGCTCAGCTTGTTACATCTTCTCTTGGCTATTGCACTTTTTATTGCAGCTGTTGTTATACTATAGAGGCACCGTATTAAATTTCAAATACTACCAATTTCAAATATCCAATAAATAAGGTCCTTTATTTGAAATTTGATATTGGAAATTTGAAATTGGTTTATGCACCCTGCTTATGGATAATCGCTGGTTTTCATTTGCAAAATTAGTATCACCGCCAACTGCAAGGTCTTGGTCCCAAGCCTACAATGCAGGAAGCCTTTTTGTTGCGGTTTCACTTACCAAAAATCCTCAAGGCGAAGGCGAACATCTCCCTTTAAGCGCAGTTGGAAAAGACCTCATTAACTCACTGGAGGAAGAGTATTTTACGCTCGAGGAAAAAAATCTTGCTTCCGTTCAAAAAGCGATTGAAACAGCGTGCGCAAAATTACAACCAAATGTCACCTGTTCACTGGTTGCCGTTTCTGCCGCGCATACTACGCTTTACGTATTTACCTATGGACGCGGAACAGTCCTGTTAAAACGCGCCAATAAGCTGGGTCTTATTCTCAGTAGCGAACAAGAAACACACCCGGCAATTATCTCAGCTTCTGGCCAGCTCGTTGATGGTGACCTTATCATTTTAGAAACGCATAAATTCACCGAAGTTGTTCCCCATACGCTCCTCCTTTCAGCTTTAAAAGGAACACCAGATGAAATTGCAGAACATCTTGCTCCTCGCGTCTTAGAACAAGAAGAAGGAAATGTGTGCGGAATATTTATTGGCTACAAACAACCGCAACCCGCTCCTCATGAACAAAGCAACACTCCGCTCGTACATCAAACGCCTGTTGATGAATCCTTACCAGCAAAAGAAGAAATACCACCAAATCAACCACGCACGCTTCCTTCCTTCCATTTTCCTGCATTTTCATTCCCTCATGTTCCGTTCCCTTTTCACTGGTCGAGAAAAAAAGTATTATTTTTTCTCGTTTCTCTCATCTTGATCGCCCTTCTTGCCGGAGGAGTTTATACAACGCATAAAAAGCAAAAACAATCCCAAACGCATAGCCAATTTACTCCCGTGTATCAGCAAGCGCTTAAAAAATATCAAGATGGACAAAGTTTAATAGACTTGAACAAACCACTCGCTCGGGAAAATCTTACTTCCGCAAAACAAATACTCCAAAAAGCCCCAGTCGGCGCAGGCTCATCTGATGAAAAACAATCAAAAGAATTGCAGCAAAAAATTGATGACGCTCTCTCCCAGGTTTCAGATGTAAGTATCATACAACCAACTGCTGTTGATAATAACCAAAGCCCAATTTTAACTTATGAGCGTTCGGCAAAATCACCCACTTCATCGTACGCAAAGGACGATTCACTGATCTATGCGGCAAATACCCAAGAAATTGTATCTGCTACAAAAGATACGCAAAAAGAAAAGACTTTGAAAAAAAATGATTCAGATTGGGACTCAGTCCAAGGGGTTGGAGTATACAATGGAAATATCTATTTGCTGGATACAAAATCAAATCAAATTTATAAGTTTGTCCCGTCAGGAAGTGATTATTCTAAAAACAATTATTTAAGTAATTCTAAAGTGAATGATGTTTCAACAGCTACATCTATGGCAATTGATGGATCAGTGTATGTCGCGTTTAAAGATGGGTCAATTAAAAAATTCACCAAAGGAAAACAAGAAGATTTTGCAATTACCAAGTTATCCAAGCCTCTCAAATCCCAAACCCGTATGGTTACGACACTTGATGGAGATAATTTGTATATTTTAGATAAAGAAAATAGCAGGATTGTCATACTCAGTAAACGTGGAGTCTTTCTATCAGAACTCCACGCTTCAATTCTGAGTACTGCCCAAGACTTAGATGTCGCAGAAAGAGATAAAAAAATCTATATCCTCAGTAATGGAAAAGTCTGGGAACTCCCCCTCAAGTAACTGCTGACTGAATTTTACATTTTCTCCTCTTTCAAGTATCATTACAGTATGAAAATCACCAACAGAAGCGCGTTTTATGAATATGAGATATTAGACCGTTTTGAGGCTGGCATTAATTTGAATGGAGCCGAGGTCAAGGCAATACGCTTAGGCCATGCAGACCTTGCCGGAAGCTTTGTGAGAATTGTTGGCAGCGAGGCGTATTTGGTCAATGCAAAGGTATTTCCGTACCAGTATGCGAGGCCAGAAGGGTATGACGATAAACGGACCAGAAAACTCCTTTTGCACAAGCGTGAAATCATCGCGTTGAAGTCAAAAATCGACGGGTCGAGCTTGACAATTGTGCCTATTTCGTTGTATACTACAAAACATCTAATCAAAGCTCAATTAGCCTTGGCTAAAGGTAAAAAAGAGTTCCAAAAGAAGGAATCCATCAAAAGACGAGACCTAGATTTAGAACTCGAACGGGAATTACAAGAACATTAACAGTTAAATCAACATTCGCAACAAGAATTCCAACCATTTGATATTGGAAATTTGAAATTGGTAGTATTTGAAATTCTTGCTGGGGATGCATTGATTCGACGAGAACGTACATTAAAAAACTGCAAGCCGACTTTGACAAATAGTCGTTAAACAGGGTCAAAACAATAAATGCTGGATCAAACCGCATTGAGGCCCTAAAGGCTGAGCGAGACGCAATTCTTGCTGAGCTCTTTGGAGTCAAACAACCGGCTTTGGCATACGCTTAAGGCCTTTGTTTTGTTCATATAGTCTTTCCTAGTGGGACAGTATGGGCATAAATACAGCTAGGAAATTAATAAGGAACTCTGGTTGTGTCCTTATTCAGAACTTATCAACCTTGGCTATATTCATTCATGTCGATGAGAAAGAATATAGTGACTCAATACATCGAATAAGCTTGTAGAAGTTTTTCAATAAGCATTCTTGGACTCCGGTTCACTGCCGGACATCTCCACACTTCGCCCCTATCGTAGTTTTACGAAAAGGCACGGCCACACTTCACATGATATAGTTTAAAAATGGCTGCGAAGAGTGTCCCTAACGGAGCCTTTGGCGAAGTCGGGCATTTTTTATTGCCCTTGGGCAAGGGTAATCCCCCATACCCTCTTTGCTCCTGCTCTTTTTAAGATATTTGCCGCTTCCAACATGGTTGAACCAGTAGTCAGTACATCATCAACAAGCAATATTGAAGCTTGCTTTATAGATGCTTTATATTTTGGTTTAATCGCAAACGCGCCTTTAATATTTTCTTTCCGCTCCATTTTGCTTAAACCAACTTGCGTGGGTGTGTTTTTCGTACGATCTAACAAATCGATAACTGGTAAGGTAACCCGCTTGCCAAAGTCTTTTGCAAGCAGCTCTGCTTGGTTGTATCCTCTTTTTTGCAGTTTGGTTTTATATAACGGAATAGGGACTAATAAAGACGTATTTAACCGCGCAGTATCAAACAATGGTTTTTGAATGATCCCTTCATAAAACAAATCACCCAGAACCTCGGTCAAATGAGACAAATACGGTTTGTATTTAAACTGAAAAATAAGTTTCTTGGCAATGCCGTTATAGGCAATACTTGCGCATGCTCCATCAATTGCGTACAAACTCCGACAGCTTGGATGCGTTTTATCATCCAGTGACGGCCGGTCACAAACCAAACACAGGCTTGATACATGAAATGACAAGTAAGAAAAGCAATTGGCACACAGATACGAACCAAACCGCCGGCACTGAACACATTGTTTTGGAAACAAAAAATCAAGCAGGTTCACTCCCTTAGTGTAGCAAAAGAATGAACTAAGATGGTATAATGGCTGTTAGATAAATATCGAATAGCTAAAAGCCAAGAGCCAACGACTAATCTGGAGGGGTCGCGTAGTTAGGTCCATCGCGAGGGGTTGCTAACCCCTTGAGCCCATAAAAAGGCTCGCGCAGGTTCGAATCCTGTCCCCTCCGCTTATCACATAAGCCTCAATTTCCTCAGAAAAAACGAAACTCTGCTATGATACAAACACTTGTGAAAACCATTTACGCAATTCTCTGCATCGTTGTTATTGGTTTTGTTGTTTTTGGAAATTGTCTTTCCAATGGCTTTGTTCGGGATGATTACGCGCAAATTGTTCGCGCGCCTCTTATTCATTCTGTACGAGCCATTCCATACCTTTTTATTTCCAGTAGCCATCACAAAGGCGCCGAGGGTTTTTTGTTTGGCTTTTTTTATCGGCCGATTCCATTTAGTATCTACGCACTGATATACAGCATAAACCAGCAGGCATTTGCTTTTCACTTGGTACAACTTGTTTTTGCAATTAGCAATGCCTGTCTTGTTTTTGTATTACTAAAAAAATTTTTACTGCCGGGTATAGCGTTATTTTTATCGGTGCTTTTTTTGGTACATCCAATAAACGAAGAGGTGATTGCGTATATTGCTAATTTGCAAGACATACTCTTTTTTTTCTTTGGAATGGTGGCTATATATATTACGACGCAACGCAAACAAACCATCTGGCATCATATGATGAGTGGACTCTTTCTCTTGAGTTCTTTACTGAGTAAAGAAACCGGTATCCTCTTTTTTGCTATTGTGTGGATCTATCTGCTCTTATATAACAAAACGTTGCTTAAGAAAACCACACTGGTCATGGTATCTGTCTTACTCGCCTATTTCGTATTACGCATCAATTCCTCTCTTTTTTATTTCCAACAAGTAACCACTATCCTTGTCCATTCAAGCTCATATGAGAGACTGGTTTCCGTGCCAAAAGTCTTTTTTTTCTATATTCATGAACTTTTTTTGCCAACCCGTTATTTCCCCTCCCCGAATATCCTTCCGATACAAACAATTACGTTTTCTACCTTTTCCTTGCCATTGATAGTAAGCATGTTATTTCTGGCTCTTTTCCTGGTTTTGTATCTTTTTGTACGGCGAAAAAAACAAGCGCGGCATTTTCTCTTTTTTTTCCTGTGGTTTTCACTGGGCATAGGAATCCATTTGCAAATATTCCCTTTGGATCAACTGGTTGCTAAACGCTGGATGTATTTTCCGTTTGTGGGGCTCCTTGGCATGTTTGGAACTGCAGTATCCCTTCTTCCGTTAAAAAACAAAACAATACAAGCGGCGCTGGGTATTCTTGGGTTTATTATTCTTGTTATCTTTTCTTTGCAAACACACTATATGAATTCGTTTTGGAAAAACCAAACAACTATTATCAGGCAGTTAAAAATGTACTAAATTTTCAAAGATAGCTTATACTGAGAAAATGAAAAAAAAATCCTCTCCTCCGGTATCAAAACAAAAATTTCAGGTCCCTAATTTCTTTTTGCATGCCTTCTTCTTTTTAGTAATTATTACCTCAATCTTTTCCTATAGCCGGATAGATCAGGATCATTACTATTACTACTGTTACGCTAATATTTTCTGGCATGGAACTGCTACTCAACAATACCAGTTCTGTTTACCACTTTTAAAAGCGACTGATGCCCTGCCAATAAATCGGCTCCCTCCAGAATATCCAATTTTATCGCTTATCCCTTTTTCTCTTCCGATGGATGCGCCTCCTTTTTTACATCGCTATACCTTTTCTTTCTATATGGCAATAATTGCAACTGCTATATATGTTATTTTGTATAAACATGGAAAAAGAGGCGCATCTTTTGCATATACCATCTACCTGCTGCTTGGCAGCTTAGCGCTCGCTACTCAACGATTTGATGTAATACCTTCATTACTTGTCCTGCTCTGTTTATTGTTCGCGCAAAAAAAGCGGTTTATTCTTGCGTACCTTGCCCTATCGCTTGCCATTATGTTTAAACTGTACGCATTACCCCTGGTAGGAGTGCTTTTTATTGCTGAACAAAAGTGGTATGCAAAGACAATACCACTATGGTACAGATTAAGAGGAATTGCTCTGTGCGCGGGAATATGCATGGGTCTTATTCTCTTTTCCTTCGTACTCGATACTACCAGCAATGTGTATACACGCCTTTTAAACAGGCCCATCGAAATTGAATCAACTCCAGCAAGCGCGGTCTGGGTATTATCTCAGTTTGGGAAACAGAGTTGTACTGAACTCAATTACGGATCATTAAATATCTATCAAAAACAACACGGTATTTGCCAAACTGGTGCAGAAGCGCTTCATGCGCCACTTTTACAAAATACGGTATTATTTTTTGAGCTGATACAAATTACTGGCTTTGGGTATGTTCTCTATGTCTTATCGAAAAACCGACTCACCTTACCACAATCCTTTCTTGCAATTCTTTTGATACTCGTCAGCACAGGAAAAATTTTCAGTCCCCAGTTTTTGCTATGGATTATCCCAATCATTGCCTATACTGAAGGAGTAACTCCTGTTTGGTTTATTTGGTGGAGTAGTATTTGTTTGTTGACCACCATTCTGTTCCCATTTCTTTTTACTCTCTCTGAGTCAATTCATAATGTATCTTTCATCTTTTTTACTGCGGCGATCCGAAATAGCTTAGTCTCTGCTTTTACTATTTTTTATCTTATGAAAAAACTCGCCAGGCTACGTTCGGGATGATATAATGTAAAGGTAAGGAGAGGTCGCATAGTGGCCTAGTGCGGCGGTCTTGAAAACCGCTGTGGTAGCAATACCACCGCGAGTTCGAATCTCGCCCTCTCCGCAATTCAGGATGAGCATACATAAAATCATCCGTTTTAAATGTCATATCGACCTTTTCTGACAGTTCGAATGTTTCATCTTTTGTTGCCTCATCAAATTCCTCATTCGAACTATTTGTGAGCCTAACTAGCTCTGCAAGAATCTCAAATGCTTTATTGTAAGTAGGGTTAATCGTCATAGTGTTAATCTAAACAGGTATTGAGGCAAACACGAGTTCAATAAGATCATGTTTGGGTGATGGTTTTGCCTTGGAGTAAATCCAATAAATCATTTTCATTCCAGTCCCAAGGGTTTTTCATATCGTGAGTATATCAAAAAGCTGATAGTTTTTTATTCCCTAAAATAGTGGACACAATTTAGTTGATTTAGGGCGTAAAATCCTATAAAATACTGCTCTATGACTCCAGAAATAGCAGGCAGCATTGAACATATAACTTTCCACCCAGTGAAAGGCGCAGCAGCAGTGGAAACTCCGCAAGCAAGACTTACCAAGGAAGGTATCGAAGGTGATCGACAGTTTATGATTGTGCGAGCCGTACCAGATGAGGATGGAGTTTTCAATTTTATAACTCAACGGGACAAGCGAGATAAATCAGATAGATCACAAGGATTTTCGGTAATGTCACTCATAAAGCCACAGATTGCTGGTGGTCATTTGCTTCTAACATGGGCAGGGAGAGAACCGATTGAAGTTCCTCGTGATTTTGATGCAGGGAGAGAGATACCAGTACGAATTTGGGACGATGTAGTGCAAGCTGTAGATCAAGGAGATAGGCTTGCAAAATGGTTAAGTGATCACTTACAGCTCCAAACTAGGCTCGTAAAAGCCGCAGGATCATTTCATCGTGATGCAGGGCAAAACTATGTTTCCAATGATAATACTGTACGATTTCAAGATGGATACCCAGTACATTGGTTTTATAAAGAGTCAGTTGATGAGCTATCAGAACGTGCTGGAGAACCGATCTCATGGAGAGCATTTCGACCGAATTTAGTTACCAGCGGTAGTCCTGCTCAAACAGAGCATGTTTTCGCTACTGGTGAAGTAGCAGGTATCCCTTTTGTTAATCCGAAACCATGTGATCGTTGTCCAGTAACAAATGTTGATCAAGAGACAGGAGAAGTAAAAGCGGGACGAGCGTTAACCCATTTAGCAAAATATAAAAGGTGGAGAAAAAATACAGGAGAGCAGGTTGTAATTTTTGGAGAGAACATGCTTCCTCAAGGAGAAGGTGAAATAAAAGTTGGTGATGAGATAGTTCTCACAGAGCGTAGAAATCCTCCGCTTGCTTACGGAGCCAAAGTATAAAATTCATTTTATTGATATTGAGCTAAAAGTTGGTTGGTTTGCTGGTAAATGACTTTTGGATATTGTAAAATTTCTCACCAGTCGGCAGTTCGAAAGTCATTCCGTGCTGCCCGCCAATTCGAGTGGGTGATTTCTATATAGTGAGGAAAGAAGAACTTATCTATTGTCTGGAGCAACTACTTGTGCGGCTGCGTTAGCTAATTCAGGTTGGGCTTTAGCCACTGTACCCCCTACTAAGTCCAAAAGGAACTGGATAATTTCCCACAATGCATTCCGTTCCTCTTCAGGAGTTAATGGCTTTTCTTCTTTTTTATTCATCAATTTCTGCAATGCCTCATTAATTTTTTGCAATTGCTCAGGTGAGAATTTAGAAGCGTCCGTGAGCTGCTTTAATTGCTGTTCAACTGCCCCAAGTCTCTGTTGCGCATCTGTTGCTAACGAAGCTTGCTCTGTTTCAGCATCTTTTGCTTGACTATATTTTGCTAACGCTTCTTGCTGTATTTGTTTTATATCAACGGTTGTTTCCCCTCGTTGCTTGGCGCTTTCAATTGCTTCGCTGACTCGTTTTTGATACAACGAATCATTCAAAACCTCTGCTGGAATTCCACCTTCTACTTGCTGTTTTGCTTGTTCTTGATAGTATTGCGTGAGCGCTTCTTGCTCAAATTTTGGAAGATCCACTGCTTCTCCATCTTTTCCTGCTTTTATACATCGATCTCCAAATAGCTTTCGAAAGTCCTCACTAGCTGCAACTTTGGGAGGGACTAATGGTTTTTCTGTCTTTTGTCCTTCTGACTCAGACTTATCTTTATTGTCCTGCCTTTGCTCTGCTGCTAACCGTTGTTCTCTTAAGTAGTCTTCTGTTTGTTCTACAATTGACCTATCTGCTTCTCCTCCACCTGCATCCTGTTGATTACCTGTTTGCTCATTACCGGTTACAGGAACTTCCTGTTCTCTTCCGGGGGACGCGCCAGGCGCATCTCCTCGCGCAGGTTCTAGTACTGGAGGAATTGGTACTTCTTGTGGACGTGGCTGAGCTGCTTGTTGCGCTTCAGCCCGAGCGTTTGCTACCCGAATCGCCGCATCAAAATCTAATTTGTCCTGATCTGTCGGATTGTATCGATTTTGATTGTTTTGTTCTCGGCGATCATTTATTCTTTGCACCACATTATCAATAGTCATCCCAGGCTCAAGTGGTCCTATGAGATTTGAAAGCCGCGTATAAGCTTGCTCCCCATTATCAGATGGTTGGGTTTCTACAGGTTTTGCCCCATCACCAGAATCAGCAGGGGTCGCCGCGTCTAGCCTCTCTGAAGCATCATCTGCTCCTGGTTGATCTTCTCTTGTTGATGAAGCTCCATTCGGTGTAGCCCCTTCATTTGGTGGTCCCTCTGCGCCCGCTTGAGGAGGATTTATAGGAAATTCTGGAGCAGGTTGAACGGCTGTTTGTGTTTCTTGCGTCAGGCGTGTATCTACCCGCGGAGCTGCTTCTACTCCAAGTGCATTTACTTGAACGGTCTTCGCATTTCCTTGTTCGTCTAACTCAGTTCTGCTTGCTACAGGGTTTCCTGCATCATGAATTGCTTGTTGAAATTCTGATCGTGAAGGCAGTGGATTTTCTATGGCAATACCTAAATCATTCACCGCATTGGTTGTGTATTTTCCATCAGTATCCATTTCAACTCGTTTTCCAGCAGGTTCAGAAGTATCTCGGACTCGTTGCCAATATCCGGAAGAATTTTGTTGAGTATCTTCTGTAAGAATTCCAGGACCAGAAGCAACAGACTTGAGGCCGCCTAACGGATTCATTATCTTTGCCCGAAGAGAAGCTGCCCAATGCTTACTTGCGGTTACATCAGGAGTAGTCGTATTTGATCCTTCAACTGGAACTGCTTTTGGAGCTTCTACCGAAGGCGCTAATGATACTGCTGCTTCACCTGCTGCCATTAGGTATGTTCCTCCTTGTGCAGGGATTTCGCGGCGCTAATTGCTGAATGGATATCTCCTTGTTGGATTGCGTTTCTCATATGTGATAAGGTAGCATTCCGTTTGTGTTCAGATGATTTTTTTAATTCATCTACATATACTTCTTGAACTTCACTATATTTTTCTCCTAACTGTTTTAATTTAGCGAGTAATTCTTTATGATTTTCAATTGGAAGCGTTTGCAAAAAATCTGCCGCTAGTTTTTGGGCGGTTTCTGCGTCAAGTTTATTTTCTTCCAAACGCGCAATAATAAGCTCAAGGAGTTCTTTTTCCACGAGCTCAAGTTCCTGCTGAAAATCCATTATCTTCATGGTTACACAATTCTTACATGGTGTCAATACTATTGACTAATGAATTTTAATGCTATACAGTAACAATATATGGTTGCTCAAAAGTCTAACCCAAAAGGAAAACCAGTAGAAAAACTGTTGCCCGAACCAGCATCTGCTCATGAGAAATTGCTTCCAACAGATCTTCCCAAAGAAATTCCAGCGCATGCAGAACATGGTCATACTCAAACACAACACAAACATACTGAGGAAGCATATGAGGATGTTGAAATACTCCTTACGTGGACAGCGTCGGGACGACCGTTTCGAAAAAGAGGAAGAGAATATTTTCTCAATGTATTGTTAATCGCCTTGCTGATTGAAGTAATTCTCTTTCTGTTTGCGCAATATCCGCTTATGTTGGTGGTCGCTTCGCTCGTTTTTGTTTCATTTGCTTTAGCAACTGTTCCTCCTCGGGATTTCAAATATCGAATTAGTACTGAAGGATTTACGGTTGAAGATCATTTTTTCTTGTGGCAAGAACTCTATGATTTTTATTTTACCCACCGGGATGGCATGGATGTGCTTCATTTACGAACTCACTCATACTTGCCAGGAGAACTTACTATTTCACTTGGTAGTTTAAGTAAAGAAGAAGTAAAATCTGCTCTTCTTCTCTTTCTTCCTTACCGAGAAGTTATTCGAAAAACATTTACGGAAAAATCCGGCGACTGGCTCCGACGCAATTTCCCTCTTGAAAAACACCACCACCCCGCCAAGTAAGGCAATTTGCTTCAGAAGATACAATAAGTTAAAATAGACGATGGGAAATGGAAGATAGTATTTTGAAGATAGCATATTGAAAATAGATTTTTTCTCTACTTTCTATCTTCAACTTTCAAATAACCACCATCTATCTTCTATCATCCATCGTCTTGTTTAGCGCACAAGACCTGTGCCCGTAGCTTAATTGGATAGAGCATTAGATTGCGGATCTAAAGGTTGCGAGTTCAAGTCTCGCCGGGCACGCACTACATATTAACTAGGAAGAATACTCAAGCTGTTGAATTTTATTAAGAAAAGAAAAAGAAGTTATAAGATTTTTTAAAGAAATTAAACCAAATAATGATCGCCACTATAAAAAACTAAATGAATTTTTGGAGGAGTACCGAAGTGGTCATAACGGGATCGCCTCGAAAGCGATTGTCGCCGTAAGGTGACCGTGGGTTCGAATCCCACCTCCTCCGCTTAATTGAAACGAAAATGAGCAAGAGATTCACCAAAGCAATTATTTTAATTATAGAAGTATTAGCTATTGCTGCTGCATTACCTGTTCTTTTTGTAGGAGTAACTACTCTAGTATGGGGATTTTCTCCGTTAGTGATATTATTATTGGTTGTTCTACCCCTCCTCTTTCTTGCTATATCAGTTTATATGTTCATCAAAACACTAAAGACAAAAGGATTAGTAGCAGAAGTTGTAACTGATTACAAAAAGTTGAATCGTCCTCTCCTTATTGGGTATCTTTTGCTGAGCGTTGTTGTAATAGGATTTGTGAGTTAGGTTGCATACGATATGATTACTGAGCAACCACCGGTATTTTTTCCATTTGACGATCCTCAAGCAGCTTATATAGTTACCAAAAATGATAACTTATATTTCATGAATTATGTTTCAATTTCAGATAAAAACAAATCTACCATCTGTGAAGATATAAACGGAAAACAGCAATGCAAAGAAGAAATTAATAGAGGTATGATGGTGATGATCGGAAAAAGTGATATTGACCTAAAACCGTATATTGGGAAAAAAGTAAAAATTGACGGCGACTTTGTGTATGCAAAAGAACAGTGTATCGCGCAAAAATGTGTGGATATTGGCAGTTATGCTGTCCTTGATATACAATCGATAAAACTAGCGAATTAAGTACTGTAAACCTTATATGAACCTAAATTCTTAGTTCTTGGTTCAAAGTGCGCGCTGCGCGCCTGTCTCTGTAGGCTAACGGATAGACTGCAGGATTCCGGATCCTGAGATGCGGGTTCGATTCCCGCCAGGGACGCTCATGCTTTCCATAGATTCGAGTCCTCTCGGGCAAGTAATCTCACCTCATTTTTTCGTTTGTTCCTCAACAGGCGCTGGATCACCAATCAGAATTGCGGTCATTAATGCTAATAACATATTAATGAAATTCTGGACTATTTGCTGTTTTTTCTTCTCATCTGGCTCTTTTTCGACCTGTTGGGTAAATGCTGAGAAAAGCGTCTTCATGAGTTCTACTTTTTGTTTTTCATGAGCTAATTCTGCTTTGGTTTTCTCAAGTTGTTGACGCAAATCCTCAACTGATTCAACTCCCCCGTTCTTCTGGAATTTTTCAATTGTTTGCTGAGTTTCTTCAATCGTATCTCTATCTTTAGCTTGTTCTTCTTGTTGGCGGGCAAGTATATGTTGATATCGCTCAAATGCTTCTTGCTTTACTTGTTTTGGATCAACAACTCCATTCTCTTGCGCCCGTTTTTCTGCTTTTTCTAATTCTTGTTGAAAAAGCGGGTCTTTTTGAACCGAAGTAGCAATGTGCATCTCTCCCCTGTCTTTTGGTGATATCGGCTCTTTACCTGGTAACACATTATCATCAGAACGGCCATCATAGAATGGTTCTTGTGACGCGAGAAATTGGAGCCCGTCGCCAGATGTTCCGCGTTCTTGAATAACCGCGATCAACCGATCGCCAGGATCACCATCAGCATTCCTGTTTTGAACTGATGTTTCTTTCGAACTTCGACGTAATGGTCGAGTTGCTATTTCTCCTTCTTGTTGAGATTCACTAACAGCAGTTCTTCCACTGGGTGAACTGGCTGTTGCTGTACTTACTCCTCCTGCCATTCCTGAAAATTCTGTTCCTTCAGCCATAGAGCACACCTCCTTTCACTGCGCGTAACGCGAGATAAACATTCCCTTCTTGTAAATAAGTATGGGCTTGTTCGAGTGAATACCATCGTTTTTCATCATCATATAATCGCGCGTATTTAATGAACACTGCCCGAACCTCTTTGTATACTTTTCCTAACTCGCCGAGTTTTTTCAACAACTCTTCTTTATTTATGGGAGGTAAAATGTTTAAGAAATCCCTGGCTAGTTCTCGAGCTTGGTCAATACTCAACTTCGTATTTTTTAAATCTACAATTACTTCAATCATTAAATCTCGTTTAATGTCTTGGACTAATTGTTCTAAAGTATATGGTTGAATAAGTGTTGTCATAATAATCACTCTCCTGTTAGTTCTTGGACTCTCTGCTTTCCTTCTTGCGCTTTTTCTTTTGTTTCTTTTCGTGCCTCTGCAGTTGCTTCTGCTTCTTTTACTTGCGCTTCTATTTGTTCTCGCTGAACTGCTTCTTGTTGCGCTTCCTGTTGAGTATTTGATACGGCAACTTCTACTTTTTGAGCTGCTTGTTCTGTATTTTCTTTGTTCATATTCCTCCTCCTTTCTATGCTTCCGCTCTAGCGAATTGAGCTTGATTACGGTATAATTATGCCTGAAGTATAAGGCACAACGCTTGATATTTACCTTACAAGAACCTATCAGGGAGATTTTAAGGTTACACAAAACGTCATTCTGGTAAGCGAAGCCAGGTGCCAGACGGTACTTGGCGAAGTATGAGCGCATCCAGAATCCTTTCGAAAAGACCAAACAAGAAGATTCTGGACCTCGTCAAACGCGGCTGAGGCAAGCCAGAATGACGAAAAACATTTTAAGTATGAAATTTGAATTCTCAGCAGGTGGCGTGGTTTATAAACCAGGCCCTTCGACAAGCTTAGGGAAGAATTCTCTATTGATTCTTGTTGCCCAGCATTCCCAACACCACGGTTGGGTATTTCCAAAGGGGCTTATTGGAGATACGGTAAAAGGTGAACAAAAAGAAGATACAGCAATACGGGAAGTAGAAGAAGAAACAGGAATTAAAGGAAAAATTGTTGCTCCCTTAAAGCCAGTAACCTTCTGGTATCAATTTAAAGGAGAGAAAATAAAAAAAACTGTTTACTACTTTACCATGGAATATGTTTCAGGTGACACGAACCACCATGATTTTGAAATGGAACAAGTCGAATGGCTCCCCATGGAACAAGTTGAAGAACGATTAACGTATAAATCTGATAAAATGGTGTGGCAAGAAGCAAGATTGCTCATTCATTCGCAACACTCAGAACTGTGAACCTAGAACTGAGAACAATACGGAAAATTTATAAATAAAAATGTCTGTTCTGAGTTTTAGTTCGTTGTTCAAAGTTAGTCGTGGAGGGATCGCATAGTGGTCTAGTGCGCACGCTTGGAAAGCGTGTGTTGCCGCAAGGTGACCGGGGGTTCGAATCCCCCTCCCTCCGCATACTCTACAACATAACTATAAATCCACGCGATATTAGTAATCGCATACCGTTTAATATCATCAAACCTGTCCACTTTTATCTTTTAGGTAACGCTCACAAGTACCATGCTTGACATCTTGCAAAAAATCATACACACTATATCTTGCTATCTTGTGTAGTATGCTCATGAAAATTTCTGTCCGCATTATTTTTATCTTTTTTCTGAGTGTCTTTTTTTTCCTCACATTTAACCGTGCGGCGTTTGCGCAAATAACTACGCCTGTTCCTCAAACAGCGCCTAACCCATATGCTCAACCAGAAATAAATCCTGATGTCCCTAAAAACCTTCATACGTGGACACAAACCGTTATGATTGAAGTCCTTGCTGGCTTGGTATGCCAACTCTCTGGAGTAGACCCCATTAATCCTTCTCAACCTTGCTTAGGTATTGATATGCAAACCAAAAAAATTGGTTTTATGCAACAAAATGGTGGCTTAGTTGGCGCAACCGGTAATATGATCGCCTCGCTCTATACCTCTCCTGTTCATACTGATGATTACACCCGTTATCTTGCGAGTAATTTTGGTATTACAAAACCAGCATACGCCCAAGCTCCCTGTACTGCAGAAGGAACTGGATTCTGTGGTCTTTCTCCTATGCTTCGCTTGTGGACGTCTTTTCGAGATATTGTGTACTTATTATTTGTGCTTGTTTTTATAATTGTGGGCCTTGCCATTATGCTGCGGGTTAAAATCGATCCCCGTACCGTGATGAGTATTGAAAACTCAATCCCTAAAATAATTATCGGGATTTTACTCGTCACTTTTTCGTATGCAATTGCCGGATTTATGGTTGATATGATGTGGGTGGGAACCTATTTGACTGTAAACGTTCTTTCAAGCGCAGCAACAGTTCCAGATTTCTCCTCACAAACGCAACGGCAAGCAATCGATATTGGACGGGTAACTGATAACATCCATACTCCCCCGCTTGGATTTGTGAATGAGTTATTTAAAGACCTCAATTTAAGAAATCAAACCCGTAGTGAAGGATCAGGAATTAGCTTCATTGCGGTAAAAGCTGCAGGCAGTATGCAAGCAATTATTAGTAATCTATTTGCTCCACGATTGGGAGATACGTTTTGGCCTGGAGCAGCAGGCACTCAATTGGGCCAATGTCCAGCTGGAGACTTAACGTGTTGGATAATAAGTTTGAATCCGCAAGTAGGTCCAATTCTTACTCCAATTATGAATCTAGTCCGTAATGGACCACCAAATCTGGGAGCAGGATTTAGTTTTATTATAGGAAACTTATTAAGTTGGATTGTCTCAATCCTTGCGTATTTAGTTATTATTATCGCTTTGTTATTCGTTATGTTCCGGGTGTGGTTTCAACTGCTGTTTGCGTTTATAAGTATTATGCTTGATGTGGTACTTGCGCCGTTTTGGATTATTGCTGGCGCTATTCCAGGCAGCAAATATAGCTTTGGGGGCTGGATACGAGATTTGTCAGCAAATTTATTGGCTTTTCCAGCTGTAATTGGTATGTTTTTATTAGCAAAAACATTCATGGAAGCATTCGCAACCGGTGCGCCGTATTATTTTGTCCCTCCTTTAATTGGCAACCCAGGAGATCCGCAGATCTTTGGCCCATTAATTGGACTTGGCTTTATTCTTTACACCCCTCGAGTACTTGGACTCCTCAAAAGTATGTTAGGCGCCCAATCACTACCCTTCGCACCACTTGCTGCATCGCTTGGACTTGGTTCATCGGTTGTTGGGGGCGTTGTTGGTGGAGCGGTTGGACAAGCGTTTAAGACCGATCAATATGGTAATCCCAGTGCTCCAGCCTCATTCTATTTCCACGATAAAGTATGGTCACCACTTACCAAACGCTTCGGCGGACGTTTTAGCAGATGGAGTTCATACAATAGAGCCCGTCAAGATGCAACTACATTTGGGAGATGGCGACAAGAAGAGGACGCAGAACGCCAACGCCGTAGAGGACAACCCTCAGGAGAAGGCCAACCTCCACCAACAACGCCGCAACAACCTTAGTATTGTGTTAAATTGAAAAGTCATGTCACTCTGGAGCGAGGCGAGAGAATAGGATAGTTCAAAGTGAAAAGTTAAAAGTGAAGGTACTTATTTATAAAATTTTGAACTTTGAAGTGCGACGCTTTGAAAAAGCGACCCCACGAAGTGGATAGTACGCTTGTGGGATAACTTTGAATTTTTCACTTTGAACTTTGAACTATCCTGTGGGCTCCTACTTTTCAACCTCTACAAAGAATGCTGCTCTGAGGAAAAGACTCATCGCACTTCTGCTTCCTTTAAATCCCCCTGAGAGTATTGCGCCTAATAACGCAGCAATGAATAATTTTCCTGACTTGGTATCTGACTTTTCTCGAATCCATTCAATATCCTCTTCAGTAAAGAATCCACCGGTAACTTTATTGGTTTGTAGATCAAATTCATCTCCAAAATAGTGCGCGGGAATTTGTTCAAGCGCTCGAATGACTGTTTCATAGTACCGAAAGTCATAGCGTGGGTCTGTACTGTGTAAATCCCGATGGGCATACAGCTCTGCTGCAATACGGCCCATGGCAAGCCGTTTCCATAACCGCATTTTTCCTTGTTCGGTATTTAAATAATCATAATCAATGTCGTGTTCATGGTAACCAGTGATATTTGCTATCCAACTACTTTTTTTCTCAATCTGATGGTTTATGTTAGTTGGGTCGAGATAAATGAGCTCTCCTCGATCATCCCGAGATTCCAATGCAACGAGCTGTCTGGTATCTCGGTCATAGAATCTCCTACGACTGAGCTCATCTCTTTCATAATCTTTTTTCCAGAACTCCTTATTATCTAATAATTCAAAACCAAAGAATGATAGTGCCAATGGAATATCCAAATATTCTCGGACATAGGTGCCCTTTTTCCCTGTCTCTGGGTCTTTTTTATCCGGATTCCATATATTTACCTGTCTTCGTACTTTTTTACTAAAGTCTAATTGGCCATAGGTTTGAAACATATAGCGCATGGGCTTAATCAGTTTCTCTGAGATCGTTTCGCCAAATTGTGCCCGGTCAAAAGTGACGCCTTTGAATGGGTCATAATGGGTAAATTTCTCAAGCTTTAGTTCTTCCGCGTTAATAATCTGTTGGAATACCTCAAATGCCCGGTTAATATGGTCAAATGAATAGTAGCGCATGGTGTTTTCGGGGAAGACCAAGCCGCCCATTTGTTTCCTAAATTCAGTCATGTCCTTACCTGCAGTACGCGCTTTCTCTAAAATATCCCATGGCCGCTCAAATCGATCCTCACCAGTGTCATCTTCCTTAATAGCATCATAATCCCGCACCTCTACTCGAGTACCAGTCATGAAGTCAGTTCCAGTTCCTTTGATCATGCTTCTGGTGTAAGGAATTCCTGCTGCTCCACCCCGTCTTTCTGACCACAACTTGGAGCGATATACATCCAATAATTCGAACTTTGTTGCTGCGTCATGCGCGCGAGCTGTTACATCGTTGTATCCTGCCGTCATGGTCCAACGAGGCATTGTGTACGCTACAAAGTCAGAGTAATCAAGGTTATCCCAGTCAATTTTGTAACTGGGGCCTCCATCTTCTTCATCTACCGCATAAACAGGCTGTCCATTTACTAACTTGGGTATTTTTTCTCCTGATTTATCTTTTCTATACTGCGGGTCACCAAACTTATCCTTGAGCGGATTGCCATTAGCATCTGTCTCTATCTCGTATTCTATATTTCTCACATATCGCGGTTTTACCCCAGGAATTTTATTTCCTTGCTTATCAAACATACTTTCTACTAGGTTTCCTTGAGTATCTTCTAAAATTTGGTGTCCAGTAAATTCATCTTTTTTTGGAACATAGAATTCAAGTTGTTTAACGAGTGATTCTTTTAATAACCGGCGGGTTAATAAAATATGCGCTGCGTCTTTTTGCGGATGGTTGTATATATTGATGAAATCAATAAACGCTTCCTTATCCTTAATATTTCCTTCTTCATCAAAGATTTTATCAACCAAACTTTGCTTTACTACCTGCTCGCGAGCATCATCAATTTGTTGTTCAGTACTATTGTCATTTAATTTAAACCCCTCCTTTGCAATATCACTTCTCATTTTCATGAAACGATCTTTTCTGAACAACGGTGCTTTTTCTCCAAGATAATCCTGCAATGTGTCAAAATCAGAAATTCTGGAATAACACATGTACAACCAAGTCATGGCTGCTCCAACTTTGACGTCATCGGGGTTATTGGGGTCCAGGTCTCCCGGTAACGTCATTAACCAGTACAAAGCGCTTTTGCCATCCCATACTGTTTTTGAAAATTCATTGTTTAAGTACAGCTGCACTATCTTTTTAGGAAGTTCATTGTCGCTTCCCATTACTTGGGTATAGTCAATGTTTTTATTCCGGGAAGCTCCTGGCAACCAGCTTTCACGGATTGTCGCATCTGCTAAATCGTCGAGGATTTTTTCTTCAAATTCAATCTGTGTAAAGTCTGGTCTTTTGTTTTCTCCTTCTCCCACTAATGGAACTTTTTCATATACAATTTTATTTTTATCGCTAAATATATTAATAATTCTTTCTGAGCTATCAAGTGGCCTGCCTTGTGGATCGCGTTTTATTCGAACATATTGCAGTTCCCCATTTTTTTCATCAACTTCACCTTGCTCATTTAACTTCCGTTGTATTGGCACAATACTTTTAAAGTATAAGTCTCGCTGGCGAATCATTTGGGTAAGGCTGATAGCATTTCCTTCTCGCCATAAAGCAACGTTTTGGGAAAAATCAATCAGTTCGTCAGGTCTTTCATTGACTAAGAGTTGAATTCTATCGCGGATCCAGCGGAGAAAATTTGCTCGGTTAATCGTGCCGTCTCCATTCAACATCGAATAATCGTGTTCCCATTTTTGCCGGTTTCCTTGCCATTGGATAATTTCACTGGCAAAGTCATCGGCATTTTGGATAGTTATTCTTCCATATGAATACGGCCCTTCCCGCTCTTTATTACGCATGTGTTCACGTACTTCATTAATCGTAAAATCATCTCGGTGAGTCCGTTCCCGTAACTCTTCGTAAGCCTCGTGAAAATCGTTGCTATACTCGTAGGGGTTTTTACTGGGCCGCTCTTTATTTCTATTTCCTCTTTGGCGTTGAGGGGCTTCCTGCATTAACCGTTGAAATACATCAGGATCAGCTGATGATTCACCTGGAGTAATATCAAACTTCTCAAGTCCGTTTTCTTCATCTTCTGGTTCTCTATCCTTTTTCAAGCTGGGGTCTTGGGGCATTTGTATCTTTACTCCTTCTTGCCCTTTTTTAGGAATGGCTATAACATCTTGCTCTGATTTCTTAGAGGTAGTGAATGCTTCGTTTCTTAAAATCTCTTTTTTTGTTTTTTCTGCTTGGTCTTTTAATTGCTCGAGCTTTCCATCGTTATTCAAAAATACCCGGATAAAAAACTTTTTTAAAAACGCAAGTATAGTGGTGAATTTGCTTTTCTTTTTTTTATCGAACTGCGTGGTCTTTTCGATTAAGTAACTTAACTGTTCAATCGCTTTAATTTCCTTCTCTAGTTTTTCAAGGGCTTCTTTATCGCCTTTTAAATAGTCCTTTTCAGAAATACCCTGAAGCTTTTGGAACATCTTTTCGAGGTTTTCGAGTTGTTCAATAGTAACAATTTGAGATGGTAAGTCTATTGGTTTTTCTTTTTCTGGCGTGGAATTTCCAGCAAAAACCTTTGCTTCGACAACATCCATACGATTTTCTTCTCCTCTTTCCAGTCTAGGTGGCTGCGAGAAGTTTGTCAATTCGCCGAGCCGTGTTACGGTATCATCTATGGTATACGGAAACTGCTCTTTCATGAGCAGAGTATAAATCGAGGCTGGGTGAAGAGCTTGATATTGAGATTACAGATAAATTACAGTATGATTACAATGTAAGTTAAAAATTCAAAGTGCAAAGTTCAAAATTACAGTTGGAAGTTAAAAATTGTGAGTAGTAATGACGATTTTAAGAAAAAATTAATGATTTAAAGCAGGAAGTAAATGAACTGACAAAGATACTCCGATCAAGTATTTCAACTCTGAAGGGGAAGAATAAACTTTAAATTTTGAACTGTAATTTTGCATTTTTAACTTTGAACTTTTAATTAAATACTATGGAACCAACCCATTTTGAATCTCTCTTCCCAGCCAACTCTCGCGAGAAGGAAATCGAGCAAATCTTAAGCTTTATTAAAAAAGGCGATTCGTGCCAATTGATTTCGTTCCCCGGCGTTGGACGGTCGAATCTCTTGCGGCTGCTTTCGTATAACAAAGCAGTGAGGGTAAAACATTTGGGAGAAAATACCAAATGGTTTCATTTTGTCTTGGTAAGTTTTTCAGAAATTCGCAAAAAACCATTGTTTGAGGCTACCAAATTTTTATTTTTAAATCTTGTTGATTCACTTCGGGAACGGCAAATGGACGAAGAATTCCGAAAAGCCCAAGAAATATTTAAAGAGAGCCTCAGTTACAATGATGAACTTGTCCTCTTTCAAGGGCTCAAACGTACTATTGATTTACTGGCTATAGAAAAAGAGCTTACCATTGTCTTTTTATTTGATCGGTTTGAAGACTATATTTCTGCGGTAACTACTGATTTTTTTGCTAATTTGCGCATCCTGCGTAACCGGGCAAAATACCGGTTTTCTGTAGTTTTCTCAACTGATAGACAATTAGAGGATGTGCTTGAACCAGCGCTTTTTGCAGACTTTTATGAATTTATCGCCGATCATGTAGTAACACTATCTTTGTACGATAAATTGTCAAATAATTTTCGAATCTCATACATTGAAAAAATTGTTGAACACCAAGCTTCCCCAGAACTCAAAAAGGATATTACGCACCTTACCTCAGGCCATGGAAAACTCATCCGTGTTGCAATCGAAGTACTCCTTACCAGCCAAGATTTAGAATCTTCAAAAAATCTCACTACCTTACTCCTCTCACACAAACGAGTTGGGAAAACATTGTCAGAAATTTGGAATTCACTTTCTCCATTCGAACAAACCTATCTCATTTCTGACCGGACTACTCCTCCCCCTCCGTATCTAACTCAAGTCCATTTAATAGATAATGGGGCACTTACTATACCGTTACTCGATGCGTATATTAAACAGGAAGCACAACAAACTGCCAAACAACCCGACACGATTACGATTGATTCCAATACGCAAGACATTAAAAAAGGTGACTTGTTGCTTTCGGAAAGCCTTACATCTGCTGAATTTCGCTTGCTTCGCTTTTGTCTCCAAAACCCCGACCGCATTTTAGAACGGGAAGAAGTGATCCAAGCTGTCTGGCACGATGCAAAATCAACTGCGGGAGTAACTGACCAAGCATTAGACCAATTAATATTTCGGGTGAGACGAAAAATTGAAGACGACCCCAATAACCCCAAACATCTCCAGACCATCAAGGGAAGAGGATTTCGGTTTACAGCATAAGTTGTAGACGATATATGGTTGAAGGTGGAAGATGGAAGATGGAAATTTTGAAGATTGAATATTGAAAAAAGAAGAGATAGAGTGACCTCGTCATTCTGGCTTGCCTCAGCCGCGTTTGACGAGGTGCAGAATCTTTTCTTGTCATTTCGAGGAGGAACGACGAGAAATCCCCTTCATTCACAGATTGACTTTGGGATCTCTCAGCCATTGCAAGGCTTCGAGATGACACTTTTTAGATCCTGGATGCGCTCGTTCCTCATTTACCAGGATGACGTACTAATTTTGAGTGGTAATGTATTTACATTTTTATTCACAATAATGGTTAAATCATATGCTTCTCTGTAAACTACAAGATCTTTGAAACTCTTAATCACACGCTTATTGTAAAATTTCTATCTTCAATCTTCAATTATCAAAATACTATCTTCCATCTTCTATCCTCAAAAATCTACCTTCTACCTTCAACCATCTATCGTCTCGTCTCTCCTCTTGCATTTCTATTGACTTTTGTTCTACGATGAAAGTATGAGAAATAAATTTATCTTCAGTTTTTTACTTGTTGTTTCTGCTTTCTTTTTTTCTCTCATTCCACAGGTAGTCACCAATCAGGTATTCGCTGTTGGCGAACCCTGTGATGTCAGTAATCCTACCTGTAATGATCCGGCGTTGACATGTGTCCAAGACCCTTCAACTGGAGCATATTCATGTCAACCATCAGGCGGATCTTGTAGTACAGAAGGTCTGGCTTGCAATCCTGATGGTGCTAATACCTGTATAACTGGAGCAAACTGCATGAACTATGTATGTAATCGGTCAATTTTAAATGAGAATAGCGGAACTTGTGGTCGACGGGTTAACACACCGCCTCCCGATACAGGAACGTGTAGATGGAGTCTAGGACCACCGTTAGAAGTACTTCCCCAAGATAATAAATGTACTTCAGGTTATACACCGGCAATAGCAGGAAATCCTTTTGCTCCTAATTGTGTATGTCGACCAATCGGCGACCCGAATGCATTACCACCAGCCTTGGCACCTTCTGCTGGCCCTCTCAGCGCCCCAGCTCCTTCCGCCGGCCCTCCTCCCCCAGCCCCCTGCATAGAAGGACTCTATGATGCAAATAAAAACGGCATCCTTGAGAAGAATGAGACAACATCTGATCCAAAATTGATTGTAAAATGCACGAAAGTACAAACAGCGATTGGTCCTATTGAAACCGAGCCAGAAACATTTGTACGATCAATCTTTCGGGTTATTCTCAGCCTGTCTGGAGGCCTTGCAATTGCATTAATCATTTATTCTGGATACGTTTTTATGACATCGCGCGGAAATCCGGAACGCATCCAACACGCCCGGGAAATTATTACTGCGGCAATTGTTGGGTTGCTGTTTATTATTTTATCGCTTATTATTTTACAATTTATTGGCCTTGATATTTTGAAACTTCCCCAATTTACCGGAACGAGACTTATGAAATAGAAAATAATACTATGCGAATGGACTTTTTTACCAATCCATCTCATTCCCGCACAATGGGAATTTTAACCTTACTGCTTCTCGTACTGGCTGTACCGCTTACGATTGTAAATCTCCAACAACCCCAAGAAATTCGACAGCATGCTGCCACAATAGCAGCTGAAACTGATCTGTGTCCAACTGATGCCAATGCTATCCGATGGTTGCTTGGGCCGCAAATTAATTCCTGCGGAGACTATGCAATTTACTACTGTAGATCTGATACAACTGACCAGATGGGAACTGATATCCCTGATGAGAATCGACGCGGATGGGGTGATAAGCTGAAAAATGGGGAAATAAGGTATAACCTGCTTAGACCTAAAACCTCCTATATTGGTCCGGCAACAGATTACTATATGCGTGTAGATGCTCCACCATGGGCATTTGGGAGAAGCGGTGATTCTATCGGGCTCCATATTCCAACTGCAGAACAAAGACTAGACATGCTGAGGCTTATGCAAGCAGGAGAAATTTGGGTGATAGGAGTATGCGGCTCACCTGGAACTAATACTACTCAGTCTCCTATTCCAAGTAGTACTCCCACGAGTACCCCCAAACCAACAGTTCATGATCTTCCTCCCACGCCGGGAACTATTTCAGATGATTTTCTCAGTGGTACTGGCGCTCCCAGTGGAAGAATTTCCAATCGGTTGCGCCTGATTCCGTGGCTCATCGTTATATTGCTGATTATTGCTACATTGCTCTCACTCCTTTACTTTATCTTGGGCGCAATTGATTGGATTCGCTCTGAAGGCGATCCTAAAAAGTTTGCCGCTGCGAGAAGAAAACTCCTCTTTGCGCTCTTTGGATTAGTTATTGCACTGCTGTCATTCTTTATCGTGAGATCAATTGGAACTTCCTTTGGAGTCCCTATTTTGAAAGCACCGTAAAGCGTTCCTCCACGTAACACAACAAGCTAGATGGTTGACGACACAAAAAAAGTACTCTAGTATAGAACATATGAAGTATTTGAGTCTTTCAGTCCCTGGTTATGGGCCAATTGATGCGCCAGGGAATATCCCAACAGGAGGCATGAGCACTTCTGGAAAGGCTATTCTTAAGGCAGGAATAAACGCATTCCTCGTGGCTGCAGTTTTGCTAGCATTGTTTTTTTTAATCTGGGGTGGAATACAATGGAGCACTTCTCAGGGAGACAAAGACAAACTCGAAGCTGCAAAAAAACGCGTTGTTTTTAGCATCATTGGGCTGCTCGTTTCATTTTTCTCATTTGTGATACTTCAGGTTCTCGGCGCATTCTTCAAAGTACCGCTTCTTGGATAATACACTCTCTATTGATATACTCCTTATACTCAGGTTTACCAATAATGTATAATACCCGGAGCTTTCAACAGTGCCTTGATTCCTTGCAATTTCAAAGCGGAGCGGTATACAACTTTTTATTAAGATACCAAAGCATGAGTATGAACCCAAGCATGAATAATACAGTAATTTGTACTCGGGTAGCCACCGCAAGAGGCGTACTCAAAAATCCAAGCAGAGAACCTATGCTCAGTATCCCTATCAATAAAGTTTTGAACTTTTTTTTCTTGCCGAATTCCTTAATACAAAACACAGCAGGCACCAGTAACAAACTGGTATCTTGAGGATTTGCATAAGGACTTATCAGAAGCAACACAACTACCAAAGAAGCCCACTGCATGTTAAATCTCTGTGGGTTTGTGCTGAACTTTCCTTTCCACACAGAAAAAAGTATTACCAGGATAAGAATATCCCCGAGTAGCCACAGAATCGTAGTAAATGGAGTATTCTGGGTTCCCACCAAGAGTTCTACAAATCCGCGCCATGTCTGCATAGATACCGCATTTACGGCAAATGATTCAGTCCATTGAAGTGTATTGGTGAGGAACCGGCTATAGTCCATAAGCCCTTGATACCCGACTAACAAATAGGAAAGAATACCAAAACTTATCGCTCCCAAAAAAATTCCGGTAAGAACTCGGAATTGCTTTTTCCACGCAAACAATAAAAGAGGAACTATTATATATTGAGGTTTAATAAGTAACAAAGAGAGCCACATCCCTGCTTGGAGTTCTCGTTTCTCTTGTAAGGCTTTCCAGGCAGCAAGCATCCCAACGACAAGTGCTAAGGAGACTTGACCTAAAACTAAGGTATACCACACCGGGAAATAACTCATGAGCGCTAAAAAAAGAATTACCTTAAGGAGTCGATCTTTTAAGGCAAGTATTGTTACACTCAAGCGCCATACGAGATAGAACAAGATCAAATTGCCAATAAACATAAGCGTATATGCCCACTCTAGTGACAACAGGGAGAGAACGGCAAACGGAAGCGCGACAAACGGCGGGTTGCGAAACGGCGCGAGATACTTCATATCACTTACCTCAGGCATTATTTTTTTTTGGTATATGAATTGAGTGCGTAAATTGTATAATTTTTTTCGCTCAGAACTAACCAGTATCTTGCCAGCCGTATAATATGCACGGAAATCTTTCTGCACAATAAACCTGCGAAATCCGGTTGAAATAATTAAGATAAACGTAGCAAGCATTAAACAACCAAGCAGCATACCCAGGAAAAGAATACCGATAATTTTTACGCGCTTGATGAAATAAATTCTTAGACTGGAAAGCATTAGTGTCAGCATGAATCGCTATAGGAAGCAGAAAAAGTATACCATGTATCTAACCTGTCCCATTCCCTTATTCCGTGTTACGATATAATACTGTAATGCGAAAAATACTCATTGCTTTATGCGCTGGCATGTTGGGGATTCTTTTCCTAGTGAGTTTTTTCCGCCCCATTCTTAACAATCTCGATTTAGGAAGACATTTATTATTAGGACAAATCATCCTTGAAACCCACTCTGTTCCGAAAATCAATCTCCTCTCATATGCTTATAAGACTGCCCCCTTTGTGAATTCTCACTGGTTATCAGAAGTGCTATTTTCTCTATTAGTCCGATATGGTGGATTCAATCTTTTGCAAATCTTTTGCGCAGTAGCCGCAGGTATTGCATGCCTGATTCCGGTCCTTTTCTCTGCAAAACGATATTCCCCTATTTCTATTATGGTGAGTTCATTGTTCTATCTTATTATTCTTATTCATCGATCAGATCTTCGTCCTGAAATCTTCAGCATGGTATTTCTGGCTATTTTTGTAACGCTTCTGTACACTACCCGTAAAAACCCTTCTAAAATAATCTTAGTACTAATTCCTCTTGAAATGCTGTGGGTAAATATGCACATCTACTTTATTATAGGGCCGCTCATTGTATTTCTTTTTTTACTTGAAAGGCTTATTCAAGATAGATTTAGATTTTCACAATCGGGAAAGATATATGGAGCAACACTTGTTGGAACGATCCTTGCTACGTTAGCAAATCCGAATGGATTACAAGGCGCAATTTTCCCGCTCACTGTATTTCATAGCTACGGTTTTCCAATTGTTGAAAATCAAAGCATTTTAAAACTGCTTACCATTTTTAACGATTTAAGCATTATATTCTTCGTAATAACAGTATTCCTTCTTTTTTTAGTATTGCGAGGAACAAGAAAAAATACGCGGCCAATTGACTGGTTATTAGCAATTACATTTTCTATTGCCGGTTTTTTGGTCTATAGGAATATCCTTTTATTTGTGTTTACTACCTACCTTCCATTTGTATCTAGCCTCGATTATCTCATCAAACATCCGCGGCAGCTCATAAAAAAGTTCTTTTTAAAATCTCATCTCAACATATTGGTGAATTATATTTTAGTAATTGAAATGCTTATGTTGTTTGTAGTAGCTTCACAAAGTGTTTTGGTAAAATCATTTGGCTTTGGTGGTGAAGACTGGGGAAAAAGAGCGGCTGATTTCTTTATACAGAACAAAGTATCAGGCCCTATTTTTAATACTCTTGACATGGGCGGATATCTTGCATATCGAATTTATCCTCTGCTTGTGTATATGGATAACCGGCCTGAAGCCTATCCAAAAGCATTTTTTCAAAATATTTATCTTCCGATGCAAACGAATCCAGCCATTTTTGAGCAAGAACAAAAAAAATATAAATTCAATACAATTATTCTCTCTCATTGGGATCAAACTTACTGGCCGAATCCACTCCTGAAGCATCTCCTACAACATCCGAACTATTCTCTTATCTATTTGGATTCATATGCATTCATTCTGGTCCGGAAAAATAATCAGAACAGTCACTTGATAAAAAAATATACGCTTACCCCAAAAAACATTCGACTTGACACCATCAAAAATCAAGGCGAATTAATCCGTTATCTGTTCTTTTTTGAAAAAGTCGGACGGAAAGACAAAACACAAGAGGCACTCAAGCAGATTCTGGCACTTGATCCTCAACTCTGTACTTTAAAACGATATCTCGGGTCACTGCGTGAAACACGGACTGTCTCTTTTCTTTCAACGGCACAACTCAGTCACACTTGTTTATAAGAAATACTTTTTATATACTCCTTATACTCAGGTTTACCAATAATGTATAATACCCAAAGCTTTGAACATTGCCTTGATTCCTTGCAATTTCAAAGCGGAGCGGTATAGTAAAACAGACAGATGGGCAAAGGTATTCTGAATAAAAAAAATATTCTACGGTATTTTACAAAAGACATAATCTCACTTTCCATCATATTTGCGCTGACGTTTATTGTCTGTAGCAATATTTTTAGCGTACCGCTCTTATACGATGACATTGACTTTTTGATAAACTGGAAAGCAATTCGGAGCTTTACCTATGTTCCTGATATGCTGCTGGGCGCTACACCAGATGGGCACGCGGGAGTTTACCGACCAATACGAGGAATTTTGTATATAGTTGGGTACCACTTGTTTGGCTTTCATTTATTCTTCTATCACCTCTTGGAATTAGCAATTTACTTTTTATGCATCTATCTGGTATACCTTATAACCAAACAGCTATCAAAGAATCATTTGGTCGTTTTCTTCACTACGTTAACGTTTGCTCTCTTGCCGATTCATATTGATAACACTGCCAATCTTACCGCGGCTTTTGATACTGCTGGGGTAGTTTTCTTTTTCCTTGCCTTTTATTTGTTTCAACTCTTTTTGCATTCAAAATGCAAAAACAAACGATACTTTTATGTTTCTCTTCTAAGCGCTCTGATTGCTGGTTTTACGTATGAAATTACGTTAATCCTTCCGTTGCTTATCCTCTTATACGCATATTATAAAAAACAAAAAATGCCTTGGCATATTGCCGCTCCGTATTTCATCCCTGTTGTGCTGTACATTTTTGTTCGATTTATCCTTTTTCATGTAAATACCCGGGGCACAATCCTTGACAATCTTCCGGTTAAAACAGGGTTAGCAATCAAAAACATGATTACTTTTTTTATTCTTTCGATTTTTCCTCTTCCGCACGTGGAAGCGAATGCATCAAATACGTTTGGATTTCTCCTGATGAGTAAGGTAAAAGAACCAGCAGTTGCTGCCATTAATACGTTTAATGGATATTTCTATGCATCTTTGGTAATTCTCATAACAATGGCAAGCCTATCCTGGTATAGATTTACCAAACGATCTTTAACCGCGTTTGGTATTCTCTGGTTTTTTATCAGCTATATACCTGCGTTTGCAATTTCAGTCCAATCATCCAGCATTTTTTTTACGCAAGTATTGTGGAGCAGGTATATGTTTATTGGAACATATGGCCTAAGCCTATCCATTGGAGCATGGGCGGCATATGGTATGCAAGCAAAACCAAGGAATGCTATTCTCCAGTACTTCAAAACTGTAGGTGTTATCTCTTTTTGTGCTTTATTATTTTTTTATGGATATGTCTACCACTACAATATAAGTAAATGGAGAGATTTCAAGCCCGAGTTAATCCGTACCATAAAACAAAATAAAGAAAGTGAGTACACCCATAACGATTTAGGTGTCGTGTTTGCCAGTATGGAAAAGTATGACCAAGCAATTATGGAATTTAAAAAATCTCTTAGTATCAATCCTAAATATAGCAGGGCAAGACAAAACCTTGATAAGCTATGTAATACCTTAAAAGAACATCGACATATCCTTTTGCAGACCCAAAGCTGCAGTAAGCAGGTGCATTAATCTCAACCATATTTGTTTATAAAAATCTTTGAAAAACAAAAAAGCAAACTCATGTATACATGTGGCAAAAGAGTGTCAAATTAGCCTCGATTGTAAGAAAAAAAATACCCTCTTGACAAACTATTAAGAATACCTACATAATGGATATATACTCAAGAATAAATCATTAAAAATAACATGAACACAAAGAAATTATCAACCATTATTACAGCTTCTACATTTTATCTTTTTTATGCCGCTCCAGCATTTGCACAACAAGGGGTAGATCCATGTACATCATCTGCAGATAATATTTTTTCGAAGAATTTGTGTGCTCTTGGATCAACTCCGGATTCAATCGCGAAATCTATTAGAAATGTTGTTATTGCTATCTTGGTTATCGCCGTACTTATTGCCCTCTTCTACTTAATCTGGGGTGCAATCAAATGGATTATCTCTGGGGGAGATAAAGCAGCAGTTGAGTCAGCTAGAAATACTATAGTAGCTGCGTTAGTTGGATTAATAGTTGCATTCTTAGCTTATTTCATAATCTCACTTGTACTTGGTATATTCGGATTGAGCTTAACAAACCTAGCTATCCCAAACATTATCCCCTAACCGTAATTCTTGGTTGTCTATTGTATCTCCCTTCCAGCGTATATATTATCCTACTATAGAAAAGAAACGTATTGGAGTAAGTCTGGCAGCAACAATTACAACAATGCGGGACAGACTGCGATTACCTCTTGGAGCTATTCGGCAATATTTAAAAACTATTTCACAAACTTGATCTCTCAAAGGGAGAGATTGTTAAGATTTTGGATACGGTGGCAAATATTGGAAACCCCAAGTACGACAATCTATTTGAGCAAATTAGAAAATCAGATTCTGTTCATGCAGATAATACAGGAGGCAGACAGAACGGAATCAATGGATATTTTTGGAGTTTTTCAACAGAGAGTATTCATTATCTTAATGTATAGAAAAAGTAGAGGAAAAACAGTGGTTGAGAAGTAGTAGGTAGTGATTCGGAAAAATTTAATGGAGTATTAACCACAGATTTTTACCCAGGATACAATACCTACGGAGGATTCCATCAGAGATGTTGGGTGCATTATCTTCGAGATATTCATGAGCTCAAACAAGAATACAAAAAACATCCACCACTCAACAAATGGGCAAAACAAGTAAAGCAGATATATGAAGAAGCAAAAGCATACAAAGGACCTGATCCAAATCTTCCTATTGGATTACAAACACAAGAGCGTTTAGAAAGACAAAGAGAATTTGAACGGAAATTAAAAAAAGTATGTATGCCCTATGTTAAGACAGATACTCCTCCCGTTGTCAAGAATTAATTGCAACCCTTTGTTTCTTTTCTAACAACAATCGGTTAAATGCTTCATTGGCTGTTTCATAACCAAGTATTTTTCTTGGTCTACTATTGATTTCGTCAATGACATCCTGCAACTCCTCATCTGATACTTTTGCAAAGTCTGTTCCTTTTGGAAAGTAATACCTGATATGCCAATTGCCATGTTCGTTTGTCCCTCTCTCAAACGATGAATAGGGATGTGCAAAATAGGTTGCCATACCAATATCTCTCAGCTTAAAATGCATATGATTCTCTTTGCCATTATCCAATGTTGTTGATTCTCTGGAAAAATCAGGTAACGATATAAATAAATTCTTTTGTACAACAATGGTTGCCTCACTTGTTATCGCTTTCACTTTTGCGCTTAGTATTTTTCTTGACATACGTTCAACCTCGGTATGTAAACCATTTTTATGTCCCTTACCGTCAATAGTATCTCCTTCCCAATGTCCAAATACCTCACGGTTGTTTATTGCCTCTGATCTTTGGCTGATTGATACCCTGTCTGGAATATGCCCACGATGAACTTTTCTCCCTGTTTGTTTTTTCCGTCTCTTTTGCTTCCTTCGTAAATATTCATACCATGGCTGTTTTTCTTTCTTCTGTTCAGGTGCATATATCCAACGATATATTGTCTCGGCTGTTATATACCAATGCTCATCATCTTTATGCTTGCGTTTTAGTCTTCCGGCTATTTGGTCAGGACTCCATCCCATCCGCAAATGCTTTGTAACATACCCATAGATATCTGCATTTTTTAACGGTTGTTTTGCATGTGCTTTTTTCTGCTCCCGTAAGTCTGACTCTCTTTGTGCATGAATTGCGACATACTGTTTCCCTTCAAAACTATTCCGCTTCAGCTCTCTACCAATCGTCGATTTATCCCTTCCTAATCTCCTTCCACATTCTTTGTTTGATAATCCTTCTGCTTTCCAGATCGCTAACAAATCCCTCTCCTTCTCTGTTAGTTTTGTGAACGCTTTAATTTCTCATCACCCCCTCCATTTTATTCTAGGGGGTTGCAATCAATTATAGAACTTCTACCTTATACTCAGGTTTACCAATAATGTATAATACCCGGAGCTTTGAACAGTGCCTTGATTCCTTGCAATTTCAAAGCAGAGCGGTATAGTTGTAGCAAGAAAAATATCAGGAGGAACTAAGACACCCAAAGGTTCAGAAACGAAAGCAATTCTTACTTCTCTTTTTGACACCTGGCAACTACAAAATCTTAATCCCCTTGAACAATGTCGTTTGCTTTTGACCTCCTAACAGTACTGTGAGTTCATTCAAAAAATACCCTCTTGACAAACTATTAAGAATACCTACATAATGGATATATACTCAAGAATAAATCATTAAAAATAACATGAACACAAAGAAATTATCAACCATTATTACAGCTTCTACATTTTATCTTTTTTATGCCGCTCCAGCATTTGCACAACAAGGGGTAGATCCATGTACATCATCTGCAGATAATATTTTTTCGAAGAATTTGTGTGCTCTTGGATCAACTCCGGATTCAATCGCGAAATCTATTAGAAATGTTGTTATTGCTATCTTGGTTATCGCCGTACTTATTGCCCTCTTCTACTTAATCTGGGGTGCAATCAAATGGATTATCTCTGGGGGAGATAAAGCAGCAGTTGAGTCAGCTAGAAATACTATAGTAGCTGCGTTAGTTGGATTAATAGTTGCATTCTTAGCTTATTTCATAATCTCACTTGTACTTGGTATATTCGGATTGAGCTTAACAAACCTAGCTATCCCAAACATTATCCCCTAATACTTCTACTTATTATCTTTTTTTCATGTCATTTGTTTTTACGTTCTGGGATAAAAAGAGCTGGAATAAATGTTTTTTTTAATACATTTGGTGAGTTTTCGATGATTCACTTGCTTATTATATACTCCTTATACTTAGGTTACCAATAATGTATAATACCCAAAGCTTTGAACAGTGCCTTGATTCCTTGCAATTTCAAAGCAGAGCGGTATACACAAGCTTTCACTTCTCACTCCTCTATTGTTTTTCTCTAAAAACTCTGCTACGCTATCATTGAGATTTATTTTAAGGTCGTTTTTTCTGCGTTGTTTTGTGTTTAATTCAGCGCTTTCGCAATGAAACATAAGACACACGCAGCAATATATAACAATATAAAATAATAAGATTCTTGACTTACTTTTATGGAATGGGGTAATTGTTTAAAAGATGCAGGGAACGGCAATAAAGTTGCAACAATTGCGTGCATCCCGACTGTCTTTAGTATTTTAATCAACAACGCATTAATTCTCGCTGGGATTGTGGCGTTATTTTTTATTATCTACGCTGGTATTAAGTTTGTAACCTCTGGCGGTGACCCCAAACAAGTCGAAGGAGCCAGAAGCACTCTTACCTGGGCAGTTATAGGCCTCGTAATTTGCCTGCTCGCGTTCTTTATTGTTCGCATTATCAGCATTGCCACCAGTACTCCATGTATTAAGACGTTTGGATTTACGAACTGCTAAGAGAAATAAAGAATCACGAGAATAATTTCAGGTATCAGTTCTCGTGGTACATTACGTTTCTCGCCTTCTACAGTGGCTTTTTAGCGGCTCTAATTTCTTGGATGATGAGTTGCATTGCTTTTCTCGCCGCGGTTAAATCTACGGTCTGAGAAACGGCTACACTCTCTGCGTCCATTTCTTTTTCGGTTTTTTCCTGTACTCGTTTATAAAAATCTGTATCAAGCTGTTCTTTTCCATCATATGCATCTTTGAATGCAAGCTGAAGATTTGTGTCAAGTTTTATTTGGTATAGTTGCCGATACGCGCGCCACAAGAGACGTTCTAAATCAAATTTTTTATCAGGAGACAAATGGTCAAGTGACTCAATTAATTTCACTTTCTCCTCTTCTTCAAGCGGCAATACATTAATAATACTTTTGGTTGAAAAATCCATACTATTCTATCGGTTTGAGCGCAAGCGCTCGATTCACTACTGTATCAATGACTTTTTCAAAAGATTCTCGCAATTTTAATGCATCAATCCTTCCCCTCTGCAGTAAATCTCGTACATCTGTTAAAACAAGGTCAATATCATTTCGTACCCCAAGACCGGGCACATTAGGATACACGAGCGTCTCATCTAAAAGAGTAGCAAGTTGGTCTGGTGGTATTAATTCAACCGCCCGTTGAAATGTTTTATCGCTACTTCCTTTCTCTGGCTTTGAACGATAATCAAAAAGCTTATCCATAAGCCTGAGATATCCCACAGAATACTGCCTATCAATAGGAGCTGGCGCAGGACCTCCTCCAACTGGAGGTGGGAGAGTATATTTATAGGTTTTCTTTTCTGCTTCAGAATAGTTAGCTGCATTAGGATCAACAGGAGTCGGATCAAGAATCTGCTGAGCCTTTACTGCAATTAATTTTGCCCGCTTATTAATTTCTCCCTGATTGCTCGCTAACTCCCGCGACATTGCTTTCTTGGTTTTTGTTTCAAAAATACTTACTGCTTCTCCCTGCAACTTCTTAACTTCAGACTGTACTTTCCACTCTTCGTCTATCTTTCGCATAGCTTCTTCTCGGGCTTTCAGACGCTCCATTGCTACTGTACGGGCTTTTTCTATAGCAAATTCCATAACTACTGGCGTATTCATGTAAAGAGTATTATTTGCTGACCGATCTTTAATAATTTCATTAATTTGTTTTGAGGTAAGTGTTAAAAGCTGATGTTCGGTAATATTCCACCCGGGACTTGAACTATCTGGCCTATTGGCAAGGAGTTGATGTTCGGCTCCCGGGAGCGCAACAAAACTGTTTATTGCCCGTGCTCGTGCTTCTGTCATTGCATGAATAACTCTCATACGGTTCGACGGGTTATCATTCTGGTCTTTTGCCCAACCTAACGCATTATTTGCTTCATGAGCTTTATTAATTCGCTCCATTATCTTATCAATTGATTCGGTACGTATGTTGGCCGGAGTTAAACCAACTCCAGCTGCTCCCAATGTAGTCTCTATATCAAAGAGGTTTTTAAGCTCTTGCGGTAAAACATTGAGGTTTCTTTGTGTCAGTACAACCTCTGGGCTATGTTCATTAGGAGCTTCTGCGGTAGTATCTATTTTTTTATTTAACTCTGTAATAGTATCATTTATTAGCTTTACATCGGCTTCAATACGTGCTATAGTACGAATGTACTCTGCTTCTCGTGACTCACGCTCTCCCCTTAATCTCACTTGATAGGGAGTATCTTTCTCCCCAGTACCTTGAGCGGGATATTGCGCATTTTTAGCTTTTTCAGCTTCGGTAAATCGATTCATTGTAGAGGTTACCGCTCGACCATCAATGATGATACTTGCGCCGGGTGTATCCAGAACTCTTCTCAGCGCAGCTTCTGCTAATTTCTCATTACCAAATGGCGTACCACCTGCTCCTCCAACGCCTGGATTTTGTAATCTTGATAATAAAGTAGTTCTACTTGACCGAATTTCTGCTTGAGTTTTTGTTTGAGATTCTTGAAACTGCGCAATCTTTGTCTTATATCCTTCAATTTTCTCAAGCTCTTTGGTAATGTTTTCTTCTTCCCCATCAAATTGTTTCTTTTTCGCTTCGTATTCTCCAACTTTTGCCTTTTGGGCTTCATCCAAACCTTTTATCTGCTCATCTAATTGACTAATCCTCCCGCTTTTTTCTTTCTCTGTTTCTAACTCTTGCAGGTCTCTTTCTAACCATTTTCCCAACACGTTAGCCCGCGCGTGCTGCCAGCGCATTAAATTATTTGCGATGTCAAGGTATTCTGGATTAAAGTCAGGCCATGGTCCTGGATGTGGGGCTTGCATTCTCCCAAAAAATGGGTTATCGCGCCGTTGACCCCAAGTATCTATTGTGGGATCTGTAGTATTCAGATTAGTAGGCTTAAAATCCGGTATAAATCCTGACGCTATTTTAGATGCATCTGCCCTGCCAAAAAAGGGATTCTTGCGGTCTTGTCCCCACTTATCCCGAAGCCCACCTTCTTTATCAAATTCTGTAAAAATGTCTTGATGTGGTTTAAATCCAGTTTTTTCATTTGCCATAAGATTTTCCAAATCTCGAGGAGGAAGGGTTAAAAACTGTTCAGGATTTGCTTGTAATTCGCTTTCGGGTATCCCTATTCGTGTTAAAAAATTATTCCGCGCAAACATGGCCCGAATTGCATCTTTTTCTATTTCTTGAGGAGCTTGACCCCGACTATCGTCATTTGCATCAGGTCGTTTAACAACATGATCTCCCACAACCTCATAATTGCTCAAATTTATCCCTGTAAATTCACTCATGAAGGCGAGTTCTTGAGGATCATCTTTGAGCGCTTTAAATGCAGCAGCAGAACCATGAATATCAACTTCTAACCCATTTTTCGTGAGATTGTGGACTAACCCTCTGCTTGCTACTAAAACTGATGGGATTGCTGCACCTACTATTGGCCCAAGAGGACCAAATGCCATTCCTGCAGTCCCAAAGGCAGCACTGGACGCAGCAGATACTGCCGTTACGTCTCCGCGGCGCACTGTAAATTTATCGGGAAATAGCCCCTGATATCTGCTTAAAAAACCAGGCAACCGAGGCATTCGGGGGGGTTCTTGTTGCCGTCCTCCTTGATAATGAATACTTCTATCTAACCAAGGCCTCGCTGAATCTTCCCAAAATTTCGCAAGCCATCCCTGGTCAATTCCCAACCGAACTGTATGGTTATCTATTTGTGTACTTTGTTCAGGAGGCGGATACATTATTGCTTTTATCCGGAGCGCTTGCCTCAGTCCCGCGGATAGATGTTCCATAGCAACCGTTGCAAGCATCCAGTTTTCGGGCTCGTTTAAAAATTCATTAATTTGACTCTCAATGTTGTTACTATCAATTTCTCCTTTGTCATTTACAAAACTTTCGAGTATCTTGCGGTCATGGGTATGGTATTGTCCACTCAGCCCGTTTTCATTTCTTCGCCTTACGTTTGCCAAGGTGGTTATATACTTTTTTAAAAAATTACGGTACGGTATTCTATCTGCCTCTGTTAACGTAACTTGTTCTGGTTTGTATTCTCCTGTTGGCTTATAACTTTCTTTGTGTAATTCCTCACCAGTAGAAACACCATTAAAAAAAACACTTCTATCAACAGTCAGTTTCCACTGAGAACCCGTTTTAGGAGTATTCTCCCCTTGCGGAGGCGTTGCTGGTTTTGCATTATCAGTTTTTGGTGCTGAGGATGAAGCGGCTGGCGCTTCTGCTAATAAACTATATAAGCTATCTGGTGACATATATAAAAAGCATAGTTGATTTGTATAGTAATTTCAACTATGATCAATTTATGCCTGACAGAACTACACCAGAAGCAGTTGCGCCCATTCCAACAATAGATGCAGGAGATACTGACCCAAAACCAGCAACACCTGTTGCACCAATCAACATAGAACTTCCAGCTCCCGTGATGAATCCTGATGCAGCAACCCAGGTCGATGAAGAGCCTCAATATGAAACTCAAGCAGACCCAGAAGCAGAACGGCAAGAAAAAATAAAAACGCAGAAAAAAGAAATTGGATCAGTTAACCTCTCAACCATTCTTCAAAAAGGAAGAGCGCTGGCTGCAATGAGTGAAGAAGATCGGACAAAAAAGCTTTCAGAAGATGCGGGAAATATCATTTTTCTTAACCTCTGTTCATTCTATGACAGAAAAACTCCATTTGAAATCACTGACCCCAATAAAAGTGATATCACCAAATTCAAACCGCCTATTAAGATACCTATAGATGGAGCTCTTGCTACGATTACCAATATTGTCGCGTTTGAAAATGGGAATTTTACCTGCACATATGAACTCAAAAAAAATGGGAGCACTCGTATCGATAATATCACCATAGACAAACAAAAATTATTTGACGCGCAATATCTAGCTGGCCGAGAAATTCTGCAGGGTTCAGCAGAACTTAAAGATAGCCAAAAAAAACTTATTGGATTTGAGCTTGATTCTCTCGAACAAGGTCCAGCAGCAATTCCAGACTTAGGAACTGATACTGCTGATAAAGCCATTAAAGACGCAGCAACTGACTCTGGTATTCTTACGACTGCTGATGTAAAACCCCTCATTCTTGCAAACAGTTCACTGGAAGACCAAGAAAAACTGCTCAAGGCATTGGAAGGCAAAACACTCTTAGATTTTGATACGACTGCCAAAATTTTAGAAAAAACAGGTATGGGACCGCAAGGGATTGCAAGAGAAACAGAAGCAATAAAGACAAAAATTGGAGAGCTCCAGCAAAAACTTGCCGTCAATCAAGACGATCAAGCAGCACAAGATGAATTAAAAGTAGCCAAACAAATGTTAGGAGTTTTGAAAGACATACCCAAAGCATTAGAACAAAATGGGGCATTAGGAAAACATTTTGAAAATATACAAAAAGGAGACTATTCTCCAGAGGAGGCGCGAGCCCTGGCCAAGGCATTACAATCAGGAAATATTGAAGAAGCTATTGGCGCTCTCTCTGCGTTAGCAGATAACCCGAATGAAAGCACTGAAGAACGGGAAAGAAAAGCAGCTGAGCGACAAAAGCTCCTCGCAGTAGGAAAAGCATTTGGATTTGGTGCTCTTTTGATACTCATACTTGCAAGTATGGCTGCGATAAAAACCACACAATTCGCGCTCAAACAACAATAACTGATTAGTTTTCACAGAAACCCCCCATTTTTAACCCACTTTGACCTACTTTGATAATCTTGAACTCAGATTTTTCACGTTGTACACTGAATGCACCTGAAGTATCTAGTTAAATTTCAAATTTCCAATATCAAATTTCAAATATCCAATAATAAGGTACTTTATGTATTTGGCATTTGAAATTTGATATTGGAAATTTGAAATTCTTAATATTATGGATAATCACCCAATTCCACAAGACGTTACCGGATTTCAGTTTAAACTTGTCGGCGACATGACGCTCAAACAATTCGCCTACCTGGCAGTGGGCGCGGTTATGGGGTGGGTCTTTTATCAATTATCTATTAACTTTTTAATTAAAATTCCGCTTATGTTTGCATTTCCGGGACTCGGAGTTGGACTCGCGTTTATCCCAATAGCGGGAAGGCCCATGGATACGATGTTTATAAATTTTTTTAAAGCAGTCGTTATTCCGAATCAATACATATATGATAAAGTGGGTGGACAAATTCTCGCATTTACCCCTTCTATAAAAAAAATAAATAATTCAAGGCAAACGGCAGCACAAAACGCCACTGCGCTTGAAAAATATTTGAAAAGCCTTCCTCAGCAATCGAATAATCCACTCGACCAAAAAGAAAACACGTTCTTTCAATCGCTTGCATTCGCGCCTTCCCAACCACACGTTGTTCCACAACCAACTCAAATGTATACTATTCCCCCTGCGCCTCCCCAAGTTCAACCGCAAGAAGAAACTCAGCCTCCAACTCCTGTTATGCCTCCTGAACCACCAGTTGCAACAAGCGCGCCAGCAATGCCAGCGGAACCTCCCGTTGTCACGTACCAACTCCCGACGCAAGCGCAACTTCCCACAATAGAACAACAAGAACAATTTCTGGAACAAGAAAGCCAAATATTGCAGCAGCAAATTGCAACAGCGCGGCAAACAGAGGCAATGCAAACACAAGCTCCTCAAGCGCAAGCGGCACATAATCAAGTATCGCAATTTGAACAACAATTGAATGAAGTACTTTCCCAAAAAGCGGCACTTGAGCAACAATTACAAACACTTACCCAACAACTGCAAACACAACAGCAGCAAGCGGCACCGGTTTCTGTTCAATCGCAACCCGTAAATGTCAATACACCAAGCGCAACTCCAACGCCGGTAGCAGAACAACCAATCGTATCAAGTGTTCCCAAAGAAATGGGCGCAAAAGTTGGGTTACCAATTACCCCTGATGCCGAAAATGTATTATCGGGTATTGTAAAAGATTCAAGGGGCAATGTACTCCCTCATATTTTGATTGAAGTACGCAATAGAGAAGGCACCCCTATCCGCGCGTTTAAAACAAATACGTTAGGACAATTTGCGTCTGCAACTGCTTTGCTTAACGGCGAATATACTATTGAACTCGAAGATCCATCGGGAACCCATAAATTTCAATCAATCCCGTTAAGCGTAACAGGACAGATCATCCTTCCTTTTGAAATTATTTCAACAGATGCACGAGAAGAATTACGAAGAGACTTATTTGGAGCATAACCCTTATTCGTTCACTTATTGATACAAAGAACGAAGGGGTCTTGCGTGTGTTGAAGGGAACACATACTATAAAAAGAGGAAGAAAAGTAACTTTCTCGGTTTTCAGTTTTCAGATCTAAGTTTGTCAGTTGTCAGTTTTTCAGTTTTAAACTGGTAAACTGAAAACCGGTTGACCTGATTCTGAAAACTGAGAACCGATAACTGAACTTTCTTTACTAATAACTATGGCAACAACTGCCCAACGGCCATCTAGAAGAGGATCAACAATGGGTTCAACTCAAAAGTTTATTGAGATTGAACAAATCCGAGAAGATATTGTCATTTTAAAAGGAGGCCAAGCCTGCTTGGTAGTTGAAGTACAGGCAAGCAACTTCGCCCTGCTTTCATCTGAAGAACAAGATACGAAAATCTATTCCTATGCAAGTATGCTGAATTCTTTGTCGTATCCAATCCAAATTATTGTCAGAAATAAAAAAATCGATATCTCTACTTATATTAACTTACTCTCGCAACAAATTGATAAAGCTTCGGCAACAGCACTACACCCTACTTTAAGCGCCGACCAAAATCAAGCCCTCCTCACCCAAATGCAATTGTATCGGGATTTTATCCAAGAATTGGTAAAAGTAAATGAAGTTTTAGATAAAAAATTCTATATTACGCTTACCTTTTCAGCCCTTGAACAAGGGGTCAGCGCAGCAGCAAATGTTGCGAAAAAAAGAAGCACACCTAAGGAAGCTTTTTTTCAAGCTGCAAAAGCTGGCTTACATACAAAAGCAGAATCATTGCTTTCACAGTTAGACCGTATGTTATTACGCGCAAAAGTGCTTCAAAATAAAGAGTTGGTACAATTGTATTATGATATATATAACCATCTAGAAGATGAATCAGTTGACGTTTCAGAAAGTGTTTCATCGCCAATTATTAAAGGAACGTCTGTCCAGAAATAACCTATGAAGTTGCCGAATTTACCATTTTTTAAAAAACAACCAGTTGCCAACCAACAACCAATGGTTCAAACACCAGACTATCTACAACCTGGGGTCATGAATCCTATGCAAGGACAAGTACAGCCACAAGCCCAACCTCCCCAAACTCAAGTTCAACCTCAACCTCCTCAAGGCCAACCGACTCAACCCCAAGGACAATCATCGCCGCTCGGAAAAGGGAAATTGAAACTTCAGGTTGGGTTCCCTGCTATAAAATCACTGGAAAAAGGGACCGTAACGCTCGCAGATATTTTAGCGCCATCATCAGTTGAAGTAGATTTTCGCTACATTCGAGTGGGAGAGCGGTATCATCGGACATTTTTTGTGGTGGACTTTCCGCGCTTTGTTTCCCCTAACTGGATGGCACCCTTAATTGACTTTGACCATACCTTAGATATTGCTATGTTTGTATACCCCACCTCAGCGCCAGATATTCTCTCTGACTTACGACGAAAAATCGCTGAAATGGAAGCAACTATCGCCTCAGAATCAGAACAAGGAAAAGTGGTTGATCCAAAAGTAACTGCCCAATTAGATGATGCGCTATCCTTGCAAGCAGAACTGGCAAAAGGCGTTGAACGATTCTTCCAATTTAGTTTGTATGTCCGTATGTCCGCAGATACGGTTGAAGATTTGGAACTTGCTTCTAAACGTTTAATTTCAACGCTTTCGTCCCTATTACTGTTACCAAAAGCGGCAACTTTACAGATGGAACAAGGCTTTAAATCAACAATTCCCATGGGACAAGACACGTTGTATATTCCACGCAACATGGATACCACGTCTTTGGCAACGACATTCCCGTTTACATCTGCAACGCTTACCCAAAATAAAGGAGTGTTATATGGGCTTAACCAACAGAACAATTCGCTTATTATTTTTGACCGCTTTTCAATGGAAAATGCTAACGAAATTATTTTAGGAAAATCCGGATCTGGAAAATCCTTCTTGGTAAAACTCGAAGCAATGCGGCAATATATGTTTGGCGCAGAAGTAATTATTGTTGATCCTGAAGGAGAGTATCCAACGCTTTGTAGAACCATGGGCGGGGAAGTTGTTTCATTTTCCCATTCTTCCCCCATTAAAATTAACCCGTTTGATTTGTCAGGGGTATACGAAGAAGGAGAAAACGAACTGGGATTAAAAATTCTCTCCTTACACGGATTACTTCGCATTATCATGGGAGACTTAGACGCCGCGCATGACGCCATTTTAGACCGGGCATTAGTTATGACGTACCAGCAAAAAGGAATTACTCCTGACCCGGCAACACAAAGAAAAGAACCACCTTTGATGGAAGATTTATACAAAGTGTTACTGGGAACTGAAGACCCAGCAGCCCAAGACTTAGCCTTGCGTTTGGAAAAGTTCATTAAAGGGTCAGTAAGCGGCGTTTTCAACCAACAATCAAACTTTGACATCAGTAATCCCTTAACCGTATTTAGTATCCGTGAACTCGAAGAAGAACTCCGCCCTATTGCCATGCACATTATCTTGGATTTCGTCTGGACAAAAGTGCGAAAATCCTTAAAAAAGCGCCTCCTTATTTTAGACGAGGCATGGTACATGATGAAATATGAAGACAGCGCCTCATTTGTATACAGTATTGCCAAACGCGCGCGAAAATATTATTTGGGCCTCACCACTGCTACCCAGGACGTTGAAGACTTTTTAAGGACTGACTATGGAAAGGCTGTGCTCTCAAATTCATCTATCCAAATGCTGTTAAAACAAGGAACATCTGAGGTTGATTTAATTACCAAAACGTTTTACCTTACGCAAGGAGAAAAAGAATTATTGCTTTCTGCCGGCGTTGGACAAGGACTCTTTTTTGCCGGCCAAAACCACGTAGCAATGCAGGTTATTGCCGCGCCATTTGAACATGAACTTATTACGTCTAATCCTCAAGAAATATTAAAACAACGAGAAGACGCAAAGAAAGTAATCGCAGCATCGGGCGGATCACCTACTCCTTCTGCTCCTTCTTCACCAACATATGGAACAATATCAAGTCAACCAACACCCTCATTTGGACAAAAACCATCAGCCGCCGCGCCGGCTCCCCAAACGCCGGGACAGTACTAAAGAATATCAAATGTCAAATAAAGTACCTTGGGTATTGGGTATTTGAAATTTGATATTTGATATTTATTACCCCGTCTGTGCTATTATTAATCTATGGCTGCCCAGGAAGAAGAATATCCACAAGAAGAGCAAGACCAACGCCAGGCTGAACGGGAAAATGCGGTTCGGAGGTATCATGCGCTGAATCAAAGACGAAAAAATGTTCAGCAAATGAATAAAATTGCAAAGCAATGGCTCAAAAGACTTGCAAGCAAAGGAAGGATAGTTATTACTTCTCTCGCTCCAGCAGTATTTGGATGGGTCTCTAGCCCCGTATTCATTACTGGGGTTATAATCGGTATTATTGTTATTATTCTTATTATTATTTTTTTCTTCATATTATTGGGAGGCTTGAGCCTGAATGGTAATCCTCAAAATCCAATTCAAATTCCCACCAATATTCCTGGTCTTACCTTACAAAAAACAGGCATTGCTGGTTGTATTACTGATTGTACGGTTGCGAATGGACAAGAGATTATTTATACGCTCAGTGGCTCATATTCAGGCACAAATGATATTACTGTTTGGGATCCTATTCCTCAGAATACTACGTTTGTATCTGCCACGGGAAATTATATTAATCAAAATAACACTATTACTTGGTTATTACGAGATAACTTCCAACCATCTGGCGGAACCACAAAAAACTTCTCGTTTAGTCTTACCGTTCGCCCCACACAAAATGATATACAAGTTGTGAACCAAGCTTCAGCTGATGTGGTTGGCAGTCCAACAGGAAACCCTCCTTCTAATGGAACACCTATTCCAATTAATACCGGCACTCCTAACGCTAACACCTGTAATGGAGTATATAACTTAAATTTAAATCCCATGAGAATGAATTTTGGTGACCCGGCTTGTGAATTGGCTCAATCATCTCGTACCCCATATACGATTAATGGTCGCACTGCAACTGCCGTAACCCCACAACAACTATTAGTTAATTTAGTACAGCAACTTGATTTGACAAATGCGCGATATTGGATTGGAATATCTTATTGTGAGTCAGGATTCAATCCAAATATTGCAAACCTAAACTCCACCAGTGGGAAAGGTGCTTTTGGACTCTTTCAAATGAACCCAACCGGAAGAGGAAATGGACCATACGATACCGGAGATGTCCAATGGCAGCAACAAACTAATAATGCAATTAGCTATAACAATAGTGTTCTAAGACCATTCGGGCTTACATGGAGATACTGGGCATGTGCTCGAGATGTGTTTGGTTTGTGGTAATATTATTATATGCAAGAGAATATTGATAATCGAAAATATCTTTATATAGCAATTGCTTTTATTATAATTGTTGTATTGGTAATCATAAGTTCTCTTTTATTCTTGAGGAACTCAAGTACTCCTCCCTCCCCAGACTCATTACCTATTACTCATACGCCTTCACCTACCATAACGACGATACTCACAGTTTCCAAAACACCTCGCCCGAATCCTTCCCCTATAACAGGAGATGCAATTAATGATTTAGTTCAACGAGCAATCCATAGAAAACCTTTATCTGCTACGGATAAAACAGTAAAAGAAGGTTTTATTAAAGAGGTGGGAGGAAAATCTGGCGTTTTATATACAGGATCAACATTTATTATTGATTATTCAGCCGATGCCGATATTTTCCACGTTGAAATTATCTCAACAAATATTGCTCAAGCTCAAGATGATGCAATTAATTGGTTAAGGTCACAAGGTATTACAAAGGATGGTATTTGTAAGTTCCCAATCATTTTTTTCAGTGACCCAAAACGCTTTGATCCAAAACAATCTACTGGCTTAGAATTTTATGCTATGCCAAGTGGTTGTTAGGCGGTTACAAATTTATGGCTCTGCTCACTATAAAAAAACAACATAGGGTTATCAAACTTTTTTTTCCGGTAGTAATTATATTACTGTTAGGAATGTACGTGATTACATCCGCCGACGCCCAAACAACTAAAAGCAATAAAGTCATACACACTGTTGGAAATCCAGCTACAACTCCTGCTGCTCCAAGTGGTTCACCTACCCCCCCTCCGATAATCTCTCCTGACGCAATCTGGCCAACCCGCAGAGGATATGTTATTTATGATAGTTTTGTTCTGACTCATCCCAATTTAAAAGCGATTGATTTAAATGGCGTTGATACAACAGATGACATATTAGCAACCCACGATGGATTAGTAATATATGCCGCATGGGAAGGAACTGGCACTCCACCCATTAATGGAAGTTATGGAAATGTTGTACTAGTTGCATCACAAACAGATAATATTATAACCTTATATGCCCATATGTCACAAATATTAACGCAAAAAGGAGCAACGGTTACCAAAGGACAAGTTATTGGAAAAGTAGGAGGCACCTCTTCTAATGGTCAATATGCTGGTAAAATACATTTACATTATGAGCATCGGTTGAAAAATGGCGGATATGGGGTTATTGGCCAACCAGCGCCAGCGTTAGCGCCCCCAATATTACCGAAAATAATTCCAGACAGATGTGCAAGTATTGCAGCATGTAACGCAAGATGGTAAAATAAAAGTATTATGTTTGAATCATTGAAAAATAAAATCGCATCAATGGATAGGACATTAGTCTTAGGACTTCTGAGTGTATTTGGGGGATTCTTAGTTTTGATTCCTATTGTACTATTTATTTTTTCGTTGCAAAATCGAAAACAAATTTCTCAATACCCTACTCCTACCATAATTCCCTCCCCAACCGCATATAAAAGAAACACTGTGCTTCCTACTCAAAATCAAGGATTTGTATTACCTCAAAATTCAGATATCAAATATACTGGCCCCCTTATTTCAAATCCTGCAAGCGTACCAATCTACTCAGAAAATGGAGAACATATGACGCAAGCCCAAGCGTCTAGTATTGCGCGCCAATTAAATTTTACCGGGTCACCTACTCAATTTAAAAACGGACAAGGCAATACTGTTTTGGAATGGAAGAATCAAAATTATGACTTAATGATTGAACTTGAAGTAAATACTGTTTCATTAAATAAATTATTAAACGCGCAGGGAAGTCCAAACCAGTCACTTACAAATCAACAAGTATTGAGTGTGCTCTCGCCTATTATTTCAGCAATTGAAAATAAACCAATTACCTTGAATGACTCAAATACCAATATTCGAAATAATCCTGACTATCCTGATGTTATATCTATTCAGATTTTTCAACAAACCGATGGGGTTCCAGTTATTGCAAGCAGTACCCAATTTAAAAATATTGTCCACTTTAATAAACAAAGTAACCTTATCGAACAACTTCAATATCAGGTTTCATTCTCGAATTCATCAATTGGAGGGAAAAGTTTAAAAAACTTTTCTACGGTTATTACCCCAGACAATATTACCAAAGGCACTATTGTATCCATTACTCAAAACGAGAGTAGCCCAAGCCCCACCGGAATATTTACCTTAAAAAAAGCAAACTTCACCTCAGCGTATTTAGCATATATCGTAGATAGAAGCAGTTTGAATAAGACATATGTTCCCGCATATATATTTGAAGGAACAGGAGAAGTTAAAGAATTACCGAATCAAACATTTACTATTCTCTACATGATAAACGCAGCTCAAAACTAAAAAAAATCTCTTCTAATTGTTGTACCCATATTGGCACAATAAGGAGAAAAGTAGATTTATCTATCTCTTACAACTGTAGCTGTAATGTGGTCTAATTCTCTTTTTTTAAGTTTTTTTGAAGCATCCAAAATTTCAATTCCAATTAACTCTTTCCCAGCAAAATCAACAAGCAAATCTGTCCGTACTTCTTCAGTATGGGTGCTTTTTTTCTTGTCTGAAAGATATATATACACAGCATCAGCTGCGGGATCATAGCTTACTTTCATAATAACATCATTCTATATGGAACTTTTCTTTTTTACAAGCCAATGCAAAGTAATAATTACCAGCATACCTTCTTCTTGAGAAATAACAACTTTTAAATATTTTTTGCCCATATCTTTTAAGTATATATATATATTTCTCATCCCGTCCTTGGGTTATTTTATCTGGATTATGGACACATTCTTTTACAAAAGACTTTGATATATTTCTGAGGACAAGCATTTCCTGGGCATGTTTTGTGTAAATTATTTTCTCTCTCTATTAGCTCTGTACTCTGATGGGCATAATCAAATGAAGGAAGGAATCATCGTTTACAATCTTAAATACCCCCGGATTTAACGGCCCAGTCATTTCAAATGTCATTTCCTCTGAATCGATATGAGACAAAATATCAAGCACATACCGGGCGTTAAACGCGATTTCATTTTCCTCTCCTTGCACCTGGGCTTCTACTTCAACCGTGTTCTCTCCAACTGATGGCGTATTTGCAGATACTATGATTGCGTTGCTTTTCACTGCGAATTTGACTATATTTGCTGTTTCCCTCGCGAAAATAGAACATACCTTTACTGCTTTTTGTAATTCATCTTTTTGGAATACGACGCGGGTACTATATTCTGAGGGAATAATGCGTTCGTAGTTTGGAAATTCTGCTTCAATAAGCCTTCCAATTAAGGTAGTTGAATCCTCGATAAATAATACTTGGTTATTTTTGGTAGAAATGTAAAAGGAAATATTTGAGCCTCCATCTTTCATCAAAGAAATTTCCTTAAGAACTCGGGCAGGTATTAATAATGGTTTTTGCCATAACAACTGGCTGTCGGTATTTTTTAATTCTGATTGTTGATGTTTAAGTGATAAACGATACCCATCTGTTGCAACGAGTAACAATCCATTTGGTTCTCCTTCCTCTGGTATATCTTTTTTCATCAAAATGCCAGAGAGAGCGGGACGCGCCATATCAGCGCTTGCCGCAAATGCCACTTTATCAAAATCTGCTTGGGCGGTTTCTTTTTTTAATGAGGCAACCTCTATTCCTTTTTCATCATAGAGTTTGGGAAATTCATCTTTGGCAATTGTTTGGAACACACTTTTTGTTTTTTTACTCAATACTTCTAAAGTCGTATCTTTTGTTTGCAGGGTAATTTTTTCATGTGGTAAAGAGGCAATCAATTCAGAAAATACTTTTGCAGATACCGTAATTCCCCCTTCTTCACTTACTTCAGCAGGAATATCCATTTCAATTCCTATTTCTAAATCTGTAGCACTTAATTTTAACTTATTATCAGATGCCTCCAAAAGAATATTGAGTAAAACCGGCAGTTGGCTTTTTGAAGAAACCGCGTGGTTTAAAAATGGTAATTTTTTTTGTAAATGCTCTGAAGGTATTTGGAGTTTCATAGTTCTAAAAAATCCGAAGCACAAAACTAAAATAGTTAAAAGTTCAAAGTGAAAAGTTAAAAATTACAGTTTTTAATCCAAAATATTATCTGATATTAATAAAAGTACCTTAACTTTTAATTTTGTCATTGATCCCACTGCTGTGGGACACTTTGAACTTTTAATTAAACAATGTTTCGGATTGTCTTCTTTATATCTATTTGTAGTTGTAGTAGTGTATCGGGAAAAGTGGAAAAAAGCAAGAGGATGTTGCCAAATAAGGCTGATTGAAATGTGGGAAACCTGGGGACAATTTTTGGGATATCTTGGTTATAACTTTTTAACGTCTACTTATCCACAAAGTTATTCACGTAATGTCCGAGTTATCCCCAAGATATCCTCAGAGACTTTAGCCTTGATAGTCACTTGTTGTTCAACTTTATCCACACCGTACATAACTGTTGTATGGTCTCTGCCGCCAAGCATATTCCCAATCTCAACTAATGTCATCCCAAGCTCTTTTTTTAACAAATACATGGCAACTTGTCTTGCCCGAACGAGTAAAGCATCACGCTTGGGTCCTTTAATTTGGGTTGGTTTAATATTGTAAAACGTGCAGACGTGTTTGATGATATCGTCGGGGTGAAAATGCGTAGAGTTCTCTGATTTATTCACCGCTTTGGTGGCGAGGTCATTGGAAATATCTATTCCTTGCGTATGGGCTTGAGTAATGGTTCGAAGCAGCGCTCCTTCTAAGCTTCGTATATCTACTACTCCTTCTGCAATTGTTTTTGCAACTTCAATCGGAAGCTCTACCCCAAACTTTTTCGCTTTGATCATTAAAATAGCGGTTTTCAATTCAAAATCCGGGGGTTCAATATCTACGGTGAGTCCGCCGGAAAAACGGGAAGAAAGGCGCGCTTCAAGTTTTTTAATATCCTGGGGTGGTCGGTCAGATGAAAGGACAATTTGCGCCCCATTGTCTATTAAAATGTTAAAGGTATGGAATAATTCTTCTTGGACTTTATCTTTTCCGGCGAGAAACTGCACGTCATCAATCATAAGCAAATAGGCATTCCGAAAGCGCTTTTTCATGGTATGAGTTTGATTGGTTCGGATTGCCTCAACAACCTCATTGGTGAATTCCTCACTGGTTATATATATGATTTTCCGTGACGGGTCTTTTTGATACACGTCATTAGCAATTGCCTGCATAATATGGGTCTTCCCTACTCCGACTGGGCCATAGATAAAAAGCGGGTTATACATTTTTCCTAAGTGTTTTGCAACAGTTGTTGCGGACGTATAAGCCAGTTGGTTACTGGTTGAAACTGCTAAATTCTCAAACGTAAAATCCGGCCGCACCCGAGGCAAATGTCCAATCACAAGCGGTTTTGGCGAGTCTTGGGTTACAAAAAGCGGCGCGTCTTTTATGAGCGGTGTTGTTGTCTGTCCCTGTGGATCAATTGTTTTAACTACAAATAGCACATTAATATCTCGCTGTGTTTCTTTTTTGAGGATTTCCTCAATAAGCGGTTGGAATCGTTTTTGGATTAAATCAATAATCATCGGGGATGGCCCGGCAATTGTCGCAATGTCATCTTCTAATGACAAAAGAGCGGTATTATTAAAAAGCGTAAAAAAAGTAGCCTGAGATAATTTTGTTTTAACGACTCCCAGTATAATATTCCACAGTGTTTCTCGATCACTAGTCATATTTTCACCTTAGGTTTCTATGCTATGCATCTAATTGCGAATCTCAACGCAGAACCACACAAAAAGAGAGATGAAGATTATTCTTTTCAAAAAATGTAAGTATTGCGAGTTTACCGATGTGGAAAAAAAGTGTCAAGAGGAGGAAGTGGATAAAAGTAGAACAGAATAGAAATTGGTGCTTTCTTCCTGTTTCTCCTCCTATTCTTATTTATTTCTAAAACCTGTGAAAAATTTGCAAATCGTACCTTCAAAACCCCTTTGTGACCTCTTCATTTACAGATGTATCCTTTTTTGGTATACTAAGGAGCATGGAAAAGTTTGTTACCCTGAAAAAAGTAAAGCGAAAAAGAAAACATGGGTTTTTAAGTCGAGCAGCTGACCATGGTGGCTCAAAAGTTTTGAAACGCCGAAGAGAAAAAGGCCGCAAGCGATTAACGATATAATGTTACTGAGAAGTTATGGTTTCGCTCAGGATTGAATTTTTTCTTGGACCGCGTCAAACGCGGCTTTGCACGATCAGGCATCTATATTTACGAAGACTTGCCTGCTAAGTTTGACTTGGTCGTCCAGCGAAAAAATTCAATCCTTCGCTTACTTTTTCTGTTCACCGATTTTTTGAATGTTGAAAAAACAATTTCGCTTGAACGTAAAACAATATTATTCATCACACACGCCTATTACCAATCGTACCGCTTCTTTTTTTAGGCTTCGGTTTTCACAAAATGGCTTAGGGTATAATCGATATGGGTTTGTAGTATCGAAGCGAGTTGATAAAACAGCAGTAGGACGAAATCGGGCAAAGCGGCTGTTACGAGGGTGCATAGAAAACCTTTCAGAGCAAATGAAGCCTGGATATGATATGCTATTTATTATCCAAAAACAGTTTATCCATGACGAAAGCATCACTATTTGTAATGAAGTAAAATCTGTCCTAGAAAAAGAACTTATATTATGAAAACATTTGCGCTTTTTCTCATTACGCTTTACCAAGGAATTATTGTCCCTATTTTAAAACAGTTCCTGGTAACTTCAGACTTATGTCGGTACAATCCTTCTTGTTCAGAATATACTAAGCATATGATCCAACGGTATGGAGTATTTAAAGGCTCATCGTTAGGGCTTTTGCGGATCAGCAAGTGCTGGTAATGTATTATGGGAAATATATTTTCATTATTATTCTTTAACCCAATTATTAATTTAATCGTCGTCATTATCCATGGGTTCGATTTTATTCATGTTCCCGGAGCATTGGGTCTTGGAATCATTGCTCTTACCGCATTAATTCGGTTAGCGCTCTATCCATTAAACCATTCACAACTTCGGTCTTCCCAGAAAATGCAAAGCCTCAACCCTAAAATACAACAACTCAAAGAGCGCCATAAAGCTGACAAGCAACAACTACAAGTTGAAACGATGAAACTATATAAAGAGCACGGCGTAAACCCAGCGGCCGCTTGTGTGCCAACCCTCATTCAAATCCCTATTCTTATTGGGTTATACCAAGCCATTTTAACCTTATTTAATTCCAAGGGTGGATTGCATACCATTAATAATGTTTTGTATAAATTTGTTCCGCCGCTTGACCATCTTCCTGACCCGCATTTTCTCGGGTTTAATTTAGCCAACCAACCTGCTGAGTTTGTCAAGTATGGGTCGCTATTGTTGCTTATTCCGGTAATTACCGCGGGATTGCAATTTATCCAAGCAAAAATGATGGCTCCTCAAGCGGTAAAACCATACCCTTCAGATTCTCCAAAAGAAAAAAAGCAAAAGTCAGAAACAGAGGACGCAATGAACATGATGCAGTCACAAATGATTTACATGATGCCGCTGATGATAGGCTTCTTTTCATGGCAACTTCCGATCGGTCTTGCCCTCTACTGGAATACTATGACAATTTTTGGTATACTACAACAGTATCAAATCCAGGGACTCGGCGGATTGGCCGGCTGGAAGGATAGATTAGACCAATGGACAAAAAACAAGAAAAAGTAATCCACAAAACAATTGACGCTTTATTAAAGCACCTCGGAATCTCCGGAGATTTTTCATATGAAATACAAGATGACGTTATCCAGGTAGTCTTAGAAACAGAAGACAGTGGCATGGTTATTGGCTATCATGGAGAAGTGTTAGAGGCGCTTCAACTTATTTTATCATTAGCAATTTCTAAGAAGCTAGGAAATTTTATTCGCGTATCTGTTGAAGTTGGCGATTATAAAAAGAATCGGACCGAATGGTTGCAAAATTTGGCCCAGCAAGCAAAGGATCGCGCGCTTGCGGAACAAGGCGAAGTCGCGTTAACTAATTTAAAATCTTGGGAACGCCGCGTCATCCACTTAATTCTCCAGGAAGACAAAGAAGTAGTCTCTGAATCAGCCGGCGAAGGAAGAGATCGAAAATTAGTTATTAAGCCACGAGTATAAATTCTGGTTTAGTTTAAAGTTCAAAGTTTTGTCATTGATTCTACTGCTGTAGGAAATTTTGTACTGTAACTTTGCACTTTGCATTTTGAACTTTTAACTTGAAACGCTTCACATTTCGAATTTCGAATTTTCTCTTCTTACTCATTATTCTCCTCTTGCCTTCTCAACTTGGAAAACATTTTTGGCCACCTTTTTCTCAAGTGATTGGGGTTCGAATCGATTATCTCTCCCCAACTCTGTATGCGACTGATATTTTGATTTGTTTGCTTTTTATAGTGTGGATGATCTCTCTATTAAGAATTTCCAATTTCAAATATCAAATATCAAATATCAAATCTAAAACTTCCCTGCCAATTTTTTATACATGCTTAGTTCTTGGTATCGGAATTGCTCTATCCGCACAACCATTGTTGGGACTCTATGGATATATGAAGCTGGCTGAAATGGCATTCCTCAGCCACTATACTGCAAGGCATGTGTTTAAGACCATTTCATTCCACAAAATTCTTCTTCTCTTTTCGTGCGCTGTGCTTTTTGAATCACTGCTTGCGATTGCCCAGTTTTATCATCATGGATCGATTGGTGGTATATTCTATTGGATTGGAGAACGGACTTTTACCGGCCAAACGCCTGGAATTGCAAACGCTTCAGTGCAAGGAGTATTGCTACTTCGTCCCTATGGAACTTTTCCTCACCCCAATGTACTAGCAGGATTTTTGGTGATTGGAATGACACTGATTAGTTCAAAGATCAAAATACACAGTTCAAAGTTTGAAAAAATATTGTTTGGTTTATCCCTTGCGATCGGTACCATTGCATTACTTTTGAGCATGAGCCGGGTTTCGATTGGGTTGTGGGCGGTTATTCTTGTTTTTTATCTGGTAAAGCCTTTGTTTAAATATGCATCATCCACTCTGTCATCGCGAGGAAGAACGACGAAGCAATCTAGTTTTATTCGCACTTCTGCGCTCAGTAAAAGATTGCTTCGCTCATACTTCGCTCGCAATGACAATAATAAACAAAGCATACATAAACTGAAAAAGTTTCAATTTTCAGGCCTTATCTTGGTATTTATTATTAGTATTGCAATAATTGTCTTTTTTACGCCGCTGCGGTTTCGCTTGATGGAAATTTCTCTTACTGAAGAAGCTGTTGTTATCCGAACAGAATTGATGGCTGCTACCTTTCGTATGGTCATAGACCATCCATGGCTTGGGGTGGGCCTGAATAATTTTTTAGTCACCCTCCCCTCTTATGTACGGGCGGTTTCTATTCAATATATTCAGCCAGTTCATAGCATCTATCTCTTAGCATTGGCAGAAATAGGCGTTGCAGGATTTGTTGTTTTTTGTTGGTTTCTACTCAAAAGTTTTCATAAAGCGCAACCTTTTATTCAACTCCTCTTAGGCATAATCCTGATAACTGGTTTCTTTGACCATTATTGGCTTACGCTTCAACAGGGACAACTGCTTTTTGCATTCGTTTTAGGACTCTGTTGGACTAGTCTTCATGCTGCAAAAAGATTAAGGAGATAATTCAGTTCTCGGTTCTCAGTTTACCAGTTTAAAACTGAAAAACTGACAACCGACAAACTTAGATCTGAAAATCGAGAACTGACATCTGACATCTGATAAATTTCTGCTACAATTTCTGTATGCCGCAGAAACGTATTGCAGCCAATACAGTATATCAACTCCTTACCCGCATTATTTCTTCTGGGATTGGACTTTTTATCACTTTTTTAATCGCAGGATATTTACATTTGGGTGGGTATGGAGAATTTACCACTATTACTACGTTTGTCGGGTTGTTTTATTTGCTCCTTGATTTTGGATTGAATGCTATTTTTCTGCAGCATGAAATAACTCCTCAACGGTTTTTAAGCTTATTCTACTTTCGAATACTGCTTGCTCTTGTACTCATCATAATCGTAAACACGATTGCGTTTCTCTTACCGGACCGAACCGTATTTGGCGGATTTACCTCACAAACTCGTTTGGGAATCGCCATATTTTCCCTGACCCTTTTGTTCCAATCAATCCAATTATCTGCGTCTAGCCTCTTCCAAAAAAACTTACGCTACGATTTTTCGTTATGGGCAACACTCGGGGGGAGCATTGCGACATGTTTGGTAATTATTGGTTTTATTACGCTTTCTTATCCCCTGCCCTCTTTGCTGGTTGCGTACGGTATTGGGGCGGCTGTTACTGCAGGTCTGATGCTCTATTTTATAAAACAGCCGTTAACCCCAATAACCATAGACAAATCATTTATCACGCAAATAACAATCAACAGCCTCCCCTTAGGCCTCATGTTATTATGCAACTTGATCTATTTTCGAATCGATGTCATGTTGCTTTCCTTATTACGTACTCCCATAGATGTCGGTATTTACGGATATGCCTATAAGTTTTTTGATTTTTTCATTGCAGTTCCGCTATTTCTTTCAAATTCGCTCTATCCTTTACTACTCCAATCTTCGAAAAATAGCCAAAAATTCCTTTTGGTCATCCGCAAGTACATGCCTATATTCATAGGATTATCGTTCCTTATCGTTATTCCCGCATGGATTCTAGCTCCGCTCATTGCCTGGGTTCGGCCAGAATTTATAGAATCAGTGAGCCCATTTCGGATTTTACTCCTCTCTCTCCCCTTTTTCTTTGCCACCAGTTTGTTACAATGGGTGCTCATTACTCTTAAACAGCAAAAATATTTGTTTTATATCTATGCAATCTCAACGGTTTTTAATATTCTCTTAAATATATGGTTTATACCGGTTGCATCGTATCATGCATCAGCTATAATAACAGGAGTATCTGAAGCTCTCGTTTTCGGATTGCTGGTCGTAAAATTTATGTGGGCTCAAAAAAATATGCAACATGGTAGATGAAAACAGCATTTCAATTTTTACCGATGGAGGAAGTCGTGGAAATCCAGGACCAAGCGCTGTTGGAGTGTATGCAATTGATTCAAGTGGAAATATCCTCTTCCAGTTAGGAAAAAGACTCGGACGTGCTACCAACAATATTGCAGAATACACCGCAGTTTTGGAAGCACTTACGTGGCTATCTTCCTACGGAAGTTCTCAAAAAATCTCGGTCAATTTTTATTTAGACTCGCAATTAGTGGTTTCGCAAATTAACGGGTTGTGGAAGGTGAAAAACCCAGAATTATTAGCATTATTATATAAAATTCGGGAAAAAGAGGCTGGTATAAAGGCAGAAATTCGGTATAATCATGTGCCTCGCGAACAAAACAAACAAGCAGATAAACTCGTAAACATGGCTCTGGACAACAAAATATAACTTCTTATGAAACCTCTCCTTATTTCATCTGAAAAAAAAGAATCTTTGCATAAAGACTCCATTCTCATTATTGATAAGCTCGGAACGCTGGGACCGCTGCTTGCCGCAATCTTGCAAAAAGATTTTACGGTGGTGTTAGTAAGTAATCAACCATTCCCCTCCTCAAGCATAAAAGCTGGAATTCACGTGGCCATAGACCGAAAAGCGCCACTTATTCCCAATTTTACGTATTCATTCCAGTTTGTTATCTATAATGGCGAACGCCAGATACGCGAGTTTATTCCACAGCTGTTAAAAAAAGCAAAAAAAGACAATGGCAAAGTTGTTTTTGTGATATCCCGCGAACATTGTACGCCTGACGTGCTGAACCAGCTGTTAATGTCCCCTTTTGGGTTGGTAGTGGTTGTCGGAGACATTTTTAAAAAATCAGGCGTAGTAGACAAACGGTCATTAATAAATACCTATTTGTACCAAGCGTTATCAACCGGCAAAATCAAAGTCCCCAATCAAGGCACCGAATCCACATACCCAGTTGTTGGAGATGATGTATTAGCAGGGTTAATAACAATTGCCTTTGGAACAGCGCGTGGGGTAAAATTATTTTATTTATTTCCTCATTATCCACCCACAGAATTATCATTGGCCCACATGATGCAAAAGATAGATCCAGACCTCTTGATTGATTTTTCTAAAATTCCTATAAAACGAAAGCGCATTGATATTCCGCACGGCGGAGAGTATTTGTTGTCAGATCGGTATAATCTCTTGGATAAATTAAAATCACTGGGAGTTTTGCAAAAGAAAAAAGTCGCACAACAAGCAACAATACACAAAGTGGACGAGACTCCCGCAGAAAAAAAATCGTTTAGTCTCTGGACTCCGTTTTTTGTGGTTATAATTTTTTCCCTGGCATTATTAGTTATTCCAATTGGGGTTATGGCCGCATCAACAGGAATTGGGATCTCTTTAGTAAAATCTGCCAGAACAGCTTTTGAATCAGGCCATATTACTGCAGCGAAACGCGCCGCTTCAGGGTCGAAAGCGTTTTTTGGCCTGGCAGCGCACGTCTCAGAAGCGGTGATGATTGAAGCATCCGCAATAGGCAAGCGGGATGAGATCGTGGCAGTTCGTAATAGTCTCACCATGGCAAAAGAAGGCGCTGACGCATTTGTATCGCTTTTGCAAGCTGCCCAAGCTGGGTCAACCCTGTGGCAAGGGAAAAGCAAAGATCCGAAAGCGGATTTTACGACCATAACGCAATCAGTTAAACAAGCACTCGCGTTAATCCAAAAAGCAGAATCGGATTATGCTGCGGTAAAGGACAAAAATTCCATGGTGCTTATGTATAGTTCGTCAGGCAAAGAATATGCCTCATTGCTGGGAACATTACAAAAAATGGATACCCTTATGAGCCTCACTGAAGATGCACTTGATGTAGCTCCACGCATATTAGGATTTGAAGGAAAAAAAACCTACTTGTTGGTATTTCAAAACAATATGGAACTGCGGCCAGGCGGGGGACTCATTGAGTCGTACGCATTAGTAAGTTTTGAAAATGGCAGTATTTCAGAGTTTAAAATCCATGACGTCTCTGATGCCGATGGGCAGTTGAAAGGGCACATCGAACCGCCATATCCAATTCGAAGGTATGTACCATCAACGCATTGGTTTATGCGGGACAGCAATTTTGATATTGACTATCTGAAAAATGCCTCTAAAACAGCCTATTTTCTCAACCTTGAATTAGGGCAGGCAGTTGATGGAATCATCTCAGTTGACAGTACTATGATAAAAAATCTCTTAGGAGTAGTCGGGCCAGTATATCTCCCAGATTTTCAAGAAGAGGTAACAACGGAGAACATGCAATCGTTGATCCAAGCTCATACCGAAAAAAATCCTGGATCAGCGTCAGCACAAAAAAAAGATTTTGTGCGTTCATTAATTGTGGTGATTGAGCAAAAATTGTTAGAAGGAAAAAACTTTTCATACCTCAAGCTAGCAGAAGCACTCAATAAGTCGTTAGTTGAAAAACATATGCTGTTTGCCTTTGCGCAACCAAGTATCCAAACTATTTTTACGGTCAACAGGGTATCTTCAACGCTGTGGGATGACCGGAGCAGCACAGCGAATTCTGCGCAGGATTTTTTCGGTTTAAGCGAAGCAAATGTAGGGAGCAATAAGGCAAATGCGTTTGTCAAACGCAAAATCGACCATCATGTATTTTTAGATACGAGTGGCAAGCTTTCATCGCAAGTATCAGTGAACTATAAAAACACCAGTACCGGATGGCCAGGAGGAGCGTATAAGACATATGTGCGGTTTGTATTACCTACAGGAAGTGTACTAACGGACGTAACCATTGATGGGCGGGAACAACAACTCACCGCAGCGGTTACCGACCCTCAGCTCTATGAAAAAACAAATTTTAAACCACCTAAAGAGCTTGAAGTAGAAAAAATAGAGGAGCAAGATAAAACCGTGTATGGATTTTTAGTGGTTGTTCCAGCCAACTCTTCGTCGACCGTAACAATTTCATATAGCCTTATGCAAAAACTGCCGAGCCAGCCGACTGCGGCCTATGCGCTTCGGGTGTTTAAACAACCCGGGACAGAGGATGACGCGTATACGTTTACGTTGAATTATCCGCAAGATTATACTGTACTCAAGTCTTCAGAACCAGTAAAAAACGCCGGGGAAAGTATCTCTTGGTCAACTGATTTATCAACTGATAAAGATTTGCAAATTACGTTAGTAAAACGTTAGAACCTTTTCTGTCAGCGTAGTTTCGCGTTCCCAGAAGGATTACGCAAAACAACGCAAATAGTGAGGTTTTGAAATAGATTCTAGAAGTGAAAGATGGTTTCAAGTAAATGAATTACTTCGTAAAAACCCCAGATGGCAATTCCCACAAATGCCAACCCACCAAAGAGGAGAACCAATGGTTTTTGGACGAATTGGACGGTTTTTTTCGGTGAGAGAAACAGCGCAATATTAAGTATCATATGCCCCAAAAATACCCCGACTGCAAACCCATAGACATTAATAATTGAAAAGAGAGGAATATATCCGGCAAAATCATCCAGGCCTAAAATAAAAGGAATTGAAAACGCAAAAAACATCAACTGCATCCATGGCATAGTTTTTATTCTTGTTAATCCTACATGCGGGACAAGTATGTTTAAGAGGGGAGAGAAAAGCTTATTTATCCGTTCAAGAATCGCATTCAAAGTTCCAATCGGTTTATTAAGAACCTCAAGCATATCAGATTCTGCTTTGCAGAATTCCTCCAAGCTCTCCTGTGCCATTTTTAACAATACTAAAGAAGCAAGTAAAATCATGATTGCCATTAAAAGCGGTACTTCCCGAAAGAAATTCCAAATGGTTAAGACTACCAGGGTTCCGAGTCCATTCCCAATTGCAGTTCCGAGTTCTATGGCAATGCGTTTTTTCCAGCCGGGGTTTGAACGCATCAGGTTGCCGATAAAAATGCCAAAATCAACAGAGGTTTTTAAATAAATAATGAGCCCAACAAGTATGTCTGGAAGATGCAGGTGCAAGAGAATATGCTCTTTAGCGGGAAATAAATTTAAGATGGTGAGAAACCAATACAATAACAACCACAAGCCAAAAAAGGTTACGGCGGTAAGCACGATTGGAACTAGTTGCTCTTTATAGAGGTTTCTCATTTCTTTTTGGGGAGAAAAGATTTTACTGCTGCGAGTGCTTCCTGGCGTTGTTCTTTGGTTTTGAGCAGATGATAAAATCCTGGCGCAACTGAGGCAATAATAATAATGCCAATAATCGGAAGCAAGTAATGGTCAACATTGGGAATGGCTCTTCCTAGATAATACCCAGCAACGGTTACCCCAATTGCCCAGAAAAACGCGCCAATGACATTATAGAAAATAAACATGCGGTAATGCATTTCTGCAATCCCTGCGGCAACGGGGGCAAACGCCCGGATGACTGGAACAAATTGAGCTAAGACGATAGTTTTACCCCCATGTTTCTCATAAAAAGCATGGGCTTTTTTTAAGTGGCCTTTTTTAAAAAAGAACGTGTCTTTTTGTTCAAAGAGTTTGCGACCGAATCGGTGGCCAATAAGATACCCAATGGTATTTCCGGAAATTGCGGCAATAAAACAGCCAATTGCCAAAATCCAGATATTTAAAAATCCTTGAGAAGCTAAAAACCCTGCGGTAAATAGCAAACTGTCGCCAGGAAAGAAAAATCCAACCATTAAACCAGACTCAGCAAAAATAATAGCAAAGACGCCTGCGTAACCAACGGTTTTAATGAGTTCGGCGATATTAAACATAGTTTCCATTATAGCAGAAATAGGAATTTCTATCTTAGAATTTGTGGAAAGTTAAAAGCAGTTTTTAATGCAAAGATTTGAGCGCCTCTATGCCAGGAAGGCTTCCTTGTTCAATGAATTCAAGCATCGCCCCGCCACCGGTGGATACATGACTAATAGTATGAAGATATTCTTTTTTAGAAATTGAAGCGAGTGTGTCTCCGCCTCCAACCAGTGAATATGCATGAGTAGCATGGGCTATGGAGTAATAAATAAAATCCGTGCCTCTACTAAATGTGGCTTGTTCACAATATCCTAATGGCCCGTTCCAAATTATCGTGTGTGAGTTGTGAATAACTTTTGCAAAATGGGCTTGCGTTTCTGGGCCGACGTCATAGATGGTAAACATATCAGGAATTGAATTCACCGAAAATACCAGTCCTTTACCTGTTGGTCCATTCATACTTCCGACAACATCTACTGGCAAGAGGAGTGATTTATTATGGTTACGGGCAAATGTTAAAAGCTTTTTTGCATGGGGAAGTTCTTCTTTCTCAACAAAACTTCTCCCTACGTTTTTGTTTTGGGCAAGTAAGAACGTGTTGGCGAGCGCTCCACCTAACAAAATCGTATCTGCAAGATTCATGAGCTTGGAAAGAAATGCAATTTTTGTTGAAATTTTTGCGCCCCCAACAATTGCTGTTATGGGAGGGTTTGCTTTTTTTAAAACCGTTGCAATTGCGTCGAGTTCTTTTGTGAGTAACAGTCCAGCATAGCTGGGCAAAAATTTGGGAATTCCTACAACTGATGCATCTGGCCGGTGGCATACGCCGAATGCATCATTTACAAAGACGTCTGCAAGTTGCGCAAGACGTTTTGCAAATTGTAAGTCATTGTTTTGTTCACCTTCATAAAATCGAATGTTTTCCAAAATAAGTATTTCATGCTCTTTTTGGTTCCGTAATTGTTGTTTCCCCAAGGAAGATTCGAAATCCCCAACAAGCAGGACTTTATATTTCGGAAGATATTTTTGGAGGCGTTTAATGACCGGAACGAGAGAATGGGCAGTATCACGTTTTTTGGGCCGTCCTAAATGGGAAATAAGAATAATCTTATTTTTGTTGGTTAATAAATGGGTAATAGTAGGGAGTACTTGCGTAATACGGGCATCATCAGCAATTCGTCCTTGTTTGGTAAGTGTAACATTGAAGTCCACGCGCAAGAGTACTTTTTTGTCTACTATTGACGTTTCATCGACAGTCTTGATGGTATGGTTCCTTCTTTTCATAATCAGAAAAATGAAATAAGTTCTTGTATATTCGTTGGGCTTCCGAAAAACGCCGGGACTCTCTGATGAATTGTTTTAGGCTGAATCAGCAGAGGATCAGAATCAGAACTGTACGATTTTCCACCTGCTTGTTGCAGAATAAACGCTATTGGATTTACTTCAATCATGAGACGCAATTTTCCATCTGGGTGTTTTTTGTCTGTAGGGTATAAAAAAATGCCGCCTTTCAATAGGGTTCGGTGAATATCTGCAATCAAAGAGCCAACATAGCGTGCTTTATAAGTGCGTTGATTCTTAAGATGGGTAAGGTATTTTTGAATTGGTTCGTCATATAAGTGTTCATATGCTTCATTAATTGAGTATATGGTTCCTTTTTGTGGAATTTTCATTGATGGGTGGGAGAGGAGAAAACTTCCAATGGACGGATCAAGCGTAAAGCCGTTTACGCCATTGCCAAACGTATACACAAACATAATGCTTGAGCCATAAATAATATAGCCTGCGGCGAGCTGTTTTGTCCCTTTTTGTAATAAGTCGCTGTTTTTGTGGTAAATTGAAAAAATAGTTCCAATTGGGCTATTGGTATCAATATTCGATGAACCATCTAATGGGTCAAGATACACAATATAATTTCCGGCATGGGATTTTTGTACCATAATTGGTTTCTTTTCTTCTTCAGAAATAATTGCGTAGACTTGTCCGCTTGCGGTAAGGGTTTCGATTAAGAGGGAATTACTAAAATCATCAAGTTTTTGTATTTCTTCTTCATAAACGTTTTTCCGTCCGGTTTTTCCTAAAATATCAACCAAGCCGGTAGCTTTAATGTGGCTTCCTATAATCTTTGCAGCGTTTTCTAGTTGCGTGAGCAAGATCGTAAAGCTTCCTGACGCGTGTTTTGCATTTCGTTCTTCGCGCAAAATGTAATCAGTAAGTGTCGGTACATAGTTAAGCATACTTGTCAATTATTTTTCTTTTCTGAGTTATTTGTAGCTTTTCAAAGAGAAATACAAATTGTTTTCGGAGTTCGTTAAGGATTGGTTGTTTTTCTTTTTGGGAAAGCGTCCACAGATTTTCTTTAAACGGCCCTAATGCTTTTTTCCGGCATTTATAGATGAATTGTTCATCTGACCAATCTGGTTCGCGCTCTTTTTGCAGGTTGTCTGATATCCACTGGTACATAGTTTTCCGAAGAGCATCGGGCATATGGTCATAGACAATATTTTGAAATCCTGTTGCCAAGTGAATTTCCAATGTATTATTTTTGGGAAACTCACCAAAAAGCTCAGGCGGAAGCGTTGACGCGCCATGCTGCACAACCCCTCCCAATGTGTACTTTCTGGCAACTGCGCCGACTTTGCGTATGACATTAAAATCCAGTTTCACATCTGCCATTTTACCGTTTGGAAGGGGAATGCCACCATGGCTCGTGCCGGTTTGCACACTAATTTTGCCAATACCGTTTTGCTCTTTTTCATCAATCAGGGATAAATAGCCATCCATAAAAGCTTGCAGGTCTTGGGGTGTGCTATTTTTTCCGCCAATATGTCCAATCTCAGCGCCTATTGAAATAATCGTATCTTTGGGCTGATGTTTGCGAATATGATAGGTGAGTTCAGCAGTAACTTCGTAATTATCTGTTTGTTGCAAATCTATGGTTTTTTCTTCCAGGTTCACTAAGGTTGAGGCATCAATATCAATGTTATAAAATTGCGCTTTGAGGGATTCGTCGATAAGCTTTTTTATGACATTTATTTCTAGTTTGGGGTCTTCTTTAAAACGGCGTTTGCTTAATTGATAGTGGTCTCCTTGCAAAAATACCGGTCCTTTATACCCAGTTTTTATTGCCGCGGCAAGCACGACTACGGTATATTCATCAGGTTTTTGATCGGTGTATTCTATTTCAGACCGCGCAATTTCAAATACTACTGGACCAAGTTGAAGGGTTTTTGCGAGATCAAAAACAATTTGCGCAGTATCATAGGTAAGGGTTCGAATATTGCAGGCAGGAACCGTAAAGGTGTGTTCTATTTTGCCTTGTCCAATTGCTCGGTATATCGAATTAATTGATGCTGGATAAATTCCCGCAGATTGAGCAATTTGGCGAATGAGCATGCGGCTTTCCTTTTTGAGTTCTTCATCTTTTGAAAAAACAGCTTGGAAAATAAGGTTATCAATAATTTTTTCTTGGACGAGAGAGGGATTCTGTATGGTGACCGCATTTGCTTTGGCAGTAAGAGATCCTTCAAGTAATTCTGTAAAAGAACTCAGCATAATCAATTCGTTCGCCGCACCGGTTTTTCTCATTGGTTCACGTGCATTATAAAAAGGAATCATTGGTTATTGCTTGACGCGAAAAAAACAAAATGCGGACAGAGTAAGGTTTATGAAGAGATTAATTGTGCTGCACCCAGCAGAGAACTTTGTTCAATTAGTATAAATTGAACATGGTGGGGAGTAAGAAGCGTGATTTGTTCCTCAACCGTTTTTTTATATTGGAACCCCTGCCAAAAAAGACTGCCTTCCATCACAAAAGTCATATCTGACTTTTTGAAATCAGCAATTCCTGCAATCTGACAGGCAACAAGCGCTGCGGATCGGCTCAATATATTCAGTGCAAGGGTGCCTTTTTCCGTTTGGTCATGTTCTGCCAATTCGTTTAATTCTTCAGTAGAGGAAAGGGGAGATCCAGAAAGGTTTTTTTGTTGGCTCAAAATATTAAAATGTTTATACAAATATGCCCCCGCAGTTTCTTTTTCAAAAAGCGCTTTTCCGGGATTTGCAGATTCAGCATCGATCAGCTTTGCCGCTTCACTGAGAGGAAATTTATCGAAATTGGCTGCTTCTAAATTCACAATGGTATTTTTTTCGGTGAAATACGCAAAGTTTAACCCGGTTCCCACAATGCCGCCGGCAAGGTTGTTCCACGGAAATTGTGCCAACCCGGAAAGTAACAGGCAGATCGTATCATTGGCAACAGAAACATGGAGGATTCTTTGATCTTTCAGGTGTTGTTCAATTTCTAACCCTACTTGTTTGCCGACAAGATTGGTAAACGTATTTTCTTTGGTGCCGGAGCGTAAGGTTCCATCTAGTTTACCTTCTCGAAAAACCGGTTGGAGCGGATAGGCAAAGTTCAAGGCAAGGGTGTCAACGTCAGGGTCAAGTTCTTTTTGAATAAAGGTAAATAAATCTTCAGCGGACTGAAAGTTCGGCTGTGGTTTTTCTTCTTGAGAAAGAATTGTAATTTTCTGTCCCTCTTTTTGCGCAAGGGCTTTTTTACAGATACTTCCTCCAATGACGAGTACTTGGAATTTTACCTCAGCCGTGATAAGTGGTTCAAAGGCAAGCGGGTGTGACAAATAGGAAAAACTCGAAGGATTGTTTAATGACGCATCAGTGATCTCTTTAATGACTGTATTTTTTATTACCGATAAGTCGCGAATCTCCATGAATATTATTATAGAGCATACACTCTCAATTTATTGTTTCAAATTGATGAATGCCGAGATAATTGGATTTGATACTCGATTCAAATCTGCATCAGTCCAAGAATCTACTATTTGTATTGCGGTGAATAAAGCATTTCCAGATTCGCGTTATCAGGTTGCCAAGGAGTGACAGGTTATGGAGGACCTGAGTTTAAAGGAAAGTTCAAGCAAAGTTACATTGAATCATTTAATAGAATTCTGAGAAAAGAATGTTTAGGGTGGGGTAATTACCATCCAAAAGATATTCCTCAGATGAACAAAGACCTCACAGAGTATTACCACTCCAAACGTGTTCACTGCTCCCTTAATATGCAAACACCTAGTGATATCCTAAAACAATTTAACTTAATGGCGGATATTTAAATGTACATAAGATCATAGGTAATGAATAACCTAGAGAAATATTATTTTTTTGCGCACAGCATTTATGGCTATGGTATAATTACTCAGCAATGAATGACCACAAAAACAAACTAATCATTTTTGATTTTGATGGAGTTTTAGTTGATACAGAGTATACAACATTTAGTTTTTATAAAGAAATTTTACCTGTATATGGAATAACCTTAAAGGAAGATGATTTTCGATACAAAATTGGCAGAAAATCTATAGATTTCTTTAAAGACGTCCTAGGTGAAAAGTTTGATCAAAAACTTGTTGATGAACTAGTAGAAAAAAAAAGATCAGCCTTTCTTGAGGATATTAAAAAGTATGTAAAACCTGTGTCTGGGTCTTTTGAGTTACTTGAGGCATGTTGGCATGCAGAATTAAAAATGGCTATTGGGTCACAAAATGAAAAACCGCTCATTCAAAAGTCGTTGGATATATTTGATATTAGGAAATATTTTGAAACAACAACTTCTTTACAAGATATTATAAACAAAAAACCAAATCCAGAAGTATTCTTTCTAGTTACTAATACTGTAGGAATCTCTCCATCTCAATCAGTAGTAATTGAAGATGCGCCAGTAGGTATAGAGGCCGCAAAAAATGGGGGATTTAAAGCAATTGGTATTACAACGTCTTTTTCTCGTGAAAATTTTGTCCTTGCTGATTTAATTATTGACTCTATGAAAGAAGTAAATCCAGAATTTCTCAGGAACTTTAAAGTTTAAAAAATAAGTTATAACTGAGGCACTGCAGGAATTTTAAGTAAAACTTCGTTACTGTTATCTACTGGTGTATCTACTGCAGAACCGTATTGCGTAAAATACCTATTCTCAAAACTTTGAGTCAAATTAAATCTTTCCAGTGCAGCACTCCCTGCGCGCTGTTGATCTCGTCCTAATAGGCGTTCACGTCTTTTCTTGGGATGCGCATTTACATATAAGATATGATCTCCGTTTTTCGGTAAATGAGCTGTGGCAACGCCCTCAAATACAACTACCATTCCTTTTGGATCTGGTTCTACCTTTAATTCACCAGTTAACTGACCTTTATCTGCCCGGTTATAGATATTTTTTAGATGGATAGTTTTTCCCTCTCTGAGATTGTCGAGCGATTCTGCCGCTCTATCAAAATCCCACCACGCGGCTTGATCTGCTCGACGCGCATACTCTTCTGGACCAAGTTGCTTTCCTTCTTCTAACCAGGCTTTACGTCCTCCACTTGAAAGTTTGAAAAAAGCATCTAGTCCTACGGTAGCAGCTGGAATACCCATATCTTGATACATTTCAACCAATTTGCCTCCCGTTGTTGTTTTTCCTGCGCCTGCTCTACCAGTAAGACGCACAACAGAAACTTCACCTGGGTTATACTGAGATCTTGCAAATTCTCGCAAATCAAATTCTGAAAATTGAAGCTCATGAGTAGTAAGGTCAATAACTGGGTTTAAATCATCTACCCGCGATACAACAATGGCACCCATTCCAGCTTCAATCGCTGGATATGCATCATTTTCTTCATCGTCTCCAATCGAAATGCATTGTTCTGGTTTAACTCCCAGCCTTCTTGCTACCTCAATAAAATAATTCGGATCTGGTTTTGAAGTGCCTAGTTTATCTGGTCCATATATTTGAATACGACCTTTCATTTCTTCATCTACCCCTAATATTCCTAATATTTTTTCGGCGACTGCGCTGGGAGAATTGGTGGCGACTGCGACTTTGTGTCTTTCTGCAACTCTTGCAAACATTGTTGCAATCCGAGGATCTTGTGAGAGGAACGCTTCAGGTTGGTAGACTTTTTCTCTAGTGCCATCCCACCATTCCTGAGTTAGCCCCAAGCCGAGTACAGTTTCTGTAAGACGAGCAGGTCTTCCCATTTGTTCTCCTAATGCTTTCCTGTAATGTTTAACTCTCGCTTCTGCTTCTGAAGTGGGCCAATGAAGCGCTTCTGCAATTGCATGTAACTCTCGGCTTGCTACGTCTTTTCTGTAAGGTTCATTATTATAGACTGTCTGATCCAGATCAAAAATAAGCGCTCGTGGTTTGTCGGTGGGTAGAGTAAGAATTCTAAATGGTGTTTTTCTTGGTTCTTGTTCAGTTTTAGTGCCAGAAAGATCTCTGTCCACTGATCTTCGTCCTAAACCTTCTTGTAACAAACTCATAATTGAGGTATTTTAAAGCTCATGAATTAGTTTCGCTTGACAGATATAGGACAGATGACTGACTAGATTCTGACAAAACCCGCATATTGATAATTTGAGCCAAAAAAACTACAATTAGGCATACAGATATGGAAAACTCAGTCATTGAAGCGCAGTATCCGGTAACATTTCGAAAACAAGAAGCTGAAAAACTCGGTCAGCATTTAAAAAACCGCCACAATGTGGTGTTAATTGGCATGAAACGGGTTGGAATCAGCAATTTTTTGCGGTTTTTCCTCTACCACAAAAATATAGTCAAGACATATATCGGGGATGAAAAAAATCATTTGTTTATCTCGGTAGATTTAAATGACTTGATTGAACGAGAACTTTTTGCATTTTGGACACTCACGCTTAAACGAATTGTTGACACCGTTGAAAAATCCACATTGGATGCCAAACTCAAAAAAGAGATAGAAATGCTTTTTTTAAATAGTATTCAGTCTCAAGACCTCTTTTTAAAAATAGACAATGTACGCAAGGCACTTATTATGCTTGTTGATCATGGTGTGCACCCTACGTTTTTCTTCCTTCGTTTTGACCGTATTAAAGATGTAGTAACGCCTGAGTTTTTTGATAATCTGCAGGGTCTTCGTGACGCTGCGCACCAGAAACTTTCATATGTCTTTACGAGTTTTCGGAGTTTAGACAGATTATCTCCATCAGTGTTTACCCGACAATCCTTGTTGGTATTTTCCCATGATATGCATATTCCAACCGCCTCAGAAGAGGATATGAAGATTGTCTATGAAACATACCGAAAACACTATAATTTGGCCATTGCCTCAGAACTTGAACGAGCGTTGTTTGATTTGGTTGGTGGATATATTCAATATCTCCAGCTTGCGCTTATTTTGTTGCACGAACAAAAAGAATTGCCCGAAACAGAATCAGTGCTCATAGAACAGTTATTAAAAGACGAGCGAATTAGTTTACAATCTGAGGAATTATGGGAAAGTTTGGATAGCGATGAACAGTCAATTTTAATGAAAGCATACGCAGAAAAACCAATTTCAGAAGAAGACCGGTCAAAAGGAAAATATTTGTGGGAAACAGGTTTTTTACGATCAGACGATAAGGTTTTTAGTCCATTATTTGAACGATATTTATCTTTAAAAGATAATCGGTCTGCCCGTGAGAGCATTGCTATTGAGTTTACCAAAAAAGAACATCTGCTTTTTCAATTTTTGCAACAAAATGCCAACGAGATTGGTGAACGAGAGAAAATTGTAGAGGCAGTTTGGCCGGAAGTAGAAGCAGTTGGTATTTCCGATTGGGCAATTGACCGGTTGGTAGCGCGTGTTCGCCAAAAATTAAAAGCGCAAAAAAGCCATTCAGAAATTCAGACTATTAAAACAAGAGGATACAAGTTAGTGCAGACTGCATAGTCTCCAGAACAGAACTCCAAAAGCAAACTCAAATTGATAAAGATTCTGGACAAGCCAGACTGACGGGATAGAGGATTTTATTGCCTCATTTCTGAAGCTATGATAAAATAGGCTGAGTTGATTATCACTATGGAAAAAGCATATAACCATAAAGAAGCAGAGAAAAAATGGTATGAATTTTGGGAGAAATCCGGGTATTTTAAACCTGAAGTGAATTCTCAAGGAAAAGCATATACGATTGTTCTTCCGCCTCCCAATGCCAGTGGAAAAATGCACACAGGGAATGTGTTAATGATTGCGATTGAGGACTTGTTAATTCGGTGGCATAGAATGAAAGGGTACGCGGCGTTGTGGGTTCCGGGAACTGATCACGCTGGTACAGAAACCCAAATAACCTTTGAACGAGAACTTAGAAAACAAGGCAAATCTCGGTTCAACTTTAGCCGAGAGGAACTGTATCAAGCAATCTGGCAATTTGTGCAAGACAATAAAGGACAAATAGAGCAGCAAATCCGGCAAATGGGAGCCAGTGTGGATTGGAGCAGGTATCGATTTACCTTGGATGAACAGGTAATAAAAACCGTTCACAACACATTCAAGAAAATGGCACAAGATAAATTGGTGTATCGAGGAGATTACATGGTGAATTATTGCACAAAATGCGGAACCACGTATTCAGATGTTGAATTAAAACATGAAGAGCGAAAGGATCCCTTGTACTACTTAAAGTATGGGCCGTTTGTATTAGCGACAGTACGGCCAGAAACAAAATTCGGCGATACCGCGGTTGCGGTAAATCCAAAAGACAAGCGGTATAAGGAATGGATTGGAAAAGAAATTGAAGTAGAAGGATTAATTGGTAATTTTAAACTCAAAGTTATTGAAGATGATTTTGTTGATCCACAATTTGGCACAGGAGTTGTAAAAGTTACTCCAGCGCATGATAAAAATGATTACGAAGCAGGATTACGCCATAACCTTGAAGTAAAGTCAGTTATTGATTTAGATGGAAAGCTCAATGAAAAAACAGGAAAATATCAGGGTTTAAGTGTTTTTGAAGGAAGAAAACGAGTTGTTGCAGATTTGAAAGAACGAGGGCTACTTGAAAAAATTGATGAAAACTATACGCATACTGTTACGCTTTGTAAAGCTGGTCATGATATTGAGCCAATGGTGCTTCCAAACTGGTTCATCAAAGTCGATGACAAGAAAAAATCATTAAAACAACCGGCATTTGATGCAGTAAAAAAAGGAACGGTTAAAATTTATCCCAAATGGCGGGAAGTTACGTATATCCGTTGGATGGAAGAAATGCGCGATTGGCCGATTTCCCGTCAAAACGTATGGGGAATTCAAATTCCGGTTTGGTATGAAATTGAGCAAGAAAGCCAGTTCTATGTATGGTTCACAGACAAAAATGGGAAATATCGGTACGGATCACTCGATCAAGTTCTAAAAGAAGGAGCGACATTAGAAGAAATCAAAAAAGGACTGCAGCGAGTTATGGCAATCCCCTCAGTTAAATGGGTATTTGAAGATGATAAAGAAAATGAAAAAGAGTATCTTCCGGAAACAGACACCTTTGACACCTGGTTTTCCTCAGGTCAATGGCCACTCGTGACTTTGGGATATCCAGATTCCGAAGACTTTAAAAAATATTATCCAACAGATGTGCTCGAGACTGGCTGGGAAATATTACGGCTCTGGGTCTCGCGAATGATTATGTTCGGACTCTATTTAACTGATAAACCTCCATTCACCTCAGTTTACTTACACGGAATAGTTCGAGCATTAGACGGGCGAAAAATGAGTAAAAGTTTAGGAAATGTAATTAACCCAGATGAATACATTGAACAATACGGCGTTGATGCCTTGCGTATGGGACTTATTTCTGGAACTGCAAATGGCAAAGATTTTGCGTTTCCAAAAGATAAAGTTATAGCTTACAAACATTTTGGAAATAAGATTTGGAACATGGCTCGGTTTATTTTACTCATGAGAGAACAGTATGGAAAAGAAGTGCCTGATTTTTCAAAGTTTGATACTAAAAAACTTGCAAAAGAGGATAAAGCGTTATTAAAAGACCTCGCCAAGTTAATAAAAACAGTTGAAACTTCACTTGAAAAATACCGGTTTGCCGATGCGGGAGAAGCTATTTACCAATTTATGTGGCACACGATTGCAGATAAATATATTGAGCAGGTAAAAATTAGAGAAGACAAAGACGTCGCTTTATCAGTATTACTGCATGTCTACCTAACAAGCTTAACATTATTGCATCCATTTATGCCGTTTGTCACAGAGGAAATTTATCAGCAAATGCCAAAGGGTAAAAATGATTGCAAATCAATTATGATCGCAGAGTGGCCTGTTGCGGCTAGCTAAGATATGGGAAAATCCATTATAACAGGATTTCTGCTTGGAATAGGGATTGGTGTGCTTTTATACTTCATTTTTCCACAGATGCTTCTCATAGATTTATTATGGAATAGTCTTTTTAGACAACAGCTTGGATTGCCAGTAATATCTACAAAAGGACTTGATATTGGCGAGTCTGCTTTTTTCATAGGAATAATAGGAGGATTTTTAGGATTTACAACATATAAGATAAGAAAGTATGGCCACAAAAGATAAGAATGTAATCATTTTATTTGCCTCTTACTGCTCCTGATAAATCTCAAACTATATGTTAGGATTATATCTATATGACTTCTAAAAAGAAATCAGAAGAACAAAAGCAATCACAAAATATCTTTGAAAAAGTAGTAGCAACAGGGCAGTTTCCTTGATAGTTCAAAATTCCAGCTCAAAGTTAATAGTTATGGGTAATAATGACGATTTTAAGAAGAAATTAATGATTTAAAGCAGGAAGTAAATGAACTGACAAATATACTCGGAGCAGGTATTTCAACTTTAAAAGAAAAAATAAACTTTAAATCCTGGGGGGGTAATTTTGAACTTTGCACTTTGAATTTTGAACTTTTTGGATGGAATAATTAGTATAGATAAGGTAGAATCAAAACAGCTCATTTTTGAGAGTGATCCATCCTACTATGAAAAAGCTGCATTTGAAAAAGCCTCACCTTAAGCATCTTCGGCCACAGCTTAAATTCCCGAGCATTACCCGATTTATTCCCGACCTGAAGCCAGATTCCCTTACCAAACGCATAAAATACCTGCAAAAAACGCTCCAGCGAAAGAGTTTTTTGGAGCGAATCCAACAAGATACCATTGGGCTTGTCTCTTTTTTGCTACTCATTTCATTGTTGCTGGTGTTAGGAATAGGGATTGTGGGGGTAGACGTATATCGTACCGCTAAACAGAAATATTACCTTGAAAGCGAGCGGATGAAGCTTTCGAAACAAGTATCCTATTGGAAGCAAGTAATATCCAAATACCAAAATTATCGTGATGGTTATTTACAGCTCGCGTTATTGGAATATCAGTTAGGCAACAGTGAACAGGCAAAAATGTACGTGAATAAAGCGCTTGAGCTTGATCCGAATTTTGAACAAGGGAAAGAGTTGGAGAGAATATTACGAAAATAATTTTAAATTGAAAATTGAGGGGTTTATTCTGCCTTTGTTTCTTCTTTTGGAGTTTCTGCGGGTGTTTCATCTTCTGCAATAGCCGGTTCAGCGCCTTCTGCTCCTTCTGCCTTGGCTGCTTCTGATGCGGCGGCTTCTGCTTGGGCTTGTTCTTCTGCTTCTTTGGATACGAGTTCAGAGATCTTGGCAACTACTTGCTCGGGTTCTGTGAGAATAGTCACTCCCTCAGGAGCTTTTAGGTCTGCAACAGTAACGTGTTCATCCAATTGCGCTAAATGTTCAACATTTATTTCAATATTTTCAGGAAGGTTATCAGGAAGCGCTTCGATTTCTACTTCTGATAGGGTTTGGAGCAATAACCCGACTTTATCAAGTACTGCTTGAGGTTCGCCAGTTGTAATAACCGGAATAGTTGTTTTAATTTTTTCTTTCAAATTCACTTGGAAAAAATCAGCGTGGAGGTATAAGCGAGTAAGGGGGTTCCTTTGCACATCTGTAATAAGAACTGGCCGGGTTGCTCCGTCAATTTGTAAATCAATCAGCCCTGTTTCGCCAACTTCTTTATACAGCGTAATAAATTCTTTTTCAGCAATCTGTACTGCAGTTGAATCCATGTTTTTCCCGTAAACATTTCCAGGAAGCATACCTGCCTTGCGAAGTTTTTTCACTTTTTTACCAAGCATCTCTCTTTTTTCAAGCTTCAGTTTTGGGTGCTGCATAGGCTCTCATTGTACAGCAAATGCGGGAATATTACAAGTTTGGAGCCTTGTGTGAATGGTATAATAAAGCACACATATGCGCATTTTAGGAATTGATCCAGGAATTGGAAGAACCGGATGGGGAGTGATAGAAGTGCAAGGTTCAAAGTGCAAACTGCAAAGTTATGGATGTGTTGAAACTAAAGCAGGGCAAGAAATTTCTCAAAGGTTATTGCAAATCCATCAAGAAATCGTCAGTTGTTTTGAACAATTCCATCCGGAAGAGCTTGCTATAGAAGAATTGTTTTTTAATACTAACACCACCACTGCATTTAGTGTAGGGCAAGCAAGAGGTGTAGTAATATTAACGAGCGCTCAAAATAATATCCCAGTTGTTTCTTATACCCCACTTCAAGTAAAACTGGCGATTACGGGATATGGACGGGCAGAAAAATCGCAGATTGGACAAATGGTAAAAGTGTTACTGAAACTTGAGAGTATTCCAAAGCCTGATGACACAGCAGATGCCTTGGCAATTGCACTCACTCATGCGTTTTCAAGAAAGCTCAAAAGTCTCTAATTGGCTCCAAACTTCCCACAATTTCCTATGGTATAATCATCCTAGTTTATGATTGCCTCACTGTTCGGAATTATTGATGTACGCGATGATCCCTATATCGTAGTTGATGTTCAAGGAGTGGGATACCGAGCCCTCGTTTCCCAAGAAGTACTCACCAAAGCCGCGCAACTGGGAAATCGAATTAAGCTTTTTACCTACACCTATGTTCGCGAAGATGCCTTGGATTTATATGGGTTTTTGCACCGTGAAGACCTAAAACTCTTTGAGTTACTCATTGGAGTTTCTGGAGTTGGGCCTAAAACTGCAATGGGTATTTTTTCTATTGGCACTCGTTCACAAATTATCCAAGCAATTGTGAGTGGGGACAGTTCATTTTTTGTTGCTGTTCCCCGGCTTGGAAAAAAGAACGCGCAAAAAATCATCATTGAATTAAAAAGCAAACTTGGGTCAACCCAAGACGTAGATTTGTCAGACCATCATGGTTCCCACAATGAAATAATCGCCGCGCTCAGTAGTTTTGGTTTTACCCAACGAGAGTCACAAGAAGCCCTGCTGGCAATACAAGGAAGAGGTGAGACAACAGCGGAGAAGGTGAAGTTGGCGCTGAGGTATCTGGGGAAATAATTCAGTTATCAGTTCTCTGTTTTCAGTTCATCAGTCTGATAAACCGAAAACCGACTAACTAAATTCCGATAACTGAAACTTTGCTTTTAAATTATGATCGACGATCCAGTAAAAATACCAAAAGATGAAACAACACCAGAGGAAGAAGTTCTTTTTACATCTTTGCGTGCCCAAAATTGGGAAGAGTTCCATGGACAAAAAGGAGTAAAGGAATCAGTCCAAATTGCCATTACTGCCGCGAAAAAACGCGGAGAGGCGCTTGAGCATATTCTGTTGTATGGGCCTCCTGGTTTAGGGAAAACCACGCTTTCTCATATCATTGCCAAAGAAATGGGAGCAAACATTCGTGTTACCTCAGGCCCGGCTATTGAACGTGCTGGGGACTTAGCGTCAATTCTTACCAACTTAGAAAAAGGGGATGTGTTGTTTATCGACGAAATTCATCGGCTCAATAAAGTTGTTGAGGAAACGCTTTATCCAGCAATGGAAGATTACGCGTTAGATATTGTCTTAGGCAAAGGGCCGTCTGCGCGGGCACTTCGCCTTGAGCTTCCTCCTTTTACGATTATTGGCGCTACAACAAAAGTCGGGTTGTTATCTGCGCCGCTTCGAGATCGGTTTGGGGTGGTGCATCGGCTTACGTTTTATGACCCGAAAGAATTAGAAGCAGTCATTACAAAAGCAGCGCAAAAATTACAAGTGAATATTGATAAAAAAAGTACGGGAGAGATTGCCCGACGAAGCCGGGGAACTCCGCGTATTGCGTTAAAACTGTTAAAACGCGCCCGAGATTACGCCGCTGTAAAAGGGGAAGGACATATAACACATGACTTAACTCATGAGGCGCTCCACATGCTTGAAGTAGACCCCTTAGGCTTGGATGATTCGGATAGACGGTTTTTGCACGCAATCATTGAAAAGCATAGCGGTGGGCCAGTAGGGCTTGAAACCATTGCTTCAACTATTGCCGAAGATACCCACACCTTAGAAGAAGTAGTTGAACCATATTTGCTGCAAATTGGGTTTCTCAAAAGAACTCCTCGTGGTCGAGTAGCAACTGAAGCTGCATATATCCATTTAGGCCTTCGTTATACACAAGATGAGAAAAATCAGCAACGATTGTTATAGGACATAGATGAATTCATAATTACAGAGAGGAGGTGAGAATATGGCAAATACACCAGTATCACACAAGAAAAAACATGATTCAAACATGATGAAAAATGTTGTTGTTGGGGCTGCGGGAGTTGCAGTTGCTGCGGGAGCTGTAGCAGCTGGAATGGCGCTTTCCAATAAGGACACCCGAAAAAAAATAGCAAAAAACGCACAGGCTTTCGTAAAAGCTACCTCTGAGGTAGTTTCTGATATAACCAAAGAATCAAAAGATGTGCTTGAAGACGTAAACGAAACAGTGGGTTCTCAGGTAAAAAACATCAAAAAGAAAATATCATAAGGTACCTGGCTTCAGTTCAAATTCTTCAACAGGGAAATTATTGAGTTGAAGCTCCTTTGCGGATTGTTTCGCTTGATGTCTTCATTCGTGCGAGGATAGTATTCGCTTCTGTTTGTGAGGCGAATCTGGGTTGGAGATTCGTATCAATAATAATTGGCACATATGCTACGTGTATAAGGCCATTTTTGTTAAAGGTATATTTTCCTAAGACCCCTTCGCGTGTTTTCCGAGACCACATTTGGTCAAATACGTAATTTCCGTGCGCATAAGTAATAAACTTTCCCTTATACTGTTCTACTCCTTGTACCCAATGAGGATGGTTGCCAATTATCAGGTCTGCTCCGGCGTCAACTGAGACGTGTCCTAATTCTATTTGTCTTTTGCTTGGCAAGCTTACATATTCAACACCCCAATGATACGCAACAATGACAAAGTCAACCTTTTTCTTTAGATTTTGTATCTCTTGTTGGAGGTGCGGTATATCTGCCCATTCGATTCCTTGTTCTTTGGTACCAATGTCGTTATACCCTAAAAAACCAAACTTTTTGTCTCGAATCGTCACAATTGTTGGCTCGCCATTTCCAGTCACCTGGATTTTATTCTGTTTGAGCAGTTCAATTGTATTAGTAACACCATCAATGCCATAATTGCCTGCGTGATTATTCGCAATACTTGCAACTGTTACTCCTGCATAGACTAATCCCTCAGCAGCTTGGTAGTCTCCACAAAAGATCATTCCCTCAAGTGTAGGTTTACAATTATGGATCAGCGGTGTCTCAAGGTTTATAAATACCGCATCCGCGCTTTTTAAAAAAGACACTGTTTTTTCGAATGGAAAAGTAAAGTTTTGTAAGCCCACGAGTTTTGAATTTACGCTTCTTGCAGGGATAACATCTCCAGTTGCAATAATCGTATATTCATCTGGGTGATTATTTTTAACGCTTGCTTGAATAGGATCAACATATTGTAAAACTGAGTCTAAGGACAAAATTTTGATCGGAGCCTTTGGATAAAAATGAGTAGGTAAAACGCTCATGGGAAGTTTTGGTTTTTGGTATGAAGGTACAACAGAGTGATGAATAAGTACGTCAGTTACTATCAGGAGTACCAAGACAACACCGATAAAAAAAACAGAAGCTGTATATATTGGATGTAATTTTGTGACAGAGCGTTTGAGAATAGTTCTCTTATTCATATTAGAAACTCAATCCAAAAATACGCTGTAATGCAGGAATAGTGGTAATACCAAGCTGTACGAGTAAGGTAACCAGCGCGCCGATGAGCAACAACTTGTTGATTTGGAAAAAAGAATCTCGCCGGATCATAAATGCAATAAATAAATGCAAGGAAACGAGCGCATTAAAGGTTATGGTGCGAGCGAATGACAGGGAGTGCGTTGATAACAATACAGAAAAGATCGTAAGGAGTACAATAGCCACACTAAATCCCACAACGCTGATAAAAAGCAGTCGTTTTTTGGTGAGAATAGGGGATTGTGGGTTGCGAGGGAGATGACGAAGCACGCTTGAACTCTTGGTATCGCTGGCAAGCGCAAGCGCAGGCAACCCATCGGTAACCAAATTAATCCATAAAATTTGAGTAGGAATAAGAGGGGAGGGAAGCCCATATAAAAATGCCAGGACAACAAGCAAAATCTCTGATAAATTCCCCGAGAGTAAATACATAATAGATTTTAAAATATTTCCATAAATTCCGCGGCCTTCATCAATTGCATTCACTATGGTTGCGAAATTATCATCGAGCAACACAATATCACTCGCTTCTTTAGCTACATCAGTTCCATTTTCTCCCATAGCAATGCCAACGTCAGCGCGTTTGAGCGCAAGCGCATCATTTACTCCATCGCCTGTAACTCCAACTACAAATCCATTCCGTTGAAACGCAGTAACTAACCTCAGTTTATCTTCTGGTTGAGTGCGAGCGTAAATGCGGACTTTTTTCAAAAGTGTATCAAGTTCTTCATCATTCATTTTTTGCAGTTCTTCACCAGTTACCACATCTTCATTTTGTTCAATGAGTCCAATTTCTTTGGCGATGGTTAACGCAGTGAGTTCATTGTCTCCTGTTACCATAATTGGTTTAATCCCCGCTTTTTTTGCTTTTTGCACTGCATCGTGAGTTTCTGGCCGAGGGGGATCATAGATACCCACAAACCCTATGAATTCAAGATTTTGTTCAAGTTTTTCACGGGGAAGTGCATAGTGCGACTGAGAAAGTCTGCGTTTGGCACAGGCAATTACCCGAAGGCCTTCTTTTGCGTATGTTTCATACTGAGCGCGAATAGTGTCTTTTTCTGTCGTCGAAAGCGTACTTTTATCCAAAATCGATTCTGGCGCGCCCCGGACAAAAAGCGATGTCTTGTTCCTGTCTTTCCAAATCGTCGAAACTGTTTTTGTAGTTGGATCAAAAGAAAATTCATCAATAATAGTTCCGTTTTTTATGGATGATTCAATTGACGGTTGGGTATCACTCGCCCAGGAAAGCAGTGCTCCGTCTGTTTTGTCACCAATAATGTCAAACTTGCCTGTCGCTTGTTGTAACCGCGTTGCGGTATTGCCAAGGAGAAAAGAAATCATCATAGGTTCAATATCTGATGGAGTACGAACCCAATGTTTTTTAACTTTCATGTTGTTTTGAGTAAGGGTGCCGGTTTTATCCATGAGAATAACTTGAATGGCCCCGAGTGTTTCGATTGCAGGCATTTTGCGCACGATCGCGTTCTTTTTTGCAATTCTTGTTGTTCCGATTGCTAAGGCAATGGTAATAACTGCGGGTAATCCTTCAGGGACAGCCGCAATTCCTATACTTACCGCCAATAAAATAACAGGAAAAAGCGTTCGTCCTTGAAATAATCCAATCGGAATTAAAGAAGCGCATATGAGGACAATAAAAAGAGTGAGTGCTTTTGCCAATCCGTCTAATCGTTTTTGCAACGGTGTTTTTTCACTATCAATGGTTGAAAGTGTGCGTGCAATAGATCCAAAACGAGTTTGCATCCCTGTTTTTTCGACTAACAAATGACCATTTCCAGTAGTAACGAGAGTGCCCGCAAATACCGCATCGTGAATATTTTTTATGACCGGAAGTGCTTCACCGGTAAGAACAGATTCGTCAAGAGCGATTCGATGCACAACGAGTAGTTTTCCATCAGCAGGAATACGTTCGCCTTCTGATAAAACAACTACATCTCCAGGGACAAGTTCTGCGCTTGAGATCTGTACTTCTTTATTGTCTCTTAACACGCGGGAGAAATGAGTAACTAATGATTTGAGTTTTTGGAGTGATTGTTCTGCCTTATATTCCTGAATAAATCCAAAAACAGCATTCAGTATAACAACAAAGACTATAAATAATCCATCTGGGATTTCATGGAGTGAAAAAGAAATTACTGCAGCAATTGCTAAAATTCCATTGATAAGGGTAGGAAATTGTGATAAGAAAATCCTCAAAGGAGTAAGTGATTCGGTAGTGTGTAATTCATTTCTCCCAAATTTCTGTAGGTGTTCGATCGCTTTTTGGGTAGACAGGCCATGTTCCATGTGTTTATTGTATCAGGTTGCAAAGTTATATACAGGAATGCTGGTATTTACGCTCATATATTGTTGTTGCGGGATCGTTTGTTTTCCTGAGTAATTCGGTCAGATTATATAAGATAGCACATAATAATTGTTGATTATTTTTTGCCAAAATACGGTAATACATTTCTTTTTCGTAGGCTGCGTTTTGAGTTTGTTGAAAAAAATACGCAAGTCGGTAAAGTGATCTTGGATCATTTGTTTCTATTCGCGGCTCATTCGGATTTATAGCGAGGTGGTCAATGAGTGATTTGTTTTGTGGAATATCTTTTACCATTATAAAAATAAAATCATCTAAGTATACGAGTTTCCAATCTTTGTGACGAATAATTTGAGGGATAAATTGGCTCGCCCAGGGAGTTTGGTCCGTGTAGCTAAAAAAGACCATGTTAAAATGGTAGTGTTGATCGATACTCTCAAACTTTGTTATATCTTCCTGCATAGGAATATATAATTGTTGGAAAAATGATGCTGGATATGCTTCTGGTCTGCCATCAACAAATACTTTTTCTGTAGGATATAAACGATATTCTAAAAAACTCCCAATATCAAAATTATTAAATAAAGGACCTTTGATATGATGTTTTTGTACAAAATCTGTAGCTGCTTTGGCGTTTCCTTCATTTTTGATACCAACCATATTCATATCGTGAATAGGTTTTAATTGATACAGAACAATTCCTATCAGAATGCAGTATAACCCAAAGCGAATAATTGGTTTATGAAACATCAGGGCAGAGATGAGGGTATCTATTGCATGGGTAAAAGGAATATATATCCCAAACACAAAAAGTGGAAAATTACGGAGAGCCATATATCCTACCACCGTAAAAAAACAAGCAAGTATCCAGTCAATGAGCATTGATTTTCGAAATGAAATGAGCAGTGAGGTAAAAAGTATGGCCGCTAGAATAAAAAACCATGCATAGTTTATTTTTTGCGTGTAGTTCCAGATAAACCAGGCAGTCTGGTTTTCTGCAATGGTGTACCCATAGTTTTCAAATACATGAAGCGGATACAGTGCTCCTTGGATGCCATTTGGGTTGAGAAGCGTGGCAAAAAGCATTCCTATCCACGTTCCAAGTAAAAACCGCGTTCGATAAGGGACGTGGTGTTTTTGGAAAAGTTCGCGTCGATTTCTGATAAGTTCATCGAGCACAAAAAAAGACACCAGGAGTATTCCGATAAAAAAATAAATGTGTATGTTTGTCCATACTATTTGCAAGGGAATAAGAACTAAAATCCATTTGGTTGCTTTTTTTCGATATTCGTACAGTACCATACTATACAAAGAGAGGAATAAAAAACTGAATACTTCTGGCCTGAGGTCAGTTCGTTCGAGCAAAATTGGTATTGAGCAACACGCCACAATTCCAGCAGCAAGGATTGATGATCGTTTTGCGGCGCTATAAAAGATAATTCCAAACGCTGCCAGAGCAATGCTGGTAGTTATGAGTAATAAGCCAGATAACCCAATTGTTTGCTCAATTAAATAAAAGAGCACTTCTGAGAACCAATGGTGATTGATAAATGGGAATTGCGGGTAGGTATACGAATAGAGATTTACATTGGGAACTGTATGGGTTTCAAGAATTATTTTCCCAGTTAGTAAATGTCTCCCTAAATCCTGGTTCATCGCGACAATAGGATGAAAATAAGCGAAAAATAAGGTTACTCCAAGAGAAACAATGAGTAAGTATTGAAGGATTTTTATCATATGAAATAGGAAGTTACTTTTTGCGCTCAGGATAGCATTTTTTCTTAGACACGCCCGCGTCAGACGCGGTTTCTATTAGATATTTGATGGCCAAGTCTGACTTGGCCAAACTTGGCTGAATAAATTGCTTGGCTGCCACGTTTGACGTGGTCGTCCTGCGAAAAAATGCTATCCTGAGCGCATTCATTCATTTCTATTTACTGTATGTGATTAAAAAAACACATTTAGACTACAGATGGTCAATTTTTGGCCGGTATTGGAGGGCTTCTGCAATGTGTGTTGTTTGGATAGCTTCTGATTCTGCTAGATCGGCAATGGTGCGGGAGAGCTTAATGGTTCGATAATATGACCGAGCGGAAAGATTCATTTTGGCAACAGCCATACGCAGAAGTGAGAGACACTCTGGAGAAAGCTTGCAGAATTCTTTTATGTCTTGGCTGGACATTTCAGCGTTTGACTTGATTTTCTTTTTGGTGAATCGGTTTGTTTGTTTGTCTCGAGCCTTTTGGACTCGATTTTTTACTGCTTGGGAAGACTCTGAAAGAATTGTTGGCTCGGTTGTCAGTTTATCAATACTGACTGCCGGCACCTCCAAATGGATGTCGATTCTATCAAGAAGCGGTCCTGACAGACGTTTTTGGTATCGAATAATTTGAGATGGACTGCATTTGCAGGTGTGTTTTGGGTCTCCTAAGTATCCGCACGGACACGGATTTTGGGCAGCGACCAGCATAAACTTTGCCGGAAACATTACTTTTCCATGCGCGCGAGAAATACTTACCTGTCCATCTTCCAAGGGTTGTCTTAATACTTCTAAGACAGTCCGGGGAAATTCAGGAAATTCATCTAAAAATAATACTCCGCGATGCGCAAGGGATATTTCTCCAGGTTTTGGCATGGCAGAACCACCAATGAGTCCAACATGGGAAGTTGTGTGATGGGGGTTCCTAAATGGTCGTCTTAAGACAATGGGTTGGTGGTCTAATAAGCCTGAGATACTATAAATTTTTGTTACTTCTATAGCTTCATCAAACGTAAGGTGAGGAAGAATAGACGGAAGTGTTTTGGCAAGGAGTGTTTTTCCAGCGCCTGGCGGACCTTTCAGTAAAATATTATGTGCTCCAGCAGCCGCAATCTCAAGCGCTCGTTTTGCTTGTTCTTGGCCTTTGATGTCTTTCAGGTCGTAATCATAGGTCTCGGTTTGCAAAAAAGTTTCCAGGGAAATATGCTGAATTGGTTCTATGGGCGTTTGTTGAGTAAGGTGTAAAAAGAGTTCTCTTAAGGTTGCAATCGGATAAATTTCAAGCCCTTCAATAATCGCTGCCTCTTGGGCATTGGTAGCTGGTAAGAAAATCCGTTTGTAATGGTGTTCTGTTGCCAGCAAAGCTTGAGGTAAGACCCCATTGGTATGTCTTACCTGACCATCTAACGCAAGTTCTCCCATAAACAACGCGTCTGAAATATCTGCTTGGAGTTGCCCGGAAGCAAGCAAAATCCCCAGCGCAATGGGAAGGTCATACGATGGTCCTTCTTTCGGTAAATCAGCAGGAGCAAGGTTCACGGTTATTCGTTTTGCCGGGAAATCAGCGTTGCTATTTCGAATTGCAGAACGCACCCGTTCTTTTGATTCTTCAACTGCTTTATCAGGTAACCCAACGAGCGTAAAAGAGGGGAGGCCTTGGGAAGCAATATCAACCTCAACTTCGACTGGTACCGCGTCTAAACCAACAACCGCAGAAGATTGTACTTTTGCAAGCATGCATTTATTGTATCACTTCTCCACAGATGCATTCAGTTTGGCATATTGCCAAAGTATCGTGATGATTCTCCACAGCATTGGGCGGATTATAACATACAAAGAAAAACAGTGTGTACATCAGTAATAGAGGCCTTCTTTCATCTATATGGCTTGTCCAAGATCAAAGCTATGCTTTTGAAGCGGTGACAATCATCTCACCGACGTAAAAAGGCAAGACTAGGGAAGACTTATTTAATAAGAGATCAAGCGGCCTGAGTAGTCTATAAAATTCGGGGCCAAAAGAACGAAATTGGTTGTAAACATAGCCAATCGGCAACTTTTTCCAATGAGTCTGAAAGGATATATCGCGAAATCC
>Ga0209515_10000079_pt1:0-147500 | contig 170003 bp, 158 predicted proteins | sample Subgroupgradi54m_FD_187454 | JGI IMG/M metagenome (GOLD analysis project Ga0209515, IMG submission 187454) | Subsurface groundwater microbial communities from S. Glens Falls, New York, USA - GMW60B uncontaminated upgradient, 5.4 m (SPAdes)... ...
CGCCTCATGTAGAGCAAGAAGTCGAAGATCATTATCCGGGAGAATAAGAGAAGGGGCGAGCGTAATACGACCTAAAAAGTCACCCATTGTCATCATATGGGGAAGCATGCCCGATTCAAAATCAAAGAGGGCATGACGAATACATCGTGCCGTTGGAAAAACGACACATTCACCATTAGGCATACTTAAAACTCGATAGTATTAGGATTTCGTGTATCCGCTTTGAGATTGTAGTAGCGTTGATCCGTTCCGACACTAATTTTTGCCAAAATATCCCATCGTCCTATCTTAGGAAGCTCCACAGCGCTAAAGGTATATTTCCCCTCATCTACCGTAGGGGCGGTAAGGTTTAGATCCAATTTAGTGGTATTCGGACGGGTTAAAACAACACTAAATTTAGCATTGTTCACCGCTTTACCCGATTTATCCCTCAATTGATACACAAGCACTGTCCCTTTTTCGCTAATCTGCGGTGTCAAAAAAGCAATGGTGTATTTTTTGTCAAAGGCAATCTTAGCATTAATAATCTCGTTTACATCGTTGTCATATTCATGATAATTTTGCATACCGTAATCTGACATTTCTACCGGATTATTAATAGCTACTTTTACCGTTGCAACCGAAAACCCGATCACTGCCAAAATCGATAATGCAATAATAATCGGCCATTTTCGGCCCGCATTTTTACTCATCATTAGAGCCTTTTTTACGAAAATACTTCCCCCGTACATAAAGGAAAAGGGCGTAAATAATAATACCGTAAAAAATAACACGTAAAATATCGATAAAATTTTTACTTCCACTTCCGGCGGATGAACTTAAGGTTGTCCCGTGATGCTCTGCGATTTGCTCCGCAACATCCGTATAACCGTTAAACATGGCAACCGAATATTTGGAAACGATATCATTTCCTTTTGCTTTTTCTCCCAATATAGGCAATATAGTCCCTCCACGGTTTACGATAAGCTCTTTAGCTTCATCAAAACTACGTGCGAACATAATAGAGCTCATTACTGATCCCATAAAAGTGGCATTAGGACTTAACACTTGAGATTTATTAAAATGTTTGTATAAAGCCGTCGGGCGCGCGAGAATATCCACTTGCTGTTTTAACTCAATAAACGTCATTACTACGGCAGGTTGATCGAGTTGGCCTGTGATATTTTTTTCAAAATCGGCAATACTTTGATTATTATCCAAATCACGAACCATGACCAAATAAAGAGATACTCCGGTTTTTGCCTTGAGCTCGGCACCGATAGCGTTAATTTGTTCTGCAAATTTCGGGTTATGGACAACTTCGTCTTTATACAAAAATTCAGCATGTGCAGGAATAGTGAAGAGTGATACAATAAAGGTGAGGGCCGCTAGCCCTCGCGAGAGTCGCAAAAGCTTCCCTTACCCGACGTACAGGTGGTTAGGTGTTAATACCGCCCACAACGTTACCGCTGCAGAAACCACCAAAGCTACTGTAATGAGTTTATCCATGATACTTGCCATATAAAACTCCTTATTTTACATTAACACGATGAGCAGCGTTATCCGTGCTAATCATTTTAATGTCTTTTTCATTTTCGACTTGGTAAAAATTAGCCGCACTTCCTTGCTGCACACCCAATCCCCACACGGTCAAGCCGGCAAGGATAGAGAGAAGCAACACGGTCGCGATCAACATACCAGTAATTCCGTCCAATGCAAAAATACTACGATTTTCCATCTGGCTCTCCTTATTTACTGAGGTCGGTGACATAAGCACCAAGCGCTTTAACTTGAATTTCCGTCAAGTTGTTAAATGCCGGCATTGTACCGATTGCACCTTTTTTACCGTGACTTAGGATATTTGCAACCAAAGTCGGATTGAATTCAGCGATGCTTGGAGCAACCATCTCCATACCTTTACCATCAGCACCGTGACATGCAGCACAAACGCCTGCAAATACATCTGCACCTTCAGTACCTTTGAGTCCGCCTGCAACATATTTAGCAACCGCATCAATCTCAGCATCTGTAATAAGAGCACCGGTATTTGCGTTCATTAAACCGTTACGATCAGGCATTGGAACACCTGTACCCAATAGGTTGTTGTTACCGCCGTTCATAATAACATGTTTTACCGATTTCTCAGCAATACGTTTATGCAAGTCAGCTGCTTTGCCGTCGATACCGTCAGCTTGCAAACCATGACATGGAGCACATTGAACAATGAAAATAGATCCGCCCATCTCTTTAAGAGTTGATTCGTCCATATTTTTATATTGCTCTTCGAACTTAGCATCATGTTCAGCAACCGCTTCATTGTACTCACCGATTTGTGAATACGCATTAACTGGATATCCCGCAAGGAAATACCAAACAGCCCAAATGGTTAGACCAAGGAAAATAACCGCCCATCCGAAAGGAAGTTCGTTTTTATATTCTCCGATGCCGTCCCAGTTCTCATCAGCAAGTTTACCACTTGCTTTATCCGTTTGCATTTGACGGATATATTTCAATGCTACGAAAATCGCGATCGTTGCCGTTGCGACTGCACCGAGCATCGCCAATTTGTTGACGATGTCATCACCCACCTGTCCGCCGGCAATCACCCATGTGAGGCCCAGCAATGCGAGTACGAAGACAACACCGAATACCATCAACTTATTCATTATGGCTCCTTCTATTTTATCTCATCGTTTTTCGAGATTGACTCGACCGGCTGGTCGGTAATCTCGTCGTGTAGCGCGATATTGCTGTACTTTTCATAATCGCGCTTCCCTTTTCTCTGTGAACTGTACAAATGGTATATGTACGAGTACAGAACAATCACCAAAAAGGCGACGAAAAAAAAGTAAGCATACGCTTGAAGTGTACCTATATCCACGCTACGTCCTTATTTCATGCTGTTAAGATAAGCGATAATCGCTACGATTTCAGGGATTTGTCCCGCTGCAACCGCATCTTTAACATCTTGATCTTTCATGTCTGCTGCAATTACTTTTGCCTCTTCGAGTGCATCTGTTTTTGCTTCATCCAATGTAGCCGCCAATTTAACAGTCGCTTTTGAACCGTCTGCCATTGGTAATTCTTGGTTGTATGGAGTTTTAAATACTTTGTTAACCGTTACTTGCTCAGCATACGCTGTGTCAATATCCGCTGTATTTTTAAACATCCATGTATATGCCGGCATAATTGAACCTGGAACAACTGCTGCAGGATCTTTCATGTGGTTTTCATGCCAATCCGTTGTACGGTAGTTACCTACACGCATCAAATCTGGACCAGTACGTTTTGAACCCCATAGGAATGGGCGATCATATGCATATTCACCGCTCAAGCTGTAGTGACCGTAACGGTCAGTTTCAGATTTGAACGGACGAACCAATTGTGAGTGACACGCATTACAACTGTTTTTGATGTAAACGTGACGGCCTGCAAGTTCCAACGTGCTGTAAGGTTTAGTCCCTACAACCGGTTGAGATGCTTGCGCAAAGTTTGGCAAAATTTCGATAAGTCCCGCAAACGCGATAGTAACGAAAATCGCTACCGCGAAAAAGAATGGGTGTTTTTCTAACCAGTGAAACATATTTCCTCCTCCTGATTATGCGCCCATAGGCGATGCAGTTTGAAGTTCACTCTCTTCAACACGGCGAGAGCTTGTCATTGTTTTATACATATTGAATGCAAACAAGAACATACCTAAGAAATACAATGTACCGCCAACTGCACGAATTGTGAAATACGGGTGCAATACAGCGACTGTATCGATGAATGAGTACGCAAGGTTACCAAATTCATCGTGAGCACGCCACATCATACCTTGAGTAATACCAGCAATCCACATAGAGGTGAAATAAAGGACAACACCAAGCGTTTGAATCCAGAATTGAGTATTCATTAATGATTTAGAATAAATCTCACGTTTAAATACACGTGGTGCCATGTGGAAAAGAGAAGCCATAATCATGAACGCAACCCATCCAAGAACACCATCATGCACGTGACCGACGATCCAGTCTGTAAAGTGTGCCAATGCATTGACCGATTTGATCGCTTGGATTGGACCCTCAAGAGTAGAGAACATATAAAATGTTGATGCAAGAACCATAAATTTGATCAATGGACTCGCCGCAACTTGTTGCCATTCACCCTTCATTGTAAGAAGCATGTTGATCGCAGAACCCCATGAAGGGAGGATCAAAACAACAGAGAATACAGAACCCATAGTTTGCATCCAGTCAGGAACAGTAGAATAGATCAAGTGGTGTCCGCCTGCCCATAGGTAAACAAACATCAAGCCCCAGAATGCAAGGAGAGACAATTTATACGAATAAACTGCTTGGCCTGACTCTTTTGGGAGGAAGTAATAGATCATTGCAACGATAGGTACTGTGAAACCGAATGCAACCGCATTGTGTCCATACCACCATTGTACCAACGCATCATTTGTACCAGAGTACATTGAAACCGAGTGATACCATGCACCAATTCCGCCAGAGGCAAAATACGTTGGAATTTCCATGTTATTGAAAAGATACAACATAGCGATTCCAAGGAATGTCGCAATGTAATACCAAATTGAGATGTACAATGATTTTTCACGGCGGATACCGATCAAACCGAAAATAGACATACCGAACAATACCCATACCACAACAACTGCGATATCAATAGGCCATTCGAATTCAGCATACTCTTTTGAAGTAGTAATACCCATCAAAAGTGAACCAACAACGGCAACAACGACCAACATATAAAGCCAGAAGTGCAATTTACCGATGAACATCAAAAATTTTGATTCTGCCATCGAAACTTTCAATACACGTTGACCTACATAGTACCATGTTGACCAAATACCGCTAAGGGTAAACCCAAAAATGACTGCATCGGTGTGCAATGGTCGAAGACGGCTGAAGTTTGTGAACTCTGCCAATCCTGATCCCGCAATCGTATTAACAGCAGGAAATGCCATTTCCCATGCCAAAATAACGCCGACAAGCATCCCGACGATTCCGAGTACAACGGTTGTAAGCATAAACATCTTTGCAACCGTGTAATCATACTCCAATGGACGATTCTCCATTTACGACCTCCTTAAAGATTCAAAGCATAAGAGCCTATTAGGGCACCTCTGACTTCGCAAAACTGTGAAATCAAAGATGCCCTTAACACTTTTGTAACAAAAGTAGGCTATTAAACGCTCTAATGATAGCAACCACAGTATTTAAGGAATCTTAAATTATTAAATGTTTTTCAGTATATCAAAACTTAACGATTATTTTAAGTTTATATACAGAATAAGGGGTAAAAAAGTAACACTCAAAGGAGAAAGAGAATTTAAGGGGGCTAGGGAAATCAATTCCCTAGGATTAAAAGTTATCGTTGGATCAATGAAAGAAATTCACCGAAAATATATCGGCTCTCTTTTGGTCCCGGACTTGCTTCGGGATGGTGCTGTACCGAAAAAACAGGGGCATCGTTATACCGAAGCCCTTCGATCGTATTGTCAAATAAATTGATGTGCGTTACTTCCGCAATTTCACGAACCGATTCGGGAACGTTATAGTTGTGATTTTGCGCGGTAATCTCAACCATTCCGGTTTGAACATTCTTAACAGGATGATTTCCGCCATGGTGACCGAATTTAAGTTTATGGGTATCGTGCCCGTGAGCAATGCTCAAAAGCTGATGGCCAAGACAGATACCGAATAGCGGGATACGGTGCGCAATCAGTTTTTTGATCTCTTCTTGTTCTTGCTTCAGAACCAACGGATCCCCAGGGCCATTCGAAAGGAAAACACCGTCAATCTCTTTATTCTCGTAGCGTGCAATCAACTCATCGCCGCTAAAGGTATTTGGCAATACTTCAACTTCAATTCCGGCTTGGGTTAATTCATTTAAAATATTGCGCTTGACACCAAAATCAATCGCCGCTATACGCGCTTTCGGTGCAGGTACGTCGTTATAGCGGAAATTAAACGGATCATACACCCCATGAGCATGAACGTAGGATGTTTTAGTGCTTACTTCTTGTATGTAATTGATCTCTTCGATACGAGGAGAAGAAGCAAGAAGTTTTTTAAGTTCCTCTTTATCAGACACCTTTGTCGAAGCGATCATCATCATCGCCCCCTCGCTGCGGAGCATTTTTGTCAAGTAGCGGGTATCAATATCGCATATTCCGATAACACCGTGCTTCTCTAAAAAAGTATGTAACGCCTCTTCGGCACGGAAGTTTGAGTGTTTGCTTTGGTATTGGCGAACAATCACCCCTTTACAGTGCGCTTTTAAACTCTCCATATCTTCACCGTTTACCCCGACATTACCGATTTCCGGCATAGTGAAGGTGATAAACTGTCCGGCATACGAAGGGTCAGAAATAATCTCTTGATACCCCGTTAGTGACGTATTAAAAACAATTTCACCCACACTGGTCGTGTCGGCTCCAAAACTTTTAGCCTCTAAAAAAGTGCCGTTTTCGAGATAAATCCAGACGTCACGCATCATGCCATTCCCCTTCGGTTAAGTTCATCTTTGTACAATTTTTCATACATGATCTCATACTCATCGGTCCCCGGTATCAAACGGCGTTTATAGCTTTTGATTTTTTCGTATACGGCTGATTCAATCTCACTTGTATCGGCAACAAACATTGTTATTGCATCGTAAATGATATTTTTGATACGATTTTCGCTTACATCGTAGTGGATCAAATCTTCTTCGTACAATTCATCCAAAATTTGGTGAGCAATATCCGAATAGCGCTCTTCATAGGACAAAATAACACCAAATTCAGGGGCAAGTTTTTTCTTGATCATGAAAAAGAGTTGTCGCTCATCGGCAAGATAAAAATCGATCTGTTCTTCATTAGCATTAACGATCTCTTTGACCTTTTCTTCAAGTGCCATCTCTTTTTTAACGTTGGCAATTAAAATACTTTCGGCCTCTTTGGCAACACTTTCAAGCCCGTGGGTCATCGTGACCAGTCCGCTACGGTTGAGATCTACGGCGATGCGCGTCGATATATGGGGTACATGGGTGAGTGAAACCTTCATTGCAAAGCCCTATCTTAATTTTTCGCTATTTTACTTTATCACACCTCTAAATAGCCTTATAGCGACTCAGAAGTGTAAAAATTCGCCTTATGATATCGAAGGCTCAACACTGCCCATATACCCCCCAATATTAATCCCCCTACAACATCCAAAAACAGATGCTGCTTAATCGCCATTGTCGAATAAATGATCCCAAGACACCACACGGCGCTCATCACACGAATCCCTGTTTGCCCGTTCATTTGTTTAAGATGATAATCAAACCAAAAGGCTGAAAAAAAAGCTGTCGCTACATGTAAAGAGGGAAAAGCATTTCCTGCGGTATCGATCGTTTTAAGTAAAGAAAATTGGGGATATTGATCTAAATCTATCGCATATTGGGGTACAGACGTTGGAAAAAAGATATATACACCTACCCCTATCATGCAGACGATTCCTATATAAACACCGTAATAAATAAGTTCTTTTTGGTTTTTCATAAGGGCAGGAACCAACGATACATATACCCATAGTGAAAGATAAAAATAAAGATAATTCGGCTGAAAACCGACCCAATTATCGACGATGGTTAATGGCATTTTGGTAATCATAAAATAAGGATTTTTGAGTAAATAAAGGTACATTGTGAAGAAAATGGCCATAAAGAGCATGGTTCCAATAGCCTTGAGGCACCAATGCGTCCACAATCGAACCGCTATGTTTTTAGAGAAAGAGGCTCCGTCTATAGCTTCAAAATTCCCACAAATTTTCATACATAACCTTTTTACGGTTGACTTGATGGAAGCTGACGGAGCTTATTCGTAATTTCAGACCCTTTTTTAGCATCCATTTTACCCAGTATCTGCCCCACGACTTTACTGTTTAAGGTACTCATTATATCGGCCGCTTCACTTGCTGACATCTGAGAGAGTATCCCTGCTGAGGCAGACGGTTTCATTTTTGCAAAGGTCTGAGAAACTTTACCCGCTTTGACATTTTTAATCTCATCAAGGACTTTTTTATTCTCCTCAAGCATTTTTTTTACGGATGCTTCTTTGGCTTTAATCTCTTGTAATTTTTGATCGACTTTGCTGTCTTTACCTTGTATCATCGTCTCTTTTTTCTTGAGCAAATCTTCCGTTGCATTTTTGAGTGCATCCAAAGATTGACGCTGTTCATCGATCCTTCCCAGTTCTACTAAAAGTTCATTTTTTCGCTCTTCAAATATCTTGGTACAATCGTAAGACTTTGTAGTTTGTGCTCCGAATAAAGCACTTCCCAGAAAAAGAGACAGAAGAACAATTTTTTTCATATAGATTCCCTTTTATAGGTCATGACACCAATTTCATCAAGCATTTTAGCCTCTTCTTTTTTGATTTTCACCATATACGCTTGCGCTTCTTGAAGTTCAAGGTATTTAAACTTCTCATAATCGATCATTGCCGCCTTAAATGCCTGTTGCATTTGTAGCTGCTGATCTTCCGCAAACGTCAGCCACTCGCGACATTGTTCAATGGTTTGATGTTGTGCATGGATCATCATCTGAGACTGTGTCAGCTCGCTAACGGAGCCTTTAATGGGCAAAGAGAGGGTGGAGAGAGTTTTATACGCACGATCCAGCGCACCGGATGCATTGGCTAGGGCGTTATTTGCGGCAATCAGATTTTGCTCCGCACGGTCAAGATCTTTTTTTTTGAGCTTGACTAACGGAGCGTATTTAGATTTCACGTTCTAAAATACTATAGTGTCGTTTCGATCCGGTGACGTGGATATCATACCGATTTTGGTTTGGGTCAACTCTTCAATCGCACGAAGATACTCTTGTGCCGTAGCGGGAAGATCTTCAAAACGTCGTACCCCTACGGTTTTGTCCCATCCGGCAAATGTTTTATAAACCGGCTTAACATGCTCAAGATCAAGCGGCATATAATCGATCACTTCACCGTTCACTTCATACGCTACACATACTTGAATTTCGTCAAAACCGTCCAGTACATCGAGTTTCATGATAGAGAGATCATCACATCCGTTCAAACGGCTCGCATAGCGGCACGCTACCGCGTCAAACCAACCGCAACGACGCGGACGCCCGGTAGTGGTACCGAATTCATGCCCTTGTTTGCGAAGGCGCGCTCCGATATCACCGTGATCTTCGGTCGGGAAAGGTCCATTACCGACACGGGTGCAGTACGCTTTTACAATCCCTGTCACTTTACCGATATCTTTCGGGTTGACCCCAAGACCGGTACACGCACCTGCTGAAATCGTCGATGAGCTGGTAACATACGGATAGGTACCGTGGTCGATATCGAGCATCGTACCCTGAGCCCCTTCAAGGAGGATTTTTTTCTCATCATCCATCAAATCCCATGCCATTTTAGTCGTATTAGCCAAGAAGGGAACCAATGCTTCGGCAAAAGTGTTTAACTCTTTTACCAACGCTTCACGAGACGGTAACGCAATCTCTAATGCTTCAAATATGGCTTTGTTTTGAACAAAATATTCCATTACACGGCTGGTCAAGGTTTCAACATCACGCAATTCGCCCAAACGAAATCCGGCACGAGCAATTTTCTCACTGTATGCAGGCCCGATACCGCGTCCGGTTGTACCGATCGCTTTTTCGCCCCGAAGTTTCTCTTTGGCTTGATCAATCAGCGTATGAAACGTCAAAATCATGTGTGCCGATTCACTGACGAACAAACGTCCAAGCAGGTTATCGAATTGTTTCATCTCTTTGATCAACGCTTCGGGAGAGACAACAACACCGTTACCGATGATATTGATCGCTTTCGGATTCAAAATCCCTGATGGAATCAAATGAAGGGCATGCGTTTTGCCATCAACTACAATAGTGTGACCGGCATTGTGTCCCCCTTGATAACGGGCAACACAGTCGTATTTTTGCGCAAGCAAATCAACAATTTTCCCTTTTCCTTCATCACCCCATTGAATTCCTACGATTAAATCCGCTTTCATACTACTCATCCTGTTTGTGTTATTGGTGTAATGCGTCTATCAACGCATCGGTGTAAATGGCAAAGCCGACCGAAACGGTCTCGTCACTTTTGTAACGTCCGCCCATAGCGTACATTTCGTTTCCTTCGATTACGCGGAAAAAAAGCTCATCATAATAGAGCATTTTAGCGTAATAAAGGGGTGCAATGACTACATTTGGATATTCCAGCCCGACACAAAGCTCTTTGATTTTCATCAATTCAGGTTTGATAGAATCGGGGACAATCTCCACAACTGCATCGATCTCGCTTGCATGCTGCATATACACAAGACGTGTTAACCAATCAATTTTTAAAGACAACATTTTCTCAATGTTAACGTGACGAAAATCATCTAAATTCAGATCCAACATTTCGGTAAGGATACGAGGGATGTTAATATTAGAAATTTGCAACAAAGGCTGCATCTCTAACACATTTAAAATCCGTGTTGCTTGGCTAAGAGCTACCGAGAGATTCGGCTCATCAATAATCTCTACCCCGATTTGATACTGCTCATCGGCAGGATAACGGTAGACCGGCTGAATATAGAACCATTTTTTGTGTTCCGTATTTCCGCCGAGACGTTTATTGATAATACGGACAACATCGATCGTCGAATCCGCTCGGAGACTCATTGAATGATTTTTGCTATCACCCAAACGGATCAACTCCCATTCATCAGAAACACTTTGGTGCTGATGATACGAAAAAAGCGGTGTTAGTATCTCTTCAAATCCGGCATCGCTTAAAAGGGTGCTCGCTTTGGTTTCAATCAAACGTTTTGTTTTTGCCGTTCCGGCAAAATAGAGTTTCGAACCTTCAGGAATTTCGTGCTCTAAAACCATAATATTAAAGTCCAAAATAGACGGTGTTAAACACGCGATTTGCGGTTCCGTCATACGCACGGCGACCGAGTTTAGCTAACGCCAACTCTACCCCGTTGATAACCCATGCCGCTTCATACGGAGCGATCAGTCCCATGTGGTTGATACGAAAAATCGAATCTTTGATGTGGTCTTGCCCGCCGGCAACGTTTGTCTCATACTCTTTTTTCAATAATGAGCGGATCTCTTTTGCCTGTACATCACCGATGGTTGTCATTGAATCGGCCGGAGCAGTTGGATAAATAGACAATCCGATTGCTTTCATCGCTTCGCGGGTCGCTTTCGCACGGCGTGCCGTATCGCTGTAAAGTTTTTCCAAACCGCCTTCGGATTTAATCCGCTCAAGGATGTTTTCAAGACCGATAATGAGTGTCGTTGCCGCCGTCCATGCCGTCGTGTTTTTGCGCTGATTTTTAATCTCGGTAGCGAGGTTAAAATAATACCCTTTGCCGCTTCCGATTTTCTCAATCGCTGCAGTGGAGAGACCCATAATCGCAAGTCCCGGAGGGAGCATTAACGCTTTTTGGCTCCCGGAGATCAAACAGTCGATATTGCTCACATCGATTTTCTCAACGCCTACCGCTGTAATCCCGTCGGCAATCACCATGATAGAAGGGTTGTGCGCTTTTACCGCCGCTGCAATCGCTTCGACATTGTGGCGAAGACCGCCCGCACTTTCGCAGATTTGGATCGCGAACGCATCGATATCCGGATTAGCGTTCAATGCCGCTTGAACCTCTTCGACGGTTGCGGGAGTATCCCATTCGTGTTTAATCTCAACGTTGGCGATCCCGTAAGCGGCCGCGATTTTGCCGAAACGCTCACCGAATTTTCCCGAATTAATCGAGAGAAGTTTGGTCTGAGTCAGATTCGTAACAGCCCCTTCCATAGCGCCGGTACCGGAGGATGCAAGCATAAGCACCTCATCCATTCCGAGAAGCTCGAACAGTAACGTACGGGTGCGTCCGAAAATCGCTTCAAACTCGGGGGTACGGTGATGGAGTGTTTCGCCGGCCATGGCAATACGTACCGACTCGGGTACCGGGGTGGGTCCTGGAGTAAACAAAAGCATCAATAAATTCCTTTATTAGGAGTACAAAATGCTCAAATTATATCGGATGGGAGGTTAGGAGAGGTTTAAGGGGAACGGCTATGCTACAATTGCATCAAAAAAAGAGCTTTTATGACGTTATTCGACTCTCTCCTTTTAGGTGCCCTTGAGGGGGTGACCGAATTTTTACCCATCTCCTCAACCGGCCATCTCATTTTGGCCTCACAGCTTTTAGGGCTGCAACAAACCGCCGCCCACAAAGCTTTTGAAGTCTCCATTCAACTCGGAAGCATCCTCGCCGTATTATTCTTGTATGCCCAACGGCTATTACAAGATAAAACACTTTGGCTTAAAATCGCCATCGCGTTTCTCCCGACCGGAGTTCTTGGATTTTTGTTTTATAAACATATCAAAGCGCTTTTCGGTGTCGAGACGGTGAGTATCATGCTCATTGCAGGAGGAATTGTATTTCTCATTATCGAGTATTTTCGTCGTGATAAAGCAATCGATGAGGGGAAAGATCTCAGCGAGCTAACGATCAAAGAGGCATTTACCATCGGCTTTTTCCAAAGTCTCTCGATGGTTCCGGGAACCAGCCGCTCAGGTGCCACTCTCATCGGCGGATTGTTTATGGGATTGAACCGTAAAAGTGCGGCGGAGTTTTCTTTTTTATTGGCGATTCCAACGATGTTTATCGCAACCGCGTACGATCTGATCAAACATCGCCATGAACTTGTCGTAGAGGATTGGTCGATGCTTATCGTTGCCTTTATCACCGCATTTATCTTCGCATTTGCGACCGTCAAAGCGTTTGTCGGCTTTGTGAGCCGTCATACCTTTGTCCCGTTCGCAATTTACCGAATCGTTGTCGGTATTATCTTCTTCTATTTTGTGGCAACACTTCCGGCGTAATTGCCCCCCGTCATTCCCGACTTCACGTGCCCTTTAGGGTAGATCGGGAATCCAGCTTAATCATAAAAATAACAGAAAATATTAAATAACAAAATTGCGCATTGACACCACTCTCTCTCTCTCTGCTAAAATAACCTTATAAAAAATTGAAAAAGGAATCTTAAATGTCTGAAAGTCAAATCCCATCTCAAGTAAATCAATTACAAGGGAAACTCTTTTCTCCCGTGCATCTATTAATCGGCTCAATGGTTGGCGGATTTCCAACAGGTTTTTATTTTTTGGTAAAAAACTATGGAAGTTTTGGAGATAGCAAAAAAAGAAACGTGGCACTTATTATTGGATTGCTTTTTATGGTAGGTTTTCTTCTGATTTCAATCTTCATGCATCTTAAACCAGCAGTAGGTTTTTTATTATCAAGTGTAATAGGATTCGGATTAGCTCTCTTAACAAAACAATATTTTTTATCAAACAATATAAGCTTAATACCGGAAAATGCAAAAGTCAATGCATTTGTTGCGGACAAGGAACTAAGACAGTCGAATTGGCATGTACTATTCGGTATTATTGGCGGAATGGCAATAGCGTTTGTTCTAGCATTCATTTTATCCGCGATACTTGTTGGATTAGGTGTCCTAACACTCTAATTTCTAAATATAGCTAGATTCCCGATCAGGTCGGGGATGACAAAATCAAATAATCATTTTGACCGTAAAAACTTAATCTGATCAATCAAAATCTTCGCCAGTTCCAGCGCTTTGGAGCGGTGGGAAAGCCCTACCTTTACCGCATTCTCCAACTCCCCAAGCGTTTTATCGTATCCTAGCGGGATAAAAATCGGATCATATCCGAATCCGTTTTCACCGCGAAGCTCAGTAATAACATCCCCGTGCATCCATCCGTGAACACAGCTTTCTCCCTCACGAGAGACAATCGCGATCGCCGCCGTATAGTGAGCGGGAGAAGTAGTTAACCCTTTTTCTTTTAGCGCTTCCACGAGTTTGAGGAGATTATCCCGATCACTCGCCCCCTCACCGCCGTAACGGGCACTGTAAATCCCCGGAGCACCACCCAAGGCATCGACACTGATACCGCTGTCATCGGCAACCACAATCGCCTCAGGATCACCCAATGCACTGTAAACGGCGCGCGCTTTGATCAATGCGTTTGCCTTGAACGTCTCGCCGTCTTCGATGATCTCAAACCCATCGATCAGATCGGTATACGGAAAAACTTCCCGATCATGGAGGAGTTCGATAATCTCACGAACTTTCCCTTTGTTTGACGTTGCCAAGACAATTTTCATTTCATTCCTTACAGTAGACTTTAACGTTCGGTGTTTACCCGACGTTTCATCTAAGGGTGTAATATAATACTGAAAATTTTAACGTATCTAAGGTTGCACGGTGTTTAAAACGGTTCTCCCACTCTCCGCGATTTTATCGCTTCGATTTTTCGGTCTATTTTTAGTTCTTCCGGTTCTCTCTGCCTATGCGCTCAACCTTCCGGGTGCCACGCCGCTTCTCATCGGCGTCATCGTCGGTGGCTATGCCCTAACTCAGGCTATTTTCCAAGTCCCCTTCGGAATCATGAGCGATAAAATCGGTCGCAAACCGACACTCTTACTCGGTCTTGTCATCTTCTTGATCGGATCGATCATCTGTGCGGTGAGCACCGACATCTACACACTGATGGCAGGACGTTTTTTACAAGGTGCGGGAGCTATCGGTGCCGTCATTCCTGCCATGATCAGCGATTTGGTCACTGAAGAAAAACGGGGTCATGCGATGGCACTCATGGGAGGGACCATCGCTATCAGTTTCGCCGCTGCAATGGCTTTAGGACCTGTTCTTGCCGCAGGATTCGGTTTTTCGTCTTTGTTTTGGATCGCGGCTGTTTTATCGATTGTATCAATGGTCGTCCTCTTTACCAATGTCCCGAATCCTCCACGCATTCGCCACATTTACCATTCAACCACCACCACCAAAGATATTCTAAAAGATCCGAATTTGCTCAGCATGATTATCACCAACGGGATGCAAAAAGGGCTTATGACCGTCTCTTTCGTCCTTATCCCTATCTTTCTGACCAAACCCGAATACGGCTTTTTGTGGGATAAAAAAGATCTTTGGCAAGCGTTTATCCCCGCAATGGTGATGGGGCTTTTAGCGATGGGACCCGCCGCCGTTTTCGGCGAAAAATACAATAAACCGCGCGAAATCTTCCTCATCTCCATTGTGTTATTCATCGTCTCATTTACCCTCATGGGGTTTGCAACCAAAGGGTGGGAATTTATCGTCGGAGTGGTGAGCTTTTTCATGGCGTTTAATATGATGGAGCCGTTGGTTCAGTCGATGATCAGCAAATACGCCAAAGTGCACCAAAAAGGGGCAGCACTCGGTATTGCCAATGGTTTTGCCTACTTCATGACCTTTGTAGGGGGAGCCGCTGCCGGTATTGCACTTCAGTATTCAAGTCGTGAAGTGTTTACCATCGCATTGGTCGTCATTACGATATTATGGCTATTGTGGACCCTTAAAATGCAAAATCCACACCGATTTTCCCATCTTTATATCTCTATGGATCATGTGGATATGGAAAAATTAAACGGCTTAGAACATGAACATATTGCGGAGTGGTTTATCAATGAGACCGAAAATATCGTCGCGGTGAAATACCGCAAAGATATGATCGAAGAAGAGGCTATTAAAGCCAAAATACTTAAATAAAAAGTTAGAGTCGAATGACTCTAACCAGCGTCCCCGAATCTAAATCTCCATCCTCTTCACCGCAGATCATCAGCCCTGCATCCCCAAGAAGATTGGTCAGAATCGCAGAGCTTCCCGTCTTTTTCCCCTCAAAATCGACCCAGTATCGGCCGTCTTCAAAACTCACATTACACGCGGTAAATTCACTTTTATTAGAGCGTTTGGCAAACGGTACTTTGAGGGTTGCTTCGATCGGTTCATATGGATTTGCGCACCCCATCATTCGGGCCAGTAGCGGTGCAACATAAAGGATAAACGTGACGGTGGACGAATAAGCGAATCCCGGCAGGGAGACAATAAACTTCTCACCCCGTTGTGCGAGCATCACATGCTGTCCGGGCTTAATATTGACCCCTTTGAAAATCACTTCTGCACCCAAACGCGGAACAATGTGTTTCACAAAATCATAATCTCCGACACTTACCCCGCCGGTACTGACAACGATATCACTGGAAGCAAGCGCCTCTTCAAAGCGTTCCATTATCGCATTTTTATCATCCCCGACAATCCCCATTTGAACCGGTTCACCGCCGAGCTGTGTTACAAGAGCCTCTAAGGTATAGCTGTTGGAACTGCGGATCTGCCCTGCGTGACGTGCCACCTCTCCGATATCAAGAATTTCACTTCCCGTCGCAATGATACTCACGCGAGGACGTTGTGATACACACACCATTACCTGATTGATCCCTGCCAATACGCCGATCTGCGCAAAACCTATTTTTGAACCCTTGGCAATTAACGTCTCATTAGCCCGATAGCTTTCCCCCACAGGGCGGACAGCAAAACCAAGAGGAACCGGTTTTTCAATAACAATCTCACCCTCATGCACTCGAACATTCTCGATAGGGATGAGCGTATCGGCACCCTGCGGCATTAATGAGCCGGTAAAGGTTTTAATACACATTCCGCTCGTCACATTCCCGATACTATCCGCTCCGGCAGGATTGTCCCCCATAATAACCAACGAATCAAATTCAGCCAAGTCGCTATGAAGTATCGCGTATCCGTCCATTGCCGAGGTAGGGTGGAGAGGATAATCCTCGCAAGCGACAATATCCTCTGCCAAAATCCGCCCCAATGCCGCACTGAGAAATACCCGCTCGCTCTTTTGAGGAGCGATAGGGAGTAAACTCACCATATTTTGAGAGGTTTCATAGGAGATCATTCGTTACTCCCTAATAGTCCTGCCCCTGAAATAGGGGTTGAACGCTCTGCCGCATAAATGCGTGCCCCATTTTTCAGATCGTATTTCCATATCGGAGCCGAGGCTTTGAAATCTTCAACAAATTTCTCGATTGTCTCCAATGCCACACGTCTTTTAGGGGAAAATACCGCCGCTATATAGCTCGATTCGTGAACCAGAACATCACCTCGACTGTGCGCCATTTTCAGTGTAGCCCCCATAGGAGCAGCCTTAGCCACCCACGCTTCAAACCATGCGGTAAGAATCGGTTCATACACATCGAAGCTTAACCCTTCAATCCCGTCCTCTTCCCGTACCGTACCGACAAACGGAATATAAGCACCGTAATTGTGCTCTGCCTCGTCTGCATACCAACGGGTCAGAATTTCGGGGACGTTCAACGAGCCTTCATAAAGTTCAACCATACTCACCCTCCGCATACGGGAGGAAGCAAGGATACTTTGTCCCCACTTTTTAGCGGTGTATCGAGCGATCCAACCAGAGTGTCATTGACCGCTACAGCACAACTCTCAATCCACTGTGCAAGCTCACTGTCTTGTTTTAATACCTCTGCAACATCACGCAAAGATGCTGCTTCCATCGTTATAGCCGCTTTTTGAATCGGCCCTAAAAATTCGATTGTCACCATGACAATTCCCCTTTTTGGGTAATAATATTGGGATAAATTATAGCGAAAGAGAACTAACAGTCCCTTGTCAGGGATCAATTAGTATAATGGTTTTTATTTTTATGAGGAAGATAGTTTGATTTTCGGAAAAATTGATTTTATAAACCTTTTGCCGTTTCACGTCTTTATCAAGCGCTACGCCCAAACTACCCAATTTCACCAAAGCCTCCATTATCACAAAGGGGTCCCTTCAGCCCTCAACCGCTCTTTTGCCGCTCGCCGAATCGATGCAGCATTTATCTCCAGTATCACGGCTAGGAATTGCTCCCATTTTAATGTCGGAATCGTCGCCAAAAAAGAGGTGTTGAGTGTTTTATCACTCCCTAATACCGATAAAGACGATCGTGATTCCGCCACTTCCAATCTCCTTGCCCGCATACTCGATATTCATGGAGAGGTATTGATCGGAGATAAGGCGCTCCGTTACTATTACAGCGGCGGCGAACATATCGATTTGGGACAAATCTGGCATGAGCGAACAGGGTTACCGTTTGTCTTTGCCCTGCTGTGCACCCACCACCATACCGATGAACTTCGCCGTCTCAGCCGCGCATTTATTGCCATAAAGGTGAGAATTCCTTATTATATACTGATGGAAGCATCCCGCCGAAGCGGACTTAGCCCGGTGCAAATCACCCATTATCTAAAGTTTATCAGTTATAAAGTAGGTGTCAAAGAGGAGAGAGGGTATAAAGAGTTTTTAAAAGAGGCGAAAGCGAAGGGGCTCTCCCCTTCGATGAGAAAGATTCGTTATCGCTGAACAAGCGCTTCGATACGTTTTAGTGTCTCTTCGACACCGATAATCGCCATCACGCTATCCAATCCCGGGCCGGAAAGTTTCCCCATCAAAGCAACACGAAGGGGCTGACCGATTTTCCCAAAACCGATTTCCAACTCTGTAACAACGGCTTCCATAATATGGTGATAATCACTCGGCAAATGAAGATCCGTTGCCCCTTTAAGAGCGGTAGCAAATGCTTCCAAAATGGCTCTGCTCTCCTCTTTATACCCTTTTTTTAAAGCCGCTTCATCATACTCAGCCGGAGCAACCAAGATTTCACCCACTAGGGTTGCCATTTCGCTGAGTGTTTTAGCCCGCTCTTTAACCGCATCGAGAAGAATTTCCCGTTTGTCATGGCTTATTAACATAACACCGTGAAATTCAAGCAATTCACACAGTTTATCATTCGAGGTATTTTTGATATAGTGAGCGTTTAGCCAATCAAGTTTCTCAACGTTATACACCGATGCGGAGCGATTAATATCACTCGGATCAAACAATTCAAGCATCTCTTCCATCGAAAAGATCTCCTGATCTCCATGACTCCACCCTAGTCGAACAAGAAAATTAAGGAGTGCTTCAGGGGTATATCCCATCGTTTTATACATCATCACATCGGTCGCACCGTCACGTTTGGAGAGCTTCTTCCCTTCGCTATTATGGATCATAGGAACGTGGAAAAATTTAGGGACCGCAAACCCAAGCGCATTGTAAACTACGATCTGTTTCGGGGTATTCGAGAGATGGTCATCACCGCGAATAACGTCGGTAACTCCCATCAGCGCATCATCTACCGCTACAACGAAGTTATAGGTCGGAGTTCCGTCGGAACGGGCAATAATAAAATCATCTAAGATATCTTCAACGTTGAAAACCACATCCCCTTTTACCCCGTCCTGTACGGTAATAGAGCCTTCCAAAGGGGCTTTAATACGGATGACCGCTTCGCGCCCTTCAGGGGCCACTCCGCTAAAATCTCGGTATCGGTTATCGTATTTTGCTCTCTCTTTTCTCGCTGTCTGCTCTTCACGCAGCGCTTCGAGCTCTTCTTTAGACATATAGCATTTATACGCTTTGCCCTCATCCAGTAATTTCTGTGCATACTCTTGGTAGATGCTCAAACGGCTGGATTGATATTCGATCACCCCGTCATGTTCCAATCCGACCCATTTAAACGCTTCCACGATTGCCAATGCCGCCGCTTCGTCATTGCGGCTAAAATCGGTATCTTCGATACGAAGCAAAAATTTTCCATTGTTGCGACGCGCCCAAAGATAACTAAGAAGTGCGGTACGCAATCCGCCGATGTGTAAATAGCCCGTCGGACTTGGGGCAAATCTGGTTACTACCATGTGTAAAATCCTTTATTGGATGCAATTGCGCAATTTTAGTTAAGGCTATGTTAAAAGCGGGTAAAATAGAGCACTTTACCAAGGAGCACGTATGCGACCGTTATTACTCTCGACCCTGTTAGCCTCATTTTTGTGGAGTGCACCCATTGGAGGGGTGGCTGTTTTAGTTAAAAACAGCCCAATTACCCTCTATGAAGTTCAGCAAGAGATGAAACAGAGCAACACCACTGCACAGCAAAGTGCCGATACGCTTATTCGTAAAAAACTTGAGCAACTTGAAGCGGTAGAGAAAAAAATAACCGTCTCTTCGGCTGAAGTCAAAGAAGAGCTAGAACGGATGGCCAAGCAAAACAATCTTTCCATGGAGCAGTTTTTAAACGCTATGCAGACGGTGCGAGCATTAAGTGAAAAAGAGCTGAAAGCTAAAGTCGAAGAGAGCATCAAAGGACAAAAACTCTACAGTGCCATTGCCTTTTCGAAAATGGCTCAACCTACCCCCAGCGAAGAAGCTGAATATTATCAGCTCCATTTAGATGACTTTTCACGCCCTGAAAGCTTTAGTGTAACCATCTACACCGCTTCTACCCAAGAAGCATTGCAAGCCAAAATTACCGATCCGATGCACAATATCGAAGGTATCGCATCCAAAGACGAAACACTTGCTTACAGTGCCATCAATCCTCAACTCGCCCAAATTCTCAATAAAATCCCGCAGGGCAACTTTAGTCCTATCCTTCCAAACGGACAAAACGGTTTCATGAGCTTTTACGTACGTGAGAAAAACAATGTTGTTACCGAAAATTTGGAATCCAGCCGACCGGCAATCGCAAATGCGATCATGGGGGAAAAACGAAATCAAGTGTTAAACGATTATTTTACTCGATTGCGTCTCAGTGCAGATATCAAAGTGTTACGCCTCCCTTAAATAAGGGGCACACTTTAGCGGCAATTAGCCGCTGTAGTTTTCGAGATATTTGGTATCGAAGTTATTACTGACGAAATCAGGGTTTTTCATCATTTTCATGTGAAATGGAATCGTTGTTTTAATACCCGTAATCGTAAACTCACTCAAAGCACGATGCATTCGCGCAATAGCATCATCACGATCTCTACCGTAAACAATCAATTTACCAATCATCGAATCATAGGTTGATGGGACGATGTAGCCGGCATGTGCATGGGTATCAATACGGATATTGCGCCCGCCCGGAGCGATCCACTGCGTGATTTTCCCAGGACACGGCAAAAATTTAATCGGATCTTCTGCCGTAATACGACATTCAATCGAATGCCCGGTCAAAACAACACTCTCTTGCGCAGGAAGAGCTTCACCCTCTGCAACACGTATCATCATCTCGATCAAATCCAAACCGCTAACCATCTCAGAGACGGTGTGCTCTACCTGAAGACGAGTATTCATCTCCATAAAATAGAAGTTTTTATCGGCATCCAGGAGATATTCAAACGTCCCTGCCCCTTCGTATTTAATGAACTTCGTTGCTCGCACCGCCGAAGCATGAAGCTCCGCACGGATTTCAGGGGTCAAGGCAACTGCGGGTGATTCTTCGATCAGCTTTTGGTGACGGCGCTGCATAGAGCAGTCGCGCTCACCGATATGAAGAACGTTACCGTGAGAGTCTGCAATCACTTGAACTTCAATATGACGCGGATTTTTAATGAATTTTTCCATATAAATGGTGCCGTCGCCGAATGCGGTAATCGCTTCCGCTTCCGCCGCTAAAAAAGCGTTTTCTAAATAACTCTCATCTTCGACAACACGCATCCCGCGTCCACCGCCGCCGGCGGCTGCTTTGAGGATAATCGGGTAGCCGACTTCCACCGCACGCTTTGCCGCATCCGCAATATCGGTAATAGCACCTTCTGAGCCTGGAACGACGGGAACACCCGCCGCGATCATCACATCTTTTGCTTTTGACTTATCCGACATCAACACCATGACTTCCGGAGTCGGTCCGATAAATTTGATCCCATGATGGGTACAAATTTCAACAAAATGTTGATTTTCACTCAGAAAACCATACCCAGGAAATACCGCATCACATCCGCTGATTTCACAAGCAGCGATAATAGAAGGGATATTGAGATAACTTTGTGAACTGGGTGCGCCACCAATACAAATGGCTGCATCTGCAAGCTTAAGATAAGAGGCATCTTTGTCTGCAGTAGAATAAACCGCTACCGCCTCTTTACCCATCTCTTTAATGGTCCGAATGGCACGAAGGGCGATTTCACCCCGATTCGCGACTAAAATACGTTTAATTTCTGCCATATTTAGAGCTTCTTAACCGCAAAGAGTGGCATATCGTATTCGACCGCTTGAGAATCAGAAACCAAAACACTGAGGATTTCACAATCAAATTCTGCTTCAAGTTCATTCATAATTTTCATCGCTTCAAGTACCGCAATAACCTGACCTTTTTTCACGCGGTCACCCACTTTAACAAACGGTGCCGAATCGGGTGAGGGAGCCGCATAATAGGTTCCGACCATTGGGGAAACGATCATATCACCGCTGATAACCGGTGCCGCTTCAGATGCCGCTGCAACGGCAACAGGAGCCGCTACAGATGCTACGGGAGCCGCTGCCATTACGGGAGCGGCAACTACGCCGATATTTTTTTCAAATTCAATAGAAAAAGCGTCTTGAGTAATTTTCAATTTTGAAAGAGTACTTGCGTCAAACTCTTGCAAAAGGGTTTTGATTTGTTTCATATCCATGGGAAAATGCTCCTAAAAGTAGGGTAAGAGATGTGCTATACTACCACAAAATATTTTAACTTTGGATAACACTATGGGTCTCAAGAGCGACGGATGGATTAGAAAAATGGCATTAAACGAGGGGATGATCTCCCCTTTTTGTGAGGATCAAGTGGGTGTCGGAGTCGTCAGTTACGGCCTTAGCTCGTATGGGTACGATATTCGCGTAACGAATGAATTTAAGATTTTCACCAATCTCAATTCCACTGTAGTTGACCCTAAACATTTTGACGATGCCAATGTTGTCGATTTTGTCGGAGATGTCTGTATTGTCCCCCCCAATTCCTTTGCCCTTGCCCGGACCGTAGAGTATTTTAAAATCCCTCGGGATGTTTTGGCAATCTGTTTGGGGAAATCGACTTATGCGCGTTGCGGCATTATTGTCAATGTCACTCCGTTTGAACCGGAATTCGAAGGGCATATCACCATCGAAATCTCTAATACTACCCCTTTGCCGGCAAAAATTTATGCCAATGAAGGTATCGCACAAGTATTGTTTTTACAAGGAGACGAAGTGTGTGAAACGAGCTACAAAGACAAAAGCGGTAAATACCAAGGACAAGAAGGTATCACCCTTCCACGGATTTTAAATTAACTAGTGCTATAATTTCGATAAATTTCCACGCAAGGACCCCCAATGTTGCACGAATACCGCGATGTTATCACCCATATGAAACAAAACGATGCGGCAAATGCCCACTTTTTGAAAATTTTTGATCGTCATAACGATCTTGACAACCAAATCGCTAAAGGCGAAAGCGGTGAATTACCAATGACCGATTTGGAACTTGAAAAACTCAAAAAAGAGAAATTGTTACTTAAAGATGAAGCGTATGCAATGATTATCGAGTACAAAAAAGAGCACAGCCTCTAAAACCCCTCTTGCCTCTTCGAGGCAGGTCTTTTCTTCTTCGCTTTTATACTTCCCAATTTCCTCATTGAGTTTCTTTTTAGCTTTAGGCTGATAGCATTAGGCACGCATCTTTTTCAGGAGAACTGAATGAATACAGCACCTTCTTACAGTGCCCTTGCCGAATTCGGTCGTGCACTCCTTAAACGCCCTTCCCTCCAAGAGGGGCTCCCTATGATCTCTGAATATGCCAAAGAGGTCAGTGGTGCCGAACGGTGTTCCATTTTTATCTACAATCCCAATATTCAAATGCTTTGGACGACCTTAGCCGACGGTACTGAAAAAATTATGGTTCATAAAGATGACGGTATCGTCGGGCATACGGTCAAAGAGGGGAAACCCATTCTTGTAAATGACCCTTACGACGATAAACGTTTTTTACCCACGGTCGATAGCAAAACAGGGTTTATAACCAAAAACATTGCTTCAATACCTATTTTTGACTCCGGCAGACACATTATCGGTGTCTTTCAACTCCTCAATAAACCGGGAGGATTTTCAAAAGACGATGCGAAAGCGATGATATTTTTTGCCCATTACATCAGTGGCTATTTAGAATTGGCTATGTTATTTGATGATGAAGCATCGCTTCTCAATAAAGGAATTGAATGAGTCTCGAAACCTATAAAAGAATTGCCGATTTCGGCAAAAAACTGGCTCAACTTGACCATCTCGAAGCGGCTTTACCTACCATTGCCGAAGAGGCAAAATCTATTGTAAATGCAGAACGTTGCTCTATATTTATCCTTGATTACTCCAGTAATATGCTCTGGACAAAACTTAGCGATGGGATCGGACGAATCGCGATTGGACTCGATGCGGGGATCGTCGGAGATACGGTGCACACCAAAAAAGGGCAAATCGTCAATAATCCGTATGAAGATAGCCGGTTCTTGGCCAAAATTGATGAAAAAAGCGGTTTTGTTACCCGCAATATTCTCGCTATCCCCATTTTTAATTCTCGCCAAGAGGTGATCGGGGTGATCCAACTGCTCAATAAATATCACGCAGACTTCAATGATGCGGATGAAGGAATTATGAGCTTTTTTGCCAATTACATTAGCGGAACATTGGAACTGGCCCTTTTAATCGAAGGGAAATAAAAGTCAAGGTTTATAATAATTCTCTCTTGATCCAATGGCTTAGAACATAGAGTCCCCATACGTGCTGCTTAAATCGGCCCCGCCGAGCAAGATCAAGGTAGTTATCTATCTCTTCGGGATGGAACAATCCGGTTTGATTATTCACCTCTTTGATCAAATCGAGCCGCTCTGATGCTATTAACCACTCCATATAGGGGTTTGAAAACCCTTTTTTCTTTCGCTGCAGTATCTCTTTACTCAAATAGCGGCTTGCCACTTGTTTAAGCAAATACTTTGTTCCCCCCTGCCCTATTCGTATTTCGGGATGAATCGCCATCACCGTATCCACCAACGTATGATCCAAAAACGGGGTTCGCGCTTCGATTGTATGAGCCATCGACACCCGATCAAGCTTCGTCAGAAAATGCTCTCCCATAAAAAGTTTTAAATCAATTGCACTGTACCATTGAGCCGGATGAGTATGCGCACTTTGTTCAAATAGCTTTCGATACGGCTCTAAAAATCGAAGCGACTCATTATCGCGTATATTACGTCGCAGCAATAAATTTTGCTGTAAATCGGTAAATTTTTCCCCTGATGAACGAAATAACAGCGTCTCATCAAATATCCGTTTGTACCATTCCCATTCCCGATTCATCGAAAAATTGCTGTGAAAATACTTCTTTAGCCAATTTTTATGATGCAAGATAGCCGCTTTTTCAATATCGAGATACTCGAAATATTGTCGATACCCTAAAAACAGTTCATCCGATCCTTCTCCACTCAGAACAACTTTATACCCCTCGGCACTGATTTTCTTCATAAGCAAATAGAGGGGCAATGCGGCAGGATCGTTAAGCGGCTCATCCATGTGAATCAGCAATTCATCCAGGTGGTCATTAAAATCGTTCTGTGAGATAATAACTTCCGTATTTTTCACCCCCAGCTCCAGTGCACTTACACGCGCATTGATTCGTTCGTCATATCCGCTGTATTCATCGTATCCAAGGGTAAACGTATCTAACTTTTTTCCCTGATCCGATGCAAGTGCACACAACAAGGCACTGTCTATACCGCCGGAGAGCAGTGCTGCCATAGGTGCTGACGTGTCCAGACGAAGTTCCAAAGATCGCTTTAGCCGCTCTTCGATGTTTTCTAGTGCACGAGTTTCATTGTCTATGGAGGGGTGAGAAGCGTTACACACATTGTAATAGCGATGTTTGGTAATCCTACCCCCTTCAAATCGGATCCATTCACCCGATTCAAGCTTATCGATTCCCTGATAAAACGTATGAGGAGGTGTCGGTGCCAAAAATGAGAGATAGGAGAGCATCGCATCTTGATTCATCCGCATTTGCGCTAAAAAAGGTTTAATCGCTTTGATCTCCGAAGCAAATACAAACTGTTTTTTATTTTGATGATAAAAAAGGCTCTTTTTACCGAAGCGGTCACGTACCAAATAAAGGGTATCGCCATCGATCAACGCAAATGCGAACATCCCATCAAAACGCTTAACACAGGATATTCCCCACCGCTCATATGCTGCTAAAATAACTTCGGCATCCCCTTGTGTTTCCCAAGAATAATCTCCCAATTCCTCCCGTAACGCTTTGTGATTGTAAATTTCACCATTAAAACTCAGCAAAAACCTGCCGCGCCGCATCGGCTGATGTGAGCGAACATGTCCATCGGTGATCGTGAGCCGCTGATGGGCTAAAAACAACCCTTCTTGCTCAATTATCCCGCAATAGTCACGTCCCCGATGAGCAAGAGCAGCCAAAGCGTTACGCGCTTTGGCGGGGGTATATTCACCGATAATTCCAAATACACCGCACACAGGAAACCTTTTTTTTCGCAATTATACGCTATCATAACCTAACCATATCAAGCACAAAGATTATATAAAGAATGATACCTCTTTCCATCTCTCAAAAACAGGTCATAATGAATTTTTTCGAGGAAGATATTAAACTCGTAAAAAAATATTTTAATGCCATTGGATTTGATTTTGACGAAGCCTTTCGATTTGATGTTTTTAAAGAATTTATCTATGCCGCAGCTGGGATGTTCAAAGATCTCGACCCTACCATTTACAACCAAGAACTCGTCAGCAAATTTAATACTATCCGTTACCTATGCGAGAAACATGCCGAATTTGAACAACGAAGCACCTATGCGCTGCGTGTTTATACCAAAGAGTTTTTAGGGGCTCAAGACGCATACGGTGAAGAGAAAAAAATCTTTGAAACCCTCAAAGCCGAATTACAAATGCTTATCGCAAAAGAGCAAGCTGTTACTACCAAACGCGAAACTATGGAAGCTCAATTAAAAAATACCGAACATCCTATTGCAGCCACAGAACGTGAAGCCATTGAACTTGAACTAAAAACCGTACGTCGAGAACAAGTCGATACCATCCACACAATCGGTACCCACCGCCGTGAACTTGATGAACACTTTGCCAATCTCAAAGCATTTGAAGATTTGCACAAAGAAGAGTTTTTAAAATATTTCAATGAAATCAAAGAAAAGCTCACCTACCAATTCACCGAATCACTCAACTATTTTGGATTCGATTTCAATGAAGCACTGTTCCGCGAATCTGAACGTTCCTCCCCCATCCAACGCTTTAAAAAAGAGGCAGGGATACAAGGAGACATCAACCTATGCAAATACGTCGAATACTATTTGCGCAACGTTGTAACCGAAGCCCTCGCCGATATGGGGCATAAAGAACGACTTTTAAATGCAAAAAAGTATTGTGATCGCGTCAGTAAGAAATGATAGATAAAGATACCCTATTATGACTAACATTATTTTATGCGGAGGAAATGGTACACGTTTATGGCCGATCAGCCGTACCCTTATGCCCAAACAATTTGTAAAACTTTTTAATGACAAATCACTTTTTCAGCTAACCGTTGAGCGGAATAGTCTTTTTTGTAACAACCAACTCATCGTCTCCAATTCAGAACAATACTTTTTAGCTCTCGATCAGCTCGAAGAGATAGGAGAGGGGAATAATCACTATATTTTAGAACCAATTGGTCGCAATACGGCTCCGGCAATTGCCCTTGCCTGTATGTCTCTTAGTAAAGAGGAGATTGTTCTTGTGACACCATCCGATCATCTCATTAAAGATCAAACTAGCTATCAAAAAGTCTTAACACGTGCAAAACAATTGGCTGAATCAAATTATCTAGTCACTTTTGGCATTACCCCTACGTTTGCTGAAACGGGCTTTGGATACATTGAATCCCATAAAGAAAATGTAATAACATTTCATGAAAAACCCAATCTTGAAACGGCTGAAAAATACTTGGAAACAGGCAACTATTACTGGAATAGCGGCATGTTTTGTTTCAAAGCAGGGGTATTTTTAGAAGAGCTTCAAAAATATGCACCAAAGATGTTTACCGCTTGTGAACAAGCTTTTCACAATGCCTCCAAAGGTGAAATAATCCGAATCAAGCACAATGATATGCTCATAATCCCAGAGGAAAGTATTGATTATGCCGTGATGGAAAAGAGTGACTGTGTCAAAATGGTTGAGAGTAATATCGGCTGGAGCGATGTAGGAAGTTTTGACGCATTAGCTGAAGAACTTCCCAATGATGCAAATAATAATTTTATCCTTTCAGACAAACCAGTGAGCTTAATAGATGTCAATGACTTAATTATCATCAATACCGAGGATGCCCTGTTAATTTCAAAAAAAGGGTCCAGCCAAAAGGTTAAAGAGATTGTCGCCGCGTACCGACAAACTAATCCCCTCATCACCCATATTCACCGCACTGCCCACCGTCCTTGGGGGACCTACACCGTACTCGAAGATACTACAGGCTATAAAATCAAACGAATTGTAGTTAAACCGGGCAAGCGGCTCAGTCTTCAAAAACACTTTCACCGCAACGAACATTGGATTGTCCTTAGCGGCACAGCAACCGTAACGGTCGGAGAAAACACTTATCTCATCCATCCCAACGAATCAACCTATATCAAAGCCGGGGAAGTTCACCGTTTAGCCAATCTGGGTAAAATACCCCTTACTATTATTGAAGCACAGGTTGGGGAATATACCGGCGAAGACGATATTGTAAGAATTGAAGATGATTATAAAAGAGAGTTAGAATGAATCAAAGAGTAGCACTCATTACCGGTGTCACAGGACAAGACGGAGCCTATTTAAGTGAATTTCTCCTTAAAAAAGGGTACGTTGTCCATGGTATCAAGCGTCGCACATCCCTCTTTAATACCGATCGCATCGATCATCTCTATGAGGATCCGCATGTCGATAACCGCAACTTCATCTTACATTACGGTGATATGACCGATAGCATGAATCTCACCCGTATTATTCAAGAAGTTCAACCTGATGAAATCTATAACCTCGCAGCAATGAGCCACGTTCATGTAAGTTTTGAAATGCCTGAATACGTAGCCAATGCAGATGGTACAGGAACACTCCGTATATTAGAAGCTGTCAAACTCTTAGGACTCAGCAAAAAAACGAAAATCTATCAAGCCTCAACTTCAGAATTGTACGGGAAAGTGCAAGAGACCCCACAGAATGAAAGCACTCCGTTTTATCCCCGGTCACCTTATGCCGTAGCAAAAATGTATGCCTACTGGATCACAGTAAACTATCGCGAAGCCTATGGTATGTTTGCCTGTAACGGTATCCTTTTCAACCATGAAAGCCCAGTACGCGGTGAGACCTTCGTCACCCGTAAAATCACCCGTGCTGCTTCCAAAATTGCTTTAGGTCTCCAAGAAAAACTTTTCCTCGGTAATCTTGATGCCAAGCGCGATTGGGGTCATGCTAAAGACTACGTTCGTATGATGTGGATGATTCTCCAAGCCGATGAACCCGAAGACTGGGTTATCGCGACAGGCACAACGACAACAGTACGCGATTTCGTACGAATGGCATTTGAATGTGCGGGGATAGCGCTTGAGTTTAAAGGAGAGGGCATTGAGGAGAAAGCATTTGTGGTATCTTGCTCAAATCTACAATACCAAGTAGAGATTGGTAAAGAGGTTGTCGCCGTTGACCCTCGCTATTTCCGCCCGACAGAAGTTGATCTGCTGCTTGGTGATCCAAGCAAAGCCAATACCAAACTTGGGTGGACACCCGAATATGACCTCAAAACCCTCGTCGAAGAGATGATGGCAAGCGATTTGAAGCTCATGACCAAAGATGTCTATCTCAGAAAAGGCGGTTACAAAATTATGAGTTATTTTGAGTAATGGATAAACAAAGTAAAATTTATGTGGCAGGGCACCGTGGTCTCGTCGGAAGTGCTATTGTTAAGAACCTCACAGCCAAAGGCTATAACCACATTATGACCCGTACACATGATGAACTTGACCTGACTAATCAATACGCCGTTGCAGAGTTTTTTCATACCGAAAAACCGGAATATGTTTTTTTGGCTGCGGCAAAAGTGGGTGGCATCATTGCAAACAACACTTATCGCGGCAAATTCATTTATGACAATTTGATGATCCAAAACAATGTTATCCACCAAAGCTACCTCCACGGTGTTACAAAACTGATGTTCTTAGGAAGTACCTGCATTTATCCGCGCTCATGCCCTCAACCCATGAAGGAAGAATACCTTCTCACCGACACACTCGAATACACTAATGAACCTTATGCCATTGCCAAAATCGCCGGAATAAAGATGTGTGAAAGTTATAACCTTCAGTATGGCACTAACTTTATAAGCGTAATGCCTACCAACATCTATGGCCCCAACGATAATTTTGATTTGGAAACTTCCCATGTACTTCCTGCCATCATGCGTAAAATTCATGAAGCAAAAATTTCTAATGCCCCACGTGTAGAGATATGGGGAAGCGGTAAACCGATGCGAGAATTTTTATGGTCTGAAGATATGGCTGAGGCCTGCGTTTACCTGATGGAAAATCGTGATTTCAAAGATACTTTCACCACAAGCGAACAGATCCGCAATACCCATATCAACATCGGCACAGGCATCGAAATCAGTATTCATGATTTGGCTCATCTCATTCGTGACATTGTCGAATATACTGGCGAGCTTTATTTTAATACTAATAAACCTGATGGAACGATGCGTAAGCTCACCGATGTCAGTAAACTTCATACACTTGGCTGGAAACATTCCGTTGAGCTAAGAGAAGGTATCAAAAAAATGTATGCATGGTATTTAACTAGAGGAGAAAATAACTAATGTACCTATTCACCAGTGAAGTCGTCAGCCCGGGGCATCCCGATAAATGTGCCGACATCATCGCCGACAGTATCGTCGATCGCCTTATCATCGATGATCCGAAAAGCCGTGTTGCCAGTGAAGTTTTTGTGGCAGGAAAGCATGTTATTATAGGCGGAGAAGTAACCTCAGCAACTGAACTTAGCATCGATGAATATAAGCAAATAGCGATTGAAGCACTTAAAAAAATCGGCTATAACGGTAATCCGAATTTCACCCGAGAAGAGTGTCTCCATCCGGACGATGTAGAAGTACAAGTGTTGCTGAATCGCCAAAGCCCAGACATCAATCAGGGTGTGGATCAACAAGACGGCGAAACGGGTGCAGGAGATCAGGGAATCATGTTTGGCTATGCCGACAGTGAAACAGCTAACTATATGCCAAGCGCAATCACCTATGCACGAATGCTTATGGAGCGAGTATACCACTATGCTCTCGCTCATCCTCACAAGCTTGGTGTCGATATTAAGACCCAAGTCACTATGGACTATGGCTGTAAAGACAATTTCGAAACCTGTAACCCTCAACATATACATACTATTGTTATCTCTGCCCCTTGCGTACATACCATGAACATTGAGCAAGTACGCGAACTTATCATGGAACTTATCCTCGATACGGGTCTTCCGACGCAGCTGTTTGATCCGAAAGAGTGTATTATTCATATTAATCCCACCGGAAAATATGTCTCTCATTCAAGTTTACACGACAGCGGTCTGACAGGACGTAAGCTCATCGTCGATAGCTTCGGCGGGTATGCCCCTATCGGTGGCGGAGCTCAAAGCTCTAAAGATTATACCAAGGTTGACCGTTCGGGTCTTTATGCCGGACGCTGGTTGGCGAAACACATTGTTGCTGCCGGATTATCTAAAAAAGCAATCGTTCAGCTCTCTTACGCGATCGGGGTTGCCAAACCGACATCCATTGCTGTCGATACCTGTGGAACCGTTATTCCCGGCTTAAATGACGATGTACTATCGCAATTCGTGATGGATAATTTTCCCCTTACACCTAATTGGATAACGCGTAAATTTAATCTCGATCACCCAAGTGAAGAGACTTTTCTCTATGCCGATGTTGCAAGCCGAGGGCAAGTGGGACAGAGTGATTACCCATGGGAAAAACTGGATGAACTTGAAAAATTTGAGGCTCTTCGCTAAATGAAAATTGCTATAATTGGTACTGGTTATGTAGGTCTTGTAAGTGGCACATGCTTTGCAGAAATGGGAAATAGCGTACTATGTATTGATATAGACGCATCTAAAATTAAACGACTTAAACAGGGAATTATTCCTATCTATGAACCCGGTTTGGAAGAAATGGTTCTCGCTAATTATGCGAGAGGCACATTAGCATTTACTTCCGATATTACCGGTGCACTAGCAAAAAGCGATATCTGCTTTATCGCAGTCGGAACTCCCCAGGGAGAAGATGGCAGTGCTGATTTACAGCACGTATTAGCTGTCGCTAAAAGTATTGGTAAACACATGATTCATAGAATGGTCATTGTCGATAAATCAACCGTTCCAGTCGGTACAGCTGATCATGTACGTGCTATAATCCAAGCTGAGCTTGACATACGAAATAGTAATTTAACCTTTGACGTTGTTTCAAACCCTGAATTTTTAAAAGAAGGGGCAGCGATCGATGACTTCATGCATCCCGATCGTGTTATTATTGGAGCCAATAGTCAATACGCTTTTGATATAATGCACGAACTATATAGACCTTTTATGACCAAAAATGATCGTTTTATTACTATGGATATTCGAAGTGCAGAGATGACAAAATACGCAGCAAACGCAATGCTTGCTACTAAAATTAGCTTCATGAACGAAATAGCCAATATTTGTGATAAAGTTGGTGCCGATGTCAATCAAGTGCGCCACGGCATTGGAAGCGACAGCCGAATCGGTTACAGCTTTATCTATCCAGGATGCGGTTATGGTGGTAGCTGTTTCCCAAAAGATGTGCAAGCTCTTGCGCATACCGCGAAAAAGCATGGTTACACACCGCATATTCTTGATGCAGTAGAAACGGTTAACCACGCTCAAAAATATATCCTAGTAGAAAAAATAGTAAAGCGTTTTGGTGAGGATTTATCTAGATACACTTTCGCCCTTTGGGGATTAGCCTTCAAACCGGAAACCGATGATATGCGAGAGGCAAGCTCCATTATTATTATCTCCGAGTTAACCCGAAGAGGAGCTAAAATTCAAGCTTACGATCCAAAAGCAATGGACGAAGCTAAAACTCACTATCTTAAAGACAACATAGCGATCTCATATGCAACCAATAAATACGATGCGCTCAACGGTTCAGATGCTCTAATACTCGTCACAGAATGGAAAGAGTTTCGCAGCCCCGATTTTGATGAGATCAAACGCCGGCTTAAAAATAAAATAATTTTCGATGGGCGAAATCAGTATAATAAAACAAGACTGACAATGGATATGTTTGAGTATATAGCTATTGGAATCGGGTGAAATTTATTTTGATGTTAGAAAATATAAGGAATAAGAGAGAGGAATATGTTACAACGTTCATTACAATAAAAGTAAGTAGTAAATCCAAATGGCTATCGGAAATAACAATCTTAATTAAAAAGTTTTTATTTTTTCCAAAGATGACAAAGCCGAGAATATTCGCACGATCGCTGATGTCCATTCCAAAATAGGCATGGTACCCAAACATCTACAACAAATCATTGAAAAATATTTTCAGTCCAATAACCCCAAAGATATATGGCTCAAATGTAAAATAGTCAATTAATGACATAGTTTTTAAAAGGATGAAATAAAATGAAAATACTATTCTTTGCACCACATTCTGCTATTTGGGAGCATGCTTTTCCGGAAGCCATAATCGCTGACATGCTAAAAACCTATGGTAACAAAATAACCTATATAACATGTGGTGAAACCTTTAAAAAATTTTGTATTCCAATGAGTGCATTCGGATTAAGTATTACAGCAGATAGTCGAGACAAATTAGCACTTTGCACGCAGTGTCGGATTAATAAAAATTTGATTCGGAAAAAATTTTCTTTAGATGGATATGATCTTCAAGATGTTTTGTCAGATAATGACAATCTTGAGACAATAAGATTAATATCACACATAAATAAGAGCAATTTTATAGATTTTCAAGTTAATGGTATAGAAATCGGACGGATTGCATTATATGAATTTTTATTAAATGCAAAAAAAAACTCATTTGAGTTTTCTGATAACGAATGGCACGAATACAGCATCGCCTTGGAAAACTGTATCAAATCATTATTTGCCTGTCAAAAAATTATTACACAGGAACAACCGGATCGAGTTATAATTTACAATACCCTCTACTCCGTTAATCATGTATGTAAACAAGTGGCTGAAAAAGAAGGAATTCCTGTCTATTTTATCCATGCAGGAGAAAATCTTTCTAATCGCCTCTCTACTATGATTGTAGCAAAAGATACTACATTTAAATATCGAAAAGAGCTTATTACACACTGGCCAGATTATCGGGATAAAATTTCATTATTGGACAAATATTCAGATGTTACAGATCATTTTCTCGAAATCATGGGCGGGAAACATTTTTTAGCTTATTCTTCAGCGAAAGAACACGATAGTCTCGGTGTTAGAGCACAATATAATATTCCAAAAGATGCAAAAATTTTGACAGCGACAATGAGTAGTAACGATGAACGGTTTGCAGCCGAGAGCATAAGAGTTGTTCCGGTATATAATAATCTTATATTCCCATTACAGGTCAATTGGATTCAATGCCTCATAGACTATGTCAAAAAAAAAGAGAACCTCTTTTTGATCATAAGAGTTCATCCACGTGAATTTCCAAATAAACGGGATCGCGTCAAATCTGAGCATGCCGTATTACTAGAAAAGGTATTTCAAAAATTGCCCAGAAATGTTATTGTCAATTGGCCTACAGATGAGCTTTCTCTTTATGATTTAGCACAAGATACGGCTGTTTTTTTAAATGCATGGTCAAGTGTGGGAGAGGAAATGAGCCTTTTAGGCATACCTGTTGTTATATATTCAGACAAGCTGATTCTTTACCCGTCAGATTTAAATTATTTAGCAGAAGATAAACAAGATTATTTTGAAAAAATAGAGCAAGCATTGAAAGACGGATGGGATTTTGAAAAAACACGAAGTGCGTATCGATGGTATATTTTACGCTTTCATCGCGGAGTAATTAATTTCAAAGCTTCTTATGATCCTACAAAAAGACCAAAAGTAATTCAGTTTGTCAATAAAATTTTTAATAAATTCTTCCCGATATATCCAAATTATATTGTTCGAAAATATGATGTACTTGTCAAAATAAATTACTATAAACAAGAAGATATTGAATCGATAAATAAAATGCTTTTAAACCAAAACACTACATTATTAGATACAAATCAGCAAAATATTGCAAATCAACTATCTATTGAGGAGGAAACAATGATCTTAAAACATGAGGTAACAAGACTTCAGATATAGAAAAATAAATTTGTAGAATTTTGCTACACTTCTAAGAGTGATTTAAGTCAAAAAAAGAAGGTTTTATAATGTATAAAAAGTTTACAAATTTACAAAAACTATCTTCATATTTGACATATACTATTTCATTAGCATTTAAAAAGTATCCTGGAATATATTTTCTAATTCTCGGTTCAATTTTTTCAATAATTGCAGAATTTTCATCTATTTATTTAGTTACAAAAATAGCAAATTTAGATCGTATTAAAATATATGATATAACCATTTTGATTACCCCTATAAATTTTCTACTCTTATTTGTTGGATTATTATTACTTAGATTTATTAGCCTTTTTCTAATTGAGAGTTTATCTATTTATTATGCCAAAGAACTTCAAGTCTACTTTTCTACTACTGCTTTTGATAAAATTCTTCATATAAATTTAAAAACTACAGAAAAAGAAGAAGTCGGTCATTATATCTCTTTTGCAGGAGATGAAGCGTCAAATGCTTCACAAATAATCATTTCATTTATTACTATTTTAAATAATATTATTCTTATTTTAGCCTATTTTTTGCTAATAATGATCTATTCATATGATTTACTTCTTTTCATTTTTACTCTATTGCTACTTCTTCTTATTTCATTTAAGCAAATATATACATACACATTTTATTTAAGTGAACTACAGGCTTCTCTTCGAAGAAAATCAAATTCTATTTTTATAGACTCTATCAATTCATTGAGAATGATTAAAGCTTTTTCTATTGAAGACCATATGACAGAAAAATACAAAAACATTCTTCAGCCCTACTGTACGGTCAATAGTAAATTAACTACATTAAATATTTTTGGGAAATATTTTCCACTTGTCATATTACTAGTCTTTTTTTTAGTATACTATTACATTATTTTGTGTAGTAACTACACATTAACCATTGCTTCCATAATGACAAGTCTTTTCATCCTTTTACGTTTGCTTCAAGCCTTAGGTGTTCTAGCAAGTACTTTTGGAAAGATTCTTGGTGAGCTCAAAGGGACAATAAGAATCATCGATTTTCTCAATAAAAAAATACCTCATGTAAAAACCAAAAAAATTGAAGAAAGGATAAACTCGATTATATTTGATAATATTTCGTTTTTTTATGGAAAATCTGCTGTATTTCAAAATTTCAATTTTCAATTTGAACGAAAAAAAAGCTACGCGATAGTTGGCCGAACAGGTAGCGGAAAATCAACTTTACTTGATTTGATCATGGATTTTAATACCCCAACAAAAGGAAAAGTGTTCATAAATGGTGTCTCGACGCATGAACTAGATGAAAAATCATTGGCAAATAGAATATTATATATTAGCCAAGAATCTATAGTATTTAATGACACGATCAGAAATAATTTAGAAATTAATCAGTATTACACTCAAGAGCAAATAGAAAAAAGTTTAAAAATATGTTGTCTACATGATAGTGTTGCCGCTTTGGATAATGGACTTGAGCATATGCTCCATTATCGTGGAACAAATCTCTCAGGTGGAGAAAAACAACGGCTTAATATTGCCAGAGCATTGTTACGAGAACCTGATGTTCTTATCCTTGATGAAAGCGTTAATGCCTTAGATGAAAAAACACGCCATCAGCTTGTCAAAAATATAATATCTGAATTCCAAGATAAGATCTTGATTTTTGTCACACATGACAAAGATATTTTAACTTTTGTTGACACAGTCATAGATTTAGACAATTTTGAATAAAAAGTAAACTTGAAAGGATACAAGTAGTAATATCATGATTTTCAATACTAATACCGGAGATTACATATGTCTGATATAATCAACATTGAATACAGAAAACACCCTGCATTTGTGGCTTTAGCGCCAACATATACATACGATGATATAGAAATTGATAACTTTATTCAGCAAATTGATAATGCTTTAACCAAAACATATGCATGCACTAATGAAAATGAATTACGAAAAGAATTCAGTGAAGAAGTATCTTCGACAATTGATGAATTAAAAGCATATGTTAAACAAAACTGTTCTTCTATTATAGCATTTGAATTTTTTTGTGCTGCATTAGAATATACAAAGAATGAACTTTTACATGAATCATTCAGGATATTATTCAGAAAAAACTACAAATCTGTTAGTTCTCATAAAAAATTCGATGACGATTTAGAGAAAGATGGCATGCATATTGTCTCTTTTTCTAAAAAAACGATGGAAGAGATGAAGCTCGCTTCAAAGCCCTACTACGAAAGATTAAAGCAAAAAGCATTATGTCATCCGGAACAAAGAAGCTATGACTCCGTAAACATGAAAGACCCTCTCGGAATTGCCATATACAAAATGATTGATGAAGCAAATATCTTGCCATCCTTGTCAAATTATATGAAAACTGAATTAACCGTAATGGGCGTCGGTATAGAATACTCTCACGAAGGACAAAGTTGGTCTAAGGGGTGCTATAACGACGTTGGTTTAAAAGAAACACAATTAGCATATATGCATTTTGATGAGGCAGCATACGCCCCAAAAACCTTGTGCTATATAACTCCGGTCAAGGAAGCTGATAACGGAGCTACAAAATATATTAAAGGAAGTCACAAATGGGTCAGATCAGAGTTTGTATTTTTATTTCATAAGGGGCTTGACAGAATAAGTTCCGATAGATATTATAACATCTTTGACGGTTATTACAGACCTCTATATAAACATGAAGAGCTAAGAAAGTTACTGCTACATTTACCACAAAAGTTAATGGGAACCAGTCATGTCGGCGATGACATTCTTGATGGTACTGATTTATCTAAAAAACTGCTCAACGAGGAAACGACCTTTTTAAGCGATGGTTGTGAAGCAATAGTTTTTGATGGAGGAAGAGGTTATCATAAAGGGGCTATAGTTACAAAAGGAGAAAGACTCTCTTTACAAATAGTATATATAGGAAAAAATGAATCAAAAATCGACATATTGTCTAAAAATGAGACACCAATGAATCGAATAAAAAAGATCTATCATATACTCAAACAAGGGCTTTAATGTTTGCCAGAATCATAAAAAAAATCAAAAGAGGAATTGCCAATAAGCGATATGGAGAGTATCCTCATATTATTCCTCAAAAAATTTTGGGAAATGAAAAGTTTATTGCTCTTGATATTGGAGCAGCAATAGGTATACCTTCGCATTGGTCTGAGATTTTAAACTTTGGCTTTATATATGGATTTGAACCAAATCAATCATCAGCTAAGGAGTTACAAAATAAATATGATCCAAAGCATTATAAGGTTATACAAGAGGCTTTGTCACAAAAAGGAGGAATGCAAAAGATATATTTAACGAACATTCCCACTGGGTCATCACTATTAGAACCGAATATGACATACAAATATGTAATTCCCAATTATTTCATGCCATGGAAAGAAGAATTTATACAAACAAAAATTGCAGAAGAAGTTCTAAAGAACTACAAGATAAATAATGTTGATAGTGTAAAAATTGATACACAGGGTACAGAGTTAGAGATATTGATGAGCTTCGGTCCTAAATACTTAAATAAGATTTTATCCGTTGAGTTTGAGGCAGGTATACCTGGAGCCTATAACAATCAAATGAGCTTTTTCGAAACTCATCAGTTTATGGTAAAAAATAACTTTGAACTATTTGATTTGAAGCCTGCTCGTGCAAATATATATTTAGAAAATGGCTTACCATATAAAAACACACATACCGTTACGCCAAAAATTCACGAAGTAGATGTCTTGTATTTTAAAAACCTAGAATACCTATTAAATAATAAAGATAAAAGCAAGCTCAAAAAATTAATAATTTCATATTGCGTTTACAGTTTTTTTGACGAAGCATACTTGGCTGCAAAAGAGGCCTATGATGTTGAGTTTTTTAGTAAACAAGAATTGATAAGCATACAACAAGCAATTACTGACTGGCATGATAATAAAAGTCATTTTACGAATCACTGGTTTAATTACAGCACTAAATATTAAGGGGTTGAATGCCAAAAGAGATAATTAAATGGATTTTACCAAAAAAGATACTAAGGGCACTGGTTGACATAAAAAATAGCTATTTTAACGGTTACGCCACACAATCATTTTCACAAGAAGGTGAAGATATGATTTTGAAACGATTGTTTGAAAATAAGCAAGCCGGCTTTTATGTGGATATCGGCGCACATCACCCAAAAAGATTTTCAAACACTTATTATTTCTACCAAAAAGGATGGCGAGGAATCAATATCGATGCTATGCCGGGAAGTATGAAAGCATTTCAAAAAAATCGTCCAAAAGATATCAATATCGAAAAACCAGTTTCGAATAAAAAACAAATTTTAACCTATTATGCTTTTAATGAGCCAGCACTTAACGGATTTTCAAAAGAGTTATCGGAACAAAGAAATAGGCAAGAAAATTATTATATAACATTTACTAAAGATATTGAAACCGCTACACTGGAAGAAATACTTGATCAATTTTTACCTCAAAAGCAAATAATTGATTTTTTATCCATAGATGTAGAAGGATTGGATTTAATGGTTCTAACGTCAAATAATTTTGAAAAATATAAGCCGAAAGTGATATTAATAGAAATATTGGAAAGCAGTTTATCCGATATTGAAAATAATGAGATAGCAAAATTTCTAAAACAATATGAATACTCCATATATGCAAAAGCGGTTAATACTGTTTTTTTCATAGATAAAAACTTTTTAGAGTCTATGAAATGCAATTAGCCCCTATCGTTCTCTTCGTCTACAATCGTCCGTGGCATACGCAGCAGACAATAGAAGCCCTTGTAAACAATGAATTAGCGAGTGAGAGCGAACTTTTTATCTATGCAGATGCTGCCAAAAATAAAGAAGCTGCCGCAAAGGTTTATGAAGTACGGGAATATATCAAAACCATCGACGGATTCAAAAAAGTAACAATTATCGAACGGGATAAAAACTGGGGTCTGGCCGATTCTATCATTGATGGAATAACCACTATTATCAATCAATACGGTAGAATCATAGTAATGGAAGATGATTTGGTAACAAGCCCTTATTTTTTGAGATTTATGAATCAAGGATTGGAAACCTATCAAAACGAAGAGAAAATAGCCAGTATACATGGGTACATATACCCGATTGATGATTTACCTGAGACATTTTTTATACGAGGAGCAGATTGTTGGGGCTGGGCAACCTGGCAAAGATCATGGAATATCTTCGAGTCTAATGGACAAAAACTGCTAAATGAACTCAAAAAAAGAAATTTACAGAAAGAAGCCGATTTTAATAATAACTATAGTTTTACGCAAATGCTGATAGACCAAATCAATGGCAAAAACAACTCATGGGCTGTCAGATGGTATATAAGCGCTTTCTTGCACGATATGCTAACTCTTTATCCTGGGAAATCGTATGTGCAAAACATAGGGTTCGATAATGAGGGAACCCATTGTAAAACAACTACGGATCTATTTTCGATAGAACTAAACCATACATTGGCATTATCAAAAATTGAAATCATTGAAGACATTGAATCAAAAAAGAAAATGGAACGTTTTTTTTCTTCAAACAAACCTACTTTTTTAACAAGAGTCACATCAAGAATCAAAAGGCTTTTTATATGAAAAAGATTATAAAAAGTTTAATCCCCCCAATTTTACTGGATTTATATAAAAATGCTAAAAATGCCAAATATGGCTGGCATGGTGATTATCAGAGCTGGGAAGAAGCAAAAAAAGATTCGACAGGATACGATTCAAAAGAGATACTCCAAAAAGTCAGAAATTCTCTTTTAAAGGTTAAAAATGGCGAAGCCGTATATGAAAGAGATAGCGTTCTCTTTCATAATACGCACTATTCTTGGCCACTTTTAACAGGGTTAATGTATGCGGCAGCTCTCTCGGATGGAAAATTAAGGGTTTTAGATTTTGGAGGGAGTTTAGGAAGCACCTATTTCCAAAACAAAAAATTTTTGGATGAGATAAAAGATCTCTCTTGGAGTGTAGTAGAGCAAAAACATTTTGTTGATGCCGGAAAAGAAGATTTTGAAGACGCTCGACTAAAATTTTTCTATGATATAGATAAATGCATGGTCAGCGAAAGTCCAAACGTACTAGTTCTGTCCAGTGTTTTGCAATACATTGAAAAACCGTATGAACTATTAAATAAAATCCTGAACAATGATTTTGACTTTATTGTTATTGACAGAACTCCATTTAGTCGTCAATATAGGGAGATAATAAAACTACAAACCGTACCGCCAACTATCTATCAAGCAAGTTATCCCAGCTGGTTTTTTAATGAAAAGTATCTTTATGAATATTTGGCTTCAAAACAATATAGTTTACTGGAAGTCTTTGATGCCGTAGGGGAAAAGGGCAGTGATTATACACTCAAGGGAATGATCTGGAGAAAATATGCTTAACTTATTAAAACGAATTTATACAAATGAACAATTCAATCCAAAAATAATTGGTCTTTTTATAAATCCTTTCTATTTTGCAAGAAAAGGGTTATATCAAAATGTATCAGAATTAGTCAAAAAACTTCATGGAAGAGTTTTGGATATCGGATGTGGACAAAAACCTTACCAATTGTTGTGCAATGCCACAGAGTACATTGGTCTTGAAGTAGATACACCGGAAAATCGCGAAAATAAAAAAGCCGATTTTTTTTACGACGGTAAACTCATGCCGTTTCAAAATAGCAATTTTGACAGTTTAATTACCAATCAGGTATTTGAGCATGTATTTAACCCAAATGACTTTTTGAGAGAATTAAATCGTGTTGTAAAAACAAACGGTCTATTATTAATGACAGTTCCCTTTGTCTGGGATGAACATGAACAGCCTTATGATTATGCTCGATATTCGTCATTCGGGTTAAAATATATTTTAAATGAATATGGTTTTGAAATCATTGAACATAAAAAAAGCAATGGCGGAATAGAGGTGGTTTTTCAGCTGCTTAACGCTTATTTTTACAAAATTACTGCAACAAAAAATACTTTTATAAATTTATTGGTTATGCTGGTTTTAATGGCTCCAGTAAATATTATCGGGCTCATTTTGTCCAAAGCTTTGCCTAAAAATAATGATCTTTATCTAGACAATATTATTCTTGCCAGAAAAGTAAAAAATGTATAACTACTGCACCCTATTCGATAGTAATTACCTGACTCGCGGCTTAGCTATGTACGAATCACTTAAACAACACAGCAGCCCCTTTCATCTTTATATCTTTGCTTTTGATGATAGAAGTTATAAACTGCTTAAAAAACTCAATTTGGCATATGTCAGTGTGATATCGCTCCAAGAGTTTGAAGACACCGAACTTTTAAAGGTAAAAAATGAAAGATCAGCCAGTGAATATTGCTGGACATGCACCCCATCGATTATTAAGTATTCTATAGAAAAATTTGAATTAAAAAGTTGTACTTATCTTGATGCAGATTTATATTTTTTCGCAGATCCTTCCGTATTGATAGAGGAGATGGGAGACGATTCGGTTCTTATAACCGAGCATCGATATACACCATTGTATAATCAAAGTGCTACAAGCGGTATTTATTGTGTCCAGTTTATGACATTTAAGAATGATATTAATGGAATGATAGTCCTCAATTGGTGGAAAAATGCTTGTTTGAATTGGTGCTATGCACGCTTTGAAGATAATAAGTTCGGAGACCAAAAATATTTAGATGATTGGACTATGCGATTTGAAGGAATTCATGTGTTGCATCATTTAGGTGGTGGAGTAGCTCCATGGAATATTCAACAATATGATTTAACAAATCCTGAATTTGAAGTTATTTTTTACCATTTTCACAACTTCAAATTTCTAAAAAATGACAAGATAGAACTTGGAAATTATGAATTAAATAGTACTAATTTAACCCTACTCTATAGACCTTATATTCGACATTTGGAAGAAATACATACACGTATAGAGAAATTTGATAGTGGATATGACTACCACGGGACCACCATACCTATAAAAGATTGGAAAGTGTTCTTTAGAGAAATAAAAAGACGGCTAAAACGAAGCTATAATATCTATGACAAAAAATATTTGATAGGATGAAAATGGCAAGTATTATCAATTTGCCTACTTTTAACGATACTAGAGGAAGGCTGACTGTAGTCGAAAAATGCTTGCCTTTCGAAATAAAACGGTTTTATTACATCTATGATGTGATGGACAAAAGGGGCGGACATCGTCATCATAAAACCATTCAAGCCTTGATATGTCTCGGTGGAAGTTGTGAAATATATATTAATGACGGCAAAAAAGAAGAGACGATACTGCTCGATACACCATCAAAATGCTTAATTATAGAATCACAAGATTGGCATACAATGGACAAATTTAGTAGTGGGGCTATCCTCTTGGTTTTTGCATCGGAGTTTTATGATAAAGATGACTACATAGATGAGGAATATTAAGTGGTTGAATACGAAAATCTTAAGCTGGTAAATGCAAAGCTATTTAACAAATATAAAGACAAATTTGATGAATTTTTACAAAGCGGCTGGTTTATACTTGGCAATAATGTGGCAAACTTCGAGCAAGAATTTGCAAATTTTTGTAACACAAAGCACTGCATAGGGGTAGCCTCAGGTTTAGACGCATTAATATTGGCAATCGATGCTTTTAATTTTCCAAAAGAAAGTGAAATTATTGTCCCTTCAAATACATATATTGCAACTATTTTGGCAATAGTACGAAATGGATTCAAACCAGTTCTAGTAGAACCTGATATTCTCACTTACAATATTGATCCTAATAAAATAGAAGAAAAAATCACCAATCAAACAAAAGCCATTTTGGTCGTCCATCTTTATGGAAAGGCTTGCAATATGGATCCTATCATGGCCATTGCCAATCATTATGATTTAAAAATTATAGAAGACGTAGCCCAAGCGCATGGTGCCATGTATAAAGGAAAAACAACTGGTTCTTTTGGCGTTGGCTGCTTTAGCTTTTACCCTACAAAAAATTTAGGCGCATTAGGGGATGCTGGAGCGATAACAACAAATGATGATAATTTAGCACAAAAATTTAAAGCTCTGCGAAATTATGGCTCCTCTGTAAAATATTATAATGATGAAATTGGGTATAACTCACGGCTTGATGAGATACAAGCAGGATTTTTATCGATCAAACTTGAGATACTCGATGACATTACGAATCATAAAAGAGCGCTAGCTAAAACCTATCTTGAAAATTTAGATGATCGTTTTATTAAACCTGTGATAGACAAAAATTATTTGGATGTGTATCATATTTTTAATATAAGACATAATAAACGAAATGAATTAAAAGAGTATTTACAAAAAAATGGTATAAAAACTGAAATACATTATCCTTTAGCACCACATAAGCAAAAAGCGATGAAGGGCATTATAGAAGGAGAGTACCCGATAAGTAACAAAATACACGATACCACACTTAGTTTGCCTATTTCATACCTACATACTCTAAAAGAGATATCATATGTATGTGATGTCTTAAATGATTGGCATGAATAAAAAATGATTCCAGCCTCTAGAAGTGTAGCGTATGGTGGTCTTAGAAACCAAGGTATTTTTAAAAAAAGCCACCACAGGAAACCTCTTATTACCGTTATCACAGTTGTTTTTAACGGTGAAAAATATCTCGAAGAAACGATTCAAAGCGTTATCAATCAAACCTATGACAATATTGAATACATCATCATTGATGGAGAAAGTACAGATGGGACACTTGACATTATACATAAATATACAGATCGGATAGATTACTGGCTGAGCGAAAAAGATCATGGTATTTATGATGCTATGAACAAAGGGATAAGTCTCGCCAAGGGGGATTGGATTTTATTTATTGGAGCTGATGATAAAATTTTTTCTCCGAAAACGATGAGTACAATTCCTTTCGAAAAATATAAAAATTCTATGCTCATCGCTGGAAAAATTGTTTATGATACACAACAACAAGTTACGTCATCTATAGGATTCAAAACGTTGCTTCACAATACTGTTCACCATCAGTCTGCTTTTTATAATAAAAATCTTTTTACTATTTGGCGATATGACCTATCCTTTAAACTTATTGCTGATTATGAGTTGAACTTATTACTATATTTAAATCAGGCGCAAACAACTATGGTTAATGAATTAATTGCATTCTGCCAAGAAGGCGGCATGAGCAGAAAACATTTAAAAATTGCTTATCACGAGACGAATGCTATACGGCAAAAATATCTAGGGAAAAAATCCGTATTCTTCGCTGTTCTGTATTCACTTAAGATACTTCTATCACTCATAAAAAAAAATATCTTTTATGCAACAAAATAGTCAGAAAATCAGTGTCTGCATCGCAACATACAATGGGGGAAAATATATTGTTGAGCAATTACATTCTATCCTCTATCAACTAAAGCCTTATGATGAAATCGTCATTAGTGATGATTCATCGACAGATAATACCATTCAATTAATTGAGAATTTAAAAGATGTTAGAATACGAATATTAAAGAATAATACTTTTTTTGACCCAATATTTAATTTCGAGAATGCTCTTAAATATGCACTTGGAGATATTATTTTTCTGGCCGATCAAGATGATATTTGGATGCCTAATAAAGTCGAAACCATGTTGCTCTGTCTTGAAAAAGCTGATATTGTCCTCAGCGACTGTCACATAATCGATCAAAGTGCCCAATTGATTCATCCTTCTTTTTATGCACTCAGTGGGTCAAAACAAGGACTAATAAATAATGTCATCCGAAACAGCTACATTGGCTGTTGCATGGCATTTAATCGAAAAATTCTTTCACGCGTTTTGCCATTTCCACCCGATACACCTATGCACGATTGGTGGATAGGCTTAATCGGTGAAATGTATGGAAAGACACTTTTTTGCAAAGAAAAGCTCATCGCGTACCGCCGGCACGAAGACAACCTTTCAGCTACTGGACAAAAAAGTCAATACCACCTCTATAAAAAAGTTTCTTTTAGAATAATTCTCCTCAAAAACTTGCTTAAAAGATGGCTATTACATGTATAAATTATCTGCATCCATCGTTATCTACAATAATCCCATTTCAATGCTCAAAAAAGCAATTGATAGTTTTTTAAATACCTCTATCGATGTTAAACTTTACCTCATTGATAATTCACCCGCTGATGAACTCAAAAAGTTTGCATCCTTGGATAGCCGAATCGAATACATCCACAATCCCTCTAATCCTGGATTTGGCGCAGCACATAATATTGCGATAAAAAAATCAATTTCCGAAAAAACTGCCTATCACCTAGTACTTAATCCTGACGTCTATTTCGATAGCACAATACTAAAAAAGATTATAAAATACATGGATATAAATGCTGATGTAGGGCTACTAATGCCCAAAGTTTTATACCCCAACGGTAAAATCCAATATATTGCTCGATTGCTCCCGACCCCTTGGGATTTGTTTGCGAGACGCTTCATACCGATAAAAAGTTATCTCGAAAAGCTTAACCGTAGATATGAACTTACTTTTTTCGATTACACATCAGTTATAGAGGTCCCTTTTATCTCTGGCTGTTTTATGTTTTTGAGGACAGAAATACTACATAAGACAGGATGCTTTGATGAGGCGTTTTTTATGTATCTCGAAGATGCCGATCTCTCAAGAAGAATAGGTATGGTATCAAAAACTGTTTTATTTCCTCAGGTTTCTATTACACATGAATATCAGAGAGGATCCCATCAAAGTTTTAAACTACTGGTAATTTTCATATGCTCGGTTTTTACCTATTTCAATAAATACGGATGGATTTTTGACACCTATAGAAAAAAAATAAATCAACAGACTCTTCAAGAACTCTCCAAGGAGAACACATGAAAATACTCCTTACCGGGGCAAGCGGTTTTATCGCCAGTCATTTCATTCATGATGCAATAGAGGAGGAGATAATACCTGTCTCATTACGAAATACACTGCCTAATGATTTGGATCTCAAAAGCTACGATGCCATCATCCATCTAGCTGCACTTGTTCATCAAATGCACGGTGCAAAGGAGGAAAAGTATTATACGATTAATCATGATCTCACCCTTTCTCTCGCACAAAAAGCCAAAAAAGATGGTGTTAAACATTTTATTTTTATGAGTACTATCAAAGTCTATGGGGAAGAAACGACAAAAATACCTCTCAATGAAGAATCTCCTTGCCATCCGAACGATCCGTATGGGGAGAGTAAACTTGCTGCCGAAAAGGGATTGCTAGCAATGGCTTCGGAAGATTTTACGGTATCCATTATCCGCATTCCCCTCGTGTACGGCGAAGGTGTCAAAGCCAATATGCTCAACCTCATCAAGCTATGCGATATACTACCCCTCCTTCCGTTCGGCGGAATCGATAATCGCCGAAGTATGGTGTATGTTAAAAATGTGACGGCATTCATCAATACCCTTCTCGATCAACGGGCTTCGGGAGTTTTTATCGTGTCCGATTCCAAGCCCGTTTCTACAACACAATTGGTACAAATTATGTACACCGCTCTGAACAAAAAGGGGATATTATTGACTCTTCCGAAAGTACTGGTCAATCTAATCCGGCGGCTCAAGCCTTCGCTGCATCAGCGCCTTTTCGGTTCATTGGAGATTGACCCATCCGCCAGCTTCGAAAAACTCAAGTTTATTCCACCTTACACAACCGAAGAGGGGATAAAAGTAATGATAGGTTGGTACCGACATGGTTAACCCTTTTTTCGTATACATTGCACTTTTTTTTCTCTCTTTATTTTTGACATGGATCGTTAAATATTACGCAATTCATAAAGCGATTCTGGATCATCCGAATGAACGGAGTTCCCATACCCTACCTACACCCCGTGGCGGCGGTCTTGCCATCGTCATTACTTTCTACGTCGGAGCAGGCTACCTCTATACGGCTAACGTCCTTGATTCCAGAATATTATACGCTTTTTTGTCCGCTGCTCCGCTCGTTGCCGTCAGTTTGCTCGACGATCTTTATACGTTGGGAAGCAAAATCCGTCTTGCCGCACAACTGCTCTCGTCGATACTCGCATTGATTGCATTAGGGGGTATTGAAACGATCTCATTGTATTTTGTGGAGTTGCACGGATGGTGGCTCAATATTCCCATTGTACTTGCCATGATATGGCTCATAAACCTCTACAATTTTTTAGATGGCATCGACGGATACGCGGGGAGTGAAGCTATTTTTCTCGGGCTGGCCATCGCAATACTCTTCGGATACGAGATCGGGTGGGTTATTGCCGCCATATCCTTTGGATTTTTGGTTTTTAACTGGCAAAAAGCCAAAATATTTATGGGGGATATCGGCAGTACTTTTTTAGGATTTGTGTTTGCCGTGCTGATGATCGATTCATTCAATCATGGCGAATCTCTTTACGGTTGGCTTATCATGTTAGGGCTTTTTTGGTTCGATGCCACCCTCACCCTGATACGACGTGCTAAAAATGGTGAACACCTCTCCCAAGCACATCGCAAACATGCCTATCAGCGTATTACGCAAGCAGGTTGGAGCCATCAAAAAACGGTTTTAACGGGACTACTAATCAATCTTGTCGGATTTATCCCTTTATTTTGGTTACATACTACCCCTTTTGAGACGATTTATTGCTTGATATACCTATTGGGGCTCTACAGCATCGTTCGTCTCATTGATAAAGCCAAACCATTCAGCTAAAATACACCCACTAAAACACGGAGCAACACATCCTATGCTTAAACTACGCGAAGAACGAACCTCTTTAATTACATTACTCTTATTAATCACCATTGCCTATCTCTTTTCAGTCTCGATGCGTTTTATCTGGGTGAATGAATTTAGCGCTACCCCGCAGTTTCAATGGAACCATGAACTGATGATCAATACCAATGATGGCTATTTGTTTGCCGAAGGGGCACGCGATATCCTCCAAGGTCACCATGAAGCAAATGATTTGTCCGGCACAAATACCTCTATGTCCGAACTGACCGCTTTCCTTTCAAAAATCCTTCCCATTAGCTTCGAAACACTCATTCTCTATATGCCTTCGTTTATCGGTTCACTTATTGTCATACCTCTAATTTTGATAGGGCGAGCACTCAATCAAACGACACTAGGATTTATTGCCGCACTCATTGGGTCTATTGCTAACAGTTACTACAATCGAACCATGACCGGCTACTACGATACCGATATGCTCAATATTGTCTTTCCGGTATTTGAAATGTATTCGCTGATCCTAGCGCTTACCCATCAGCGCAACCGCTATCTCATTCCGATTACACTCTCAATCGGATTGTATCAATGGTGGTATCCGCAAGCCTATGCTTTAGATACTGCCTTATTTACAATGATTATCGGATATACGGCTATTTTTGATCGTAAAAATACCTATCTTTATAAAATTGCTCTCTTTATTTTACTGGGGATCTTATCTCTGCCGTTACTCGTTAAAATCGGCTTAGCCATTGCTTTTTTTGCTTTCTTTCATTTTCAACAAGAGCTTTCCAAAAGACTTTTTTGGCCTTTGTTTGCTGTGGTTGCGGGAGTCTACTTTTTTACCGGCGGAATCGATCCAATTTGGGCTCTATTAAAAGTATACATCGTCCACGGTTCATCCGAAAATACGGTTACTGCATCCCTAAACTATTATAACGTTATTAATACCGTACGCGAAGCGGGACATATTCCCTTCAACGTTTTTGCCGAACGGATCAGCGGAAATACCATTACCTTTGTATTGGCATGTATCGGTTATACGCTCGCGATCATAGCGTACCGTCCCCTCCTCGTAACCCTTCCACTGGTGGGACTTGGATTTATTGCGATGTTCGCCGGTCTACGTTTTACGATCTATGCAGTTCCGATGATGGCGATCGGATTTGCCTATCTGCTCGTTCTTCTTACTCAGCGTATCGAAAAATCGTGGCTTAAATACACAGCACTCTTTATTATTACCGGGGCTGCACTCTATCCCAATTATCTGCACATCAAAGGGTACATGACTCCGACAGTTTTTACCAATCAGGAAGTTGCCTCTCTCGACCAGCTGCATAAAATGGCAGGCCGAGAAGATTACGTCGTTACCTGGTGGGATTACGGCTATCCAATCCGCTACTACAGTGATGTTAAAACGTGGATTGATGGGGGGAAACACTCCGGTGATGTCAATTACCCCGCCTCTTTTGTACTGACAACACAGGATCAATTTTCTGCCGCACATATGATGCGTTTGTTTAGCGAATATACTGAACGTGGGTACAAAGACACCAATAAAACGCAAAACGATTTTGAATACATGATGGCGAAAGAAGGGTTTAAAGATCCGGAAGAATTTTTAACTGCACTTGCCTTGCCGGAATACAAACTTCCAAAAAAAGAGAGAGATGTTTATCTCTACCTTCCCTTTCGGATGATGGAAATTCTCCCGACGGTTACCCTCTTTAGTAATCTCGATCTCAAACATCCCGATAGTCGCCAACAGCCGTTCTTCTATGCAACTCAAAATATGCAAGATACCGGGAAAACAGTTGAATTGGGTAATGGGATCTCCATTATTAAAGAAAAAAGCCTATTAAAACTTGGTAATCAAGAAGTTCCTATAAAATCATTTTATCAAGTCGGTTATGATCAAAGTAAAAAATTACAAGTCAATGAACAACACTTTGCCTCAGAGGGGCTAAATGTCATCTATATGGCGAGCTATAACCAATTTTTAGTTTTGGATGATTTTTATTTAAATTCAACCTATATTCAGATGTTCGTTTTAGAACGATATGATCATACTCTTTTTGAATCCGTTGTGAGCGATCCGATGAGTAAAATTTATAAACTCAAAATATAGCCATGCAAGAAATACAAAAAAAGCATAAATTTCTGTTATTCACTCCGAGTAATACCAAACGGATAGCTTTTTTTGCCCTATCAGATATCATTTTATCCGTGTTTACCCTTTATACAGCCTATCTACTCCGCTTTAATTTTGATATTCCTGCTGAGTTTTTAAAGCCCTTTTATCCCGTGGCACTCACCCTCATAGCCCTCAAACTTTTCTTGATTCATCGGTTCAAAAATTACACTATCATTTGGCGATTTTATGCCCTTGCTGAAGCCAAAAATCTTTTTTTCGCCCTTTTACTCGTATACGGGATATTTTCCGTTATTCATGCTCTATTTCCTACTCTTTTTTCCCCTTTTCCCCGAAGTGTCATTATTATTGATTTACTCCTGTCGTTTCTCTTTTTAGGGGGGCTGCGTCTCTTAAAACGGTTGTTATTTGGGATTGGACTGCAGTACAACGATCTAAAACCTACCCTTCTGGTAGGTATCTCCTCTAATACTGCGAATCTCATAAAAAGTACCCTTGAGGGATCACGGGAATACTATCCCGTAGGCATCGTTGCCGTACAAGAAAAAAATCATAATATGATCGGTTCATACCTTAATAACATCAAAATATCCGGGATTGAAGAAATAGCAGCTTTAATGGAATCCAAAAGCATTACTGCTGCGATTATTGACGGATCTCTTCCCAATGAAACCATACGTGAATCGTACCAAATCTTGAGTGATGCCGGGATACACGATATAAAACGCTCACATCTCCTGGATAATACGATCAATAAAATTGAAGAGTTCTCCATCGAAGATCTCTTAGCCCGTCATCCCAAAGATCTCGATACGAAAACCATTGAAAAGTTTATCCAAGGAAAAACCGTTCTTATTACGGGTGGAGGGGGAAGCATCGGTAGTGAAATAGCGATGCAATGTCATCGATTTGGTGCATCAGAGCTAATTTTAATTGATCACAGTGAATACAATCTTTATCAAATCGGAGAAAAACTCCCATTAGCGACCTTATTACTTTGTAATATCATCGAGCAAGAACCCCTCCATACAATTATGACCAATACCCATCCTGATATTGTTATTCATGCTGCCGCTTACAAACATGTACCTCTGTGCGAAGCCAATACCCAAGCCGCAATCATGAATAATATTATCGGAAGCCGGAATGTTATCGATAGTGCGATAGCTAATAATGTTTCTAAAATTGTGATTATTTCAACCGATAAAGCCGTTCGTCCCACAAATGTTATGGGAACAACAAAACGGATCGTAGAACTTTATGCCCAAAATATCGATGCGCGTAATAGCGAAATTGTATCCGTACGATTTGGAAATGTTCTTGGTTCCAGCGGAAGCGTTATCCCAAAATTTAAATCCCAGATCGAGCAGGGGGGACCGATAACGATTACCCATCCTAATATTACCCGCTATTTTATGCTTGTTAGTGAAGCGTGCCAGCTTGTACTGCAAGCCGCTGCAATTGCGCGCGGTGGGGAATTATTTATTTTAGATATGGGGGAGAGTGTCAAAATCGCAGATTTGGCACAAACCATGATACGACTCTATGCGACAGAACCTATTGAAATTGTTTATACCGGATTACGCCCCGGTGAGAAGCTGTATGAAGAACTTTTGATCGATGAGAGCGAACGAAAAACAGCTTTTGAATCCATCCTGATTGCACGTCCGACATCGTATCGCATTGAAATACTTAGAGAAGATATAGAAAGATTATTAAATAGTGAGAACATCATTCCTGATCTTCAAAAAATCGTACCGGAGTTTCAACCCTCCGGTAACTGAGTCTTATAACTCGGTTTTAAGTGCCGCACCATTAGAGGCGTTAGAGACGAGGAGACTGTAGCGTTTAAGCCATTTGGAAGTGATCTCTTTTTTGATCGGTTTCCAGTGAAGACGTCGCTGTTCGAGCAGTTCATAACCCACATTGAGCTGTAAGAGGTGGCTGTCAACATCGAGTTCAATCTCATCTCCGTCTTCGATGAGGGCGATCAAACCGCCCTCTGCCGCTTCAGGACTTACGTGACCAATAGAGGCTCCGCGTGTTGCACCCGAAAAGCGCCCATCGGTGATGAGAGCAACACTCTCACCAAGCCCCATCCCCATAATAAGCGCCGTAGGTGCAAGCATCTCCTGCATCCCCGGACCACCCTTAGGCCCTTCGTAGCGGATTACGACGACATCACCCGCTTTTACTTTATGACTCATAATTCCGGCAATGGCTTCATTTTGGGAATTAAAACAAACAGCTGAGCCTTTAAATTTACGCATATTTGGAGTAATACCCGCCGTTTTAACAACAGCGCCCTCTTCGGCCAAATTACCGAACAAGATGGACAAACCGCCGACCGGAGAGTAGGCATTTTCATTCGTATGAATGATATTTGTATCTTTGATCACCGCATCTTTGATCCGCTCACCGAGAGTCTCACCCGTGATCGTCATCGCATCCAATTCCAATACACCGCCGCGACGGCTCACCTCTTTCATCACCGCATTAACACCACCGGCGCGGTTGATATCATCCATGTGTACCGTCGAAAGGGATGGAGAGATTTTCGCGATATGCGCCACTTTTTCAGAGATTTCATTGATCTTCGTAATATCGAAATCAACTTCCGCCTCTTTTGCGATACTGAGAAGATGGAGAACCGTATTGGAACTTCCCCCCATCGCCATATCGATAACAAACGCATTATGGATCGCTTTGTCGTTGAGGATATTACGCATATTCCATTTCGCACTGTTCTCATCTTTGACCATCTCGACGATACGGCGTGCCGCCGTTTTAACCATCTCGATACGCTCAGGCGTCATCGCTAAAACCGTACCGTTACCCGGTAATGCTACCCCCATCGCTTCACAAAGGGTATTCATCGAATTTGCCGTAAACATCCCCGAACATGACCCGCCGCTCGGACACGCTTCACACTCGATCTCATAGAGCTCTTCATCGGACATTTTGCCATCGGCGTGTTTACCGACCGCTTCAAATGCCGTCGCGAGATCGATCGGTGTCCCGTCTTTTTTGTGTCCCGCTTTCATTGGTCCGCCGGAGACGAAAATCGTCGGAACGTTTACACGAAGTGCTCCCATAAGCATCCCCGGAACGATCTTGTCGCAGTTAGGGATACAGATGAGACCGTCGAGTTTATGAGCGTTCATCACCGTCTCGATACAATCGGCAATCAATTCACGGCTAGGGAGAGAATATAACATCCCGTCATGCCCCATCGCGATACCGTCATCGACACCGATGGTGTTAAACTCGAACGGCACCCCGCCCGCTTCGCGGATCGCCTCTTTGACGATACGGCCGTACTCTTGAAGAAAAAAGTGCCCCGGAATAATATCGATATGGGAGTTGGCTACTCCAATAAACGGTTTGTCAAAATCTTCGTCTTTAAGTCCTGTTGCTCGAAGTAAGCTCCGGTGAGGGGTTTTATCAAATCCGCGTTTAATGGTATCACTACGCATGGGATTCCTTTGTAATTATATGGTTTTAAATTGACGCGATTATAGCGCAGTGGAACTCTAAAAAAGATATGCCTTAAAAAAAATAGCGAAAAAACTCTAAAACCTCTTTACACGCTATACTTTTTTTGCTATACTTCCAGTCCACAAAAACAATGCGGGAATAGCTCAGTGGTAGAGCACAACCTTGCCAAGGTTGGGGTCGCGAGTTCGAACCTCGTTTCCCGCTCCATATACCTCAGTTGAAATATCGAAAAACCGATGCTTTAACTGAGGTATTTTTTGTTATCGTTGCCCGGATGGCGAAATCGGTAGACGCAAGGGACTTAAAATCCCTCGGTGGTAACACTGTGCCGGTTCAAGTCCGGCTCCGGGCACCACATACATGGATGGTGGCATGGCCAAGCGGTAAGGCGCTGGTTTGCAAAACCTTGACCCCCGGTTCGAATCCGGGTGCCACCTCCAAAATGTAAAAAATAGCTTCATTCTTATACGGGTCACTGGCAGAGTGGTCGATTGCACCGGTCTTGAAAACCGGCGAGGGTTAAACCTCCCAAGGTTCAAATCCTTGGTGGCCCGCCATCACACAACATCAATATACAAATCCAATTCCTATTCCCAATCGTTCCCCTTCCTGATTACTCTCACGATACTCTATTTTTGCAACAACACGTGGTGATACATACCAATTTGCACCTGCTGCCCAAGCCGATCCTCCAAGCCCTGTAGCATCCCTTGACTCGGACGGGTGAGCATACTCTGTATGAGCAAATGCAATCAATTTCCGTGATGAGAGCGCTATTTGGCGTCCAATATCGTATCCAAGTGTTATACTCGCCCCCTGTGCATTCTTGGCAATCGAAGTCTTCGAAGCGATTCGAACGCTCTCAATATCGCTAATCCACCCTTTTGATGCGATGGCAATCCCTTCCCAGCCATTATCCATACGCACAGCGGCATGTGCCTCAATTATTTTGGCATCCCCGCTTGATCCGCGAAGCGGTGTCATCACACCGCTTGCACCTATCAATACGTTCTCAATATTCCCATAATCCAAACGAGCGACCCATCCGAGTTTACCACTATCGCTCAAGTGAGACTCTTTTCCCTCTCGTATCCAACTATTATGCTGAAGCAGCGTAGCATCCATTCCGCTCATTGCCCCGAAGGTCAAAGCGTACTCATCATATCTTCGGGTCACTAGAGCAGCGCTCTCATGCCATTCAGCCGGAATAATCAGATGCTCAACACGGGAAGGCTCAATGGTTAAAAAATAAATCGGCTCATGATAAAGGTTGTACAGACCTACCGGCATATGTACTTTTCCGAAAGCAAAATCGGTATCGCGGTTAATAGCTGCATCCAAAGACAACACTTCTAGCTCTGCTTCAAATAATCCGCCATCTTCCGCAGGATGCGCAAAGCCTATGACAGTGTGTACTGTTAAATGATCCGATAGATGCACTATCGGCTCGAAGGATAAATCACCCACCCCTTCACTCTTATTATCCGCTTTTGAGAAGAAAAACCCTTCCCCGTACCCTTCTACCGTGATCAAGCTCTCTGATCCAAAAGCCAACACAGCCATAATAGATAAACTGATCAAAATTTTCAAATTCATTAAATCAACCTCTTTTATTTTGATAATCATACTCAAATAATAATAACAGGAATATAAATGATATCAATTATTAAAAAAAGATCCGTTTTTATTTCGTTGCCGAAAGCGTGTTATGATTTTTCTATCTTAGTTTAGGAGTTTGTCATGGAAACCCATTTTCAAAATGCCCCTTTTAAAGCGTCGTTGGATGCCAACAAAGAGTATTGGTACTGTACGTGCGGGCTATCCTCCACGTTTCCGTTTTGCGACGGAAGCCATAGCAAAACCGACAAAACACCAATTAAATTTTCCGTCGAGGTTGAAACCGATAAGTGGCTATGCCGATGCGGACGATCAGGTCGAAAACCCTACTGTGACGGATCACACCAACAACAAAGCTAAAACAGGTTTTCCATCAGATATGCGACTAACGGCAATGTTACCAAGGATACGATAAGACCGTATCCGACCAGTGCCGCACTAAGTGTGGGGGCAAATCCCGATGCGATTGCCAATGCCCCTGCGGTTATCATCGATGGCATCCCCGATTCCAAAACCGCTGTTTTTAGTGCAAGCGGTTCTACCCCTAACATAAATAATATCCCAAATGCAAAAAGCGGCATCACCGCTAGTTTGAGAACCAATGCTTTGGATAACAGCCGATAATCGAGTTCTCCCCTTAAGCGCATTGAATATCCGACCGAAACAAGGGCAAGCGGAACCAGCGTCGAAGAGAGAAGTTGAATATAAGGTTGTGAGACATGCGGCATTTCTCCAAATGCCAGTGCAAAAATAAGAAAAATAAACGGGGGAAACAATAGCAGTTTTTTCACAATAAGGCGACGGTGAATTGTCCCTGTCTCATAACGGGCGATAACGGCACTCCCATACAAAGAGAGGATCAAAAATGTCCCGAACTGATCGTACATAAGAACGTAAGGGATCGCGTCCGCACCCAAAAGAGCCTGAACTACCGGTATCCCGACAAATGATGTGTTCCCCAGAGGGATCACAAGCAAAAGTGCCGCGCGCACCTGCGGGGGGTGATTTTTGGTCATTGCGAATACTAAAAGAATCATGATCGGCAACAACAGCCAAGGTATCAATATCACAGAGAATGCCGACATATCCACATGAATTTTCGGCACTTGCATCAATACGGTAGCAGGAAGGGAAACGTAAATAACGAAGAAATTGAGGCTTTTGGAAAAATCTACCGGTGCATCCAACTTTTGGAGGGCTATTCCGATCAGCAATAATGCGATGATAAAAATAAATTGCTCCAAAACTGTCCCCTGAAAATAATTATGCGAATGGTAGTCGACTCCGGCTTTTAATCCTCTAAAAGGTAAAATGGGAGACAAAAAAAGAGGGGAATTGATGGCGCACCGCTATACATCGCCTAAACTTTCACTGATAAGTATCCTCAAATGGCAGTTCTCAAAACGTTTTTCCCAACCTTCTGCGACGTATGCACCAATGGTGATCGAATACAGCGATACACTTCCTGATGCTGATTACGCACTGTGGCTCGGCCATGCAAGTGTTTGGCTTCATCTGAAAGAAACCACAATAGCCATTGATCCCGTATTGGGTAATATTCCCATGTATTCACGCTATACCCCTCTGCCGATACCGCAAGAGCATTTACATGCGGATATTATCCTCATCACCCATGCCCACTATGACCATTTTGATAAACCCTCGGTTTTAGCACTGCTGAAAAAAAACAAAAATTGTATTATCGTCGCTCCAATAGGATTTTGGCGTTATCTCAAAGGGGACATCGCCCGGGAAAAATGTTTTGAGCTGGAGTGGTGGGAATCGGTCATGATCAGTGGACTTTTTATTACCCTCACCCCCTCCAAACACTGGAGCAAGCGTACCCCGTTTGATACCAATAAGGCGTTATGGGGAGGATATATTATTCAGAATCAAGAACACTGTATCTATCACAGCGGTGACACTGCTGCGGGGGAACATTTCAAAGAGATTGGGGAGCGTTTCGACATTGATGAAGCTTTTTTACCGATCGGAGCCTATCGCCCCGAAGCTATTATGAAATACAATCATACCAATCCACCCGAAGCAATAAACGCCTGTATCGAGCTCGGGGCAACAACATTGATCCCGATCCATTATGGAACCTTTAAGCTCTCAGATGAGCCTATAGATGAGCCTCGTGAATGGTTTGAATACCTAGTCTCCCAAAACACGTACCCTTTTAGCGCACATCTCTTGAATATAGGAGAAATTTATCGTTTTAAAGAAACGTCAACGTTTAAATCAATCTGATCGCGCACCGTCAAGAACATCATTTTGATCGGTTTGATCCCGAAATCGGATAGTTTCATACTGCTTGTTGCTTGAATACGAACTTTACCGCCCGCTTCGGCTATTGTCCCATCAAAACTCATCGCTTTGCTCACACCATGAAGAGTCATAGTCCCTTTGAGGGTATAGCTGTCTCCGCTTTTGGCGACAACGTCTTTGACTTCAAATACCGCTTTGGGGAAAAGGGAAGATTCAACGGCTTCTTGCATATGCTCATCACGTTTTTTATTGTCACTGTAAAGATCACTCATCGATATTTCAATCGACCCTTTTAATGTGGTAGGATTGGTATCCATACTCAAATGTGAGGTAGCTTTTTTCGTAACCGGATCAATAGTATTATCACCGAAAACTTCCGTATGGGCTTTAATAGCACCTGATTCAAACGATAAATTACCGGCATACATGGATGCGCTCAAGGCAACCGCAGCCAAACTCAATTTTAACATCATGATTCTCTCCTAAAATAAAATGGATATACTAAACTAAACAGCCCTAATGCCGTAACGGCAATCCATAGCTGATGATAGAGGGCTACGGCATTAGCCGCCGATGCGGCAAACCACCCTACCCCAACCATGGCAAGTGCAATAAGGCGAATATCCCGCATCTCAACCAGTGTGCGAAATAATAAGACATTATAATATGAAATAACAACCGGATAGATAATCGCCAATCCTAGCGGTAGCTCAAAATAGTACAAAGTGTAGCTAACAATAAATAATGCCCATACCATCCACCCTTGGCGTACCAAGTTATTGCCATAACGGTAGGCCAAATAGACACCCGTTAAATGGGATAGGATAATAAGAAGCGTATAGTCCCTCCAAATATCCATAGTTCCCGAACGGCTTAAGGTCTCAAAAAGTGCCGAATCGGCAAAAATCCACACCATCATCATCAAAACAACACGCAAATCGAGCGTTACCTCTTTAGGACGAGCAACCGCATGAAGAGGGGTAAATCGTAATGCCACTATCGAAATCAACGGTAAAATAATCGCTATGTCCCCCCGCAAGGCAAATGGATAGGTATACAATGCCGTCCCGATTGCATACGAAATCGCCAACCCTAACGCCAATTGCAAGCGGCTCTGCGACCCGAACAAATAAAGTAACAAAGGGGTTGTATACCCCACTACAAAGCCCATGACCAGTAATATCCCCAGCGAATAATTGGGATAAAACCATGATAGCATCACTTGGATACCGAATAAAAAGCAAAGCTCCATTTTAATCCCGTAATGACGCCAATAAGCACTCAATAAACTCCCGATCACTCCGCCGATAGGGAGGGTAAAAAGATCATGGATATGCGAATCAAATACTCCGACCACTCCCGTTTGTGCAATAAGGAGATAATAGAGCAGCTGCGAGCTAAGGACAACCACCAATAGATTCATGGTTTATCTCTCAGAATAAGCCAAAAAACAAGGGCGAAGATTCCGTCGTACAAAGCGACAAGAAGGGCAATACCATCTAAAATGCCCGCCAAATACAGTGCGGCAAATGTCGCCGAAACGACCAAACGAATCGTTGCGCTGAGACTTCCCAATACTTGAGGATGGGTATGAATTCCATACCAATGAACCATCCCTGTTCCGATCATAAAAGCGAATACAATATACTCGTACGTCCCGCTAAAATGGAATCCTAGAAAAGGAAAAAGCCATCCCCCCGCAAGAATAAGGATTAATCCTCCTCCAGCGTCGCTCAAAAAACCGCTTACGTGATAGAGCTTTAGGGGTGAATCGAGTCGAAAATAGAGACGATCGTAGGCAATTTTCAGCACCAATACGATCAATCCTCCGCCAAAAAGTGCGCGTAAAGCGAAGAAGAAATCAATATTTCCGCTAACCAAAGCGGCTTCAATTAATCCGGCATAGGTAAGAACCAATGCCATCAGAGCCATCAATCCGCTCCAAACAAGTGCATACGAACGACGGAACAAATGCGGGAGGAGATGATGCACAATCGCTAACGCCATAAAGGCTACCCCTAGCCCCATGGCGATATGAGCATGCCCGACAACCAAATCATTACGGTGGATCAACGCACGAATTTCAGGGATAAAAAGAAAATTTCCCTCCACATCAACAAATACAAATGCCGCTATCGAGAGGATCAAATAGGGATTGGTATGAAAATTCACCCGTGCAGCACGCAGCCACGTCCAAAAGAGGGGAAGATACAACAATGTAAGGTACTGAAAAAACCACTCCTCATTGACACTAAGAGAGTGGAAAAAATTACGAATAATAAGGGAAATAATATACCCCACCAGAGGGATAATCCAAAGCCAATGGCGACGAGGGGTAAAGGTCCCCTCACTGCTCAGTTTAATCAACAAATAATAGATCGGCATAAGAGCAAAACTCATCCCAAGTGTGTTATCTCCATGAGGACCGACGAGTGTTTGCTCTACCTGACCGTATTGCGGATTCATCAACACCACAAGGGCGATCGGAGCGGCGATCACCGCAAGAAGCGATACATTGACCCATAAAGGGCGTTTATCGTACGTACGCAGTGCATCAAGAAGGGCAAGCAGATAAAAGAGTCCGCTGAATGCGAGGAGAAAATTGAGCTGATAGGGGAAATCGTAAAACGGCAAGCCCCGAATATTGCCGAATATAAGTGAAAGAGACATAAAAAGTAAAAACGTGTTCCATACGACGAAGTATCGGCGCAAGTGAGCAAGGGCGTTTTGGGTAAGTACCCCCTCTTTTTGAAACAAAGCAAACGGCAACAATGAGAGGATCAGCGGGAAAAAACCGTACAACATTTGGGAAATATGCAATGAACGGGCACGCTCGGGAGAGAGGAGTGTCATAGAGCCGTCAACACCTAATATCTCTACCGCATAGACCAATCCGGCCACCAATCCGAGGATGAGCCACAACAGGGCTAAAGGGAGTTCATCGTTTAAAAATTTGTTTAACAATTCCATCCTCCATTTCGATAATGGTATCCGCATAATCGGCTATTTTTTTATCGTGCGAAGCAACGACAAATCCTGTCCCCTGATCGGCAAAACGTTTAAAGAGCTCATAGACTCCCAACGCATTTTTAGTATCCAAATTCCCCGTCGGCTCATCGGCAAAGACCACCGAAGGGCGGTTGATCAGAGCACGGGCAATCGCAGCACGCTGACGCTCTCCGCCGGAGACCTCATCGCTGTAGCGTTTAGCCAAACGCTCAATCCCTAAACTCTCTAACAGTGGATTTATAAGGGTCTCATCAAGTGCGGCAAGGGCAACGTTTTCGCGTAACGTCAAATAGGATATCAGATAGTGAAATTGAAATACAAAGCCGATATTACGGCGTCTGAAAATATCAATATTACCGACATCATCCAAAATCTTTTCATCAAACAGCACCCTCCCCTTTGTCGGCTGCAAGAGGGTGGAGAGGATCGATAAGAGCGTCGTTTTCCCGCTTCCGCTCTCTCCGATGATCGCCGTAAAGCTCCCCGGTTCGATCACAATATCAACACCGCGAAGAACCTGTTCGTGTCCATAAAAATGTTCCAATCCGCGAGCTTCTATTTTCATGCGCCGCCCCGTTGTATCAAACTCATAGGATCAATACGCGCCGCATAAATCGCCGGCAACAGCGTCCCGATGAGTGCCATCGTTACCGAAACAATAAAGACTTTGATGAGAAGTCCAAACGTAATCTCTCCGTTTATGTAGCCTTGAAACTTGTCTGCATGTTCGATCAGTTCCAACACCCCCTCCGAAATACCCCATGCCACTGCAAACGCTAAAATAGCAATAATCAGCGTCTCCGAAAGGAGCTTCATAATAATCGCCCACGACGACAGACCGATGGAGCGCATAATCCCAAACTCCCCCTTACGATCATTCACCACCATGCTCATCATACTCACTATCCCCAAAATCCCCATCAAAAATGCCATCGCTCCGATCACATCCGAACTGGTTTTGATGATTTTAAACTGATTGTACGAATCGATAAAACTATCCGTCGTTTTTGCTTCATTCTCAGGATTCAAAGCATTAATTTGCTCGATAATCTCATCGCTTTTACTCAAATCGTCCAAACTGATCAAAAAAATTGAAGCGCTTTTATGAAATAAAGTTCCCGCATCGCTCAATCCAAGCACGACACCCCCATCTTCAAATCCGATTCGGCTTTTAAACACGCCGCTTACCCGAAATTGTTGTTTGGATAACTCTATTGCCGAGGGGTGTTTAAGGGTCTCATAAATTTTGGAACCCAATAGCACTTCATGTGCTTTTGGATACTCCCCTTGCGTCAAAGTGTAACTTTTAAATCGATTTTCACTCACCCCATAGATGCCGACGATGGGAAGCGGATCTACCGGTGCGGCACCGAGTATCAAGGCACTGACCTCTTTAACTCCCGCCATCATCTCAATCTTATTCGTCAAAGAGGCGTTAATATCACTAAAAAAAGTATCGGCAATCCCTTTTTGAGTAACAATAATATCTCCGTCGGTTTTGAGCATCGCACTGTACATACTCACGACTCCCCCCGATATCGCGCTGATCAAAAAGATCGCACAAATCGAGACACTCATACTGATAAAGATGAGTGCCGTTTTAAAACGGTTTTTCCGGAGTGCTTTGATCGGTGTGATCACTGCTCAATCGCTTGTTTAAGTTCGGCGGTGGTAGTTACAAAATCGATTTTGGTCAAAAAGTTTCCTCTGAATTTCATTACGGTAATTTTGTCCTCTTCTGAGGGAAATTTTAGCCCCTGTACTTCATCTTGGATCAGTAACACCGTGTGGGGATATTTTTGCATTTTCGGCAATGCGAATGCTTTGGTAATAAAATTGGGCATTTGGCTGATATCAGCAATAAAAGCGGCATTAATCTTCGGTAAATATCCCTTCCCCTGTGCGGCAAGATACTCGTTAACCGTAGCTCCCGTCCCTTTTTCAAACGCCATTATAAGGGTATGGGGCATCACTTTCATCGAATGATGTTTTCCAAACTGATCGTTTAGCTCCAAAGGGGTAACCGACTGACCCACACTGTAAGGGGCTGCCCAAACACTCATACTCACCAATACGGCCATTAACACTTTTTTCATAAAAATCCCTTTTGTGTAATCGTACGAGAAGTGTAGCCAATCTAGTGTAAACGGGATGTCTGTTCGCGCGGATATTACCAAGGGATTATGAATTTTTGATGAAACATAACGCGTTACCCCGTAGTAGCACTGTAGCGCGGAAGAGGATATAATAGCGTCTTAGACTATGTTAAAACTTTTTTGATCAGGTACCGATGAAACTCAAGTCCAATACCCTTTTCCTTGTCGCTACCTTTATTCTTTTCACGCTGGCAGTTACCCTTTTTAGTTACTATGAGTACCAACTTCACAAAGCAAAACTCTACCATCAGATCGATCAAAAACTTCTCTCAGCGGCCAGAGGCGCTACCCTCATTCTCCCTTCCGGTTTTTATGACCGTGCACAGAACCGTTCTTCTATTTCAGCTACCGAATATGAATACAATCTCGACCGTTTAAGTCAATTTGCCAAAACGCAGGATGTGATTTACGTCTACATGATGGTTCAACGAGAGGGAAAAATCTATTTTACCGCGTCAAACGCTACCGATGAAGAACGCCGCACCGGTATCAATTTAACCCGCTATTTTGACTTCTATGACGATGCCGATCCGGCATTGAAAAACGTCTTTAAAACCCGTCATGTCGCTTTTTCGGAATATACCGATAAATGGGGAACGTTCCGTAGCGTTTTTCTCCCGATGAAAAGTTCAGGCGGTACCGAGTATGTCGTCGCGGCCGATGTCCAAATCGATACAATCAATAACGTCCTAAACGAAGAGATGTTCAGCCTCCTGCTTCGACTTTTTATTGTCATCGCCCTAAGCCTCCCGTTCTTCACATGGCGTTTACGACGCATCAATACCCATTTAGCGGAAAAAAATGAGGTTCTCGATCAAGAGGTCAAAGAGAGTGAAAAAAATCTCAACCAAAACAATATCGAGCTTAAGGCCATTCTCGATGCGACGCAAGAAAGTATTTTTTTACTCGACAAGAACGGGATTGTTTTGACCCTTAATACTACTGCCGCACATAGACTTGATGAAGAAACATCCAACGTGATCGGGCACTGCGTTTACGATTTCTTCCCTCCGGAAGCAGCACAACGACGACGCGCCAATGTAGAAAAAGTTTTCCGTACAGGGAACATCATCAACATTGAAGACCGTCGCGACGAAAAAATATTTTCACTCAATTATTATCCGGTATTTGATGAAGACCAAACGGTAACTGCCGTTGTTGTCTTCGCACAAGAGATTACCGCACGCAAACAGGCGGAAGAGCATATTCACCATCTCACGAATTTTGATCCTCTTACCGGATTACCCAATCGGCAAAAGCTCTTATTGGATTTAGAAGATCATCAGCCCTACGGATGCGTATTGTTTAACATTGATAATTTCAAAGAGGTCAACGATTTCTTCGGGATTCGTTCGGGTGACACCCTTCTGCGTGAAGTGAGTGAATGGTTTAAAGCGATGGGATTTTCCCCCTACCGGATCGGAGGGGATGAATTTGCCCTTTTGTTTTATGAAAAGCTAACCCAGCACCAACTGCACACCCGTATCACCTCACTCCAATCCGCACTGGAGGAAGAGCGCTTTCTTATCGAAAATGAACCGCTGGATATACATATGAGTGCCGGAGCGGCGGTTGGGGAACATAAACTTCTCACCCGCGCCGATATTGCACTGCACACAGCTAAAGAGCGAAAAATTCCGATCGCTTTCTATGAAAAATCTGAAAATGTTGAAAAACAATACCACACCAATATTGCCATGGCCAGCACTGTCCGAAAAGCATTGGCGCAGGGTCGTATCCTCTGCTATTACCAACCTATACTCAATATTGCGACAGGAGAGATCGCCAAGTATGAAACCTTGGTTCGGATGATCGACGAAGAAAATACCCTCATTATGCCGCTGCAATTTTTGCCGATAGCCAAAAAAACAAAACTCTACCCCCGTATTACCAAAGAGGTGATTCATCAAGCCTGCCATATTTTCCGTACACGGAGTGATGCCTTTTCCGTTAATATCTCGATCGATGATATCCATGATCCCTCCACCGTGAAGGAGATTATCACCACCATTACCCAAACCGATACCGCATCACGAATTGTTTTTGAAATTTTGGAATCGGAAGGGATCGAAAATTATCAGGAAGTGGCTCAATTTATCCAACAAGTAAAAATACTGGGGGCTAAAATTGCCATCGATGATTTTGGAACAGGGTATTCCAATTTTGAGCATATTCTGAAACTCAATGTGGACTACATCAAGATCGACGGTTCTCTGATTCAAGGGATAGCCGATAATCCGCGTCACCAAATTATTGTCGAAACCATCATCGATTTTGCACAAAAAATGGGGGCAAAAACCATTGCCGAATTTGTCAGCGATGAAAAGATATACAATAGGATTAAAGAGATCGGAATAGACTATTCACAAGGGTATTACACAGGTAAACCGGAGCCGCTTACCTCATCCGATACGAGCAAAAGCGTTATTTATGCCGAATAGCGGTTATCTGTTTTTCAATCTCGTTATGCTCATCAAGGCTAAGGAGAAAACTCTGATCCATAACCTTGTCCAAATGATTCATCTCGGTAAGGGTGATACCGAAAGGATCTTTCTTCTCTGTTTTACTCGTCCCTGAAACGAGGGTTACATTATCAAGTTTTTTTGCACCGTGTCGAATAAAATAGGTCATAAAATAGCCGCCGGAGTGATCTTTTTCGATCGCTACGACGACACGCGAGGCATTGCTCCCCTCAAATGAAACGGTGGGGGCAAGGGTTTTAAAATCATTCACGGACAAATAGCCTACATACACTTTGGTGTAAATATCGTGATAGCGCTGCGTCGCCCCCCGAATAAAAAACTCCATATCAATCGGGCTTTTAGCACGTAAAGAACGCAACATCCACGTAAGGGTGGCATAATATTTAAAAGAGGCAATTTTGATCTCTTCGGCATGGGCGATTTTAGGGCTCTCGACGCGGCGCATCGGGGAGCGAGAAGATTTGGTGCTCAGAGCCTCAAAAATATGGCGTGCACTGTAAGGTTTCGTGAGCCAAACCGAAGCGTATGGCGGCAGATCGGAGGTCCCCGTCGCCCCTTCGTTGAGTACCAACAATGCTTTAACGCTGTAGCGAGGAAACAGGACTTCGAGCAATGCCCGCTTTTTACGTAGCCGTTTTTTAAGATTACTGACCGATTTTACAAGGGTCATCTCCACAAAATAGAGCTCTTTATCGGTAAAAAGGAGTCCGTCGAATTCCCCGATCTCTTTGTGGCGGGCACGATAGATAATCTGCCCTTTCCAGCTGACCGAGAGGGCATCGCTTTGTGCACGGGTGCGGTGCTTATGAGGTCCTTTGATGATAAAGCTTTTGATGGTCGGTTCAGAAGCAGCGTATCGGAGTAACTTTTCGTAGATATAGTTCTCATACACTTCCCCCTCAAACGAGCGAAATGCGCTTACATACGATTCATCCTCCATCGTTTGCCCTTTGGCTTCCAGAGAAAGGAGGTGGTCAATATTATAGTCGTAGTAAAGGAGATTATCTCCCAGTTCCTCATCACCCGCAGGAATCACCGTATCATTAATCGTGAGCATTGAACTCTTTTTTATATGTATTTAGGGTATCGTGCAAACACCCGTATAATTTTACATTATTTTTGATAAGAATTCAGAGCGATTCTAGAATTCCATCGGCTATTTTATGCAGAGGTAATTGTTTTTCTACCGCCCCTATCTCATACGCCACTTTCGGCATCCCGTAAACCACACAGCTCGCTTCATCTTGACCGAGCGTTTTGGCACCGGCATTGCGCATTGCCAAAAGCCCTTTCGCCCCGTCTCCGCCCATCCCGGTAAGAATCACTCCGATGGCGTTGGCTCCGGCGATTTTGGCAACCGAGTTAAGAAGAACATCGGCAGAGGGTCGATGACCGGAGATTTTATCGCCACTTCCGATTTCGACGTAATAACGTGCCCCTGAGCGGCGGACTACCATATGATAATCACCCGGAGCGATCAGGACTAATCCCGGTGTGATCGAATCCCCGTTACGGGCTTCACGCACTTCCATGGCACACAGCGAGTTGAGCCTCTCAGCAAACGGTCCGGTAAAATTGGCCGGCATATGCTGAACGACAATAGTACCCGGAGCGTTACGCGGTAATCCCATCAAAACATCTTTTAATGCTTCGGTTCCCCCCGTAGAGGCTCCGATAGCTAATATTTTATTGGTTGTTTCTACGAGCGAGGTGGTATTGGCTTGTCCTATATCACGGAGGATGTGCTGATGCACTTTCGCTTTTGACGCCGATTTTATTTTTGCGATGAGTTCATCACGCATCTCCTCTTTACCGTCATAGATATGAGAATGAGGCTTTGCAACAAAATCAACCGCTCCCGCTTCAAGTGCCGCTAACGTCGTTTTAGCCCCCGATTGGGTAAGAGAAGAGACCATAACAACCGGAAGGGGCATATAGTGCATCAACCTCTTTAAAAAAGTGATCCCGTCCATCCGTGGCATCTCGACATCCAGACACACGACATCCGGACGCAGCTCGACGATTTTATCCCGTGCGATGTAGGCATCGGACGCAGTTCCGACTACCTCGATAGAGGGTTCCGAATCTAAAATATCGTGCAATACCGCCCGTGCTGTTGCACTGTCATCGACGATTAATACTCGTATTGCCATAATTATCCTTGTTCCCCTATGGTACTGCGAGAAGTGTACTTCAGGAGTACTTTTCCCCGTTCCAAATCAAATTGAATTTTACGTCCGTTTTGTCCGCCGACATCTTCGGCGACAATCGTAATGTTGTACTCTTTTAAAATCTCTTTAGCCACTAAAATATTTTTCTGACCGATCATCATCGCTTCGCTTGCACCGATATTCATCGATGCACCGCCAAAGATTTTGGCTTCAATGGTTCGGCTCGTTGACCCTTTTGCCATCATAGATTCGATCAATTTTGGAATCGATATATTACCGAATTTTGGTGATTGTAAGCCATTACCGTTCCAAAAAGGGAGCAGATAATGGTTCATACCACCGATACCGAGTCTGCTGTCATAGAGACAAACGGCAATGCACGAACCTAAAACGGTCGAGATCGCCGAAGGGGCACTGTCCACATGGATCTGCCCGACATGGATAAAAGTGGAAGCTCCATGAATCATCAGAGTTCTATCGCTCCCTCAAACGACTCAAATAAAAATTCGTTTGATCCGCAAGCTTCTGAATCGGCAAATGCCGCTTGCAGTGGCAAGGTGACAGTGAAGGTGACGGTAGTTGCATCCGTATCATAATCAATGTTTCCACCCAACCGCTCACACAATTCACGCGCAACACTTAATCCCAACCCTAATCCATGCGATCCTTCCGGGCCGTGGGCAAAACGGGTAAAGACTTGAGGTTTGAACTCTACTTTAGGTCCTTCCCCATGATTTTTAATGGCAATAAAGAGATCAGAGTTATTTTGGGAGATATCCACATGGACAGCACTGTCAGATTTTCCGTAATCGCACGCATTAGCGACGAGATTTTTAAGGATGAGATAGAGTTTTTTGGGATCAGAAACGATCTTACTCTGCAAGCTACTCTCAACACTAAGGGCAATATTTTTAGCCTTTAGCTTGTATTTAAACCCCTCTGCTGCCTCTTCAATAAGACTTTTCGGATCAACGGAGGCATAGGTAAAATCCATCGTCCCCCCTTCTATTTCAGAAGCGGCTACCAGATTTTGGATACGAGAGTCCAGCAGAAGCGCTTCCTCATGAACCAGTTCAAAAACAGCTTCGCGAGGATCACCGCTAGGTGGAATTAAATGGGGAATCAACCCTAACAATGCCGTCATCGGATTATTCAGCTCATTGGCGATCAGCGATAAAAAGCGTGATTTAGCCTTTTCACTCTCAATGAGCTGTTTATTGAGATCCAGTATTTTACGGCTTAAAAAGGCTACTTCATCCATATTAGTGTTCCATTTTTTTGATTGACAACATCTCTTCACGTAATCGATTTAATAGTATATCAATCCCCTCTGATTTTTTAATCAGGAATCGGTTTTCAGCACTAAAATTTTCCCCCATTTTTTGCATCATCTCAATCTCGTCTGCCGTCTCTTGAACTAATGTTTTGAGCTGTGAAAATATCACACCGAACCGCACCGACTCATCATGACTTCCGGCCGCTTCAATAATGCCGTAAATTTGGATATATCCCAAATACATCATCTGCTGTTCGAGCTGGTCTAAGTACTTCAGTGCCCCTTGAATTTGCTGGTCAAGTTTAACCTGAACGTGTTTAGATTTCTCAGCATATGCAACAACAAGCGCCATCAACGTACAGATATTATCAATTAATTCCGGTATTTGAATATAGCTGTTTTGACACGACACTTCTTGGATAAAATAGGTCACCATCTCAATTTGCAGCCGCATCCCCGATACCGAAAAAACAATTTCATTCAATGTATCCGAAAATTGCTGCACCACGGTATCGATATCCGCAATGAGCGTATCGTTTTCTTTGGCATTAAACCGGATATCGCGAGCTAGAACACCGAAGGTTTCTCCCCCGTTTTCCACTTTATACGACGAAACCGAAGCATTTAACGATAAAAAGACGACATCACGCGCTAATTCACGTAATTTATGCCCTTTTTCTTCAAACATCGATTTAACAGCGGTAAACAACTCTATTTTATCAAACCACGCATCGTACTGATCCATCAATTCACGACTATCCCCATGAACTATCTTCAATTTTTGTAAAGAGGGCGATGCTTCTTGATAGTTTTCATTGATCTCCACTTTGGAAACAAGGATTTGTCGCTCTTTAAGCTCATCCAATAATGCAGCACCCATAAAGTGATCATAATCGTCATATCCCAATCCCTTTAAGAGCTCAGGAAAAAGTGTGCCGCTCTCCTCCATTCCCCCTCGACTCTCAGCCATCAGCAATTTAAAATAGAACTCTTTTGTTGCTGCAAACACTTTGGCACTGGGCTTGATCCGAATCGAGATAAAACGGTCAGTTAGAGGAAATACCGCAGCTAAGACCCAATAATAGTTCCCCTCTTTCGTCTGATTTTTAACATAGGCAACAATCGGTTTATCCGCATTTAAATACTCCCAGAGGGTCTTAAATATGATTTTAGGCATATCCGGATGGCGGATAACATTATGAAAGCTTCCGATCAATTCCTCTTTGGTATATCCGCTAATACGGACAAATACCTCATTACCTGAGAGGATAGTACTCGCTTGATCGGTAATCGAGAAAAAGAGTTCATTAATATCAAACTTGGCCTCTTTTAGCGCCATAGCCTGTTCTGTTTTGTCCATACGAACCCTTTATAAACGTTGATAAATTGACGAACCCAACAGCTTAAGTGTTTCACGGTGGCTTGTCAAAGATTCGGAACTCCCTAAAAACAAAGGAGCCCCTTTAGGTAAGAGCGTACTGAATCGCCCGATCAGATCATGGCGGGTCGTATCATCGAAATAGATCATGACGTTTCGGCAAAAGATCATGTCAAATTTGTTTTTGAAGAAAAACGGATCGGTCACCAGGTTATAGAGACGGAACATCACTTTCTCTCTGAGATGGGGAGCCACTTGATAGCTCATTTCCCCCTTCTCGGTACGCACTTTGTCAAAGGCTCGGTGAACGATCTCTTTCGAGAGCGATTCAACCGATTTGGCCTCATACTCTGCGGCTATCGCTTTAGTAAGCACTTTGGCAGAGATATCGGTGGCGAGGATTTTGATATCCCAGCTCTCGAAATCTTTTAGATGGTGCTGCAAGAACATAAGAATCGTGTAGGGCTCTTCACCACTGGAACACCCTGCCGACCAGATACGGAGCTTTTTATCCCGTTTGGAAGCAACCAATGCCGGAAGATACTCTTCCAGCCATTTCCATTGTGCCCCCTCTCGGAAGAAAGAGGTGACGTTGGTCGCTATTGCGCTAACAAACAAGGTGAGTTCTTCTCCTGATTCATCGTGTATCAGATACTCGTAATAGGCACGAAAGCTAGGGAGGTTTAACTGATTCAGCCGTTTGTTCAACCGCCCTTTGACCAGGGTGGTTTTTTGCTCTGAGAGGGAGATTCCCACCTTCTCATAGATGTAACGGCGAAAGAGGTCAAACTCCTCGGGACGCAGTTCGATCTCAACCATGGGCAGCCTCGATCAGCGGACGCAGTTCATCGACGTTGAGGATAAGGGCGATATCACCGCTTCCGAGTATCGCTCCGCCGGAGATCTCTTTGAGTTTAGCTAAAGCTTTCCCCAGCGGCTTAATAACCACTTGTTGACGCCCTACGAGCTCATCCACCATGATAGCGATACGTCCCGCTTCGGTCTCAACACAGACAAGTATCCCCTCCCACGGCTCAATACGTACCGTCGGAAGATCAAACACATCGCTCAAACGGATCACCGGTATATGCTGTCCGCGAAGGGAGACAAACTCCCCTTTCTCTTTAAGGGCATGGACGATCTCCCTATCCGGTCGGAACGACTCTACGACGCTCAGCGTCGGGATGATATAAATCTCTCCCGCCGCTTGAACCAACATACCGTCAATAATGGCCAAGGTCAGAGGAAGAACCATCGAGAAGGTTGTCCCCTCCCCCTCTTTGGAATCCACTTCGATTTTACCGCGCAGTTTTTCAATCGAGGTTTTAACCACATCCAACCCGACACCGCGACCGGAGAGGTCACTGATCGTATCGGCGGTGGAGAACCCCGGCTGCATAATAAGACCGAAGATTTGGCTGTCGGTAAGATTTTCATCTCCGGTGATGATCCCCCGCTCGATCGCTTTTCGGAATACTTTCTCTTTGTTGATTCCGCGTCCGTCATCACTGACACTGATAACGATACTGCCGCTTTTGTGATAGGCTCGCAGAGTAATCGTCCCCTCCACTTTTTTACCCGTAGCAAGGCGTTCATCCGCGTCCGCTTCCAATCCGTGGTCAATCGCATTACGGATGATATGGATCAGTGGATCGGAGAGGGAGTCGATCATCGTTTTATCAATCTCGGTCTCTTCTCCCAGTACATGAAGGTGAAGCTCTTTTCCGGTCTTTTTCGAGGTGTCGCGGACAACCCGTTTCATCTTATCGAACGTATCACGGATCGCAACCATTCGAAGGCTCATAACGCGGTCTTGAATCCGCTTTGTGATCTTGGAGAGGGTTTCGATTGCCCGGCTGATCGATTCGTCTTCGATGGATCGGATCTTTTCGTTCTGGGCAATAAAGTTTTGCGCAATAACCAATTCACCTACCGAGTCGAAGAGTTCATCGAGTTTGAACGTATCGATACGGATCGTCGATTTGGGTGCGGCGGCATTTGCCGACGAAGAGGAAGGTGCTGATTTGGCACTCTCTTTTTCAACGGCAGGGAGTTTCTCCTCTGCAACAACCGGTTTTACTTCCTCTACCGCTTTTTCAATGAGGGGTTGGACGATGCGTGTTACTTTGTACTCATGATCAAATAAGAATTCGAAATTCTCTTCTACCTCTTCGAGGGTTTGAGGGGTTAGTACGATGGCGCACACGTGTTTAAAGACGTTTACATCACAGTTAAATTCATTGAGCGGCTGGATCGGTTCCATATCAAAAAAGCTCTCCAAAGAGACCGCCTTTTCACCTAAGAGTTTGAGAAACAGTAAATGATCGAATCCCCGTTTGTAGCAATCCTCATCGAGGGTTAGATCAACACGGTAAAGGTTTAACCCCTCGCTTTGAGAGGCTTGGAGCTTTTTAATCGTGTTGGCGATGGAATTATCCATCTGCTCTTCACCGCTTAGGGCGAATTCTGCCGCTAGATCATTAAGAACCATCGGTGCTTCTTGAACGGCTATAGGCTCTGCTCCCGGTTTTTTTGAGGCGATCAGTGCTTTAATCTTCTCCAGACATATCGGATAATCATCCGGCAAATCAGGAAGGGCATCGAGTTCACAGACCATTACCTCTTTGATAACATCCACACTCCCCACAAAGAGTTCGAGATGGTGTTCTTCCACCTCTTCTTTGGTACTGCGGTAGTGGTCAAGTACATCTTCGAAATGGTGAACGAATTCTCCCAAGCGGGTAAAGCCGAAAGCGTTGGCATTTCCCTTTAGGGTATGTACCCCTCGGAATATTTCGTTCAGCAGATCGAAATCGGAAGAGTTCTCTTCGAAGCGGAGGATATTGACATCGAGCTTTTCGATAATCTCCCCCGCCTCTTCAATAAATATCGCTTTGACTTGTTCTTGTTTAGTCATGACCCATCCAATGCAGTGTTCCATACACCCCCGACGTGATAAACCCCTGATCTAAAAAGGGGATTTTTACATCATTTCGGGTCCGTTTTAAACTTACCAGCAGAGCCAGCAGGGCACTGCTGCGAAGCAGTGTCCCCTCCTCTATCTCTATGGTTTCCAGATACTCAAGACGGGGACGAACGAACTGTTCGAACTCCCGTATCTCCTCCATACTCATATCCAGTCCAATGGTGAGGACATCACCGTCGAATTGCATCTTAGAACTCTTTCAAATCGTCCTCGGAGAGAGGAAAGATATTCTCGGCTTTGGGTGCTGAGGAGATTACTTTACGCGCCGGTGCAGGTGTGCGGTGCACGATCGCCGGGCTTGGGTCCAGGTGGTGCAGATTCACTTTACGAGGTGCGTGGGTCGGAGCATCGTTTTCCATACCGACCATTGCCGCGAGGATACGGACGGTCTCCATCATCGAGGTGGCTTGGGCGTTTAGCTCTTCGGCTGCGGCAGCGGCCTCTTCGGAGTTGGCGGCAACTTGTTGGGTTACTTGATCGACTTGCCCCATAGCTTGGTTGATTTGAGTCATACCCTCGGCTTGTTCTTTTCCGGCAATCGCGATTTCACCGATCAGGTCGGATACTTTTTTGCTTTGTTCTACGATCTCTTGGAATGAGGTGTGGGTTGCGAGGGCGATTTCGTTCCCCTCTTTGATTTGTCCTACAACCTCTTCGATAATAACGGAGGTCTCTTTAGCAGCCGAAGCGGCGCGTTGGGCGAGGTTACGTACTTCGTCCGCAACCACCGCAAAGCCTAGACCGTGTTCACCCGCGCGAGCCGCTTCAACGGCGGCATTGAGGGCAAGGAGGTTGGTTTGGAAGGCGATTTGATCGATGGTTTTTATGATACCGGATATTTTTGCCGCTGATTCGGTGATCGCGTGCATCGAATGGGAAAGCTGTTCGCCCTTTTCGTATCCGGCGCGGGCTGAATCGTTGGCGTTTTTCGCCAAGATGTCGGCTTGACGTGCGTTATCGGTGTTTTGCGTATTGATAGCGGTGGACTCTTCTAAGGTTGCACTCACCTCTTCGACACTGCTTGCTTGTTCGCTCGCACCTTGGGCAAGGGAGGAAGAAGATGAGGCTACTTGATCGCTTGCCGAGGTGATTTGCATTGCCCCATCGCGGATGGAGGTGACGCTTGACTGGATGGAACGGGTGATCGAGCGGATGATGAGCATGGATAAGATAATTGCCAAAGAAAACGATACCAAAAGAATGATAATTGTCATATGCACGGCACTGCTTGAATCGGTTTGTGCTTGTTTAACCGCTTCGTTCGCACCGTCAACATTGATTTTAGCGATTACATCCATATTAGCAAACGCCGCTGTTCTCGGAGTGCGGCTTTTCTCAATAAACTCTTTCATTTGGGCATAATAGGTATCGAGCATTGCGGGATCGGTATTCGTACTCAGAGGAACAAGAACATTCTTTTGAAACTCTAAACTCAACTTTTTCCATGTTCCGAAGTTCTCTTCAAACGCTTTCCACTCGATCGCCTCTTCGGGAGTCTGAGGGAGAGGTGCATACGTTTTATACCCTTTGTCAAAACGTTCAAATCCTTTATCCATTCGCTCTAATGCATCTTGAAGTTTTTCTTGTGCTTTTGGATCATCTTTGAGTGCACGCACTCGATTTTGTTGGATAACAACTTGGTTGATACCGATGCGCATATCCATAACACCGACAATTGATGGGAGTTTAACAATCCCGACTTCCGTAATTCCACTCTCCCATTTTTGGGTTGAACTGTACGCTACATATCCAAGAATACTCAGTGCGATCATCATGACGGCTGTTAATAAAATCAACTTACTCTGCAATACCATATTCTCTAACCACTTCATTGTTACTCTCCCTCACTTGTCTGTTTTTGCTGTATCTGTTCCAAACTCACCAGCTCATCCGCTTCGAAAAGCTTGAGCACATCCAATATCATCACAACGTTCTCCTCGATCTGCGCCATGGAGCAGATAAAGTCGGTATCGATATGACTCCCGAATTTCGGAGGCTCACTTAAATGGTCCGCATCGATCGAAGCGACCTCTTCGACCCGATCGACGATAAACCCGATGTTCACTTTATCGACTTCGACGATAATGATCGCCGTGTGCATCGTCTCTTCTTGAGGCTCCATTCCGAAACGGGAACGGGTATCGACGACGGGGATGATCGAGCCGCGCAGGTTGATCACCCCTTTCATGTATTCGGGCGTTTTAGGGACCGAAGTAACTTTCATCAGCGCGATAATCTCTTTGATCCGATCGATCGCGATACCGTATTGCTCTTCACCCAAGAAGAACGTCAAATACCGCTCTCGTCGTAATTGGGTATTCTTTGGTTCCATCCTTATACCCCTAATACCATTTTTAACGATTTCACCAGCTTATCGTCACTAAAGGGTTTTACCATCCAGCCCGTTACTCCGATCTCCTTGCCTGCCATTTTCATCTCATTAGAGCTCTCCGTGGTGAGGACAATAATCGGTTTGGTTTTGTATCGGTCATCACCCTTGATCGCTTTGGCCAAATCCAACCCGTTCATCTCCGGCATGTTAACGTCACTGATCAGTAGGTCAAAATTCTCCGTACCCGCTTGCAATGCACCTAAAAGCTCCAACGGGTTCAAATACGATTTGAACTCGATTACCCCGCTGCCGATCATCTCTTCCAATGCCAGTTCCGCCGTTGCAACAACCGCTCTTGAATCGTCTACAATAATTACCCTCTTAGCCATTTATAGTTCCTCCTTAAAGTGTGTTTTAAAAAAATTCCATACCGTCATCGTCATCTTCTGCCTCCATAGCTTTATCCCCGAGTATCCCTTCGATCTGCATGCACGAACTGAAAAAGGAGCTGTCGAGGTAGTGGATATCTCCCGCATCTTGCAATCCGAAAATATGATCCCTCCAGGATGCCAAATCTGTCCCCAAATGTTCCATCAGCATAATAAGCATCTTAAGCTTCTTTGGATCACCGATAATCATGTCGGCATTCTCTTTTAAAAAGCTCCCTAACGAGGAGAGGGCATAGGCCAGTGCCGTAAATTCAAACAGATTATTGATCGCCCCTACATAAACACCCAAAACCCCGTCGATAAAATGACGAAGATTTTGTGCAGAGGGTTCTTCTTCTAAAGTCGTGAGTTTCTCTTTCCACTCCTCATCCAAACTTGCCAAATCACGAATCTCATCAAGGACATCCCCTCCGATATCACGAATGTACTCAACCGCCGTCGTTTTATGGACGAAACTCTGCCGTAGCATCTGTTGTTCATTGGATTGAATCACCCGAACTTCTCTTAGTGCTTCAGGTTCTCTCTCCGGTACAATAAAAGGTGTCGGTTCATCCACATTGGCCGGGATAACTACCGGATTGACCGATAAACCTGAAATTGTTTCCTGTACCGCAGGTGTATTCTCATGATGCATCCCCAAACGGACACATACGATATTTTCCCGGACAATACAAGCGGATCCCATTTCGTTCAATAATGCCATCGCTTTGGATTTAAGCTCAATCGTTTCTCCGAACTTCATTGTGACATACATCTCTTCGAAGCTCTCTTCAATAATAATAGAGAGAGATTTTCCATCGCGGGTTCCCGGACGCATCAACTCGTAAAAAAGATCTAATGCCGCATCCATTTTACTGCAGGACAAAACCGTTCTCTCTTCGCAACGCCCCAATACCCACATGCCGAAATCCATCATCCCCTCGGCATCATCTATGTCAAAAATAGTTTTAAAATGACGAATATCGGAAGTAAACGGATTTAAAGCCTCTTTTTCAGATAATTTGTTGAACTTTCCTTTTTTCGAACGGATCAGTGAGCCGAAGCTTTCCAATTTAAAGCGGATTAACTCTTTGTCTATCGGTTTGTGAATATACGCCGCCACGCCGATGGAAGCCATATTCTCTTCCATATGGGGATCGATGACTGCGGTCACCACCATGATCAGAGTCTCAGGATAGCGTTCTTTGATGATTTTTGAGGCTTGAAACCCATCCATACGAGGCATCATAACATCCATCAAAATGATGTGAGGATGCCATTCGTCGGTTATTTCCACCGCTTCGATCCCATCACATGCCTCTTTGATGTCAAACCCTTCCATCTTGCGGCATATCGCTTTTAGAACCAAACGGTTATCTTCGACGTCATCTACAATAAGCAGTTTTAAACGACCCATTTATCCCCCTCTTTCGTTGATTTTTTTTGTTTCAGCGTAAAACATGATCCCTCCCCCTCAGCAGAAGAGACCTCTAACAAAAACCCCATCGCATGGGAATATTCCCTCACAATACTTAATCCCAATCCGGTCCCAACATCGTGTTCTCTGGCTTGCTGGAACGGTTCAAAGATGAAAGAGAGCTTATCCTCCGGTATCCCGATTCCACTGTCTGCAATTTCTATACTGCACATCTCATCGCTCTGATCAACGCGCACTTCGATAAATCCGCCATGGGTAAATTTAAACGCATTGGAAATAAGATTCGTTATGATCTGTCTGAATTTAAAAGGGTCGCACTGGATTAAGGCTGAAGTAATATTTAAAGTAAGCTTGTATTCTACATTGGAATTTTTATTCAGGCTTGCACAATTTTCAAATGCTTCTCGAACCAAATGAACCGCATCGTACTGCTCAATCGCAAAGGTCTCTTTTCCCGAGGAGAGCTTAGCAATGTCTAAAAGCGAATTAATCAGTGACAAAAGATTTTGCGAATTTTTATAGGCTCTTTCCAAATACATTTTCACCAGATCACGACTCTCTGCGTCCTCAAACATCTCCTCAAAACTCTCTAATGCCTGATCGGTAAAATTAACAATCGCATTAAGGGGGGTTCGCAGTTCATGCGATACCTGATCAAAAAATTTACTTTTGGCTTTAAGGGTTTGGATTGCCTCTTCTTTAGCTTCCATCATCTCGGTGATTTCATGCCGGATAGAGAGGATCTCTATCACATTGCCTTCCTTGTTTTTTAACGGAAACAGGGTGCTGTCAAAATAATGGACACTGCCGGAACGCCCCTTATTTTTTATAACCCCTTTCCATATCTCCCCATTTTCCAATCCTATCCACGCTGCTTTATCGCAGACAGCCTCCGAATCGGCAAAAAAAAGCTTGGATACGTGCTGAGATATGAGTTCATCGTGAGTGTATTGAAGAGTTTGGCAAAAGGCATCATTGACGTAAATGATTTTCCCCTCCAAATTGCATTTAGCCACTAGATTGGAGACATTTATGGCATGATCATACTGTTCCAATAAGAGCTGTGCTTCCTCTTTATCAAGAACACTTGTCCGAAGCCCCTCTTCGAGGAGACTTCGGTAGCCCATCATTTCGGTTACATCCGAAAGGGTTACGACGTATATCCCCTCAACCGAATCAATAGGGGACACAGAGAGATTAAAGGTGTGCACTTTATCCTGCGCGGCAATACCCACCCGATAATGCTCTTTTTCACCCCGTAAAATGGTCTCAAACCACCGCCTTTCTTGGTAGCCCTCATACACATAACCGTATTTATCAATCTCTTCAAAACAGCTTGAAAGGAGAAATGAGGATTCGAAGATATTGACGCCGATCCCTTCAAAAAAGGCGATAAAGGCTTTATTGGCATCGATGATCCGATCCCCGTCACTCAAAGCGATTAAATCACTGGTAAGATTAAAAATTGTTTTATAGTATCGATATGTCGGATCATTCTCTCTAAGACGCAGTTTTAATTGCTCTTTCAAAGGCTGATCAGCCATATTGCCTTGCATACATTCCCTCAATCTTGAAATACCTAGAGTATATCACTTTTAGGTCACATTTTAGTCACAGTATAGTAACACACTTTTGACGCATAATGATTACATTTTATTATAACTATCGATTCGCTTTATTCTCTCTTATATTTAGGGGTGATATACTTATAGGATGCAACACCGTACACCCACTGAAGAACAAATCCGCACCCAGTTCATCACATCGCTGATGGAGTATTTCAAAATCGAGGAGAACATTAATCTCCGTGCGCACGTCGCCGATCTGGTACGCGATATCCGTCCCGCCCATTATCGGGAATTTTTCCGACGCCTCTCTTCACGTCCCATGCCTTTTAAAAACGGGTTTGAAAAGATTGCCCAGATTGCGGGGGAATTCGAAGAAGAGACCCTCAGCCCGATAGACCAAGAGGCACAACAACGCTCCGAACAGCTCTATCGTCTAATGTACGATATCCGCCAGCAGATCGTTTTATCACGAGATACGGAACACAGTGCGGTAGAGCGGTTCGAACAGATCCGTTTTACCTCGATCCGTCGCGTTGATTCAGACACCCCCTTGCTCGATGCTACCGATATCAATGTGATCCGAACCCTCACCAAACGGTGGATTTACGATTACGTCTCTCTCGATCGCGCTCTTTTCGAAGCCCGTGTTACCCACGAATACCGCAACGAAATCATCCGTCGCGAACGGGAAAAGAACGAGGTCATTGCCGCACCGCTCAAAGCCAAACTCCTCTCCGCGAGTAAACGTTTATGATCTCCATCCCCCTTACCCTGATCGATCGGGAGGATTTGAGTTTATTGGAGCGCGCCCTCCTCCCCCTTCTCATCCGGCACACACTCGTTTGGGGTGACAAACCGGGAGATATCGAAGCGCCGGCATTGGCTCAAATGCTCCGCCACAGCCCCCGGGAAGTGATCGAAGCGCTGGACGCCTTGGTTAAAAAAGGGATCTTAAAAACGATTCGCCGTAAAACACCTAACGGGATGATGGTTCACTATGCCCTCTTACCGCTCGAGAATATCCAAACGCGCCCAGCGCCCCTTACCACCCCTGCCGAATACATCGACAGCAACTATTATCTCAATCTCACCAACGATGCGTTTAATGAACTGCACGCGTTTGCACTGGAGATGTGTGACCGCGACGGACTGAGACGGGAGATATTTGACGATTTTAACCTCTATCAGCGTTCTCGCAACAACCGCTCGTTCGATTGGTTTGCCGAGTTTGAACGGTGGGTACGTAAAGAGCTCTCATCCAATGCGCCGGCCGTTATCTCCGAATCGGCACTCCAAGAGACCAAGCCCACGACCGAAGAGTTTGAGGTAGCCCGTTATTTTATCCACCACCTCTCCGCCATCGATCCGCAATTCGAAGCTCCTTTTGATGTGATGAGCTGGGCGGCGCAGATCAAACTTCTTATCGATACCGGCGGTTATACCGTGGGTGATGTCAAATCGGCAATCGATTGGCTCTTCAGCGCCAAAGGGGACTGGTTCCGTCCCAATGTTCCCGACGCCTATCATCTGCGTAAACACTTCAAGCGCCTTATCTCCCATACCCGCAGTTTCCGTAACGGCAAACCCCGCCTCCCCGAGGGAGTCGATCTCTTTGATTTGTATGAGAAAATGTAATCCTTCTAAATCTCACCGTAACGATTAAATGATACAATAGGGACAAGAAACCTTCGCAAAAAGGATCCCCATGAACCTCCTCTCCTTGTATCCAGCTCATCCTATCGCCAAAGCCGCGATCGAATACTCCCTCGATGTAGTGCTGAAACGCGGTGTTGAAAACGGCTATTACGGACACAATAATACGTTGCACGTCGTCTTGGCACCGTTCGGCGTCCTCACCCTGATCGCCGAAGAGAAAAAAGAGATCATAAGCGCCCTCTCATCTCTCGGAATCACCCTAGGCTCCGAAGAGGAGAGTACCCTTATTACCCAAGACTACCCCCTCCATATCGATCCGATGATTGGACCCGCTTTTGAAGTGACCAATGACTCCATTATTCTCAAATCCGCCTCAACCCATAATATCAATATCATTGCCCTTGCCGTCTCGCAGAGTGTCGGATTGGAACACTATGAAAAACGGCTCAACACCCTCTTTCTCCAAAGCCGCCGAATCGTCGAATCGATCCACAGCTTTTCGATTACCCGACGATCCCATCTGATGCAGTTTGCCAAACGGCTCGCCCTCACACGGCACGATATGGTGAGCAATCTCTTACTGCTGGACAAGCCCAATATCCTATGGGACGATGCCGGGGCAGAAGCCCTCTACAACCGGTTGGCCTTTATCCTCGAACTCTACGACCGACACGAAATTGCCCTCTCCAAGCTCTCTCAGATCAAAGAAGACGTCATGCTCGTGATGGATCTCATAAACCATAAAAAAAGCGAATTTTTAGAGTGGATCATTATCATCCTTATCCTTGTTGAGATCGTAATGGGGGTTATGCAGATGGTCCGTTAAGTGTGGCATAATTGCATTTTCATTCCTAATTATTAAAGAAGCGCATCATGTTTAAAACCGAAAACTATCTCAATGAAATCCAATCCTCGATCGATGACTTTTATATCGATTTTGAGAGGGAAGGGTATTTGGAGGGGAACGATTTTGAATATGCCCAAGCGATCACCGAACATAAAAATCTTTTTATAGAACTTTTTAACTGTAATGCTCCGAGTGAAGCCGAAGAAAAAACCGAGGAATTTGTCTATTTTTGCGTTGCGCATGATATCCCCTATATGTTTGTCTACGGAGAGTTGCTTACGATTTCACGAAATTTGATGAAACTCCTTGCCGGAGACGGGGACTTAGAGAATCTCCAACGCCTTAGTGTCTACTTCGATAAACTTGAAAATCAAATCACCATCGCCTATTTTCATAAATTTCTCCGCCGTCTGGCGGCTAAAAATCATCTTCGCCTCTCCCATATCTCCAATCTGGTCGAAAAGAATCTGATCATCCATTACCAACGCCATATCGAATGGATGATCCAGCTCATCGACTATGTCGAACACGCAGGAGATGAACTCCCCTACCCGGAGCTCAAACACAATAACTGTGCCTTTGGAAAATGGCTCCATAACGCTTCTGTCCCCTACATCATCACGACCAGCCATTTCAAAGAAGTCGGAAACCTTCACCGCGCCCTTCACGATCTCGCTTCCGAAGTGGTGCAGCAATGCCAAAACGGCCTTCAAAAACCCAAAAATATGATCCATTTAATGCAGCGAATCGACTATACCTCACTCGAAATCGGTAACGAAATCGCTATTCTTAACGACATGATTATGATCGAGGAGTACTCCAAAGATCCGCTCACAGGCCTCTTAACCCGACGCCTGTTTGAAAAAATCATGATCACTCAGATCGAAATTGCCAAAGCCACCGAAAGCCAATGTGCTATTATGATGTGTGATCTGGACCACTTTAAAACTATCAATGATACCCATGGCCACCTTGCAGGTGATGCCGTAATCCAACATTTTTCAGAGATACTCCGTACCCTTCTGCGCAAATCCGATTTTATCTTCCGCTTCGGAGGGGAAGAGTTTATTATCCTTCTCCCCTCCACTTCCGAGCAGGACGTTCGTAAAATAGCGCAAAAAGTGTGCGATCAGGCGGCGACCCAAGAAGTCGTTTTCGACGGCATGCCTATATGCTATACCGTCAGTATCGGTGTCACGGCAATCGATACCGATACCACCAGCTACGTCCTAAAAGATACGATTCAACGCTATCTTTCCGAAGTCGATTCCAAACTCTATCGTGCCAAACAAAACGGCAGAAACAGAGTAGAATAATATTAATGTGCTACAATTAACCACTACACAAAGGAGCATTACAATGATGAAATATCTCTTGAGTTTTATGGTGAGTATCCCACTCGTTTACGGCGCGTCGGCCGGGATGAAAGTTTACGGTCAAACGTGTGTCGAGTGTCACGGAGCCGATGGCAAAGAAGTTTCTATCGCGGGTAAAGCAATCGCAGGAAGCAGCGGAGCATTTGCTAAACTGACCGGATACAAAAACGGCACCTACGGCGGTGATCAAAAAGTTGTTATGCAAGGAAACGTAGCGGCCCTCAGCGATGCGGACATGAAAGCCGTCGCAGAGTATGTTGACACCTTAAAGTAACAATTTTTCAAACTCTGCCGCCGGAACCGGCGGACTTTTAAAATACCCCTGATACATCGTACAGCCCCGCTCTTTTAAAAACTCAATCTGTTCAATACGCTCTGTCCCCTCGGCTAAAATTTGAAATCCCAACGCTTTACCCATCGCGATGATGGCGGTAACGATCGCCATATCATCATTCTCAAACGGAAGGTCATCCACAAAACTTTTGTCTATTTTTAATACGTCGATCGGAAACCGCTTGAGATAGGAGAGGGACGAATAGCCGGTACCGAAATCATCAATGGCGAGCCGTATCCCCTGTGCTCTGAGCGTATGAAGCATTGCAACGGTCTCCTCTTCCCGCTGCATCAGAGCACTTTCGGTCAGTTCAAGCTCCAGTTTATCGGCAGGATAGCCACTTTTTCTAAGGGCATCTTCAACCATTTTAGGAATATTCTGATGCCGTACCTGATGTGCGGATAGATTCACCGCCAACGTAAGTCGGTGTCCCTGATCAAGCCAAATTTTTCCCTGTCGGCACGTTTCGTTTAATACCCATTCGCCAATATCACCGATTAATCCCGTCTCTTCTGCGATAGGGATAAAGACAACGGGAGAGATAATACCCCGTTCAGGATCATTCCACCGGATCAGCGCTTCGGCACCCACGATCCGTCCGGTCTGAATATGAACCTGCGGCTGGTAATAAACTTCAAACTCGCCCTTTTTAATCGCATAGCGAAGACGCGTTTCGCATTCGATTCGTTTACGCGCCGAGTCGGTAAGTTCATCCGTGTAATATCGATATCTACCGCGTCCTTCGGCTTTCGCTTTGTACAACGCGGCGTCCGCATGCTGAAGCAATTCAGAAGCACTCTCCCCGTGATCGGGGAACAAAACGATCCCCGCACTCGCTCCGATATGGATCGATGCTCCGCCGGAGAGTTTGTATCCGCTCTCCAGCGTCGCAATCATCTCTTCCGCCAATCTTCCCGCATCTTCGGGACGGACAAGATGATCGATGATAACGGCGAATTCATCTCCCCCTAAACGGCTGATGATATCCCCCTCACGCAACCGTGAGCCAAAACGCTCCGCCACCTGTTGAAGCAATTCATCTCCCGCACTGTGCCCGTAACTGTCATTGATATCTTTAAATCGGTCAAGATCGAACATTAATAACGCAATCTGCGTTTTATGCCGCTTCCCCTGAATAATCGAATTTTGCAAATGGGAAAGGAGTAACGAACGATTCGCCAAACCGGTCAGCGAATCATAGTTAGCCAATGTCTCAAGCCGCTCTTCATACCTTTTACGCTCGGTGATATCGTGATACACCGCGATCATATGAGGTTGTCCCGCCAGATCCACGGCAACCACGTTGATCCACATATTAAAAAGGGTTCCGTCTTTTGCACGGTGGATCGTCTCAAAACTATCCCTCCCCTCACGCATGATCGCTTCCATTCGACGAAGCGTCTCTTCGGGTGATTCGATCGTTTCATAATCAGAAAGACTCAAAGATGCAAACTCCTCCGCCGTATATCCCAGATGCTCATGTGCGGCTTGATTAAACTCCACTGCGCGAAGCGTAGCATTATCGACCAATACGACACTATCGGGAATAGCTTCAAATAACTTTCGAAGCTTAGTCACATTTTTTTCAATCTCTTCTTTTTCGCTCCGAAGGGCTTGCTTGCGTTCACTTATCCGTGCGATTTCTGCACTTTTTTGGTCGATCACCCGAATCAAAAACTCAAAATAGGCGCCATGAACCGCGTGCAACACATCGTGTCGATTGAGCAATCCGGCAAGGTTCCCCTGCGCATCCACCACCACAAGCTGATGAACCCCGTGTTTCTCCATAATCGTTGCCGCTTCATGTAGGGGGATATTTGGATCAATCAGCTGGATATTTTTGTGGAGTAAATAGCTAACCGTCTCATCCCCCAAGCTCTCTTCATGCGCACATCGTCGGGCAATATCGCGCTCCGTAATTATCCCTACCGGGTGAGAACCTTCCAGAACCACCGCATAATCACACGTGCGTTCACTCATCAACGAGGCCGCTTCCACCAGTGTCATAGCCGGTTCTACGATCAATAGAGACGTGCTCATTGCCTCAGCAACAATTTTAAACTTTGCCAAATGTTCAAATCCGATGTGGCGTAAAAAGTCCCCCTCGCTCACCACACCGGAAAAACACCCATGCTCATCCGTCACGACCAAATGGCGAAACTTTTTTTCTTCCATTACCATATACGCATCATGCAATTGCATCGTATGCGATACACAAAACGGCTTCGGTGTCATCACCTCCTTAAGAGGTTTTTGGGTATCGAGGGTTTCGGCAACAACCCGCAATGCATCATGCTCCGTAAAAATTCCTACCGGCCGGTTCTCATGATCGACAATAATAACCGAACTAATCCCCTGACGATCCATCATTGCCAATGCGTTTGCAATGGTGTCAGCCGCATTAAGTGAAGCGGTATTGTTAGATAGTATCGATTCAATTGTCACTAATGTCATTCTTTTATCCTACAAGAAACGGTACGGTTACGCCCTTCATTTTTGGCCACATACAAGGCTTCGTCTGCACGCCCGATAGCGCTGTGAAGGGTATCATCAGGATTCACTTCGGCAACCCCTATACTGCACGTCACCTGCCCAACCTCATCAAAACGTTTGGCTTCAAGCAGCATACGGATCTTTTCAGCGACACAAAAGGCTTCATCACACGAAGCATCTCGAAGCAATAAAACAAACTCCTCGCCCCCCCATCGCGCAAAAAGATCCGCTTCTCGCACACTAGAGTGAACCATCTTCGCAAAGTTCTTGAGGACATGATCTCCGATATTATGGCCATACGCATCGTTGATCCGTTTGAAATAATCCAAATCGATCATCGCAAGTGAAAGCTTGCTCTTCTGCCGTTTGGAAATAGCCAGCTCTTTTGAAAACAGCTCCGAAAACATATGGCGATTGTGGATATCCGTGAGGGCATCTTTGGTGGCAAGTTCGGTCAGGTGTTTATTTTTTTGTTGGAGAATCTGCGTCAACTCTTCAAACTGATTCATATGTTCATGTACCAATTGCGACCACCGAAGATAGGTACGGGAAATCAAATCCTGCTGGGTTACAATCCCCATTATATGTCCACTCTCATTAACCACGACGATTCGCTTATAGTTACGCATCCGCAAAAAAGTGAGTGCATCACTAATCGATGCGGTTGATTCAAGTGTTTCGATCGGAGTAGACATCACGGTCGAAACGTTAAGCGAATGGCACGCATCATCCCCAATAAAATGCAAGACATCTTTCGAGGTTAAAATCCCTACCGGTGTATTATTGTCTTGGATGATGACACAATCACTCGGAGAATCTTTCATATAATCAAGAACGTGCGCCATCGACGTATCCGGTGCAAACGATTTAAAGCCGTATTTTTTATCAAAGACGGTCCCGATTTGTAAACTTTCCAATATCACCTGCGGATCGACACTTGCCACGATATCACTGTTAGTGACCACACCATAGAGCGTTCCGTCTTCATTACTGATACAAATAGATTCATCCATTTCATCGGTCAGATTCAAAGCATTAAGGACATTGCTCTCTTTATTAAGAACCGGCATCTGTTTTAACGTTACTTGCGACAAGGGGGTATTAAAATCGACCCCGCTTACTTTCAACGCAATCATATCTTGGGTGGTAATAATGTAATGAACACTTTGATTAATAACCACAATGCGCCGGTGATCATGGAGATGCATTGCACTCAGTGCTTCTTGGATCGTTTGATGAATAGTAACCGAGACGACATCGGTCGTCGCAATCACTCCAAGGGTAGGAAAAAACATACACACACCTCCTATATCTCTTTATTATACACCGCTTACGATCAAAATAGGAGAAAACTTAAAATTTTACTTTAATGTTAAAATAATAACTAACAATATATAATCCACTAAATTATAAAAGGATGTAGCCTGTTCCTATGAGTTCCCGCATGTTCTGTCGCCTTCCGAACGGTTCCATTATCGCCTTGTGCGCTCTTCGTTTGCACTTCCGTACTTCGGTGTAATGGAACTCTTAGCCATCCCTGCACTCCTCGTCATTATGACGTTATGGGTAATCCACAGTATTGTCCTCAACCGTCGCCTGAGCCAGAGCCAAAACCGCTATCACCAGTTTTTCTGCGACTCTCCCGTCGCCCTCATCGTGATCGATCAAAACTATCGGATACTCGAATGGAATCAATCGGCCGAAAGCATTTTCGGCTGGAGTGCATTCGAAGTGGCGAATAAAGATATTATCGATTTTCTTGTCCCCTCTTTCGATAAAACGCACGTCATGAATATTTTGCAAAAAGCATCTACCGAGGGGAGCAGCCACTCTAAAAACTACAATATCACCAAATATCGGAACGAGATTTTTTGCGAATGGGGCAATCGATTACTGCCCGGACGCAAGGGGGACATCCTCTGCATGGCACAAGATATTACCGCCTCTAAAAAGACGCTGGATGAATTAAGCAAACGTTCTACCGCCCTTGAAAGTGCCGGAGATGCGATCTTTTATACCGATCATAAAGGGCTGATTGAGTTTGCCAATCGGAGCTTTTTTCTCCTCAATCTCGGTGAACCCGACGAGGTGTACGGTAATCACATAGGAACCTACCTCTTCAATGAAAAACGCTCTTTTAGTGCCATACAGTCGCAGTTCAATGCCAATCATATGTGGAGAGGAACCATTACCAAAGCGTCCCCCAAAGGGGACAAAGTCCTCAGTGTCACGATCACCGCCATCTACAATCGCCAACGTCTTATCAGCTATGTCGCTAATCTCCATGACATCACACAGCTAAGCACCCATGTAGATACGCTGACGCACCAAGCACATCACGACCCCCTCACCGGGGCAACCAATCGTGCCGCAATGGATAATCGACTCTTCCTTGCTATCGAGCGAGCGTCACAAACCTCTCAGCGCATTGCCCTCTTCTTTATCGATCTCAATGATTTTAAAATGGTCAATGACCGATACGGACATGAAGCGGGAGATACACTCTTATCGGAAGTAGCAAAAAATCTAAAAGCATGCTTGCGCAATACCGATACCATCAGCCGATATGGCGGGGATGAGTTTGTTATTATTATCGAGGACATTCATAACCAAGAGCACATCGAAACGGTGCTTCATACCATCCGCTCCGCAATCAACGAACCGATCATCATCAATAAAGAGATAACCCTTCACGCAAAAGCGAGCATCGGAATGGCGATTTATCCGGAGGATGCTACCGATGCGGACACCCTCATCAAAGCGGCCGATGAGTCAATGTATCTTGTTAAAAAAGAGAAGAATAGAGCAAAAGAGCTACCCGCTACCGAATTTGCACCAATACTTTTCGCTGACAATCACAGTCGTTAAAATAGACCCATTGTTCTTGATATATCGGCTGAGATGAATAGATCACCTGCGATTGTAACGGCTGTATATATGTTACCGACTCTCGACGCGGTTCAGAGAGGGCATACCCTAAAATACCGCCTACCGCCAAAGGGACAATCCAGCTTCCGTGGTTGTAATGGCTTGGGGCATAATATCCGCCTCGCCCATATCCGCCGCCATGTCCGTCATGATCGGCATAGGCCGAAACCGATAACAGCATAAGGGCACCCACTGCGGTGCTGATAAATCGTAGAACTTTCATAGGAGACTCCTATTCTTTAGATACCCATATCTTAGCACCAAAGAGTGAACCAATCGTGAAATGTTATAATGTCAAAAACAGCGGAGAGATCAATGCGATTACCATGGCTCGGATTAGGAATACTGGCGGTTTCACTCCATGCAAACCCCCAATGCCTCAAAGAAGGGTATCCGGATTTGATCCTAAGAGCCGATTCTCACGAAATCGTCCTTAATAATGGAATCGTCCTCCCCTATCAGACCACACAATCCCGCGTCTCATGGGATGAAAAAATTAACAACGCCGATCTTGCCACACAACTCGATCAACAGTATGATGCGGGGGGAATCGATACCCCGCCGGCCTATCTCTTTGATCCGGGGCGACTCCGCTATCAACCTTTTTTCCAGGCACTCTACGGAAAAGACAAAAAAGCGATTGAAGCCAATCTCACGCCCGTCATTTGGCCTACCCTTAAAGGGAGTAAAAAGCTCCTTTTTAGCCGTATTGATGGGGCAGATAAGAAATTAGCCGCCATCGCCCATGAGATCGCCAAACTCCCAAAAAGTGACCGTATCTGGGCAGAGGGTGCCGATACCTACTGCTACCGAACCATCCAAGACACCGACCGCCTCTCTATGCACAGCTTCGGGATCGCCATCGATCTGGCACCTAATAAAACCCAATACTGGAAAAGCGAAGCTGCTTCGGAAACAGCCCATATCGGCTATAAAAATACCATGCCCCTCTCCATCGTCCGCATTTTCGAAAAATACGGATTCATTTGGGGCGGCCGATGGTATCACTACGACACAATGCACTTCGAATATCGTCCTGAACTCCTTGCCCCCTCTTGTATTAAGGATATTTTGAGATAGTTGAACCTATGATGATCATAGATAGGTTCAAAGGGAAGAAATGGGAATCGATTTTCTAGAGCACTACCGAGGTAAAATGATCAGTCTCGAAGAACCGACACTGTTGTATGAAGAGTCGGATCATCGTATTTATTGGCTCGGAATCGAAGAGGAGACCGCATTTCGGTGCAATGTCTATCTGATCTGCTCGGGAGAAGAATACATTCTCGTCGATCCGGGAAGCCGGCAATATTTCGAGCAGGTTAAAAGCCGTGTGGCACAAATCGTAGATCCACTCAAAATCAATGCCCTTATTTTATGCCACCAAGACCCCGATGTCTCCGCATCCATGGTGGACTGGCTTGAACTCAATCCGTCGATTGCCATTATCTCTTCAGCACGAACCAATGTTCTCCTTCCCCACTACGGCCGGAGCGATTATACGTTTTATGATATTACTGAACATTTGGAATACCCCTTCCGAAACGGGAAAAAACTCCGTTTTATCGAAGCCCCGTTTTTACACTTTCCCGGTGCATTTACCACGTATGATGAAACATCCGCCTTTTTGTTTTCTGGAGATATCTGGGCGGCGCTCGATACCGATTGGGAGCTATTAAGCAATGATTTTGAGACCCACAAACTGAATATGGATCTTTTTCATGTCGATTACATGGCATCCAATATCGCCGCAAGAGGTTTTGTCCGTCGGCTGGATGGCGTTGTATTAAAAGGGATTTTGCCGCAGCACGGATCGATCTTTTCGGAAAAAGATGTCCCGTTGGCATTAGAATACCTCAAAAATCTCCGCTGCGGTCTAGACATTGTTTACGCCGACCTCAGCTAAGGAAGTTCTATGAGCGAAGAGTGTACCGAATATATTAAAAAAATTACCATTCTCGAACGACAGATAAAATTGCTCGGCGAGTCCCGAAAGCAAGAAGAGCGCTTACGGACACAGCTCAACCAAACAATGGATGCTCTCAAAAAAAAGGAAAAACAGCTCCAAGAGATTAATGAACACCTCGAACAACGGGTCGAAGAGAGGACACATGAGCTCAATATTTCTCTCCGACAGCTATCCTTACAAGCATCCACGGATCATTTGACCAAAATCATCAATCGGATGAAGTTCAATATCCTCCTCGAACAAAAAATAAAAGAGAATAAACGGACCAAAATTCCAATCTCGATCGTCTTTTTTGATATAGACAATTTCAAACAGGTAAATGATACCTACGGTCACATTACAGGAGACGAAGTATTGGTCACATTTGCCAAAACCATCTCCGAAAATATTCGGGAAGAGGATATTTTTTCCCGATGGGGAGGGGAAGAGTTTATCGCAATTCTTGACAACTGTAATGCCTCAGATGCGCTTCAACATGCAGAGACCCTGCGAAAAGTCATTGCTAACACTTCGTTTCCGACACTTCAACAACGCATCACCTGCAGTATCGGGGTATCTGAAATCACAGAAACTGATGATAGCGATTCCATTATTCTACGTGTCGATCAAGCACTGTATCGAGCCAAAGAAGAGGGGAGAAATCGTGTCGTCTACCTTTAATCCAATCATGCAAATCGCTTATGATGAAGCCCTCAGAGGGATGGATAACAATGAGGGAGGTCCTTTCGGAGCGGTCATTGTTCACAAAGGAAAAGTTGTCGCTGCAGCCCATAGTGAAGTGCTTAAAACCAACGACCCCACCGCCCATGCGGAGATTAACGCCATCCGAAAAGCCTCTCAGGTGTTAGGACGGTTTGATCTCTCGGATTGCACCCTCTACACCACCTGCTATCCCTGTCCCATGTGTATGGGGGCGATCTTCTGGGCACGAATAGCGACCGTTTATTACGCTTCGTCGATGGACGATGCGGCGGAAGGGGGATTTGATGATCGCCGTTTTTACACGATGATCCGTAATCCCGGGTCTTCTCTTGATCTGCGTCCCATCGATGAAGAAAAAGGGAAAGAACTGTTCGAACGTTGGTTAGCTAAAAAAGATCGGTTTCTCTACTAATAGTTAATGTGACCTTATTGTAACCATAAGATTTTACACTTTCGCACTTTCTTACTAAGGTGCGCCGTATGGTTACTCGTAAATCATTATCCCTGTTTGCCCGCCTCTCCATACGGCAAAAAATCACCCTAATCGTTGTTATGGCTCAACTCTTTGCTCTCGTGGCAATTATCATCGGAGTTATCGGTATCTTTTTATCCAATACCTCGTTAAATACCATTCACACACAAAGTCTTCAACCATTACAGAATCTCCGTTCTTGCAAAAATACACTCGACAAAGAGATCGTACAAGACGCAACTAACCTCTCAGAAGGGGTCGGAGATTTTGAAACAACATTGATCTCCGTTCAAAAATCACACCACCTTTTTAACGAGCAATGGAATGCCTACATAAAAGGTTCCAAAACTCCCGAAGAGTCCAAACAACTCCCAAAAGCCAAAGAAGTTATTGACCGGGCAGAGCGTTCGATTGTTTTATTGGAAAAAGCAATAAAGGCAAAAGAAGTTATGACTATTCTCGATCTGCTTCAAAGTGATTTCCCCTATAGTATTGCTCCCGCCAGTGTAGGACTTGATGAACTGATTGAACTCCAAATTACAAATGCCAATAATCTCTATAATGTGGCTCAAGATGAGTTTAAAAATATTCTATTGCTAATCGCTATTATTTTCCCGCTCGGAATGATAATAGTCCATATCGTCCTCCATTTTATTACCAAATATTTGCTCAAAAAAATTGCCAATCTGACAACAATCGCTCAACATCTTCGAGCAGGTGATTTACTGGAGCGGATTGACTCTAATGGGGACGATGAACTTGCAACTGCAGCTAAAGATATGAATAATTCGATGGAAGAGCTTCAAAAAATGGTCAATGGGATGAAATCTTCCTCCCAAAACAGTATCTCTTCCGCCGAAGAGCTGAACAACGTATGCGGCATTATCAAAGGGAGACTCGAAGCAAGTGCTTCGGATATATCCCAAACCCATACTCAGATTATCACCCTGCAAGATATCGTCCAGCGTACTGCAAGCGCATCGGAAGATACAAATGTAAAAATTGACGAAGCATCAAATCATCTTTCACAAGCCAGCGGGCAGATTTCACAAATGAATAATGATATCCAAACCGTTGCACAAACCCAGCAAATTCTCTCTAAAGATCTTAAAGACCTCTCATCACGGGCACAAGAGGTCAAGGGTGTCCTAGATATTATCGGCGATATTGCCGATCAAACAAACCTGTTGGCACTCAATGCCGCCATCGAAGCGGCTCGTGCAGGTGAACATGGTCGAGGATTCGCGGTCGTCGCGGATGAAGTTCGTAAACTGGCGGAACGGACGCAAGAGAGCCTCTCTCAAATCAATAAAACGATTCGCACCATTGTAGATGCAATTATGGACACAAGCCAAAAAATGGATAAATCTGCCGGAGCGATATTACTCGTCTCTAAAGACTCAAGTGCCGTGCAAATCATGATTCAGACTTCTTCTTCGCTAATGAACATTGCGATTACCAGCGTCCATACCTCAAACGAAGGGCTTATCACTATCAAAGAGGGGATGAATTTAATCTCGTCTAAAATCGATTCGATTAACGCTATTGCCTGCTCAAATACCACAAGTATCAGTTCGATTACCAGTGTAGCAAACGGTATCGGAAACAATACGGCAGAGCTCAATCATAAACTACAAAAATTCAGAACTTAGCCTAAAAGTTCGATCACTTTCTCGACCGGACGCCCTATCAGGGCACGGTTGCCGTCGATAAGAATAGGGCGTTCGATAAGTTTCGGATGTGCTGCCAATATATCAACCAGCTTTTCTTCATCCGCTATTTGTGCCACTCCAAGCTCTTGATACAAATCTTCTTTGGTTCGCATCAGCTCTCGCGCCGTAAGCCCCAATTTTTCTAACAAAACCACGATGTCTTGGCGTGATGGAGGGGTATCTAGATATTTAAACACTTCGTAATCTCCCCCTTTATCTTCCAACAGCTTTAATGCTTCACGCGATTTTGAACATTTTGGATTATGCCAAATAATCATAAAGTATCTCCAACTTTTTTTGCTATTATACCCTTATGACGTACGCCCAGCAGTTCGATACTTCCTACGTACCGCTTCTTCAAATATTTAATTAATTCTTATTTTTATCATTTAACACAAATGTAACACTCTTTCTTCATAATCGCACTCTTAATTCTAAATTTTTAAGGAAGTGCGATGTCCAAGACCCGACGTATCTCTCACAGTATCCTCTTATCTGCCGTACTAACTTCATCTGTTTTAGCCACAGAAAACCTCGGAATTATCGGTATTGATTCTACCACCATCGATGATCGGTTTCATCCAACCCTCACCGAAGTATCCACCACCGCCACCATTGACGGTAAAAAAGTGGATGATGCCCATATCGAAAATCTTCAGCAAGTCCTCCAAGCGATTCCGGGAATAACGACCGAAGTCACCTCCGGAGACAGTATCAAGATTCACATTCGCGGCGTTGAAAACCAACGCTATATGGGGGAAAAACCGGGGGTTGCCGTGGTCATTGACGGGGTCCCCGTATTTGAGCGGACCGGATCGGTCAATATCGATCTCGACAACATTGCTTCGATCAAAGTGATCAAGGGGGGAGCCTCCTATCTGTTCGGGGATGATGCCCTGGCCGGTGCGGTTATTATTACCACCAAAAAAGGGGCGGTTAACAAATCGGGGTTGGCTTCTGAAATAGGGAGTTTCGGATATAGAAAACTTTTAGGGGAAACCTCATTTGCAAAAGACACGTACAATGGCCGACTTCAAGTAAGTGAGCGTAAAAGTGACGGGTATTGGAAAGACTCGGGCTATTTAGCACGCTACGTTAACGGTAAATTGCAGTATTACCTTGACGATACCAGCGACCTTACTTTCGGGGTCGAAGCCTCCCATCGTGAAAAAGATTCTCACGGAACCGTAGAGGGGATGACCCAAGCCCGCACTGATCCTACCAGCCAAGTCGGACGGGACTACTCTCGTAAATACGATGTCGATTTACTGAAACTCTTCCTCACTTACAGTAAGGATTTCAAAAACAACTCCAATCTCTTGGTCAATCTGTATCAATACGGAGACGATACGACGTTTAACACCGCACCGCAAAACTATACGTCCGCAGGGGTAAAGGTAACGGCGGATGATGCCTATACCACCCTAAACGATTATCACCAAGTGCAACGGGGTCTCAAAAGTGAATATCGCAGCTCAGGAGAGTATATGGCCTATCTCCTCGGCGCCGATGTACGCAATAACATCTACAAAAATAAAACATCGTATCTCGTCGATTTTAAAACCAACGCCGCTTCACCAACCATCTATCGCGCAGGAACCATTACGGGAGACAACAAAACAAACGAAGCGGTATATGCCCCCTACATGGAGGTCAAAGTACCTATAGGAGCGGCAACGACGATGACCCTTAACGGACGCTACGACTCTATTCGCCTCGATTATGAAGACTACCTCCATACCCTCAATCTTCAAAAAAACTTTGATGTCTACTCGCATCGAGTGGGGTTCACCCATACCCTTGGAAATTGGGCAACCCTCTTTTTAAGCCGCTCTACCGGATTTCGTGCCCCTTCCATCGATCAACTTTTTAACGGCACCATCTCTCTTGATGCCAAAGTACAAAACAATCCCGATCTCAAACCCGAACAGGCGGTCAATTACGATCTGGGGGTGCGCGGAGTAATCCCCCTCTTAGAGAATTCCCTCACGTACGAAGCGACCCTCTTTTGGCTTGATCGCAAAGATTACATTATGTCCACCGTCGGTCAATACACCGCCGCAACCGCAGCTAACCCTCAAAAATACGACAACATCGGCGGGATGCGAAGCAAGGGGTTTGAACTCTCCCTCAAAAGCGATGTGAAAAAAACACTCGGCTTTGACCTGGCCTACACCTATCTCGATTCGTATTTCACCCAGTACGATAACTTTTACCTCGGTCTCGGAAGCCCTTATATCACTTCGGGACCATCCGCCTATACCCAAGTCCATTACAATCTTACGGGCAATACCGTTCCGAGAACCTCTCGACATACCCTCAATCTAATGGGCAATTACAATGTTGCCACATCAACGCTCCTCTCCGCTGAGTTCACTGCCAAATCAAGCTACTACGCCGATGAGCTCAATCAGCTCAAAATGCCGGGCTACGAAGTGGTCAATCTGTTGATAAAACACACTGAAAAATGGGGGGGATATTCGGTAGATATGTTTGCCCGTATCGACAATGTGTTTGACAAATTTTATTTCAACTCAGCCCGCGCGAGCAATGACCGTGACTACAATAAAGTATTTAACCAAGAAGACCTTTCCATGACGGTCAATCCGGGGCGTGTCTATACGGCAGGCTTATCGCTCAAATTTTAAGGAGACAGAATGAAGAAAGCATTTTTCCCTATCCTCACCGCTGCTGCCCTTTGGGGTTATGGGGATGGAGTTATTTATTGGGCGCCGCATGCTTCCCACAGCAGTGAGCATTCCCATGGTAAACACGGGGGGCACGGTATGGGTGAAACAACCCTGCTTCACGCCATAAATTGCGAAGGGAACAGCTCTGTTGTTTTGATTAAACCCGATTTATCCAAAGAGGATCTGAACCTCAGCGACAATACCCTAAATCTCCCCAAAGCTTCCGTTGGCGGCTACTATGCCCTAACCCTCAATCACCATAGCGCTAATCGAGTCGACAGTGCCATCCGCTATTTATCCCAGCAAGGACGTCCGAGCAAGATCTCTCCGACCCGCCTTACCGCACTTCCTAAAACCGATTTAGAGATTGTCCCCAATCCTCTGCACCGTGAACACGACCGCTACACCGCCTCCAAATCCTACCGTTTTCTCCTTACCTTTAAAGGGACACCATTACCTCATTTACCCGTTATTTTAGAGACTAAAAATGGCTCAGACAGCGCCTTTACGACCGATAAGAATGGAGAGATAGCAGTTACCCTCCCGAACGATTTTAAAAACGTCCGCGTCGGCAAAGGGGATAAAAAGCCTTCAGAGTTTTTGCTCCACGCACAATACAGTGAGAGCAACATCCGCTATAACACTTCGTTGAGCATGCCCTATTTTGTTAATCCGAATGATTATTGGCAATCTCAGCCTTACGGAGCGGGTGTTATTTTTATCGGATTTTTAGGGGGACTGTTTCTCTATCGCCGCACCAAAAACAAAGGAGTTGCCCGTGGATAAATTGTTAACGCTCACTGCCCTTCGACGGGTGATCCAACTCACCGCATTTGTTTTTTTCGTCTACGGTGCGACGATTTTTACCACTTTTTATACGGGGGACAAACTCACCCAAAACCTCCCTGCCCTCTCATGTGCATACGACATGAAAGGGGGAGATTTTTGTGCATTGATCCCGCTACAGCATCAGATGGATCACCGTGTATCGAGCATCTTCACCGAAGGTGAAAAAGTGATGGGGGCGATAATGCCGACCCTTATCACCCTGGGAACCGTCGCCATTCTCATCCTGATCCTCAACAAAGCGTTTTGCGGATGGCTTTGCCCTCTCGGATTTTTTCAGGATGTTTTTAGCATGATCGGAACCAAAATGGGACTCACTCAGATGGGGAGCCTTTCACGCGAAACGATGAATAAAATCCGTCCGATCAAATGGTTTATTTTTCTCTTTTTGGTTCTCATTTTCCCCCTTTTAACCGGTATCGGCTTTGTGGGTCACGAATTGGGAAATCCCTATTGTTCCATCTGCCCCAGCCGAATTATGACCACCACGATGGTCGGAGATATGTCCCAAGTGTATATTTCTCACGCTTCATGGGGCTATTTCGTTCTATCGTTGATTGCCGACTTGATGTTCGGATTAATGATCGCTTTGGCACTGTTCGTCAAAGCACCGTTTTGCCGGATTTGTCCGATGTTGCCGATGCAAACCCTGTTCAAAAAAATCGGTTTGCTTCACCTTGTTAAAAACGGCTCGTCCAGTTGTGAATCATGCGGCAACTGTGTCAAGGCGTGTCCAATGGATATTTATGAGATACAAGATGCAGCGGAAAAGAAAAATATTACCCACGCTGATTGTACCCTCTGCGGCCGATGCATTGAGTTCTGCCCGCACGATGGGGTTATGAGTTTCAAATACGGCCCTCTCACCCTCTATAGTTCCTCCAAAGAGGGGTTCAAAAAACGGACCAAAATCGATAAATGGTGGAAAGGCTAAAAGGTGGAAGAACTAACGCTTTTCTCCTTATTTCTCGTCGCCCTTTCCTATGGGGCAACCGCCTGCATGCTCACCTGCATGCCGTTGCTCTCACCAATCTTACTAGCCAATAGTGCGACACGCCAGCAGAGTCTTCGCGTCTTGCTCCCCATCAGTTTAGGACGCATCGTCGGCTACATTTCCCTCTCCCTCGTCGCCTATCTCGGAGCAACCATGGTGAAATTGCTCATCAGCGACACCGCACTGATGGGATATCTTCTGGGAAGTATCACTCTGCTCCTCGCAGGGCGATTATGGTTTTCACTGAGAACTTCCGCTTCATGTTGCACCGCATCACCCCACTCACCGCAAGGGCAGATTCCCCTTTTTATCACCGGTATGCTGTTATCTATGTCGCTTTGTGCTCCCGTTATCACGATGATGACCCTCAGTGCCGCCGCCCACTCATGGTTATGGGCTATAGCGTATGGCGCCGTCTTCGGACTTGGGGCAACACTGCTGTGGTTTCTCTTTTTCTCGGTTCTCCTCACCGCGATTCTCAAAGAGAGTCTACAGCATCTCTCACGCTATCGGAAACTTCTCCAACACGCCGCACCGATCCTCCTCGCAGGGATCGGAATCGCTATTTTTGCAGGATGGATACACCTATGAATACCGCTTCAAAAGCATTCGGCCTTTCATTAGCCTTTCACTCCCTGATGGCACTGTTTGCCCTACTGATGCTCAACACATTCCATACCCCAGTCCTCTCCTTGGCATTGCCGCTAAAGCATGTGCAATTGGTCTCTCTATCTCAAGCTTCAAAGATACTCGCTCCGCCATTAACACCGATAGTTCATACCGAAACGGCCAAAATGGTCCCAAACACTCCTCCAAAAGAGCTTCCGGTTACGCCCCAAAAACTCTCACCCGCTCCGCAACAGGTACAAACCGTGCCGACCCCTGCACCGGTTCCTACTCTTCCGAGTACACTCTCAAAACCCATCTCTGCTGCCGTTGCAACACCAATACAAAGTCCAGTGAGGGCTCAACCGAAAGCCGATATCAGTGCCGAAAAGCAATCCTTCTTCGCCCATTTACGCACTAAAATCCAACAAAACCTCCGCTACCCCTCTGCCGCCAGACGCAGGGGAATGGAGGGAGAGGTAAGCGTTCAGTTTGTCCTCGAAAACAGCGGAGCCATACGAGACATCACAATCCGTGATGGGGATGGAATATTCCATGAATCGGCCAAACTCGCCGTAGCCTCCGCATCCGGAGTTAAAATCCCCGAGGTTTTATCGGACACTTTTCCCACCGACGTTAAACTAACCCTCGAATTTAGGCTCGATTAGAAAAGTCACTTGTGGTATAATCGCGCTATTATTTAGCCCCGCTACAAGGTACTTATTATGCGTCAGACCATTACTGAAAAAATATTCTCCGCCCATGTAGGCCGCACCGTTTATGCCGGTGAAATCGTCCGCTCACCGATCGATATGGTCATCGGAAATGACATCACCACCCCGATCTCGATCAAAGCATTCGAAGATTCAGGCGCGACCCGCCTTGCCAATCCGGAGGGGTTCTCGATCGTTTTGGATCACTTCATCCCGGCCAAAGATATCGCTTCGGCGAACCAAGCTCGTATCAGCCGTGATTTCGCCAAAAAATATCAGATGAAACACTTTTTTGATGAAAAAGACATGGGGATCGAACACGCATTGCTCCCTGAAAAAGGGTTGGTCGTTCCGGGTGATGTTATCATCGGTGCCGATTCACATACGTGTACCCACGGAGCACTCGGTGCATTCTCTACGGGGATGGGTTCGACCGATTTGGCATTTGCGATGATCACGGGGGGAAACTGGTTCAAAGTTCCTGAGTCTATCAAAGTGGTATTGAGCGGAAAACCGGGCAAATACACCACCGGAAAAGATATCATTTTAGAGATCATCCGCATGATCGGGGTGGACGGTGCCCTCTACCGCACCCTCGAATTTACCGGAAGCACAATCCCTTACCTCAGCATGGATGACCGTTTCAGTATGTGCAACATGGCGATCGAAGCGGGGGCAAAAAGCGGTATCGTGGCGTACGACGAGATCACTGCCGAGTTCCTCGCCGACAAACCTCTCGCACGCGAACCGAAAATTCACACCTCCGATGCGGATGCAACTTACGTCCAAACCCTTGAAATCGATGTTGCTAATCTCGAACCAGTCATCGCCTATCCGTTCTTGCCGTCCAACGGACACAGCCTCACCCAGGCGGTCAGCGACCATATCAAAATCGATCAAGCCTTTATCGGAAGCTGCACCAACGGCCGATTAAGTGATCTTAAAATCGCCGCTGAAATCCTCAAGGGCAAGCGCGTTCACCCCGATGTCCGTCTCATCGTCACTCCGGGAACCCAGCGTATTGTCCGCGAAGCGACAAAACTCGGCTACATCGACATCATCATCGATGCGGGCGGTGTGGTCTCCAACCCGACCTGCGGTGCCTGTTTGGGCGGATACATGGGAATATTAGGGGATAACGAAGTGGCTGTTGCAACAACCAACCGTAACTTCGTCGGTCGTATGGGTTCACGCTCATCGAAAGTCTATTTGGCAAACTCCGCCGTCGTTGCCGCTTCGGCGATTACCGGATACATTGCTAATCCGGCATCTACTACACACTAAAGGAGTTTAATATGAAACGTACTTTTTCTATTTTTGCTGTTTCTATCACACTATTGGCTTCAAATGCCAATGCTTTTGATTTCGGTTCTGCAATGCAAGCGGTTGCTCCGGTTGCTACCGCTGTTGCCCCGAGTGTCGATACAAAACTTGTCTCCAATCCGTTGATTAAAACGCTAACGACCTCTTTGGGTGTCACTCCGACACAAGCGATCGGAGGAACTGCTGCGATTCTTAACGATACCAAAGCAAGCATGAAACCCACAGATTTTAAAACGCTCACCAAGCAAGTCCCTCAAGTAAATACTCTCCTCTCCGCTGTACCTGCTGGAATGCTCGCAACCGGAGATGTAGGATCACAGTTTTCACTCTTTGGAATGGATTCATCCATGATTGCTAAATTCTCTCCGTTGGTACTCCAATACCTCCAAAACGGTGCAACACCCGGGATGGATAAAATTCTCGCAGCGGCGTTCGCCCAATAATGTTTCCTCTCTCCTGTATCCTCTTTGCAGGGGGTAAAAGTTCTCGCATGGGACAGGATAAATCGCTCCTCCCTTTCGGGGGATTTACTTCCCTGACCCAATACCAATACAACCGGCTCACCCCCTTTTTCCAAAACGTCTGTATTTCGACCAAAACATCCGATAAATTTGATTTTGACGCCCCCTTTATCCTGGATCCTATCGACGTTGACTATGCCCCTACGGCAGGATTTGTAAGTGCATTTAAAGCCATCGGCGATGAGCGGATCATGGTATTAAGCGTCGATACGCCGTTTATCGATCAGAATATTTTTCAGTCGTTGCTGGATGCGGATGAAGAGAGCTTGGATGCGGTAATCGCCCGAACACAAACGGGTTCACACCCGCTGTGCGGCATCTATCATCGATCATTATTGGAAGAGTTTGAGAGGATGCTGAACGAGGGGGATCACCGCTTAGGCAAACTCCTGGCCACTCGCTCTACCCGATACGTAGAATTTGATAATGAAGAAATCTTTACGAACCTCAATCACCCTCACGAGTATCAAGAGGCTCTTTCTCGCTTTTGCGAACCAAATAAATAAAGACCGCAAATACCAACAGCAAAAATGCCAATGCCGCGATCAGCGTCGATGCATAGGGCAAATCTTTGTAGTTGTGGATCGAAATTTTAAAGACAACCAATAACGCTTCGATCAACAGTGCAATAATGATTGAGACCGAAAAGTTTAGAAGTGTTTTAGCATTGAACGTCTCACTCACATGCTGTGTTTTCGGTAAAACCTCTTGCTCGAATATCGTTTTTCCCAAATCATAAACGGCTAACCCGAGGGTGAGGGCAATAATCGGCTTAAAAACGGCATCGATGGAGAGCGGTTCGCTTGCCATCAAATACCCTGCAAACGTATAAAATCCGTACAGAACGACAAAAACTCCGAAAAATAGAAGCCCGCCCCCGATAATGGCATAAGACGATCGGTTCATATATTTAAACAAATCATTTTTCTCGATCAGATCAAATCGCTCCAAAAGTTTGCGCAGCCGAAAATCCAAAAAGAGGTACCCATCCCCCACGGCATACACGACGGTAATACACAAATAACGCGTCGCGGTCGAGATATACGGGTCGCTGATGTAATACCCTTTTTCAAGGGCGAGTTCATCAATCAGATAGGAGCGATCCACCCCGATGTGATGATGTTCTTCCCGGTTTACGTAAATATTGGGGGAATTCTGGACAAATCCTTCATCGCTTTTATAGAGTAATTCCAGACTCGGAAACGTCTTATACAGTCTCTCGATCAATTGAACATTGAGCGTTTTAAGATTGACGTTGCCCAAAGTAGTAAGGATAAATTTTTGAATTAACGGGGCATTGGCGGTATAACTTCGTACTAAATCTTGCATGCATTCCCCCTCTTTTATTTAATACTTTTATAATCCCCGCTTACGCGGGAATGACGAAACAAAACACGAGCACCTTGGACTTACCCGCTCTTCAGCGGCCCCAAAGTCTCATGGCAAAACTATATCCCAATTTTTATCCTACCTATGATTATTTTTTAACCATCCGAGAATTTACTCCCGCTTGCTATAATAATGAAAACAATCCAGAAAGTATTCACTATGAATTTAACCCATCTCGATGAGCGTGACCGCCCAAAAATGGTCGATGTCTCCGACAAAAACACCACCTCACGCATCGCCGTTGCCAGCGGTCTTATTACCATGAGTCAGGACGCTTTCGATGCGGTTATCAACCAAACCGCCAAAAAAGGGCCGGTATTGCAAACGGCGGTTATCGCTGCCATTATGGGGACGAAAAAAACCTCGGACATGATCCCGATGTGTCACCCCTTAAACCTCAGCGGCGTTAACTGCGATATCGATGAGCTCCCTGAATTACCGGGGTTCCGCCTTAGTGTCACAGCAAAACTCAGCGGTCAAACCGGAGTTGAAATGGAAGCGCTCACAGGAACAAGTATCGGACTTCTGACCATCTACGATATGCTCAAAGCAATCGACAAAGGGATGGTCATCGGCCCCATCCAACTCGAAACCAAATCAGGAGGCAAAAGTGGTGATTATCAACGAAACAACCCAAAAGCTTGAGTTAGAATACCCTTGCACTTGGTGCTACAAAGTTGTGGCCTATGAGCGCGCCGGTATTGAAATTGCGGCGATGGAAATATTTATGGAACGCACCTATTCGCTCAACCCCTCAAACAGCAGTAAAAGCGGGAAATACATCAGCATGAACTTAGAACTGTTGGTGCATAATGAGGATGAGCGCACCTATTTTTATGAAACGCTCAAAGCGCATCCCCATGTTAAAATGGTGCTATAAAGGATTACGATGAATTTAGAAACATTTAAACGCGATATCACCGTTCGCTACCGTGGAGCTCCGTCCAAAGATATTGATACCAAAGTTGCTTCTGTTGTTGATGCACTGAATACCGAATGGGCTATGAATATGCATGGTCTCTCTCTGCAAGAGCTCAAAACGCTGACCAGTACCATTCTCGAAGAAGAGGGTTCAACCCTTCACGGTGAGCTCGAAGAGCTTATTACCCAAAAAGAACGTTTGGAACGCCAAATCATCCGTAAAAATGAAGAACTTCAGCACCTAAAATATTCCCTATTTGATGCGCTCGAAAAACATATCGGGGATTCGGAAGAGATGCTCGAAAAATTGCATCAAGTCAAAATTCAGTCGGTTGATCTGCTCAATATCCTCGAAGAGATTACGGAAAGTGCCATTATTACAACCCTTGAGAAAGGGTCTGATATTGAAGAGACGCTTCATGAAATCATCAAAGAGATTACCTTTCAAACCCTTAATGCCAATGTCCTCAATGCCGTGAGAATTCGACGTATTCTGGCAAGCATTTTGCAAAGTGCTATTAATGTCGGCGAAGCAACGCCCAATCAAGGGGATGTTATTTATCGCGGTACCCTCGAAGGAATTCAAAGTGCCCTTATAAAATCAATTGAAAAATTCCGTCAATACCTTCTGTATGTCCCTGATGAAGTGAAAGCTCTTTATCGTGAAGAGTATAAAAAAATTGAAGAAGAGCTCGATAGCATCGATACGCTGTACGGGCAAATTTTTCATGCCCTTAGAAGCCATAACTCGGAAAGTACGATCAAACAACTCGAAGCCATCTGCGATGACGTACGCCAAGGTTCCGATGAACTCTCGCATCTCTCTAAAGAGACCGTTGAATTGCTCCGAACCCGTCTTTCAAAACTCAAACGTGGTGTTACCGCGCAAGGCTCTAAATTATTAAAATCAAAATCGGCACAAGAAGCAAAAGCGATGGGGACACGCGCATGGAGCGTCGCCAAATCGGCGATGGAGGGCGCCATTAAAGGGGCCAAAGAGGCTATTGAAAAGAAATAGGCTATAAATCCTTAGCCATAGTAAACATATTGGCATGGTTTGTCAAAAAGCTGGAGCATCGGTCGCAGACCGGATCGCCCCCTTTGTACGGGTAAGGGCAGCGGCACTCGTGACACGTCACCATCTCATAATGAACCAGCTGCTCTGCGCGATCAAACGCTATACTTACCAAATCAATCCCCTCTTTTGAGGTGATCGCTTTAGGCTTACAGATATCCTCACATATTCCGCATCCTATACACTTCCCTTGCATAAAATAGATCCCTTGTTTATCCGCTGTCGGAAACAGTGCATCTGTCGGGCAGAACTGTGTACACTCGCCGCAATTGGTACAAGCATTAAAGTCAATCTGTTTATTAAAGAAAAGAGGGCTCACCCCTTCCAATGTTGTTTGTGTCATCTCACTCACATGCTCTTTGAGGGAGTTTTTGAGCAATATACGCTTAAGTGGCATACGGACATCCGGCATTGCATGATGTGCCGACGTCATCGATAGAGCGACAACCCCTTTTTCCGAAATAACCTCTTTGGCTTTCTCGATCCCTTTACGGAAAAGTGCACGGCGATCGGCTTGCTCTTCTTTGACATCCAGCGTCTCAACACGATATTCAAATCCAACCGTCTCTAAAAAGGTATTCGCTTCTTCAATTTTGGAACGGATTGAGCTTTCCATTGTGCCATTTTCGTTCAAAACGCACCCGCTGCAATGGCTCATATCGCATTCGATATTCCCTTTGCTTCTCAATACCATCACGAGTAAATGATCCACATCAAACACCCCTAAACACGGCGTTGACGTTTTGCACGAGATTGACGGGGACGTTTGGTGCTGATAGGATGCGGCATATTGATTCGGATCAAAACTCTCGATCTCCAGTGCTTCGCTCGGGCATGAACCGATACATCCGGCACACTCAACACACTCATTTTCAAACAGGGTCAATTTATTCCGTACGATATGAAATGCCCCTTTAGGGCATACATCAATACAAATTGTGCAATCGTTGTGATAATACTCATTGCGGAGACATCGGGTTGCCGTATAACTGAAAAGATTACTCTTTTGGATAAAATTAATGTTACTCACCCTTTTGAACTCCCGCACAATATTCGTAATCGGCACTCAAAAATTCAATCATAAAATCACATATATCGCGATAGAATGGAGTTGTAGCCATGCTTTTCATCCCCATCATATACGGAATAACCCATGGGACTAAATGCTGATCCAAAAATTCAAACTGCCCCTTTACCTCACCACGATAAATCAAGGTTTGGATAAATGCCAATTCAATGGATAAATGGTCAGGTGCCATCAGTTCGGTCTGATCCATATTCACTTCAAATCCATGGGTAAAATAAAATGCCATAACCGGATTTTGCAAACCTACAAGGGTCTCGTTTTTTGCATCGAGCACAAATGACTCTACCGGCTGCGTATTAAGGATATACATGGAGGTATAATCGATATTTAACGCTTCATGAAGTGCTTCATCATCGGTTACATTCATCCAGTTTTTAGTCTCTTCACCGATAATCTCAAGCAAATCTTGGTTATTTTTGAGATCATGGATAAAACGACGATCGGGGATATTAGACATAACACGCGACAAAAAAGCATAGATATAAAGACGGTATTCATTATTCATCAGTAGTTCCTAAAAAAGTTACGGGATTGTGTCACAGAGCGGCTTCGAAATACCCTAACGAGTAAAACTAGTCAAAATATCTGCCCCTAAGGGGCAAGCTTTAGTGCCATAGCGGCAAGCGTAGCGGGAGGGGCTTTTGCTCCTTCCACGTTCAAATAGGTTGCTTACAAGCAACCTTTAAAAAACGATTTTTTTGGTGGAGGCGGTGCTTTAAATTCGGTCGCACGAATCGTATTGGTAGCTTCATCGAGCACACCGACGATTACAACACCGTTTTTGTTCATCCCTTCACCCAACTCTGATACTTTAAGTTGCGTGGTATCGACATTATAGACTTTACCGGTTCCATGTTGAAAAATTGCTAGTGGAGGACGGGTACTTTCACCCGGCTGAATTTTTTTGAAACAGCCATCTGATCCACACGCATAATTTTCTAAATAACAATCGGCAAATGCCCCCTCAGCAGCACATGCCGGAGTGGTCAAAAGCCCTTCAAACTCTTGTGCTTCCGGTTCTGCCGCAAACGCACTGAAAACCAGTGCGGCGCATAACAATGCAATCTTTTTCATTATTCTACCTCCGCTTTGAGAGTTTTGAGATACGCTACGATATCCTCAACCGTCTTTTTGTCCAAGAAGCTGAAATCCGTCATTGCCGATACACGTTTCCCTTTTTCGATGTTATACCATGGAGTGTTAGCGTGTGCGTTACGGTTATAACCCGGCACAATAACCGCTGATGGTTTTAGAATCGATTCGCGCAAATAAGCCGCAGTAGCATATCCGCCTACGTTTTGCAATGATGGCCCCATAAAGCTTGGTGCATCCGTTGCTTCGATTTGGTGACAGCCGGCACAACCGTTTGCCGCTACCGCTTCTTTACCTTTTGCCGCATTTCCTTTTGCCTCTTCAGTAGCTTCTGCTACCACTTTAGCGTCCGGTTTCATCCCTTCCAAATTCACAGCAAGCCATGAAGAGAGGTTTTTCAATCCGTTACGACCCATTTTTGAGCCATCCCATACTGCGATAGAAACCGGCACGGTTCCGGTGCTGTTAAGATATTCATCTTTAAGTGGGCGAGACAATGTTCCGCTCCAGCCGTTTGCTCCGTATACCATTGCGGATGCTGATTTAGAAGAACCGTCTTTGATTTCTGTCAAAGAACGGAACCCTTCGCCCACAAAACTACGTGCATAATCAGTTTTTGCCAATGCAGCTACTTTTGCATCGTAGTCGGCTAGCTCTTTGCCAAACAAGGCAGTTTGATTGCGGTTGATTTGAGTTTCAACGTCTTTGTTCCCGTTTGGTTCATAAACACTCGCAGTTGCTTTTTGCAAATGAACCACTACAGGACGCCCATCCGAACCCATCCCGATATACGGAAGAGGCTGAGCTTTTTTAGTTGCTCCGGCGAATTGGATTGCAAAACCGTCACTGTAGGTGTTGGTAGAGAGGGCACCTTGGATATCTTTGGTGCCATCCGCCCACTTAACCAACAGAGCAATATTTTTACCATCATGCAACGCAGCTACTTGAGCATTTTTTGCTTTGTTCCCCTCATTGAGAGCATTCGCATTTTTGTCAATCATGTGGATCGCGGTTTGCGGATACAACGTTACCGTCGAAAATTTTGCTTTTGACCACAGCGCTGAATCGGCCGTAATACCAGCAACCGAATCACTTACTTTTACTGCATTGATAGCGGCATCAGCCGCTATTGCAGCCGAAGCGGCTACACCCAATGAAAGAATAGTAGTTAATAGTTTTTTCATTAGTGGTGTCCTCCAGCTTTTGTAAACTTACCGGCAACGTATCGGGTATCAACCGGTGCCAATGGATTACGCTTGTTCTCACGAGCAACTTGTTGGTAGTAATTATTGTCAAGACGGAACATATCGGAATGTTGATACGCAATCAACAAATCAAGTAATTCGCTCTCTCCTGTCTCTTTACGTTTTTTCATCTCCGCTTTCAATGTTTTGATTGAATCGTGTACGGCTGGGCCGAACAATTTTTCAAGCTCTTCGATTGGAAGACGAGTTGAACCTTCGATAATTTTACCTTCTGCATCAAATTTCGCAGGAGATTCGGTCGGAGGGATATAATATACGTTTGGCTGCGTGCCATAATCTGAACGTAACCCAAGAGCTACTTTGTACTTGTGTACCAATTTATACACTTGCGACTCTTCATCATCCAAAAATCCTACAAAACGGATACGTCCGACACATTGCTGCGCACATGCCGGTGGCAAGCCCTGCTCAATACGTGGGAAACAAAGGATACATTTCTCTGATTTAGAGATTTTCGGATTGAAATAGATTTTTTTGTAAGGACATCCCGCGATACAATAGCGGTACCCTTGACAGCGATCCAAGTCAACCAATACAACCCCGTCTTCTTCACGTTTGAAGATTGCATCACGTGGACACGCACTCAAACAACCCGGATTTGTACAGTGGTTACAAATACGTGGAAGATAGAAGAAATAGTTGTCTTGAGGGAATGCACCCGCCCCTTGGTCTTCATCCCAGTTTGGTCCCCATGTTGGAGAAACGTGAGGATGAAAGTGGTTGCTATCTGCCATTCCGCCCATCAATGACTCATAGTTATAATCCCAAGGTACCCCGTAATCTGCTTCAAGATTAGGGATCACACCCGGCTGGAGATCACCGGCAGCGTCAAACCCGCCGCCAAGCTCCATCCAGTTTTTAGGATAACCTGTACCCGGATACGTTTCAACGTTATTCCAGTACATATACTCACGACCGTTACGGTTCGTCCATTGCGTTTTACATGCTACGGTACATGTTTGGCACCCGATACATTTGTTCAGGTCCATTACCATTGCTAATTGTCGTTTAGACATCTATTCCCCTTAGTACTGTACGTCTTTTGCTTTTTCGTAGTTCACGGCACCGTCGTATGCATACTGGTTACCGTCCCAAAGACCACCGAATTTAAGGTGACCCCATCCGTCTGCCATTTCAAGAAGGTTCAATGATGTTGGTACAACTTCATTGTGCCCTTTGTTTTTCAAATACATGTACGGTTCCCATCCATGCTCAAGAACCAATCCGTCTGCTGGTGCAGAAGAAGAGAGTTTTGCCATTGCATAGAACTCACCGAGTGCATTGTAGATACGGATCGTATCACCGTCTTTGATCCCTTTTGCTTCTGCAACCACACGGTTGACCTGTGCTGCAGGAACACCGCGCTGAAGACGTAACAACGTACGTGACGTTTTATAGTTCGAGTGAATTGACCAACGAGCATGCGGAGTCATAAATACATACGGATAGTCTTTAGACTGAGGACGAATCCCCTCCATACCGGTATTGGTTGCCGCACCCATTTTAATGTACATCTCATGGTCAACGTAGAACGTTTGGCGGCCGGAGATTGTATCAAGACGCTCAAATTTATAGAGGTTAAACTCCATCGAACTGTACGGACGATCGGAATACAACGGTGAAGATTTTGCCGCTTTTTCGTTCAGAAGCAAGAATCCGCCCACTTTGTACATTTTTTCCATAGTCCACGGCTCATACTGCTCACATTTTTCCAATGCGGCTTGTACCGCCATTTTGTCAGTACCGAGATAGACTTCACCCGCACCCTCAGACTCAGCATCGGTATTGGTGTACTCTTTGTGGAAAATAGTCAAGTCATGGAAACCCGGTTTCGCAAATTTCGGATGATCTTTTACTTTTGCTTTATCAATGTTTTCAGGTCGGTTAGCAAGCTCTTCCATTTTTTTGGCAAGCAAGGTAAACATTGACCACTCATCCATCGCTTCACCGACATTTTTGATATCAGCTACCGGTTGAGCAAGGTTGGTAAAACGGTGGTAACCCGGACTTGTACGAAGGTCATAAACCTCGTAGTGCGATTTTGCCGGTAACAATACGTCTGCGTATTGTGCCGCTTCTGACATACGGTAATCAACATATCCGTAGAATTTTGTTTTAGACAGGAATGCTTTACGATACTCATTCCCTTTGTTACGACGGAATTTTGAGTCTGCTACGATAAGGGCACAATCCGGCTGCCACCACGGTTTGTTAACATTTCCGTGTTTAGATGCTTGATTGACTTTATCATTTTCACCGGTTTTAAGCATTTCTGACAATACAGCCATATACTCTTTTTTTGACATACCGTTTTGAGCACGCTTAACGTCTTCATCGCTGAAATATTGATCGAACGTTTTAAGACCGTCACCGAAAACAAATTCACCCACAAATCCTGAACCGAAACGGGCATTATATTTTCCGCTAAAGCCTGAAAGGGCACCAAGACCGGAAAGTGTAAACTCATTCTCTGTGTTCAATCCGCCGTATGGTCCCATACGTCCGGTCAAACCGCAGATAGAAGCGATATTCCAAATGGTCATAACACCATTGAAGTATTTATTCAACGAGAAACCGGTTGTGATTTCAACAACTTTCGGCAATGCGATATCGCGTGCCAATTGACGTACTGTATCCGGATGAACACCGGTAATCTCTTTCGTTGCTTCCGGAGCAAATTTTGCCGCCGATTTTTTCAACATTTCAAAAACAGTCGTCACTTGACGCTTGTCGCCATGGACATCGGTAATCGTCCAAGTACCTTCAAGCTCCGGTTCAATCCCTTGCTCATCAAGGCGAAGTGATTTGATCGCACTTCCCTCAGAACCCGGCATCAATGCAACTTTACCGGTTGCTTTGTTCATAGAATAGAATTGTTCTTCAAATTTATGATGATCTTCGTCATTCGCGGCATGTTCCATGTCAGAGCGGCGGATCATTTTTTCTGTTTTTACGTCGACCAGGAACGGTAGGTCGGTAAACGTTTTCATAAATTCAGGTTTGAAAAGTTTTTCGTTAAGGATAATATTGATAACACTCATCGCCAAGATATTATCCGAACCCGCTTTGATAGGGATCCAAAGGTCAGCAGATTTTGCCGTTGCATTGAACTCTGGGGTAATTACGATGATTTTCGCACCGTTATATTTCCCTTCCCATACGAAGTGGGCATCCGGAATACGAGAAACCGATGGATTTCCACCCCACATAACGGCGGTATCAACGTTATACATGAAATCCCATGTACATCCGACGTTACCCTCACCGTATGCGATCGCCGCACCTGAGAACATGTCCCCAAGGTAGGATGATGGATAAATACGGATCGCACCCAATTGCGTAGAGAAACGCAATGGCGCACCGCGACGACCTTCGGTCAAAAGACCGGTTCCTGCGTGAACCATCAATTTATCCGGTCCGCGCTCAGGATCGGTCATACAGTTGAAAATCTCTTGACATACCCGCTCAGCTGCTTCGTCCCAGCTAACACGTTTCCATTTACCTTCGCCGCGCTCACCGACACGAACCATCGGGTAAAGGATACGGTCTTTTTGGTACATCACTTGAGAGTGCTGAACCCCTTTGTTACATCCGCGAGGGTTGAAGTCAGGGATCTTTGCATTGATTACCGGATAACGAGCCGATTGATTTTCACGGGTTACGACACCATTGTGTGACCATACTTCCCATGCGCAGTTACCTTGACAGTTAACACAGTGATATGCAAACCCGTGCTCTTCTTTTTTTCCGTAGATAAAAGAGAACTCATTACGGTACATATCTTCAGAATAGCTGGTATTTGGATAATTGCTTTTGCCGTTTTCAACAGACATTACGTTTGTTTTAGCAAAGAGTGACCCTTGAGAAGCCACTAATGCTGCCGTCATTCCTGATACTTTCAGGAAGTCACGGCGGTTATTGTTCATTACTTTTGTCATAGTTGTGCCTTATCGTTTAATCGGTAGGTTCATGTCGTTACCCCAAACATCCCAGCTTCCAGTGAAGACTTTGACGTTTTTGTAACCAAGCAATTGAAGCGCCGTAATGTGCTCAGATCCGCGACCTGCGCCCACTTGGCAATACGCGTAAATCGTTTTATCCGGAGTAACACCGTACGATTCATATACTTTTTTCATCTCATCCGCAGATTTGAAAGAGAGTTTTTTGTCCGCATCGGAGATTTGACTCCATTCGATAAAGGTGGCACCCGGGATGTGTCCGCCGCGCGCAACGTTATCCATTTTACGCTCACCGATAATTTCAGCGATACCGCGAGAATCAATGATCACGTATTTGGATTGTTTACCGTTTTTAAGGATATCTTCCATCGCATGCTTAACTTCATTCTTTTCTGCAATGGCACTGTAATCAAGTTTTTTAGGATCGATTTTATAGGTTTTAGGTTGATCGACTTCATCACCTTTTACGACCAATAGAGTTTTCTCAACTTCTGCCATATGCGCCGTAATCGCTTTTGCATCAGCATCCGCCTTTGCAATAGCATCATTCAATGCCGCTTTATCGGCATCCGCAGCTGCTTTGAGCTTCTCTTTGGTATCCTTAGATACTTTTTTAGCCGCTGCTAAATCTTTTTTAAGAGCGTCAAATGTTTTTTGCGCAGGGTCGATTGCCATAATAGCCGCACGTCCGCCGGTCAAAACTTTTACATTTTTATGCCCGTAACTTTTAAAGAAAGAGTATACGCCTGTCGCATTCGGACCTTTAAAGTCATCATAGGCAATAACCATCATGTCATTACTGATCCCTTTTTTGCCGATTAGCTCTTGCGCATCATCGACACAGCGGTACAAAGGTGCACAATGCATCTCTCCATCAATCTCAGAATGATGAAGGTGGTGAGCATACATCTCTACCGACCCTTTAATGTGACCAAGTTTGTAAACATCCTCATTGTCGCCTGTTACAAACATCACTTTTGGGTTGCCAATCAATTTCACTGCTTCATCGGCGCTAATAAGGATATCCTTATTTGTATAGCCGTCGGCTGCCATCAGCGATGATGCTGATATTGATGCAACCACGCAGAGTGATTTTAACCATCTGTTCATCCGTGCTCCTTTATAATTGTGCACACAAGTAGTGCGTTAATATATTTGAATTACCGCCCCTATTATAGAGGCCACTCTCTTAATAGATGGTAAATATCTTTTTTGAATCGTCACATAGATTACAAATTGTTACATACTTATCACAATTTGCCTTCTTGAAATTACTGCGTGTTATTTTACGTTTTCTTATACAGCTTAGTCTTTCTCTTCCCTTATATACTTATATTAATACCTGTAATTTAATCACTTTTTGATAGTATAGCAATTACTTTTATATCACAAAACCATCAAGGAGTCTCCCTATGGGCATCGATACTCTCACCACAGCCATAGAACAATCTGATACCGCTAAACTAATTGAGTTACTTGAGGATAAATTGCTCCCCATCGAAGATGTAGAAGCAATTTATAATGCATTTAAAAATCACAAAGAGCTTGTCGGTCAAGTCGCTATGAATCTCTCTCTTCGCACTTCAGTATACGAACGAGACAAAGAATACAGTCCTATTATGGTCGCATTACTAATCGATATTTCGCAAAATCCTATCGATATGGGAGCACGCTGGGCCGTTGCCAAAAACCCGCATACACCAGTCGAGGTATTGCGCCATCTTGCCAACGATACAATTAATCTTGTCCGTGCACTCGTTGCTACCAATCCCTCCACCCCAAGCGATGTTCTTGAAAAGTTTTTTAATGATGAGAAAATTGTCCGCGACGGACTTTCGGGCAATCCAAACACCCCTGCTAAACTGCTTAAAATCCTTGCCGATGACAATGATAAGATGGTACGGATGCGCCTGGCTGAGAACCGTGCTGCTCCTCGCGACATCATTGAGCGATTACTTGGCGATAACGATGTCGACGTCACCAAAGCAGCCGATGCCAACCTAAAGAGTCGCGCATGAAACGTCAACATCACGAAGAGCGCAGTAAATTTCTTTCACTGGAAAATCATTTTCTAAATACTTTTTTCTCAGGACTCTATCTCAGTGCCGGTGACTTTATTGCTATCGGCCGAGCCAATGGTTTGGATTTGCAAATGCATTCACGTGAAATGTTGATCAAAGATCTCCTCAACGAATCGGATAAAATCGGAAGAACTAATGATGTGATCGCCTCATTCAACCGCCTTATCGATGAGCGGGTATCCACCTATCACCGTCTTAGCCTTGAATATCCCGGTGCGCGAACCGCATTAGCCAAACTGGCCCAAAAGGCCACCGGCACCAAAGCGCTTCTTGCGCGAGAAAGCAGAGGAAATCCCTATGAACACTAAAGAGCTCGAATCAGCACTCCATGCACTGCCCTATCCTGGGCTCAGCCGAACCTTGGGTGAGCTAAAACTTATCTCTGAAGTTAAAGTTACCGATAATCAGGCAAAAATAGAGCTTCTTACCGTCAGTGATGAATCCTACCTCACGGTTAAAACAGCCATCGAAGCAGAATATGCATCTACATTCAAAACGCTTGATATTACGAAAAAAAGCACCGCAGCTAAAGATATCAACTATGGAAACAGCGCCGCACCTAACAACCGTGCGCCGTATGCTGCCAATGTTATCGCGGTAACCAGCGGCAAAGGGGGAGTCGGTAAAAGCACGGTCAGTGTCAATCTCGCCATAGCCCTTGCTCAGCAAGGTTATAAAGTAGGGATTTTGGATGCAGACGTTTATGGGCCCAATGTCCCCCGTCTAACCAATACCGATTTAGAAAAAATCCGATGGAACGATGAGAACCAAATCATCCCATGTGAAAATTACGGTATCAAAATAATGAGTGTCGCACTCACAACACCGACTTCCGATACACCGCTTGTATGGCGTTCATCGGTTGCCGTTTCGGCATTGATCCAATTTCTCGAAGATGTCGCCTGGGGGGAACTTGATTTTATGGTTATTGATATGCCTCCGGGAACCGGAGATATCCAACTCACTATGGCGCAAGAGCTTCCGATAACGGCCGGGGTGATTGTCACGACACCCCAGCTTGTCGCTTCCGATGACGTGAGCCGCGCTATCCGGATGTTTCAGGATATCCATGTTCCTATCGCCGGATTGGTCGAAAATATGAGCTACTTCATTGCCCCGGATACCGGAACCCGATACGATATTTTCGGCAGTGGCGGAGGAGAACGGTTAAGCAAGCGCTATAATGTTCCCCTCTTGGGACAGATTCCCCTCAATATGGATATCCGTGAAGGATCAGACAACGGAGAACCGCCGGTCGCTTTAGGCTCAGAGACATTGAAAAACTATTATAAAGAGATTGTTGAAGAGATGTTAAAAGCGGTGAAGTTTAGAGTTTAGAGAGGCCGTTGCCTCTCTGTTCACCCTTCGATTAACTCGGGGTGAACGAAAGATACTTATTTAAAGATCTTCTTCAAATCATTCTCAACAGCACCCGGTACGGTTGCTATCGTCATGAATTCAGTCATCGTGAGAAGCGGATAGCTGATTGCGATGAAGTACTTAGCACTTAACGCTTTTGCCTGCCCCCCCTCAATCAATACTGCCCATGGAAGCAATTGCGCATTTTGAGTACCGATTTTTTTCACGAAACCGTTCGTACGGCGATCCATATCTACAAATGCAACATAGCGATCATCGCCCAATTTTACAACAGCGGTTGTCCCTTTTGCTTTTTGCGCTTTTGCGACAAGATCAGCCGTTGAACCTTCACCGACAACACCCATATCGTCATAATACGGCATTCCCATCATGAAGTGGTAACCTGCAAGGCCATCGAAATCCCATTTATCAATAGAATTTTTACAAGGTCCAAATGCTTTTTCCAACGTTGCTAATTCCGCAGTAGCGGCTGCATGGCTATACTCTTTTTGCATAAATGCTTTTCCGAAATAAACCGGATTTGCGATGCTGATTTGCTTACGTTCATCATCAACAAGAATACGTCCTACCGCAGCCAAACCACGGCTTGGTTTATTCGCCGCAGCTTTCATCGCACTGTTTGTAAATAGAATTGTTGTTCCGTTTTCAGACGGTTTATAAGTACCGACCACTTCAAAACCGGCAGAAGAGAGCTTTGCTTTTGCTTCCTCTACGCTAACATAAGGGGCTATTTTATACGTAGCTACCTCTTTTTCGATTTTCACGCCCGCTTCTGCCTCAGGTGTAGTCCCTGCGCATCCGCAAAACCCGATCATAAATGCCGTAGCAATTAGGGTATAGAATCTTTTCATAGCTCTTTCGCTCCTAGTTCTGTCATGATTCCGGTAATCTCTTTATCAAGATTATGGATAGAGTCAACCATTTTTGGATCTTTGATTCCCATTACTGCGATCCAGTTTTCCAAACGAGGCATACCGATCATCAGTTTATTAGACCCTTTATCAATGTACATGTACATAGAGCACGGCGCGAATGTACCTGCATCAGGACGCCCTTGGTTGAAGATACCTTCCGAAAATTTGAAATGGCAAAGAGAATAGACCCAATACGCATCGTAACGACCAAATTCGATATTCGCATCGGTCATCGCCCCTTTTACATCTTTAAATCCGGCAATGATGTATTTGTTTGCTTCAAATTTTGCTTCAAATTTCCCTTGGAAATCGTCGATAAAACTTTGCAAACTTGCCCCGCGCTCAAACGGAACTTCAAAGCTCATCATCGGTTTAGCCGGCAAAGCAGTGTACTCTACCGTTTGTACTTTTGAACCGATCTCTTGCTCAACCATTTTATCAAGATCAACAAACGAAGCGGCGAATGCTGCACGGACTGCTTTATCTTTTACCCCTACGATATCGAGCATAGTATCAGGTGTTACGTGACCAACATAGGTTTTCTCTTCACCCATTTTTTTGTAAATATGGAGGTTGAATGGTGAAAAACCGCCCAATGCGGGCTCTTTCAAAAGCAATGGCCCGACGACAGAATCTTTCATCATTGAGAAAAATCCGAGATTATCCAAATTGGTAGAACCGTATTTGGTTTTATACCCGTCATTGATGCGCTCATGCGGATCAGAAAGGACAAATCCGATTGTCCCGACTTTTTCATTGAGCATTGTCATGTATGTTTTTTCTTTGTCGCCGTCTCCGACATAAAATTTTACCCCTTGGGCACCAAACGCCATTGAAGCTGCAAGCGACAAAGCCGCCGCGCCGATCAAAAGTCTATTGAACATTGTGTCTCCTAACATTAGTGTGAACTGTTATTAATCGCTTATTGTATCACAAAGCCATCAAAAAACGATTATAAGAACTCAGTGAATTTGATCTCTTATTATCGCTTTAAAAGGTGAATGGATTGTGAATCTCTCCCGAGGTGGGGAGAGATGAAAACTTCTTAGAATTTGAAGTTAAGTTGTGCAGTCACTGCTTTTTGACTGTGTGAGGTTGTGATACTGCTTTGCGCAGCAGGATTAGAAGTCATAGCTTGTGTCATGGCAGAAGTATCATACGTATTAGTCACTTTTGGTGAATATACATAGGCTAAATCAAATGACGTTGCTTTTGTGAAAGAATAGCTGCCACCCACCGTATAATGTGTTTGGATAATTGCAGGGAATCCAAGTAGATTCAATGTATTGAGTGCTGCGCCATCGTAATTGCCAGCAGTCATCATATTAGCTGCAGGTTGTGCTTTGATAGGGCTTTTTGCGTAGTTATAACCAGCACGCAATGCCCAGCTGTTTTGTGTAAATTGATAACCTAGCATATAAACGTTTTGGTCATTCCATTTGAAATCTTTATATCCTTTTGCATCTGACCATTTAATTTTTTTATAGTCAACCGCAAAAGTGTGTTGATCCATTTTATACGAAGTACCAACCCCGATTTCAGCCGGTTGCTCTAAGTTGTCTGATAATCCAGCTCCACCGTTTATACCGAAATCTTTACTTGCATTTGAGATTTGTCCATCGTACTTCATGTTAATAGCAGATTTATATGATGCACCAAGGGTCAAACCAGACGTTTCATATGCTACTCCAAGGTTGTAGCCTAAACCAAAATCTTGTGCAACACCTTTAGTAGTACTTCCACCAGCTGCAGTACCCGTCGTGTTATAATTAATATCCAATGAACCGTATTGCAAAATTGGAGCAATACCTACACTGAACCCGTTTGTTTTATAGGCTAAAGGGACAACAAACTGCATCAATTGTAAGTTGGTAACCATAGAGTAATTTTTATTAGTCCCACGGTAGTCAGTACCCATCCCGGCTACACCGTACATGCCAATGCCCCAATAAAAATTATCCGATGCTTTTTGTGCAATCGCAACTGAAGGGATTACAGATAGCTTTGCTGCACTTTGAGTTACACCTTGGCCAATATCTGTTTTAACATTTGGCATAAATACTGTACCGCCAAAAGAAATTTCACTTCCCTCTACGCCTGTAATCATTGCAGGATTAGTAAGTGCGGATTCTGCCCCATGAGACATACCAATACCTACACCACCCATACCGACAGCTTTTGCACCGACACCGATCATTGCATCACCGTTTGTTGCGAATGCCGCTGTACTTGTTAATGCGACTGCTGCCGCCACCGCTAATTTAATTGAACGTTTCATAAACTCTCCTAAAGTCTGTATAAGTTTGAATCGATAAACGATCCGTTAACACCATCATTATAGGGGCGATAAAATTAATCGAAACTTAACAAGAAGTTATCACAAAATAGTTTTTTCTTATAATACTGATTATATCTGTTATATGACGGTTTATTGATGTGTGAAAGCTCTAATTTAACGTCAAAAAAGGGCTTTTTGAGCGATAGAATGTGATAACATGTTGATTTGCGTACGATTTCACGGTTTAAAAAAAATTAGTGAGACAAGGATAGTGTATCGATTAGTAACACATTATGTGACATTTTTGTGAGACACTCATACGCTAACCGATAGGATCGCCTCACCCTCTGCCGGAAGTGCCTCGCATTGCTCTATGATTTCAAGCATTGGCCACAGTGATCTCGAATACTTCGGATACGATTTACCGCTCAGAGTGATCGTTGCTTCTTCGGCTGTACGGGTAACGAGTAATGCCGCCCCCCCTTCTAAAAACTCGATTCCGCAATGATTTATTTCAGAAATTCGGTCAAAATTGATCGAATCGGTCACCATCAACGCCAACTTCGGGTACTGCAATGATTTGATGGCACCGACTTTTAGGACACTCAATGCGGTATCGTTTAAATCCGATACCGTTGTAATGTATCCGCGATTTTGTTCGACAATCGAAAGGTATGACGCGGGGGTATTGTGTACCGAGTTTTGAAACGCTGTCGGGCTTAATGAACTTTTTTCGTAAATTGCCCGAAGGATATCGTAGGTCTCGGCCACTTCGCCGTACCCGTTTCCGATGACAACCGCGTTTTGCTCTGCACCGATTTGATCCGCGAGATAAAGGGCGATTCGGGCATTGCGTGTTAATCGTCTGCGAAGCATCATATCGGAAACGATCGTTTTCTCATTGAGGGTCGTACACTTCTGCACATCGGCTATCTGCGCAAATTTAAGAATTTTAAGATTAATCATGCGAGACCTTTCCTAAAAGAATAGAAACATTTCCCCCGCCAAAACCAAATGCGTTTGATAAGACATACGTTACCTCTGCTTCGGTTGCCGTACGCGGATGAGTGAGGGTAGCGTTAAGTGCAGTGGTGAGATTGACACACGGCGGAATAATATTATGCAAAATCGACATAGCACCGATAGCCGCTTCGAGTGCTCCGCACGCCCCCAAAGTATGCCCCGTCACCGCTTTGGTCGAGACGACATAGGGGTGGGAACCGAAAAGTTTTTCAATAGCACCGGCTTCGATCTGATCATTGGCTATCGTACCGGTACCGTGTGCATTGATGTAGTCGATATCATCGGGGTTCAGCCCTGCACGCTCCAATGCCATAGACATAGCACTTATAGCCCCCTCACCCTCGGGATGAGGGTGGGTAATGGTATAGGCATCAGAGCTTACTCCGGCAGAGAGCAATTCGACACAATCGGGCGAGAGGGTATCGGAAAATGCCAAAGCCGCAATCCCCTCTGCCACATTAATACCGTTTCGATCCACATCAAAAGAGCGGACAAACTCACGTGATGCGATCCCCAAACAGTCAAATCCGTTAACAGCGGAGAGGCTCAGTTCATCCGCACCAACGACGACAACCGATCGGTATATACCATTTTGGATAAGATCATAGGCAAAATCGATTGCGACGGAGCTGCTGGTACACGCCGTCGAAAAGGAGAGTGACGATTTAAACCCAAATGCACGTTGAAGGGTTTCCGCAAGAGAGTAAATCGATGCCTCTAAGGGATCAAACGTACTAGAATCCCCCTTTTCCAAGAATTTACGCTCGGTTCTGCACATACCGCCTACAGACGATCCGACCAACAGCATCGTTTCGGAGGGGTTGATGGTGGGGACCTTTGAAAAAAGGGTCTCGACATTCTGGATCAGAAGTTGGTAAAAGTCATCTTCGTGGGGAATTTTACCCACGGGGATAACGGATTCGTGAATATATCCTTCTCGCATCGTGATCGCTGTTTTACCCGAGAGGAGGGTCGAGAATATCTCTTCAATAGTGACCCCGGCCGCACATGCCGCGCTAAATCCGTTTAGATAAACCTTTTTTTTCTCACTCATAATTTCACCCCTCTCAAGAAACGGTATACCTTCTCTTCAGTATCAATACACTCTTGAAGTTTTGATGCGATTTCTGTGACCGCGAGTTCGCCCCCTTTACACACTTTAGAGGCACTTAGAGCGAACTGCCGCCATTTATCCCCCGCTTCGGTCATCATCCCCGAAGCCGTTTTCAACTCATCTCTCCCTAACACGTCAGCCGCTTCGGATAAAAATGCCGCGTACATCAGACGAAAACCTCCACCTCCGGTACCGATCTCTTCTTGCATTCGGATAACATGACCCAAATACAAAGAGGCGTACCGTTTATGAGGATGGCTTGGAAGCTTCAGAATCGCATTTTTCATTCGACGCATTCCGCGCAGCCCCACCCATGGGAAAGGGGTAAAAAGCATCATATTGGCTGTCCGTTTGATAGCGGTTTTGATTGCTTTGGCTAGATCCAGCGTTGCGGGGACGTGCTCAATATAATAACATGCCCCTTTGGGAGCAAAAACCCCTTTGGCAAAACGGGCTCTGTCAAGAGCATCGTAGGCGAGTGTTACCGGATTCTCAAATACCGGATCACTAATTAAAAATCCCTCGTCATTTTTTCCATAAACAAGAAGATTGTGGGCATTAAAATGAAATCGCATCTCCGGCGGAAAATAGGGGAGCCAAAATACCGATGTCTGTAATCCCACTAATTTGCCTGCATCCAAAAGTGCTACCAAATCTTCGCGCGCACGTTCAGGATTGGGATATTTTTTCATCACTACGTTCAATCCAAGCCGCTTGGTAACCGATTTGATAATATTCTTCGGCGGCATTCGATACGCTACAAGGGGCATCCCGTCTATTTTAATAATCGGCAGATAGGCAAAGGTCAAACCATCACCGATTCCAAATGCCATCGCTTCACTGATCGGATATCCCGCATGGGTCAATAGAGATGAAACAACCCCACTCTCACAATGAGCCGAATGGCTATGAACAAAAGATTCCATTATTTCGGTTCCTTAGGGTTATGAAGTTCCTCGAGGGTTACATCCAATACCTCGCAGTAGATTGCTAGTTTTTTAGGATTCAACGCGTTAAAAACTCCCTCTTTGAGATGACGTTTTACCTGCCATTGCCAAAAACCTGAACACTGCGAAAGAGTAGGAAGTGTCATTCGCCGATGATACATCCATACCTCCAAGGGTGAAGAGCGATGTTCTAAAAACGATTCCCACGCCTCACGCTCCAAACGGCGAAATTCATCCACCGCCTGCAAGGTAGCAACCTCTTCAACATTCCATCCGCTGCTGGGGGCAATTGCGTATCCGCCGTCTTGTTCTTGCGCATAGAGTGCTTTTCGTCCGCCGCGATAAATTCCATTATCGTCTTGAGGAACCTCATCAAGCTTCATCCTACCACCTCTAACGACATAAAACCGGTAGAAAATCGTCCGCTCTCCGGGATAAAGCATAACAGCTTCTCTCCGGCTCGGAGTTTTCCGGAGTGAAAGAGCTCTTCGAGAATAATGTAGATCGAAGCACTCCCCGTATTTCCTTTGCGTGTCAGATTCGTGAACCATTTCTCACTCGGAATCGAGAACCCGATCCGTTCTAACCCCGCCGCCATCTTGTCGCGAAAATATTCCGAAGAGTAATGGGGCAAGAAATAATCAATCTCCTCTGCACGGATTCCCCGTTTTTGGATAATACTCTGCAACGGTTTCTCGACCGTGTAATAGACAATATTTTCATTTAAAAGTTTTACATCCTGTTCTACAGCAAACACGGCGCTATCCAGCCATAAAGCCGGATCAAGCTCTCTCCATGGCTGATAATTTCCTGCATCGTCTTTTAACATACCGCTGACCATACACGTAGGCATCTCTCCGGCGTAGGAGAGGATATCAATCCATTCGACTTTGAGCGATATCCCCTCTGAGGAGGGGGTATTTTGAAGTAAAACCGCCCCGGCACCATCAGAGAGCATCCAGCGCAAGAAGTCTTTTCCAAAAGCGATCTCGGGGCGTTTTTCAAGCGCTTCGAGCTCTTCTTTAAGTCCTTCGGAAGCAAACATTTCAGCCCGCAGTCCCATGGACGAGATTTCAGAACCGGTCGATATCGCACTGCTATGCTCACCCGATGCTACCGTCATATAAGCGTATTTCATTGCGGTAATTCCGCTGAGACAAATTCCTGAGGTTGCAACCGCTTCGCATGCACCCATTCCAAGCTCCCCTTGTGTCATCAGCGCATGGTTAGGCATTAAATAATCCGGTGACGTAGTACCGCAGGCCAAGCAACCGACTTCACTTAATGAAAAAGCACCCTCTTCCAACCCCTGCACCGCACGTGCCGTCATGGAGGCATTGGTGAATAGAGGCTTTCGACTCTTGGGGTCTAACACGTAATGTCTGGTTTTAATCCCGTTGCTTCGTAAAACAACGTTTTTGGCACGCGATTTTACCCCGCCGATGCGCCCCAGCACCTCTTCTATTTGATCATTGCCAACCGGATCGTTAGGCAAAAAAGCCGAAATTTTCGTAATATATACGCTGCCCATGCTCATCTCCCCTATCGACCCGAAGGGGCTTCTATAGTTTTAATTATTTTATCCATTTTTCCTTTAAATAAACGGCGGATAATGGTCTGAATAGCCATATTTATCGGAACAACACTCACAATCAAGGCTATGAGGAATGTAACATAGAGGATCAATATAGGGCGACGTCTCCATGAACCTCTATCTCCGAACATCCGTACCCATCTCCCCCAAATCCGAAAACTCCGTTTGCCGATTTTCTCCGATGCGATAAATCTCGGATCAGCACAAACGGCTCCTAACCCTTGCAACATCGGCTCATTCTGACGTTCCGCATCTTTCTTGAGTCCCGCAACCATCGCTTCTCCAAAACGGCGGCTATTTTGGATCGTTTCGTGGTCTATTCCAGCCGCAGATAATCCCCAGAACGGCTCTCTCTTGCCGGTAAGCATCCATCTAGGAGTCGTAATAAAACTCTCCAACGGCCCACTTTGGTCCTTTAATACGACATTATCAATCAACCGTCCTTTGCACGAAACAATCAATTCACGCATCGTTTTTTGTCCCTCTATCCACATATTACGGCAACCTATTATCGTAATTACAGGTTTTCCTGCAAGGATAATGCGTGCTTGTTCCGACTGCAAAAAGGCACTCATCGGCAAAGAAGGGGACAAAAACCACGGCTGGTATCCCAAAAGTATCAGATCAAACGCTGAGGGATCAGGGATTTCAAGAGGGTTGTTCGCCGGAGGATCAAGATAGACCGCTTCGGGGAAAAGATCAAAAAAACGAAAAAAAGACCATGGAAAAGCGAAGGTTTCCGTTGAATGCAAAGGGGCTACATGCAACTCAATCCCCTCTTCTTCCGCCAAAGGAGAGACTATATTCTCCATCACCTTTGCCAGTTGCCCTGTTTGCGAATAATAGAGCGCGAGTACCCGTTTTGCCACCCAAAAATACCTTCTAAATTTAAGTAAGTTTATCCTAACATATCTCTACCAAAAAAAGTAGGATTTCCGTTATGTCTCATCCGATTAATGCACGTCTACCCCATAAAGAACCAATCATTTTCATCGGGGACTTAATCGAATTGGATGAGATCCGATGCCGTTTTTGGACGCAGTTCCCCTCCGTCCCCACCCTCGCCATGTTTTGTGAAGCAGCCGCACAAGGGAGCAGCTTTTTCCCCCTCTCTCCCGAATGCACCATCGGAGTTGTCTCTTCCTTCCGAAACGTTAAAAAGCTCGAACCCATTGATGCTACGCAATACTCTCTGAGTATACAGATCAAACACACGTTCAACAACTCCTATCTTTTTACCTTTGAAGCCTTTGATCCAAACACCGAGATCGTGGTAGCGACAGGAGAAATCGCCATATTTTATCTGGCCGCTTAATCGCTCTTCATGCTCAAGGCATGGCGGATTTTTTTCCCCGTAGCGGTTTTAGCAATCTCATCTACCATAACGATTTTGCACTCAATATGAATCCCACCGAATCGGTCATGAAGCAGCTTTTTAATCTCCGTCACATCCACGCTTCCGGCTTCACCGCGCAATTGCAGATGCATCAATTCGCCGCGCAATAAAAGAGGACGGTATTCGACCGATACCAAAGCCTCTTCAATCCCCTCTCGTGCTTCAAGATATCTTTCAATCTCGATTACAGAGAGCCGTTTCCCCCCGATTTTGATCAGTTCACTCTCTCGGCCGATAATTTCAAATTTTCCCTCCTCGATCCGAACCAGATCGGTAGTGATATGAGGATGTGCAATGGGGACAAAACCCTCTTGATAAAGATACTCAGAGAGATAGGGGGATCGGACACTCAGCCTCCCCTCTACCGTATCAATTTCTACCGTATCCAGTGGGGTCCACAGGGTATCACTTCCCCCGCGTATCGCTATTCCCCCCGTTTCGGTCGATCCATAGAGCTGAATGAGTTTCGTACGGTATTTTTCCTCAAAGACCCCTGCTTCCGATGCTTCTAACGCACCTCCCGAACAAATAAACAACGAATCGCTTAAATCGACATCCTCCCCGAAACGGTTCAGCGCTCGGATAAAAACCGGATTGGTAATACACAACGTCGGTTTTGAGCGGACATGAGAAAGAATATCTCCGGGGAGAAAGTGGTCTTGCGTCACAATATCCAGATCCAAAGCCAAAGGGAGGGCTACTCCGAATAAAAATCCATAAATATGGAAAAAAGGGACACTCACCAGACACTGCTCAAACGAATAAGCACTGATCCATTTTTTTTGGGTCTCTATTTCACGCTGAATATGCGCTGCACTTTTTAGTACCCCCACCGGATTTCCACTCGTTCCCGAGGTAAAGAAAAGAGCTACCCCTTCTTGAGAAAAAGAGGGACTCTCTTCCTCTTTTTTTACGAGGGCATTCACTTTTTCAGCCGTATTGGCCATCGAGCCATCGAGAAGAACCACCAGCTCACCCGATTCAAACGCATGAAGCATCCGTTGCAAATACTCTATCTTGTTCTCATGTTCTATTTGCCTGATAATACGCGGCTCAACGGCCTGTGCATACCCTTTAAAATTCAATACAGACGTTACCCGCGTATTGTCATCCCGGAATAGAGTGATATTTGGCATCAGGCCCCTTTCGTATTTTTTTGGAAGAAGAGTAAAACAATGGCAGCAAGCCCGACAAGGGTACTTTCACCGATCGCATAGACGGCCGGAACCTTGCTAAAAAACAGAATCCCGAATCCCGCGAAGGTTGTTATGGAGGAATAGATGACCGCCCGCATCGACGTAACGGATGACCCTTTTGCGAGAAAAATCCCATAATCAATCCCGTAAATCATCATCAAAAAGAGGGCAAACAGATGCATAATCGTGTACCCTTCCAAAAAGCTTAACATGCATAAAATAGACGCGACCGGAAAAAGGAGAAAATTGAGGGCATACAAAGCTTCCCGCTTCGTCACCATCGCTACAATCAATAATAACGCTAAAGAGGCAACAAGAAAAAAGCTCTTAAACTGTTCCAACGCAGCCATTGCACTTTGGGACAGGAGCTCTCGGCCGATAATCGGTTTGGCAAACCCAAGGCCGCTTAATTTGCCCAGATCCGCTTCATCCATGTAGCCGATAGTACTAATCACCCCATCATGACGAAGTACTTCAACCCCCAATTGCGCAATCGCCCCCTCATCCATCCGATACGGCGGTAGATGGCTCAAGCCGTTGTAGGATTCAGCAAAGGTTCCCGAACGAAATCCTGCCGATACCCCGAATGTTTCCAGCTCTTTATTCAGGTGCTCAAAATCAAAAGAGCGAATTTGTGCTTCGCGAATTTGTGCTTTGTGCTGACTTACACTCAGATTGGCAATACTAAAACTTTTAGGGACGGCAGCGCGAAATTGCTCCGCATCCACGAGCAGCTCTTCCATCGTTTTCGCCGAGATCAATACGGGAATTTTATCTCCCCCCAATGTCTCATTGAAAAGGGCTTCTGCCGCCATCAATTTTTGATTTTGGTAGTCAAGATGACGAAAGTTGGGATCGAACGAAATACGTGGGAGGGCATACGCCATCATTGCCAAGGAGACAACCAAAAAGACGACCGGTGGAATCCGCCGTAGCGCAAATAATCGAAGATAGATTGCATTGCTCTTCTCACTCCGTTCATTCTGATAAAACGCAAGTCTTCGGAAGAAAAATGCAAAAATAACGTAGGAAATCGCCAAAGAGATTGCCGCAAACAGTGCCAACTGAGCAATCAGAGGAAAATCAATCCACACCAAAGAGAGCAAGCCCGCTTCCGTGGCGATAAACCCGTAAAAGACCGGTTTGTTAAATCGATGATGACGATAATCGTCATTGATAAAGAGCATAAAGAGATAATCTTCCGCAATCGATGCGATCCCCGCACCAAAGGCTACGACCAGAATAGATACATCTCCAAAAATCCCCTTTACGGCGATCAAAGCGATAATCGCCGATACCACCAAAGTGGTGACACTGAAGATAAGGAGAGTTCTGTTTCGCAGTAAAAAGAAATAAACTCCTAACAAGATAACAAACGTAAAGATTGTTATATTTTCGATATCATTTTTGATAAAAGCCGAGTTTTCAACACTGTAGAAATTGGGGCTAAACACAACGATATCGTTTTTGTACTCCGCCAATGCGCCGTTCACCTCATCGTACATTCTGCGGGATGCTTCCATGTCACTTATGCTTGGCGATACCGAAGCGATGAGGCAGTACCCTTTGCCCGGAACGACCAAGAAACCGTCTTTCATGGTAGCCGCAATGATCTGCATCTGGGTAAAAAGATGGAGTGGATCCTGGGTATCAAGGCTTACATACGCTCCGCCCGACAAAATACTCTGAGCACTCTCATTCAGCCGCTGTTGAATACTTTGCGAGGAGAGCGGTGTTGCATTAAAATCACTGAGGTAATAATAATTATCGGCAAGATAGCTTTGAACACGCGGGCTTACATCCGTAACGTTAAAAAAAACACTCTCTACACTTTTTTGACGTTCCAAAATCGCTTTGATCCGCGTCGCTTTCTCTAAACTATCCTCCTCAAACCCATGTACCAATACAAAAAGTTTTTTAGAGGATTCAAATTTATTGTACAACGTAAGGGTGCGTGTCGCATTATCGTCGGGGAGAATTTTGATGATATCTCCGGTCGGGGGATAACGATTAAGTAAAAATATACCTACCGCTATCAAAATAGCGCAAATTACAAGAAAGCGGATACGCTCAATGAGTTTCGATTTCAATGGTGTCTCTATTCGTAAAATTGATCAGGATTTTTTGGATTTCATCCCCGTTCATCGTCATAACAATCTTTTCGATCGCCCGCTTGACCTGTTTTTTAGGGAGAAGGGTCATAATATTTTTTTCTCTCTCCACCTCAAAATACGTTTTCAATCCACTCATATCTTTGCGATACGCCGAACGCATAAATGAAAAGTACAGCACCATATCAATCCGATCCGAAAGATCAATCGTCTGCGTCGTATGGGCATCGATATCCTCGACAATCAACTGCTTTCCAGTCTGGGTAAGTACTTTGCGATCGGGCTGAACATACCGAACAACCGTTGAGTCCTCGCTCATCGTTACACTCCCCTTATAGAGTGTTGTTCGATCAAGGACATAGCTATACCGTTTTTCGGTAAATTCATCTTTGGCGTACATCGACACCACCAAATAAAGAAAGAAAAAAAGTGCTCTCACGGATTAACCTTTTGATTTTTTTTCACAGACAATCAACGAGTGACAAAACCCGATATTATCCTGTATATCACATACCACCAACCCTGCTTTGAGGATACAGCGGGTTAATTCGCCCAGATTAAACATCTTGCTCGTCCCGTTTGCCATCGCGGTAAAATACGGAGAGGTATTGATCAGGCAGTATGCGGATGTTTCGTATTTTTGACGATCCCACATCGGTTCTAGAATATAAACCTTCCCTCCATCGTCAATCCCCTTGGCTACTTTGGAGAGTATACGGACAATATCCTCTTCGCCGAAACAATCCAAAAATTGGCTCATCCATGCCGCATCGAATCCTTGCGGAAGCTGCGCCGCAACATCGAGCATATTCGCAGCGTGCGTATCGATCCGATCCGATAATCCTGCTGCCTCAATCTCGACATTAGCAACACTTAGCTGCTCAGGAAGATCGACAATCGTCACATGGCACGCTGGAAGGGTAGCCGCACATAGGCGAGAAAATCGTCCCGTGTTTCCCCCTATATCCAAAATCCGTTTGCGATTGTCACCACCGATAATAGCCAATGCCGCTTCAAATGCCGAATCTGAGTAAAAATGGTCAAAATCAAACCACGCTTTTTTCGCCTTTTCCGGCAAAGAGGTCAATCCCGGATAAATGGTTTCCCACGCTCCAAATACTTTTAACCCTACCGGTTCGCCCTGTTCAACCGCTTTATCCAAATCATACAACCCCAAATAATTGACGTAATGGTTAAAATCCATATTGATTCGGGTCATCGGATCATTTTGAAGAAAATAACCGATTTTTGTCCCCCTAAAGAGATCCCCTTCTTTTGCAACCGCCCCGGCACTCAAACTCGATTCCAGCAAAACACTGACGGAATAAGGGGTCATGGAGAGCTGTTCGGCTATGGCCTCAATACTCATCCCCGATCGACTTTTATTCAGGAGTTTGAGTATCCCGCTCTCTCGCAATACCCGTACCGCTTGAAAAACGATCGGGGCAAATGCAATCTTTTGTGCCTCGTATTGCGCTTGTTTAGCGGACATTTTACTCACATCAAAAAAATGGTTCATCGAGTACCTTTGATTAGAATTTTCACGCAATCGCCCCTCGAAGCTGTGCAATTACAGCATCGATGCCGATTTTTGGATTTCGTACAAACATATTATTATCTTCCCACACGTATCCGCCCAATACCGAGGAGAAAGAGCGTTTGATTTTATCCGGTTTTCCCTCAGCAAAAAAGATCTCCTGCAGACGTCCGTCATACCATGCTGCGACAAACTCTCTAAAGACGTTAATCCCTTTCATCATGTAATCGACATATTCACCTTCCCAATCAACACTCTCGCCTCTGAGGGTTCGATCGATCATTTGAGCCGCTTTATTTCCCGATTCAAGCGCCAATGTCACCCCCGATGAAAAAACAGGATCTAGAAATTCGGTCGCATTGCCTGCCATACAATAATTTTTACCGACCATCGACTTAACATTCGCACTGTATCCGTCAATTTTTCCGACCGAAACTATTTTTTCAGCCTGTTCAAAACGCTCTTTGGCACCCGGCGTCGACTCGATAATCCGATCCAAAAACGACTCATTGTCTAAACCGAAAGAGGCATAAAATGCCTCCGTACACACAACCCCGACCGATGTAACCCCATCCGAAAACGGTATCGTCCATATCCACGCTTCGTTATCCCCATAGACATAGATATAAATATACCCCTCCGTTTCATCAACGGGACGGATATCATGGCGAACCCGTGTAAATACGGCACTGCGGATTTCCAGCTCACTTGGGGTATCCAGATCAAGGAGGCGGGGGAAAACGCGCCCATATCCGGAGGCATCCAAAGCAAATCGCCCTTTAAACGTCACCTCATTTCCCTCTTTATCGATTGCCTGTGCGGTTGTCGTTTCCGGATCAAATGCAGTAATTTCCGTCTCGGGATACAATGTAGCTCCAAACCCGCAGGCTTGCTCTAAGAGCAGATTATCAAATTCTTCCCGCTTCACCTGATAGGAAGTGCCGAAACGCTGACCGATATTTTCTTGGAAGTTGAATATCTCCAGTGCACCGTTTCGCTCAAAACAGGCACCGTTTTTGACCGTAAACCCATGCTTATCGACCGCCTCAAGCATATTATTGTCTTCCAGTATCTCATTGCATCGAGGCAAAAGAGATTCCCCTATCACAAAACGGGGAAACGGTACTTTTTCGACAATAGAGACACTGTACCCTTTTTGTGCCAAATGAGCTGCGGCGACGGAGCCGGCAGGGCCTCCCCCGATAATTAAAATATCCGATTCGATGACATTGTTATTCATGCTGTTTCCTCTTCTTTTACTGCTTTTTAATAATCCAAAGTGCGTATCTAGACAAACCTTCTCGACACAGATAAACAACATTCGCATACAAAGAATCTTGTAAAAGTGTAATCAGCTTTTTCCCCCCGGCACTACCGATCAGCCTCTCTTTGTCATCCTCCAGCCAAACTTCATCAACCCTATGATTAAGCCGTATCGATCCTCTTTTCACCGTAGGATCGATCAACAGTGCCGTATCTCCACTCAGTTCCAATCCTGCAAATGCGGCTTCAATATCCGCTAACGACACTGTCAAAGAGAGCCGCCGCATCGTCGCAATTGCTCCTGCTTCTTCCGAAGAGAGGTGGAACCAGCATCCCCCCTCCAATACAAGCTCATCATCACCCATTCCCATCGATTTGCGTGACTCTTCCAGTGGAAAAACCGCCTCATCACAACTCCCGGCCAACGCACTGCGATTTCTCCCCGAATCAATATCCCGATACGCAAGGGCAAATGATTTTTCAAAAGAGCCCCACGGCTGAGAAAAGGTATAGCTTTCCCCTGCTAAACCCAAGCTTTGCCCAATATAAAAACCGGCCATATTGGCAGAGGTATTTATGAACGTAAAAGGGAGGGGAATCAGTTGCTCGCAATACATTTGTCTCAACATCCCAAATGAATCCGAAGCGCACCCGTGGTGCGTCCCTAAATATAAAGATGATTCATGATCCATCTGCGCTAGTGCAGGAAGGCGGTATACGGATGCAAGAGCAAGAATAATAAACCGATTGATACGTCTGAATTTCTTCCCGCTTGTTTGTTCCAGCTCTTGCTTTATCGGTGCAAAATCGTCTTGCGGGTTATGGGCCAAAACAGCACATGCGTGGATATACACCGTTCTCATACCAAACATCCTTGAGTATACTCTACCACCAATACGACGCCGCTCCCTGCAAATCCGAAATGATTTAACAGTAAATACCCCTCAGATATATCCGAGAGCGCTCGAGAAGGGACAATCTCCATCTCCGAGTCTATCGATTCAAACCCTCCGGTCTTAGGGATAAATCCTTCACGCAGTGTTCCATACAGCAATGCCAATTCCAATGCCCCGCAAGCACCCAGCGTATGTCCAACCGCTGCTTTGAGGACAAAGGTCTCCGGCAATTTCTCAAAAACAGCACGAAGTCCTCTCCCTTCCGCCAAATCATTATAAGTACTTCCGGTCGCATGGGCTTTAATATGGGTAACTTCTTTAGCATCTATCCCCGCATCCATCAGCGCATCTTGAAGGGTGCGGGCAATAATGGTCCCATCGGTATTATGGGAGGTGATACTGTGAACATCACTTCGATTGCTCCCCCCTGCAACACGTACTACTTTACTATGCGAAGAAGGGACGGTGTCGAGTAAAATAGCAGCACACCCCTCACCCAAAACCATTCCGGAACGGTTTTGATCGAAAGGTTTACACCCCTCTTTGCTCAGCAAACCCATCGCCTCAAATCCGCAAATCGTTAGTTCGTTGTAAAACTCAAATCCGATCACGATCGCCCGATCACTCTCTCCGGAGCGGATCTCCCGAAAGGCTTCTAACAACGCATTGGCGGATGATGTACATGCCGTTGAGAACAGTAAAACTTCTCCACCGATCTGATATTTTTCGGCTAATTTTCGTCCGATTTCACCGTATCCATCCATCTGTGGCATAATCCACTCAGACGGGTGTTCTTTAAAATCACCCTCCCACGCGGAGAGATTCATCGAAGTGGAACCGAAATACAATGAACACTTTTTCAGTTCTTCTGTACTTAAGGGGGTTTGATGCAGTAATGATTCTATGAGAGATTCCAACTTAGCGTAAAAAGAGCACTCTGCTATTTGTGAACCTAATGGATAATAACGCCGTTCTATCGGAGTCTGACCAAATAAAAAGTGTTTAGATGATTCACAAAATTGTTCTGAGCGTAGTCCCGCAACAGCTTCATTTAGATCATTGCCCAATGCCGATACGACAGCAACATCACGTACAAATACCTCTTTGGGGATCATCATTCACTCTTAATATAATCGGCCAAAGAGTTGATCGAGGTAAATACGCGCCGCAACTCTTTGCTATCGGCAAGGACAACGCCGTAACGGCGCTGTATCTCCATTGAAATTTGCAGCGCATCCAGAGAATCAAGGGCAAGCACGGATGTCTCCCCGAATAAAAACACATCATCGCCGACCTGCTCAACCGCTACATCTTTATCGCACGCCTCAATAATAAGTCTCTTCAACTCGGTTTTAAATACCTCATCCAATGAACCCCTCATAGCCCCTCCTTCATCTCTTTATTTAATCGGACCGCCGCAATCCCCAGTAAAACAAAACCAAACATTGCCAACGCCGCCATATTCGGCAGCAATTCTCTCAGCGATGCCTGATGGAGAAATATCCCTAAAAAAGATTCCAGTCCCCACGACATCGGAGAGACGACACTAAAGTGCTGCATCATCTCCGGCATTACAAACGTAGGGACCATAATCCCCCCGACCGCAGCAAAAATGATATTTAACACGCCTCCAACGGTAACCGCCTGCTCGGTTGTTTGTACCCACGATGCCAATGTAATCGCATACGAAATGGAGGCGAAACTCACCAATGACGAAACAACCATAAGCTCTAACGCTCCGCCATGAATAACGAGGGCATCTCCACCGAATAACGGGACCAGATAAACACCGACAAGGAGCATCAGAAGAAATTGAACCTGATTAATCAGAAAATACGGGGTTACTTTAGAGAGGATAAGAGCATACACGGACATATTCATCGTCGCAAGACGCGATAACGTCCCCAACCGTCTCTCATTGATAAAGGTATTAGAAATAGGGATAATAATAAAAAACATCGAAAAAATCAGCCATGCCGGAACACTTTGCTGTACCGATGTCGGACGCTCTTTATTCACCCCTCCTTCTGAGAGATATTCCGTGTGATACAAAGGCGCGGAGCTAAACGCCATCTCTTTTTCTTGGAGACTCATCCACGGATTAAGGGCGCTCATCCGATGCATTAACGAAACCTCCATCGCAAAGCGCTGAATACTCCCCTCAAACAATGATTTCATATAGGGATTGGCTTCGGGATTAATCACGACAGCTATTTTAGTCGTATTGCTCTCTTTGGCAAAAATCGTTTGTTCAAAGCCCTTCTGGACACTTACCCCGAACATCACCTCTTCTTTTTTCATCAACGGTACAAGCGAGGATTCCTTAGCCGTTACACAACTGCCGATCCATTCAAACCCCTCGCTCTGTTTGAGCTTTTTTACAAATTCAAGTGCACTTGGGGTTGTTTCTTCACAAGCAACAAGGGCTTTTACGTGGATTTGCGATTTTTCGGCAAATGCATCACGCATCGCCAAGCTCATAATGAGGATGAACAAAAGCGGCATTGCAAACAACACTAACAAGGCATGAACATCTCTGCTGACAAGCAAAAATTCTTTTTTGATACTCGCACCCAATCCTCTAAACATCCTCTGCTCGCTTTTGTATATTCATAGTATGAATAAACTGCTCCAAACTTCCACTCCCATACCGGATCCGCTCAATGCGGGCATTACGTGAGGATAACTCTTCTAGAAGTCGCGGTAAAGCGGTGTATATAGCCTCTTGGGAAACCGATATTTTTAGGGGAGTGAACACAATCCCTTCCAACCCTTCGACAGAGACAGGGAGGTCTCCCACAATGAACGGAGGTGACTCAAATATAATCTCCATCGCCTTGCACTCTCGGAGCAAATTAGCCGAAGTATCATTTCCGACCACTTTTCCGTGATCAATAATAACAATGCGATCACAGATTTTTTCAACCTCTTCAAGATAATGAGAGGTGTAAAGAATCGTCGTAGCGTATTCATTTCGTAATGCCGACAGAGCATTTAAAATCATTTCACGAGAGTGGGGGTCAACTCCGACAGTCGGTTCATCCAAATACAAGATCGGGGGATTTCCCAATAGTCCGATCGCAAGGTTAAGACGCTTGGCTAATCCTCCCGAGTAGGTCGATGCCGGGGAATGAAGATACTCCTCCAACCGAGTCACCCGAACGCAAAAAGCAATACTCTCGTGCAACGCTTTACCGCTAAGCCCCCGAATGGCACCAAAAAAGGAGAGATTTTCATACCCCGACATTTCGGGATACAAAGAAGTTTTTTGAGGGACGTATCCGATCATCGAACGCGCCTCGTGCAGGTGATTTGTGAGATCCAATCCACCCAAAGTTATTGATCCGGAATCAGGTTTTACTAAACCGCACAACATCTTCATCAACGTTGTTTTACCCGCACCGTTATGACCGATAAGACCGCAGATAGAGCCTTTTGGTACTGAAAATGAAACCCCGGCTACCGCGTTTCGAGGCCCATACGATTTTGATACCGATTCGAGGATAATGATGGGCGCGGTGCTTGTCATCTAACGTAAAAAGATTTACTTCGTCTTATTTTGATTAACATAATCGCACAGTGTCTGAATGGAGACAAAGATCGATTGGGATTGCCCCACATTTTCAATTTTAATTCCGTACTCGTTATCTAAAAAAATCACCAATTCGATCGCATCTACCGAATCGAGTCCCAACCCCTCACCGAACAAAGGGGCATCATCGAGGATCTCCTCCGCACTAAGATCTTCAAGTTGCAAGGCTTGGATTAATTTTTCTTTGATTTCATGACACTCAACCATTCGCGACATCCCCACTCTTTTTATACACTTTTTATCACTAATTGTATCTGTAATTATCTTTTTGCCAGCTAAATAGTTATAATTTCGCAAAAACAAGGATTCATCGAATGGTTAAACAACGGGGCAGTGGAAAAGGGTTATACATCGTGTACCTGTTCTTTCGATTATTCGGCTACAGCGGATTACGTTTTGTCCTCTTTTTTGTCGTTTTGTATTTTTCCCTAACCACCCCTGCACTCAAGCGTTCACTACGAGAGTACTATATGCTCTGTACCGGGAAATTTAATTTTAGAATTTATTATCACCATCTCTTTACTTTTGCCCTCGTTTTCGCCGATCGATTTTTAAGTAAAAAGTTTACGGAGCGCTATAGCATTCATGCCAAAAATCAAAAACCTTATCTCTCCAAGATCAATAAAGGGGTCCTCTTCCTTTTTTCTCATGTGGGAGATTGGAGCACCTGCGGGCTCCTCCCTTCGGAAAAAAACAGACCAATTAATATTGTAATGCACGAAGTGATCAAAGAGAGTATTCAAGGTTTTGGAAAATTTATCGAAGGAAAACCGCAAAATACCATTCGGGTCATTGATCTCTCCGAAGGGCCCATCGCCGTTGCGGTCCGTATCGCGAAGGCATTTCAAAACGGAGAGATCGTGGCCATGATGGCAGATCGTTTTTTAACACGCGAGCAAAGTATTCCTGTCACCTTTTTGGGTAAACGGGTTATCATAAATAAAAATCCGTTTGAAGTTGCCTACAATCGAGATGTCCCCGTAATTGCTCTTCTCTCCTTACGAGACAAAGACTATCATTATAATGCGAACTACTATTGGCTAACCCCGTATGACCGTACTATTCCAAAAGAAGAGGCGATCGCTGTTGCGGCCCAAGAGTATGCAACCATCCTAGAAAAAGTGGTACAAGAACATCCCGATCAGTGGTTTAATCATTACGACTTTTTCGCAGTAGCCGCAGACTCCTAATCCACTTTACTGCACGCTCTTTTTGTCTCCCGCATTATTTCCCAAACGCGCCGAGAAAAGGTTGCGGCATCCTCCCCCTCATGTGCACTCATGGGTTCTAGGAGAGATATTTTTATGGTATTTTCAGTCTGCAAAGACCACAAATAGCTCCCTTTTGCGACTCGATCCCGCGTCCCGTCAATAATCACCGGCACAATCGGTACATTCGCCGCGATGGAGAGTGAAAAAGCCCCTGGTTTAAACACTCTGAGCGATCCGTCATTACTTCTAGACCCCTCCGGAAAAATCAAGACATTGCTGTTTGCACGCAAGCACTGAAGTAAGGAATGGAGAGGATTTTGACCAATAGCAGTCACACCTAAAAGACGTGCTATAGGGCGTAAAAACCACACGAATGCATTCTTTTTATTGGTTAGATGGTACAAATCCCATACAAATGAGCCCATCAACGGATAATCAATCCATGATTCATGGGTGGCTACATAAATATAATGACGTCGAGAATCCACTTTAAAGCTTTTCTCCATATCGATTTTTCCGCCACCGGGTGAGTATCGAAAAAAAAGTCGAAACATAGCCGAAGCAATCCGTTGAAAAACAGCATGCGGTTTTGGATCTTTTTGCATACGCATCCAAAAGTAAGCTGCGATAGCCGGTAAAAAACCGATAATTATCACCCCGGCAAACAGCCCATATCCCCAGAAACTTCTAAATACTCTTACTAAAAAAATGCGATGCACGTAGAGCATCTGGATGCTTATTGCCGCACCAAAAAGAAAATACCACCCGATAAAGGCATATGCCGCCCATAACCTCTCATTTGTCCCCAATACCAAAATGAGATGGATAGCGGTATTCAGAGCCATTACCCCGATCCAAAAAATATGGGAACGTATAATGTCTTGGCGCTCATCTTCCCGAAGCGGCCGTTTTTTAAATCGTTCTACCCAGCCGATCAGAGGATAGGATTGTCGCATATACGCCATCGTAAAATACGCTAAAAAGGAGAGAGAAAGGATCAGTGGATAGAGTTTTAAAGCAAGGGGATGATTAAGGGTATAGGCCAACCCTCCGATAAGTATAAAAAAGAATGACGTTAGCAACACCTCTTTTGTACGAGCGTGATACAGGGAATAAGAGAGCCAAAGCATCCCCATTCCCGCCATTAAACTCCCAATGGTACTCACTCGTAAATAGTGCATTCCTATCACGACTAACGGAACATACAATAGGGTAAAAAAATTCACTCGGGGAAATTCGTCTCCAACATTTTAACGATATCTCCTACCGTCGCTATGGATGCACCCATATCACGGTCAAAATGGAATGCGAACTCTTTTTCCAACGCGCAGATCATATCAAACATGTCCAAACTGTCCAGTCCCAAATCATCTACAAGTGAACTCTCCATCGTAACCTCAGATGGGCTCTTTTCAAACTGCTCAACAATAATATTTTGTACTTTCTCAAACATACTGCTCATAATTACTCCTAAATGAATTTTTTGATAATCAACGAGGTATTGATTCCACCGAATGCGAAGTTATTATTCATTACCGCATCAATACTCACCTCACGGTGGGTCTTTAGATAATCCAACGGGGCACATGCCGGATCAATCGTATCGAGATTTTTATTAGCCGGTAAAAAAGAGTTGTTCAGTGCAAGCAACGAAACAATACTCTCAAAAGCTCCCCCTCCGCCGAACATATGTCCGGTATACCCCTTAATACTGCTGATCGGAGTTTGGGAGCCGAAGACTCTGTGCACCGCGATGGACTCAAATATATCCCCTTTGGGGGTTGCGGTCGCATGCGCATTTATATACCCGATAGCGTCGGGTTCCATCCCCGCATCCGCTAGAGCACCGCGCATCACCAATTCCATCCCGTCTTCTGAGGGGAGGGTAATATGATTGCCGTCACACCCGGTGGCATAACCGACGATTTCGCCCAAAATAATAGCACCTCTGCGTTTAGCGTACTCGTATTCCTCCAGAACCAATGCTCCTGCACCCTCAGAAACTATCAATCCGTTTCGGTTCACATCAAAAGGGCGTGATGCCCCCTCTGGATCATCATTTTTACCCGTCGCGGTAGCACCCATACTGTCAAAAATTCCCGCTTCAACAAAATGTAACCCCTCTCCGCCACCGACGAGCATCACATCACTCATACCGTACTTGATCGACTCATATCCCGCACCGATTGCCTGTGAAGAAGCGGTACAAGCCGAACTTGTCGGAATATTTCTCCCGATAATTCCAAACATCACGGCCAAATTAGCAGCAACCGTATGACTCATAAAACGCAAAAAAGCCGTAGCATTTTGATGCCCGAATCCGCTGTTTTTAGCCACGTCTTCAGCATAGTCAAAGAGTGTTTCCAACCCGCCCATAGCAGAGCCGAATGACAACCCGGTTCGAGGAGATGAAGTTTGCGTTTTATCCAAACCGCTTTGCTCAACGGCCCGCTTGAGCGATAGAGCACACATCATAGCAACACGATCCATTGTGCGTCGATTTTGTCTGGGAATCTCGCTGAAATCGCTTATCGGGACTACTCCCGCTATCCTAGCATCAAGCCCGTTAACTCCCGCCCATTCATCCATTGTACGGATACCGCTTTTCATTGCAAGAAAATGTTCCATAACCTTCTCTTGGGTATCTCCGATCGGAGAGTAAAAACCTACTCCCGTTATTACCACTCTTCTCATCAGCGCACCATCCCGCCGGAAATAATGATCACCTCTGCGGTAATATACGATGCTTTATCCGCTAAAAAGAAGATCACTTCTGCGACTTCGTGAGGCTTTCCGAAACGCTTCATAGGGATAAGACGCTCAAAATCTTTTTCGTTAAATCCTGCCGTCATTTCAGAATGGATGAATCCGGGGACGACACAATTGACCCGTATATTGTGTCGTGCCGTCTCCAATGCAAGAGATTTACTCATCGCTATCATCCCACCCTTTGAAGCGGCATAATTTACCTGACCGGGATTGCCGACTACACCGGCAACCGAAGCAACATTGATAATGGCACCAAATTTCTTCTTTTGCATACTCGGCAACAAGGCTTTGGTTACCGTATAGGTTCCGGTCAAATTGGTCTGTATAACATCATCCCAATCCTCATCTTCCATCCAAAACAACATTTTATCGCGTGTTTTTCCGGCATTGTTCACGAGAATATCGACTTCTATTCCTGCCAAGGCCTCTCGTACGCTTGTTTTGCATGCGATATCAAAACCGATAATCTGCGTGTTGCTGCCAAGCTCCTGTGCCAGATTTTCTGCTTTTTCCCGATTCGAATGATAATGGAGATAAACGAAATAGCCGTTTTCATAAAAATAACGAGCCGTTGCTTCACCGATAGCACCTGTCGAACCGGTAATAAGCACTTTCATCATTTCATTTCACCTCGAAGCAGCATCCCTTGAATAACCTCAATCTCTTTGTCCAATCGTCTGTCTTCGATTAAAGGCTCTGAAATTTCTCTGATTTTTTTATAAAGCTTTTGCGCATGCGAAGAAAATTTCTCAACCCCACGAATATCCATTGCCTGTGCTATCCCCAACATAGCAATGGCAAGCATAGAAGAGAACTCTTTGACCCCTTCTTTGAGTCCTAAGGCACTTGTCGTCCCCATACTCACCTTATCTTGGTTCATCGATTCGGTTGAGCGTGAAAAAACACTCGCAGGAAGCATACGCATCATAACGTCAGCGCTCAAAGAGCTGAGGGTGATTTGCATCGCTTTAAATCCGTGGTGATAATGTTCTTTAGAAAGCTTCAAATTTTCACCCAATCCGCGGTTAAATTTATCATCCACCAGAATCGCAAATTGCTTATCAAGCAAATCGGCCATGTTAGCCAAACAAATTTTCAACGTATCCGCCGCATGAGCAACATACCCGCCATAAAAATTACATCCGGTGTAAATTGATTTCTCGGCACAGTTAATCAATGGATTATCGCTTACCGAGTTCATCTCTGTCTCTACCCAGTTTTTTGCAATGGAGAGATTGTCCCACACAACCCCTAAGACCTGCGGGATACATCGTATTGAATAACGGTCTTGAATATTATGATGTTCGGAATCAAAAAAACTTTCATAACGGGATAGACGATCATGCACTAAAGTGGCATCTACCAATTTTTCCCTTAAATGCTTAGCACACAATATTTGACCCGCAAACGGTTTTACATCATGAACAAACGCTTCCAATGCTGTAGTATCGGCTTCCATTGCTTCAAAAAGGGCCGCATCAAAACTTTCCAAAGAGTGTAGCAAGTTTTCAAAAAGAGAAATTTGCTTTACCATTACTCCGGTCATCACCGAAGTGCCGTTCATAATCGCTAATGCCTCTTTTGGCTTGAATTCATACGGCTTAATCCCCAATTCATTGTAAACATCCATTGTAGGACGAAGTTGCCCTTGATAAATTACTTCCCGCTCTCCTGCAATTGCAGCTGCAATATACGATAACGGTGTCAAGTCTCCGCTTGCTCCGACAGATCCTTTTGAGGGAATGGCAGGAAGTATTTTTAGTTCCAGAAGCTGTGACATCCGCTCAAGAAGTTCCATACTTACCCCGGAAACCCCTTTAGAGATACTGATTAAACGGACCAAAACAATATTATAGATTTCATCTTCATCTAAAATTTCACCGACACCGCATCCATGAAAGCGAAATAGATTTAACTGCAATGTTTTAGCATCTTCATACACCAGATAGTTCTTACCGGAGTCTCCATAACCTGTTGTTACACCATAAATCGGATGACCGTCTGTTATCTCTTTCAAAAGAACAGCCTGAGCGTCCCCAATCCGTTGTTTGAATTCACCGCTTTCACTCAATACCACTTCGCTTGCATTGACAACATCATCAAAAGATATATTCTTACTCTCAATCGTAATCTTCATACTTTATACAACTCCATAAACTTTCAATATCATCACCACTATACAATCCCTTTTAATAGTAAAAACCGTTGCATAACTAATTTTGTATGTAATGCAATCATAAACAAATTATCCTTTATTTTATCAAAATGGGTAATTCGGGTCTCGTCATAAACCGTCTTAACCGGAATTTCAATCAAGATCCCTTTATGCCATAGAAAGCGGACAAGGTTTTCAATTTCAAACTCATATCGTGTTGTTTTCGAAGTATAGACCAATACATCAAGGGGGTAGAGCCTAAAACCGGTTTGCGTATCCGAGACCCACCGTCCACTCTCAACCCATACCCAGAAATTTCCTATCTGTCTCCCGATCACTGAAGATCTCGGCGGCGTACATGCTGTAAAATCCCGCACTCCGATTACCATGGTATGCGGGTTATCCACTTTTTTATATATCTCTAAAAAGCGGGTAAGATCCTGCGCAAAATGCTGTCCGTCTGCATCCATCGTAATACAGTGGTGCATTCCTAACTCTTTGGCTTTTAAGGCACCCGCACGTAATGCAACACCTTTGCCTTGATTTGGATATTGACGGAGATGAATAATATCGTGCTGTTCGTGAATCAGTGATTCAACCGGTATATCTGAACCATCATCCACAACTATAAGAGTCGTATCGCAAATCTCCCTGATCTGTGATACAACCATTGATACCGTATTGGGATTATTGTAAACAGGGACTATAATGCATAAATTCTCAATATGCAAGGGTAAACTCACTGACAGGTTTTATCTCATTTGAGACTTTTACTTTAATAATAGAACGTTCTGCATCTCGCATAATGGTATAGCGTATTTTATCAAGAGGTCGTATAGGTTCCATAAATTTTGAACGAAGTATTTCAGTAATATCTATTGATACAATATGGGCAAGGATGTCAATCTGCAAAAATGCCGGTAACAGAGGATTACCTTCAAAGTGTGCTTTAAAGACTGGATGCAGATGGTCCGCCAGTGTGATCTCTATCACATCGTTATCGTTAGCATTAATGACATATAAGCTAGATATCAAAATAATTCTCATTTAATTTTAATGTATGAACAGTGCTATTTTAGTGTAAGTCGACTTAATAATGGACGATTTAGATAAATGATTTAAATTAAATTGAATTTTGATTTGTTAAAAAGAAGAAGAGTTGGGAGTAAATCTGAGGCCAGGCGGCGACCTACGTTTCCACACCTGAAAGATGCAGTATTATGAGCGAAGAGGGTCTTAGCTTCCGGGTTCGGAATGGGACCGGGCGTTTCCCCCTCTCTATAGCCACCTGAGCACTCAGAAGAGGATCTATCGAGATAGACTCTATTCTGAGTGATTTGGAGTTGTTATTGTTAAGTCGTCAGACACGTAACTATTTGCACACTTCACCTTTATGCTTAATAAGGCGGTGAGCATAAAAAAAGACGAACGTTCTATTAGTACCGGTCAGCTGAAAGCATTACTGCTCTTACACATCCGGCCTATTAACCTTGTAGTCTTCAAGGGAACTTCAGGGAGAGTTCATCTTGGAGTTGGCTTCCCGCTTAGATGCTTTCAGCGGTTATCTCATCCATGCGTAGCTACCCAGCGATGCTCTTGGCAGAACAACTGGTACACCAGTGGCATGTCCAACCCGGTCCTCTCGTACTAGGGTCAGCTCTCCTCAACTCTCCTGCGCCCACGGAAGATAGGGACCGAACTGTCTCACGACGTTCTGAACCCAGCTCGCGTACCGCTTTAAATGGCGAACAGCCATACCCTTGGGACCTGCTCCAGCCCCAGGATGCGATGAGCCGACATCGAGGTGCCAAACCTCCCCGTCGATGTGAGCTCTTGGGGGAGATCAGCCTGTTATCCCCGGCGTACCTTTTATCCTTTGAGCGATGGCCCTTCCACACAGAACCACCGGATCACTATGACCGTCTTTCGACTCTGCTCGACTTGTCTGTCTTACAGTCAGTCCGGCTTATGCCATTATACTCTACGAAGGATTTCCAACCCTTCTGAGCCGAACTTTGTAAGCCTCCGTTACTTTTTAGGAGGCGACCGCCCCAGTCAAACTACCCACCAGACAGTGTCCTCCATCAGGATAACTGATGCGAGTTAGCTATCAGAATACTCAAGGGTGGTATCTCAAGATTGCCTCCACTACAACTGGCGTCGTAGTATCAACAGCTCCCACCTATCCTGCACATGAGTATCCCAATAGCAATGTCAAGCTATAGTAAAGGTGCACGGGGTCTTTCCGTCTTTCCGCGGGTAGGAGGAATTTTCACCTCCACTACAATTTCACTGGATCCCTGGTTGAGACAGCTCCCATCTCGTTACGCCATTCATGCAGGTCGGTATTTAACCGACAAGGAATTTCGCTACCTTAGGACCGTTATAGTTACGGCCGCCGTTTACTCGTGCTTCAATTCAATGCTTCGCTTGCGCTGACACATCCTTTTAACATTCGAGCACCGGGCAGGCGTCACACCCTATACATCCTCTTACGAGTTAGCAGAGTGCTGTGTTTTTGGTAAACAGTCGGGAGGGACACTTTGCTGCGACCCAGTTCTGCTCCAGAGGCAAGCTCCTTCACATACTTAGGGCACACCTTATACCGAAGATACGGTGCTAGTTTGCAGAGTTCCTTAACCAGGGTTCTTCCACGCGCCTTAGAATACTCATCTCACCCACCTGTGTCGGTTTACGGTACGGGCGACAATTGTTCTCGCTTAGAGGCTTTTCTTGGCACGACGGCATCATCGATTCCAAGCGCTATCCGAAGATATTGCTCGGCCTGTAAGATCTCGGCCTAATGAAACACGGATTTGCCTATGTTTCAGCCTACGTCCTTCGACCCACTATTCCATCAGTGAGCTCGATTAGCCCTATGCGTCCCCCCATCACTCAAACGAACAATTGTCGGTATCGGAATATTAACCGATTTGCCATCGTCTACCCCTTTCGGACTCGACTTAGGTCCCGACTAACCCTACGATGACGAGCATCGCGTAGGAAACCTTGGGTTTACGGCGAAGCAGATTCTCACTGCTTTTATCGCTACTCATGCCTGCATGCTCACTTCCAAACGCTCCAGCACTCCTCACCGGTATACCTTCAACGCTGTTTGGAACGCTCTCCTACCACTTGGTATAAATACCAAATCTAAAGCTTCGGTGCATATCTTAGCCCCGTTATATTTTCGGCGCAGAATCGCTAGATCAGTGAGCTGTTACGCTTTCTTTAAAGGATGGCTGCTTCTAAGCCAACTTCCTGATTGTCTCAGCAACTCCACATCCTTTTCCACTCAGATATGACTTTGGGACCTTAGCTGTTAGTCTGGGTTGTTCCCCTCTTGACGATTGATTTTATCACCCACCGCCTGACTCCCGAGATTACGCATGAAGTATTCGGAGTTTGAAAGGGTTTGGTACCGCGGTAAGCAGCCCTAGCCCTGTCAGTGCTCTACCCCTTCATGTTACGACTCGAGGCTATACCTAAATATATTTCGGAGAGAACCAGCTATCACTAAGTTTGATTGGCCTTTCACCCCTATCCACAAGTCATCCGAGGGTTTTTCAACACCCACCGGTTCGGTCCTCCACTGGCTCTTACACCAGCTTCAACCTGCTCATGGATAGATCACTTAGTTTCGGGTCTGCAGCATCTGACTAATTCGCCCTATTAAGACTCGCTTTCGCTACGGCTTCCCGTGAGGTTAACCTTGCCAGACACCACAACTCGCAGGCTCATTATGCAAAAGGCAGTCCGTCACCCTTCATAAAGAATAGGGCTCCGAATGATTGTAAGCCATAGGTTTCAGGTTCTATTTCACTCTGCTCACCGCAGTTCTTTTCACCTTTCCCTTACGGTACTAGTTCGCTATCGGTCTGGTAGTAGTATTTAGGGTTGGAGGGTGGTCCCCCCGGCTTCAGTCAAGATAACACGTGTCCCGACCTACTCTGGATACTGCTAGCTGCTTCACAATTTCGAATACGGGACTATCACCCTCTATGGTCCAACTTTCCAGTTGATTCTTCTATCGTTTCACAATACCGTATGCAGTCCACAACCCCGATCACAAGTGATCGGTTTGCCCTAATCCCATTTCGCTCGCCGCTACTTTGGGAATCTCGTTTGATTTATATTCCTTCAGGTACTGAGATGTTTCACTTCCCTGAGTTCGCCCCCCGTAGGGTACTGTACCTCTCGATACAGTGGGTTGCCCCATTCGGAAATCCCCGGATCAAAGCTCTTTGGCAGCTCCCCGAGGCTTATCGCAGCCTAATACGTCCTTCATCGCCTCTACCAGCCAAGGCATCCACCTATGGCTCTTAATATCTTTTTCTAATTTGCGCTCACCGCCTTACTAAACATAAGAAACGACCTACCGGCAAAGCCGGTAAGTCTACGTTAACACTGGGTTCTCTTCAGCAGAGGGCTCAATGCTTACGCCTTAAATTAATAAGACAATGAAATGTGTTTGTAGTTACGTTGTATAGTTATTCACTATACGATAAATTTGTCTCTCATAGATCGCTCTATGGTTAACATATTTAGTTGACGACTTAACAATAATAATTCAAATAACATTAGACTTTAAAAGTCTAATTCAAATACTCTATTCTAAGTACTTGAATCAGACTTCTTTTTCTGATTTCACATATTTCTGGTGGAGAATAGCGGGATCGAACCGCTGACCTCCTGCGTGCAAAGCAGGCGCTCTCCCAGCTGAGCTAATTCCCCAGATAAGTGATCGAATGGTGGGTTTGAATGGACTCGAACCATCGACCTCACCCTTATCAGGGGTGTGCTCTAACCAGCTGAGCTACAAACCCATATGTATTATGTCAAATAACATGGATCACTGAAAACTAAGTAGGTTAACGGTCAAGACAATACTCTGTGAGATTTTTTTAAGATGAAGCAGTCCAATGAAGGACTCTTCGTTACTCTTAGAAAGGAGGTGATCCAACCGCAGGTTCTCCTACGGTTACCTTGTTACGACTTCACCCCAGTCGCTAATTCCACCGTAAGCGGTAGCCAGTTTGGCATCCCGATTTCGGGTGAAATCAACTCCCATGGTGTGACGGGCGGTGAGTACAAGACCCGGGAACGTATTCACCGTAGCATAGCTGATCTACGATTACTAGTGATTCCAGCTTCATGTTCTCGAGTTGCAGAGAACAATCCGAACTGAGAGACGCTTTAAGAGATTGGCTCCACCTCGCGGTATTGCAGCTCTTTGTACGCCCCATTGTAGCACGTGTGTAGCCCTGGCCGTAAGGGCCATGATGACTTGACGTCGTCCTCACCTTCCTCCTCCTTACGAAGGCAGTCTCCTTAGAGTGCTCAGCCGAACTGTTAGCAACTAAGGACGAGGGTTGCGCTCGTTGCGGGACTTAACCCAACATCTCACGACACGAGCTGACGACAGCCGTGCAGCACCTGTCACCAAAT
>Ga0209515_10000079_pt1:150000-170003 | contig 170003 bp, 158 predicted proteins | sample Subgroupgradi54m_FD_187454 | JGI IMG/M metagenome (GOLD analysis project Ga0209515, IMG submission 187454) | Subsurface groundwater microbial communities from S. Glens Falls, New York, USA - GMW60B uncontaminated upgradient, 5.4 m (SPAdes)... ...
CAAGGGTGGTATCTCAAGATTGCCTCCACTACAACTGGCGTCGTAGTATCAACAGCTCCCACCTATCCTGCACATGAGTATCCCAATAGCAATGTCAAGCTATAGTAAAGGTGCACGGGGTCTTTCCGTCTTTCCGCGGGTAGGAGGAATTTTCACCTCCACTACAATTTCACTGGATCCCTGGTTGAGACAGCTCCCATCTCGTTACGCCATTCATGCAGGTCGGTATTTAACCGACAAGGAATTTCGCTACCTTAGGACCGTTATAGTTACGGCCGCCGTTTACTCGTGCTTCAATTCAATGCTTCGCTTGCGCTGACACATCCTTTTAACATTCGAGCACCGGGCAGGCGTCACACCCTATACATCCTCTTACGAGTTAGCAGAGTGCTGTGTTTTTGGTAAACAGTCGGGAGGGACACTTTGCTGCGACCCAGTTCTGCTCCAGAGGCAAGCTCCTTCACATACTTAGGGCACACCTTATACCGAAGATACGGTGCTAGTTTGCAGAGTTCCTTAACCAGGGTTCTTCCACGCGCCTTAGAATACTCATCTCACCCACCTGTGTCGGTTTACGGTACGGGCGACAATTGTTCTCGCTTAGAGGCTTTTCTTGGCACGACGGCATCATCGATTCCAAGCGCTATCCGAAGATATTGCTCGGCCTGTAAGATCTCGGCCTAATGAAACACGGATTTGCCTATGTTTCAGCCTACGTCCTTCGACCCACTATTCCATCAGTGAGCTCGATTAGCCCTATGCGTCCCCCCATCACTCAAACGAACAATTGTCGGTATCGGAATATTAACCGATTTGCCATCGTCTACCCCTTTCGGACTCGACTTAGGTCCCGACTAACCCTACGATGACGAGCATCGCGTAGGAAACCTTGGGTTTACGGCGAAGCAGATTCTCACTGCTTTTATCGCTACTCATGCCTGCATGCTCACTTCCAAACGCTCCAGCACTCCTCACCGGTATACCTTCAACGCTGTTTGGAACGCTCTCCTACCACTTGGTATAAATACCAAATCTAAAGCTTCGGTGCATATCTTAGCCCCGTTATATTTTCGGCGCAGAATCGCTAGATCAGTGAGCTGTTACGCTTTCTTTAAAGGATGGCTGCTTCTAAGCCAACTTCCTGATTGTCTCAGCAACTCCACATCCTTTTCCACTCAGATATGACTTTGGGACCTTAGCTGTTAGTCTGGGTTGTTCCCCTCTTGACGATTGATTTTATCACCCACCGCCTGACTCCCGAGATTACGCATGAAGTATTCGGAGTTTGAAAGGGTTTGGTACCGCGGTAAGCAGCCCTAGCCCTGTCAGTGCTCTACCCCTTCATGTTACGACTCGAGGCTATACCTAAATATATTTCGGAGAGAACCAGCTATCACTAAGTTTGATTGGCCTTTCACCCCTATCCACAAGTCATCCGAGGGTTTTTCAACACCCACCGGTTCGGTCCTCCACTGGCTCTTACACCAGCTTCAACCTGCTCATGGATAGATCACTTAGTTTCGGGTCTGCAGCATCTGACTAATTCGCCCTATTAAGACTCGCTTTCGCTACGGCTTCCCGTGAGGTTAACCTTGCCAGACACCACAACTCGCAGGCTCATTATGCAAAAGGCAGTCCGTCACCCTTCATAAAGAATAGGGCTCCGAATGATTGTAAGCCATAGGTTTCAGGTTCTATTTCACTCTGCTCACCGCAGTTCTTTTCACCTTTCCCTTACGGTACTAGTTCGCTATCGGTCTGGTAGTAGTATTTAGGGTTGGAGGGTGGTCCCCCCGGCTTCAGTCAAGATAACACGTGTCCCGACCTACTCTGGATACTGCTAGCTGCTTCACAATTTCGAATACGGGACTATCACCCTCTATGGTCCAACTTTCCAGTTGATTCTTCTATCGTTTCACAATACCGTATGCAGTCCACAACCCCGATCACAAGTGATCGGTTTGCCCTAATCCCATTTCGCTCGCCGCTACTTTGGGAATCTCGTTTGATTTATATTCCTTCAGGTACTGAGATGTTTCACTTCCCTGAGTTCGCCCCCCGTAGGGTACTGTACCTCTCGATACAGTGGGTTGCCCCATTCGGAAATCCCCGGATCAAAGCTCTTTGGCAGCTCCCCGAGGCTTATCGCAGCCTAATACGTCCTTCATCGCCTCTACCAGCCAAGGCATCCACCTATGGCTCTTAATATCTTTTTCTAATTTGCGCTCACCGCCTTACTAAACATAAGAAACGACCTACCGGCAAAGCCGGTAAGTCTACGTTAACACTGGGTTCTCTTCAGCAGAGGGCTCAATGCTTACGCCTTAAATTAATAAGACAATGAAATGTGTTTGTAGTTACGTTGTATAGTTATTCACTATACGATAAATTTGTCTCTCATAGATCGCTCTATGGTTAACATATTTAGTTGACGACTTAACAATAATAATTCAAATAACATTAGACTTTAAAAGTCTAATTCAAATACTCTATTCTAAGTACTTGAATCAGACTTCTTTTTCTGATTTCACATATTTCTGGTGGAGAATAGCGGGATCGAACCGCTGACCTCCTGCGTGCAAAGCAGGCGCTCTCCCAGCTGAGCTAATTCCCCAGATAAGTGATCGAATGGTGGGTTTGAATGGACTCGAACCATCGACCTCACCCTTATCAGGGGTGTGCTCTAACCAGCTGAGCTACAAACCCATATGTATTATGTCAAATAACATGGATCACTGAAAACTAAGTAGGTTAACGGTCAAGACAATACTCTGTGAGATTTTTTTAAGATGAAGCAGTCCAATGAAGGACTCTTCGTTACTCTTAGAAAGGAGGTGATCCAACCGCAGGTTCTCCTACGGTTACCTTGTTACGACTTCACCCCAGTCGCTAATTCCACCGTAAGCGGTAGCCAGTTTGGCATCCCGATTTCGGGTGAAATCAACTCCCATGGTGTGACGGGCGGTGAGTACAAGACCCGGGAACGTATTCACCGTAGCATAGCTGATCTACGATTACTAGTGATTCCAGCTTCATGTTCTCGAGTTGCAGAGAACAATCCGAACTGAGAGACGCTTTAAGAGATTGGCTCCACCTCGCGGTATTGCAGCTCTTTGTACGCCCCATTGTAGCACGTGTGTAGCCCTGGCCGTAAGGGCCATGATGACTTGACGTCGTCCTCACCTTCCTCCTCCTTACGAAGGCAGTCTCCTTAGAGTGCTCAGCCGAACTGTTAGCAACTAAGGACGAGGGTTGCGCTCGTTGCGGGACTTAACCCAACATCTCACGACACGAGCTGACGACAGCCGTGCAGCACCTGTCACCAAATTCTAGCAAGCTAGCACCCCCTAATCTCTTAAGGGTCTTTGGGATGTCAAGGCCAGGTAAGGTTCTTCGTGTATCTTCGAATTAAACCACATGCTCCACCACTTGTGCGGGTCCCCGTCTATTCCTTTGAGTTTTAATCTTGCGACCGTACTCCCCAGGCGGAATGCTTAATCTGTTAAGTGCATCACCGAAGAGACGAGCTCCCCGACGACTAGCATTCATCGTTTAGGGCGTGGACTACCAGGGTATCTAATCCTGTTTGCTCCCCACGCTTTCGTGCCTCAGCGTCAGTATCATCCCAGCAGATCGCCTTCGCTTTTGATATTCCTAGTGATATCTACGGATTTTACCCCTACACCACTAATTCCATCTGCCCCTTCTGAACTCTAGGCTCCCAGTTTCAAATGCAGTTCAATGGTTGAGCCATTGGATTTCACATCTGACTTAGAAGCCAGCCTACGCACCCTTTACGCCCAGTGATTCCGAGTAACGCTTGCACCCTCCGTATTACCGCGGCTGCTGGCACGGAGTTAGCCGGTGCTTATTCATTAGGTACCGTCATTATCTTCCCTAATAAAAGGAGTTTACACACCGAAATGCGTCATCCTCCACGCGGCGTTGCTGCATCAGAGTTTCCTCCATTGTGCAATATTCCTCACTGCTGCCTCCCGTAGGAGTCTGGACCGTGTCTCAGTTCCAGTGTGTCTGATCATCCTCTCAAACCAGATACCCGTCATAGCCTTGGTGAGCCATTACCTCACCAACTAGCTGATAGGACATAGACTGATCCCTTAGCGAAAAAACTTTCCCGACTTGCCTTGAGACAAGAAGGAGTATCCGGTATTAATCACCGTTTCCAGTGGCTATCCCGAACTAAGGGGTACATTATCTATGGTATACTCACCCGTGCGCCACTAATCATGCAGAGCAAGCTCCGCAATCATCGTTCGACTTGCATGTGTTAGGCACGCCGCCAGCGTTCACTCTGAGCCAGGATCAAACTCTCCATAATTGGTGGTTCAATCCTATGACCCAAGATGTTAAAATCATTGGCTTCATAAATTGTTATCTATTTTACTTTTTGGTGACTGGTTAACCCAGCCAAAGTAAATAGACGGTTGTTGTATTGTGTTGACATTAAAGGTCAACGTCTTCGAGCAAAGCCCAAAACCGCTAAACCTACTTAGTTTTCAATGATCGCAAACTCAAACTCAACCCCTTAACTCAAGGCGTCTCATCGTTTGTGGACGGGAATTATAGGGGAAAATGTAATAGATGTCAAGAGCAAATCGAAAGAATTTTTAACAAATTCCAAAAGAGATTTCTTTTTGTAAAAAAAGATATTTTTGATAACGTATGTTTTTGTTTAAACTTATGGATAAGTTACGGAAACATACCCTGTTTCTTGCTGAACTGTAAGAGTGGCAGTACCATCTGGATGATTTAAAACTATTGTGCATCCAGCAACAGGAAGTAAATTTGAATATAGCCCTGAATATACATCTAAATATGGACGTCCTAAATTATCAAACGCTATAGTTCGATAAGCACCTCCGATTACACACGTACCAGTTACACTAGTAACTCCGAATCTTTTTGTCAAATTAACCATAGCATTATCAGGTATAGCCCCTACAGCAGTTACCCCATCACCAATTGTCTTATGCGTTAAAGGGTCTACAGCTTCTTCATCTAAATTAGAATTTCCTTGCTTATTCTTGTCTGAAAAAACTTCATAATAATATATTGTTTGACCGGCAATAGTAGTATATGGAAATCTAATTTGCCAACGTTTCTCGTACCATGCGGAATCTGTTGGATCATATACATCATCCACCATCGCTAAGTGCTGTGTATATCGAATATGACTGGCTACTTGTTCTGCAGCCTCTTGTAATGGGTGGCGATTAAAATTTGGCATTGCCAATATGGCTAAAATAGCAATCACAATAATCACAAAAACAAGTTCGAGCATGGTAAAAGCAAAACGTTTCATTATAAATCACCTATATATTGTATTCAGCTAAAGATGATTATAACAAAAGTATAAAAAAAAAGAGGAAAGAGAAAGAAGATAGATCAATTCCCCCGCAAAGGGGAAATGTAAAAGAAAACTGCTATTAGATTTCGTCTGCCAGTTCGACGTTATAAAGAATATCGTCTGTCGGGTGACGATACATCGGCATACCGAGACGTTTTTCATCCAAGATATGACCGATAAATCCGATTGAGCGACCGACAACGAAGAATGCATTTAACGTACCCGCTTCGATAAAGCCGTCAATTTCTTCTTCGCTATAACCGAGTGCGCGCCACATATCGACCATCAAAATACCGATGGTTCCGTCAACGTTCAAGATAAGGTTATCTTTTTTAGACGTCGTCAATTTTTCAACTTCAAGAGCAAAATCGAGCAACGGAGTAGCCGGGAAATGTTCAGCTGCATATTTTTTCAATCCTGATACACGAAGATCCGGGTTACGAACCGATTTGATACGATGCCCGATACCGGAGATCGTTTTACCCTCTTTTTTCATGTAATCGATAAACTCAGCCGGGCTCATTCCGCGATCATTCGCATATTTGAAATAACGGGCTGCATCATCGATCGCTCCGCCGAAACGTGGTCCGATCGTCAAAAGTCCTGTTACGAGTGAGCTGATAACATCTTTACCGGCACGTGCGGTAACTTTTGCGTTGTGTGCACCTGAAACGGCAGGACCATGGTCAGCAACGGTTTTGATAACGGTTTCAAGATAATCGGTTGCCCATTTCGGATAACGTTTTTTGAACCAAAGAAGTGAAATAACATCACCGATGCCGAAACCGGTTTCAGGTGTTGCTACTGAGCTGATCGGGTAACCCGCATAGGTTGCTTCATCACCACGATCATCAGAGATAGTACAAATAAACTCTTTTTTACGACGCACTTTTGGTACTGAGCGCAATTCCGGCTCAACGATTTCACCAATAGTCCCCTCAGCACGAAGTTTTCCGTATACTTCTGCAATTTTATGCGGAAGATCGTTGAAGCTTGCAGGTACATAGATGCCTGCAGCTGCCATCGCTTCATTTTTAGAGGCTGCTGTTTCCGCATCTGCATTTGCCGAAGCACCCGCGTGACCGAATTGAACACCTGAACTAAAATGTTTCGCAATCGTTCCGATACACCATGCAATGATCGGTTTTTTGATCTGGCCTGATTTTACCGCTTCGATCACTTTGTATTCTTCTGTACCCCCTACTTCCCCAAGAAGAACCATATATTTAACTTCAGGGTTTCTCTCCATACGAAGAAGGTTATCAATGAATACCGATCCAACGAAACGGTCACCGCCGATTGCTACACCCTCGGAAATACCGTCAGCATTAATACTAATGATATTTGAAAGTTCATTGAATAAACCGCCTGAACGAGTTACAAGTCCGCATGAACCGGCACGGTGAAGTTTAGAGTTGATGATATTTTCAATCGTTCCACCGACGTTTGCAATTTTAAATGCACCCGGTGCAATACCGCCAACCGTTGCCGGTCCGATAACAACCACACCCGCATCACGAGCCGCTTGGTTCATTTTACGTGCAAGTCTCTCAGGGATACCTTCAGCCGTAACCATGATCGTTTTAAACTGCCCTTTGATTCCGATCGCTTCCATCGTAACGTCATACGCTGTACGGAAAGAACCGAAGTTCAATAAAACATCTGCATTAGGAAATGCCGCTGCCGCTTCAGTTGTATTACGGAATACCGGAACCATAACTTCATCAGGTCCGTAGAAAAATTTCTCGAATTTATTCCCTGATGTAGGAGCAACGATAGCCGCAACCGATGGCTTAGTACGGTTAATAACATAATCGTAATCCAACATACGCTGAATTGCGCTCGCGTTGTTATTCCAAAAAATCGCTTGTGTATCTTTAGTAAATAAAGCACCCATCATTCTCTCCTTATTTCTCTAAAGCCATACGGACGATGTCAGTAACATGCGTCTCCGGCCCATAAACTTCGATATAAAGACCTAAACGGTCTGCTGCCTCTTTAATATCTTTAAGACCTTTTTCATAGTTTGGTCCGCCACGGCGTACATAAACACGAGCACCGACCGATTTCATTTTCTCCGCATAGGTTTCAAATGACTGGATAATACCGGTAAACGTTTTTGCAACGTCGGTAAAGTTTGCAATCGCTCCACCAATAATAAGGATTTTATCGCGACCTTTCGGATCTTTGTGACGTGTCATCAAATCCAATACCGTATCCGCATAAAATTTGGTTTCACCGGTTGTCGGTCCACCTGAATATTCGCCGTAGTTTGCCAAGTCCGCAACATTGCCGGACAAGTCAGCAATGGTATCGGCATATACAACCGATGCACCGCCACCCGCAACCATGGTCCAAATACGACCCATTGGATTAAGGATAGTTAGTTTCAATGAAGCACCCGATTTCGAGTCTGCTTCCGCAATCGCTTTTTCTTCCGGAGATTGGTCTTCCATACCGAATGCTGTAGGAAACTCTGCACCGCACCATGATTCACCCATCATGAAACCTGCCGTGTCATCAAGACGAGCGACCAGGTCTAGGATGTGCATGTCGTTACCGATCATCACGATCGGATTGATTTCAAGATAAGCAAAGTTTTGATCACGATAAAATTTGTAAAATTGCTCAGCAAATGCGATAAAACGCTCTTTGTTTTCCGCCGGAATCCCCGCAGGAACATTGGCACGGATCAAATGAGCGATGTTTGCATCGTCCATAGTAATAGGGATCGTTACTTCATTAACTTTCTCTTCCCATCCCTCTTCAACTTCCATACCGCCCTCAGCCGATAGATAAAGTACATCGTCTTCGCCAACCGTCGTTGCTGAGATATAGTACTCTTGATCTTGAGAGTGCGGAGTGAACGGCTCAACGATGAAATGAGTCAATGTCCCGTGTTGACCGGAGAGAAGAGTCGTTTCGTGAGAAATTTTTTCATCAATCCATTTAGCAGCTTCTTCGAGCGTGACATCACCCGGTTTGTTGGTTCTAAATAATACAAGATCATTTTTACCGCGTTTACCGAATAGCATATCCGGTTTTGCAACCAATGCTTCTTGTTTCAACCATTCAAAACCGTGTTTTTGCGCACATGCACGCAATTCATCACCACTGGTTACCAATACCGATTTAAATCCGTAATGAAAACCGCTGAAATATTTTTCCCAGTGTTTTGAGAAAATTGCTTTACCGTCGTATTCACGAATCGCTCTTTGAGCCATTGCAACTCCTTCGAAGAATCTTTTGCCAAGATTATATCATTTATGGACTATTTGAATGATTTTGGAGAGCTCTGGAGAGGCAGAAGATTACTTTTTGTTTACTTTGGTAACATATGTCGTAAACACAGGAGTATTTTTGTAACTTATTGTAACCTTTTTGCTGTTTGGATGGGGGGTATCCTCTAATCTATACTTATTGCACTGTGTTATTCCGTAAAAACGGAGCCGTAGCTGTAAGCTTTCGTTCCGTACCTTCACACACTCGATTTTCTCTTGATGCAAGGTACGTGCAAGCTCTTTTGCTACGTGCATCGGATAGGCAAAATGATCTTTTGGATTATGAAAATAGCGATAAAAATATTGATTAAAAAAAACAGCCATTGCATTCAAAATGAGTAGAAACAGTGCTGAATAAAAGAGATAGGCATACCGTTTGCGAAACTCTTTCAGACGGACACGGTAGGTTTCCAAAAACGTCTGTGCCGCAAGCGGAAGTGTCAACATCATAAAAGGGGCAAACATTTGAATCGGAACCTTTTGACGAAAAGACAAAAGAATAGAGATTAAAAAAGCAACCGTGGTGATCGTCCAAAGCAAATCACGCTGATTAGCGATAAAGCGGCGATACAGAACATAGAAAAAATAAAGAAATACGATCGGAGAAAAAATAGCCGCATATACCCCAAGGGCATCCAAAAACCGCCCTTGAGGTTTACCTCCGATCTCAATGCCATGCAGCGTCAGTGCAATACCAAAAAAGAGGGCTGCACTTCCACCAAGCCAATAACGCTTATTTACCGCTCCATAAAGTGCCGTCCCTAAAAACAAATAAATAAACGCCGGATCCAGCCAAAAAAGAAACGGCATTAAAATAATCGAATACCGTTCGTCCTGCTGATACAAGTAGACAAACAAAAACGTCCCGAGAATTACAAGACCGGCACTGTCTAAAACCAAAGCGACACTCGCCACCCCCGGAAGTAAAGCATAAATAACAACAACCCAGATTCGATCAAATTCTCTCGTCACATACGGCTTAGAAATCAAGAACAGTAACACCATGGAAATAAGATGAAAAGCAATCATGGGGAAACGGAGAGCGTAATCGTTATGACCAAAAAAGTTAAGGGAAAGGGTGGTAATCCATTGAAGCGGAGTAAATTGTCCATATAGGAGTTCCGCTTCTGTGGAGCTGATAGAGAGCCCTTTTACTTGTGCAAAAAGGAGAAGAAAATTAATCCCCAATAAGGCTAAAAAAAGGGGGCGTTCTCTCATATCTTTAGAAAATTATTGAGTATCTCATGTCCAAATTCACTCATAATCGATTCAGGGTGAAATTGGACACCGTATATCTGTTTGTCTTTAATCTCCAAGGCCATAATTTCATGGTCATCTTCACTGTATGCGGTTGGAATAATCATGTCTGGAAGATTTTCTTGTTCGACAATAAGGGAGTGATAGCGTGTCGCCGTAAACATCTCCGGCAGTTTATCAAAAATCGGGGTATCCCCTTGACGAATCATTTTGGATGTTTTTCCGTGCATCATACGCCCTGCCCGCACAACGTGTCCGCCGAATACCTGTGCAATACTCTGATGACCCAAACAAATTCCTAAAATAGGAACTTTATCGGCAAAATAGCGAATGACATCGAGTGTTACTCCGGCATCATCGGGAGTAGCAGGACCGGGAGAGATGATAATTTTTTCCGGATGGAGCGCCTCGATCTCTTCAACACTCATCTCATCATTACGGATGATTTTTAGATCAGCCCCAAGTTCCAAACAATACTGCACAATGTTGTAGGTAAAACTGTCATAATTATCAATCATTAATATCATCGTTTTTCCTTACCATACTTTAATCGTATTATACAAGCTATCACGTTCAATCGGATCAAATCCGCTGTTCTTAATCAATCCGACAAACTCTTGAAGATTTACACCGTGTGCACTTTTAGCTCCGGCAGCCGAATTTATCGACTCTTTTTCGATTGTTCCATCAAGATCGTTCGCTCCAAATTCCTGAGCAACCAAAGCCAAATTGACTGTCGAGGTAACCCAGTAGGCTTTGAGGTTCGGAACATTATCGAGTACGATTCGGCTGATCGCCATCGTTTTTAGAATTTCATGTGCGGTAATATACTCTTTGACATTCAAAAAATTATTTTCACTCTGATACACAAGGGGGATAAAACAGTTAAATCCCCCCGTCACATCTTGCAAATCACGAATCCGCATCATATGATCGATTCGGTGACGTCGCTCTTCGACATGACCGAAGAGCATAGTGACGTTGGATTTCATCCCCCGCTCGTGCCATTTACGGTGAATTTCCAGCCATTGCTGTGAATTGACTTTCCCTTTGCAAATGTAATCACGTACCTTTTCATCAAAAATCTCCGCACCGCCGCCGGGCATCGAATCGACACCGTTAGCAATCATCAAATCGAGTATCTCATCGTAGCTTTTGCCGTACTCTTCTGCAAGGAAATGAACCTCTGCCGCCGTGAGAGCTTTGATATGAAGCTGCGGATGACGTGCTTTAATTTTGCTAAACACTTCCAAATACCACTCTAATCCCGTATCGGGGTTATGGGCGGATACGATATGTACCTCTGAAATTCCGCGCTCAACGATGTCATCCGTAATCGCTAAAATTTCTTCATGGCTCATCGTATAAGGATTGGGATTTTTTCGACTGGAACTGTAGGCGCAGAATTTGCACACATCTTTACAGATATTCGTCGGATTGATGTGGCGGTTGATATTAAAATAGGTTTGTTTCCCGTGTAACGCTTTACGACGTTCATCTGCCAACTCGCCGAGAGTGAAGAGGTCTAAATCATACAAAGCCGTAGCCTCTTCCAGACTCAAGCGTTCATGATTTTTTACTTTTTCAATCAAATTCATTTTAAAATCTTTATTGCTTATTTTTTGGCGCATTATAGCGAAAGAAAAATCACAAATTGAGATACAATAACCTAAAAAAGTAGTCACCATGAGCATCACCGAAGAAATTGAAGATTTGATCGATAAGAACGGTTCGGATTTCGAAATATCGAAACGGTTTAAATTTCATATCCAAGAGTATAAAAACTCTCTAGGGATGATTTTTGAGCGTAATCAGGGAAAAGATTTTCTCGTCATCCATACCAAAACCCTCGATTCCATCATCAGCCTCATGTACAAAACCGTATTACGACGACTGTTCGGAAACTATCTCCCCATGCGAAGCTCGATCCCGGTCGCTTTTATCGCGTTGGGGAGCTACGGGCGTGAACAGCTCTGTGTTCACAGTGACATCGATCTTATGATCGTGTATGAAAAAAATGAGGGCTACAATACCGCCGCTATCATCGAGAAGTTTCTTTATCTTGCTTGGGATGCAGGGTTGAAGTTAGGACACCGTGTCCACGAAGTCGGTGATTTACTATCAGCATCACGCGAAGATATTACGATCAAAACGGCGATGATGGAATCACGGCTGATCATTGGTTCCCCTTTTACGTGGAGTGCAACGCAAAATAAACTCACAGCTATCCGTCACGATAACCCCAAAGCATTTATATTGGCGAAGATAGAAGAAGCCGATATTCGCCGCCGAAAATTCCCCTCTTCCATGCAACCGCAAATCAAAGAGGGGGTGGGCGGATTGCGTGATTCGCAACTGCTCTATTGGATTGCAAAAACTATCTATGGGGTCAACAGCCTCAAAGAATTAAGCGATCAGCTTTTTAGTGAGGAGCAGTATCGCGAATATCGAATCGCCTTAGAACTCCTGTTTCGAGTCCGCAGTGCACTGCATTTGCTCAGTGGAAAACAACAAGATCAACTCGTCCTCGATTATATGCCTCGAATTGCACAAATGCTCGGCTTTAGTGATGAACGCAAATTGGTTAGTAAACTGCTCGAAGCCCAATGGCGGATCAATAACTTCACCCAAATTTATGTCAAAAAAATGGCACGTATCTATCTTAATGATCCAACCCAGACTGCCGCATTGCGCGCAGGGAGAATTCAAAAAGGATTTTACGCCATAGAGGGGACACTCTATTCTTCTTATAACATCCCTACTCCGCCAATCGAAACCCTTTTGGAGATGTTAAACTCTCTCGAAGATCGGGAATGGAAATTCGACTCCAGCGTTTTGTTCCATTTTACCTATACGATTATCCGCCATCCCCTCAAAGTCAAAACCTATACCCTTTTGCGTAAATTATTTGAACGTGACCATCTCTATGTTATTATGAAACTCTTTTACGATGCGGGAATTTTACACCACCTTATCGGGGCGTTTAAAAAAGTGCTCCATCTCCCTCAATTTGACGGCTATCATACCTATCCAGTGGATTTACACTCGATCAAATGTATCGAAGCACTCGAATCGATCAAAGATCCCTATGTTGAAACGTTATACACGCAACTTTCGGCTATGGACAAACTTTTGTTAAAAGCGGTTATTTTGCTGCATGACACAGGAAAAGGACGTAAACAAGACCACAGTGAAGTAGGGACAAAACTTATCGTCCCCTTTATCAAAAATCTCAAACTCCCTTCTCTTCAATATGAAAGAGCAGCTTTATTGGTTCGTAATCATGTCCTTATGACCCATGTCGCCTACCGTGAAAACCTCTATCATGAAAAAACCCTTTACCAATTTATGTCTAAGATAAAAACACCCGAAAATCTAAAACTCCTCTATATCCTCACTTACGCGGACGTTAATGGTGTAGGTCCCGGAACGTATACCGGGTTTGGTGCCAATTTGCTCCATGAGCTTTATGAAGCCTCGCTTGAAATAGCTTCACAAAATGACCGCATCACCGATGCGATCAAACGGCAAAATAAAGAGAAAAAACTCACCAATGATCCCCAGTTCGGAGAACTAAGTAAAATCGAGCAGAAAAAAGTTCTTGCAATCGAATCCAATCTCTTCTTTTTCAAACATACCCCAAGTGAAATCATCAATATTTCCAAAGAGGCGTTTCAATGTCAAACGTTTACCTACCAGCTGGATATCGAAGGGGGATTGGTGATTCATATTTACCGAAAGATTCCCCTTAACCTCGGTTATTTATTAGGAAAGCTCAGCTATCTGGATGTTGCATCGATGGATATTTTTACCCTCTTTGACAGTATCAAATACTTTAAAATTGAATTTTTGCAACGCCCTCGCGAGGGGACGATGGAGCAGATTGAGATGATTGTTGAAGAGGCGTTTGATATGTCGAAAAAAATTGATCTTCCCAAACCGATTATTAAACCCAGCGAAATCACTCTCGATTGTGACCACTCGATCCATTACGCACAGCTCAATCTCAATACGACAAATCAAAGAGGGTTGTTGGCCTATTTCGTCCAATGTTTTGATGAAGCACAAATCAATATCGCTACCGCTAAAATCCATACCAATAAAAATATGGCACGTGACCATTTCTTAATTGAAAAACAAAACAGAATGTGCGATAATGCGCGCGAAATAATTGCTAAATTAGTAGGAGAATAGCCATGTGCGGTATCGTCGGATACATCGGAGTCAAACCGGTTAAACAAATTTTGATCGACGGACTTCGGGAGCTTGAATATCGCGGCTATGACTCTGCCGGAATCGCCGTCCTACAAAACGGTACCTTTTCATTGTTCAAGGCTGTCGGAAAACTCATCAATCTAGAAGAGAAAGCCAAGAACTTTGAAACAACCGGATTTTCAGTCGGAATCGGTCACACACGCTGGGCAACACACGGCAAGCCGACTGAGCTCAATGCCCACCCCCATGTAGGACAAAATTCGTATGTTGTACACAACGGCATTATCGAAAATTATCAAGAACTAAAAACAATGCTTACCGCTCAAGGCGTCCACTTTCTAAGCCAAACGGATACCGAGGTTATCGTCCATCTTTTTGAGTACTATGTGCGAAATGGGTCAACTCCGTTTGAAGCCTTTGCGCAAACGCTCAAAGAGCTTAATGGGGCCTATGCCATTCTTTTAGTTAATGCCTCGGTCAATGACACTATCTTTTTTGCCAAATACGGTTCTCCGATGATTATCGGTCGTAATAAAGAGGGTGAAGTATTTTTTGGATCTTCCGACGCCGCACTGATCGGGAAATGTCACGAAGTGATCTATCTTGAAGATGGCTATTACGGCTATGCATCCGGTACCAAAATTTCTATTTTCAATTCTGTACACAGCGAAGTTCCACTCTCTTTTACTCCGTTGGATGAAAATAAACTTTCCGCCCAAAAAGAGGGTTACCGTTTCTTTATGGAAAAAGAGATTTATGAACAAAGCCGTGTTCTTGCCGATACATTGATGGGACGGTTACAAGAGGAGAGTGTCTATTTTGAAGAGTTAGAGAACTCCTTTTTTGAAGGGATCAATGAAATAAAATTCTGTGCGTGCGGCACCAGTTACCATGCCGCTCTCGTCGCAACGTATCTCTTCGAGCGTCACGCCAAGATCAAAACATCGGTCGAATTTGCCAGTGAGTTCCGCTACCGTGAACCCTTTTTGACCCCCGATACCCTTTTCGTCGTTATCAGCCAAAGCGGTGAAACAGCCGATACCTTGGAAAGCCTTAAAATGGCAAAACGATTCGGTTTAAAAACCATGGTCATCTGTAACGTTGACAATTCGTCTATGGTTCGCCTTGCCGATGCCTCTATCCTCACCCGTGCAGGGATCGAAAAGGGGGTAGCATCGACCAAAGCGTTCGCTACTCAAGTGTGTGTTCTGTGGATGATGAGCCTCTATCTGGCTGAAACTCGCAAAACACTTGAAACCTGTGAAATCAAACGTCAAATTCAACTTTTGCGTACCCTCCCCTCTACCGTAGCCGTTGACAACACTATTCATGAACAACTCCGTCGTCTCTCAAAACGTTATCTTCATGGACACGGTTTCTTTTTTATAGGAAGAGATGTGTTTTATCCCTTAGCGATGGAGGGGGCGTTAAAACTCAAAGAGATCAGTTATTTACATGCTGAAGGGTATCCAAGCGGTGAGATGAAGCACGGACCTATCGCCCTAGCCGATCCTGAACTTTTTACCATTGCCTTGCTCCCTGAACATAAGCTCTATGATAAGACCAAAAGCAATATCGAAGAGCTCAGCGCCCGTGATTCAACAATCTGTTCTATTAGCCCTCTTGATTTTGACAAAGCAGACGATCATATCCGTACCCAAAAAAGAGACGATTACATGCTCGAATTTTTTGAAATGATGGTAGTGCTTCAACTTCTCTCCATGGAGATCGCAGTCCGCTTAGGCAACGATGTTGATATGCCCCGCAATCTTGCAAAAAGTGTCACCGTCGAATAATCGGTGTACACCCCTATAAACTACCTTTTTCAAGGTAGTTTCTCCACTTTCATATATTTTTAAAAATTATTTAGCTATTCTCACTAATTGCTTATCGTGTTAGTCAATTACAAGGGATATCTGCATGAATACCAATCGAAAAATTTTGTTTATTGTCGCCCTGATGCTTATCGGTCTTGCTGTAGCAACCATCACCAACGTGGCCCTGAATTTTAGAGACTATGGATACAACAATGCCATTGAAAAATCAAAAATGACGGCAGAAATTGTCCGTGACGGTCTAACTGCCCATATGGTCAACGGTATTATGGATAAGCGGGAATTTTTTCTCTCCAATATTGCTAACATCAAAGATGTACAATCTTTATGGATCGTCCGCGCCGACAAAGTTATCGCCCAACACGGTGAGGGGTTAGACAATGAACGTCCCCGAGATGCCATCGATAAAAAAGTACTAAAAGAAGGGGTAATCGTTCGTGAGATTCATGAAGATACCAAAAACGCCGTCTTACGTGTCACTATTCCCTATGTTGCCTCTGCCTATGGCAGTCCTAACTGTCTAAGCTGCCACAATGCTAAAGAGGGGGATGTTCTCGGTGCCATCAGCATGGAGTTTAACATTAATGATATCCGCCTCACCGGTGCCATGACCATCGCCAAAATTTTTGCTATTAACGTTATTTTCATCATCATCGCATTGTGGGTTACCAATTACTATTTTAAACCGTATATGAAGCTGTTCGAAAATTTACAGCAAGGGATTAAACGGGCACGTACCGGAGATTTTACCTTCCGATTTAAAACAACCCTTACCGATGCGGGAAGTGAAGTTGCCGAACAAATGAATACCCTCTTTGAAAAAATAGAAGACACCTTCGGGGGGATTAAACACAATCTTAATACGTTTGCTTCTCACTCGAATCTTTCTGCTACCGATCCGCTCAGTACCGCTGGGGTCATTATCCAAGAGCTTTCTGATGTTTATAAATTTAAAAAGACGATCGAGCTGGATAGCACCAAAGATGCCATATATGAACGGTTTGTTTATGTCCTTAAAGAGAAATTCCAGTTTGCCCATTTTGCCCTTTATGAAGTGGATAAAATCACGAAAGAGCGTAAACTGATCCATATCAGTGATCACAAATCGTTCTGCCTACCGATTGCCGATAGCAATGCAATGGAATGCAGAGCATATCGCACCGCAAGCGATGTCTATTCGACCGATTTCCCCAACTTATGTGCAAATTGTGCTGAAAATAAAGAGTACACCTGTATTCCGTTTAATATCAATGATGATCTCTCTTTAATCCTCTCCTATTCAGCAAAGAGTACGGCAGAAATCGAAAAAATGAACCTATCTCTCCCTAGTATTAAAAACTACTTTGAAGCAGCCAAAGCTGTCATAGAGAGCCGTACCCTTATGGATAAGCTCAGAGATTCTTCTTTGCGGGATGGCCCTACACGTCTCTATAACCGCCGCTTTTTAGAAGAATTTATCGATAAAAGTGCGGAGCAGGCATTACGGTCAAATATTTCTTATGCCGTCTTAATGATTGACATTGATTTCTTTAAAATGGTCAATGATACATACGGGCACGACTCAGGAGACATTGTTATCAAGTCGTTGGCCGAAATATTGCAACAAAGCATCCGTAAATCAGATCTTCCGATACGCTACGGCGGTGAAGAGTTCCTTGTTCTTCTCCACAACACAACACCCGAAGGGGCATTAGCGGTCGCAGAAAAAATCCGCACCCGTTTTGGCGAGAAAAAATTCCAATTCGGAAGTGATACCGTTCAAAAATCGCTCAGCATCGGGATCTCACACTTCCCTCTCCATGCCGATTCTATCTGGAAGGTCATTAAATTTGCCGATACCGCCCTCTACGAAGGGAAACATAACGGACGAAACTGCGTTATTGAGTTTGAAGCACGAATGTATGCAGAAGGGGATCAGTTTTAATCCCTCTTTTTTCTTCCTCCTCACATCCCCTGTGAGGAATCCCTTGCACTATTTATCTCTTACTTCTTTCTTCTTCCTTACATCATCATTGTTTTAGGATCATATACCAACGCACAATTTCCACCTTGATGTTTTGCTTCCAGCAGTGAACGCTTAGCAAACTCAATGCATTCGATCATATCTGCACTCTGTTCGGGAAACAATGCAATACCGATACTCACAGTTTTTAGAATAGCGTAGGTATTAACCCGAATTTTCTTTTTAAAAGAGAGACGAATTTTATCCGCTACTTCAATGACCTCATCCCCATCCCAATCGTATAAAACTACCGCAAACGTATCCCCGCCGTATCGGATAAGGGTATCACTTTGTCGAATACATTCAGCAATATTACGCCCCATTGCTTTTATCACTTCATCCGCGACATGGGTGCCGTAAGAGTTATTAATCCCATCAAAATTGTCCATATCAACAATTAAAATTCCATACGGGATCGCCGTACGACGGGATTGATTGACGATCAAGGTACTCATCTCTTCGAGGTAAGTACGGTTATAAAGCTTCGTCATCGGATCGATCCGGACACTTTGCTGAAGTTTTTTGTTAATTATCTGCAGACGCGATGCGTTGATAAAATTATTAAGTTGATCCAATGCCAAACGGATCTTAGCGACCTCGCGTCGATCAAAAGTCACCAAGGAAATCACAATATCAAGGTCATCCACAATCGGATAACTGCGACACACGTAGTGAGCGTCCGGATCAATCATTTTAGGACAAGCAACCTCACATTGCGTCGAATCGATCGTAGCGGTCGTCCGATCAGCACGACATCCGCTGATAGCGTCACACAAAAGTGTTTTTTCGGAGTGAACGACATGGGTCGTCTTGTCCTGTGGATTAAGCTCTAGAATATTAAAGTCGCTTAAGCCCCACCGTGTTCGCAGTAAAGCAATAATCCTAGCATAAACCTCTTCAAGATTTTGGTCATCTTCAATCGCTTTACGAAAGCGTTCTACTTCATAAAGCTGATCCACCCCAATGCGGATAGTATAGAGGGGATCATTACTCGGAGGATCAATACGAATTAACGATCCCATTTTTTTACCGCTTTCCGTAAGGGTAGATTCGAGTTTTTCCATCAATGAGTTGGTCCACATGGAAGCGTTATACGCATCTTTTGTCTCGCTGGAATCGATTCGACAGCTGTAATCGCCCCCTTCGGCTTTTTCCATCGTAACGGCAACTGAGTCGAGTGTCTCTTTGTATGAAGCTACAAATCTCCGTAAAGTACGTAGCAGTAAAAAAGTTGCCCCAAATAAAAGGACGAGAATGGCCAACGCGCTCACCAATCCGCTCACTTTTAGATCATTGATTTGCATCTCAACCGAGACGACACCTAACGTTGTCCCTGCTTTAACGTCGTGGCAACTTAAACAATCTATTTTTCCTTTATCCGTTGCGATATACGGGAGTGAGATACGATAGAGTGTATCTGAGAACAGTGATCCGGATGATTCCTCATACGCTTTAGAGTTTCTCAAAACGGCTCTATCAATATCATCTTTCGGTTCTTGGGGATGGATTCCATTACCATATTGTGAGATAACACTCTGTGATCGTACCACCCAAAGAGAGCGCATCCCCTCTATCTCACCGACATGCTTGAGAAAATCATTCTGATGTTCTGAACTGCCACTAATCATATGGGCAGTTAAAGACTCTTGGACAATATTTGCGGCTGTATGTGCCCGCTCACTCGCCGATGCTATGGCAAAATATCGAAATGCTGCTATAAAAAGAAGCGCAAAGAGGATCATTACCCCGACCACTTTCAGTACAAGGGTTAAAAATGTTTGCTCTTTTTTCATGCTGCCTCACCGATGCGTAAATTACGTAAATAGATTGATTATACTGAAAAAAGTTTAAGAGGAAGGAAAAATGGGGTCTTATACCTCAGTAGAGGTATAAGTTATAGTATTAGTGACAACCGCAACCGGTTCCGCAGCTTCCGCCGGCAGATGCTTCTTGCTTAGGTGCAGCAGCAGTCGAACACGCTGATACACCCGGAGGGGTATTCGGCTGAATCGCTTGATTATCGACACCACCATCGGCAACTGCGA